>SXGT01394041.1_pt1 | contig 40350 bp, 31 predicted proteins | sample 3176221 | NCBI WGS metagenome assembly SXGT01 (sample SAMN11356862, study PRJNA531348) | freshwater metagenome | isolation source: freshwater sample F1-120 | place: China: Fuxian Lake, Yuxi | collected 2017-12-25
CGCGATACCCGACGAGCCGTTGAACAGTAAGTTGGGAATAGCTGAGGGCAAGACGACAGGTTCGTCGCGAGTGCCGTCATAATTGGGGGCATAATCGACCGTGTTCTTGGCAATATCGCGTAGCATGTCTTCACCGATGCGGGTCATGCGCGCCTCGGTGTAGCGCATGGCGGCGGGCGGATCCCCGTCAATGGAGCCAAAATTGCCCTGGCCGTCCACGAGGGGATAGCGCAGCGAGAAGTCTTGAGCCATGCGCACCAGGGACGGATACACCACCCCTTCGCCGTGGGGATGATAGTTTCCACTGACATCTCCGGCGATTTTGGCGCACTTACGATAGGCCCGTGCCGCGGTGAGATTCAAATCACGTAAGGTGACGAGAATGCGGCGGTGGACGGGTTTGAGCCCATCGCGCACGTCGGGCAGGGCGCGGCTAATAATTACCGACATGGCGTAATCCATGAAGGATGTCCGTAGTTCCTCGCTGATGTCGATAGGCACCGGATGTTCGTGTTGAATCGCCATAGAAATACTCACCTCTCAGTCGCAAAAATACGCTGGGTTGTCATACGTGTGTTAAATATCGAGATGTACCACTTCTTTGGCATGTCGCTCGATAAAGGCCTTGCGCGGATCGACCTGATCGCCCATCAGCGTGGTGAAGATGTAATCGGCTTCCACCGCGTCATCAATGGTGACCTGCAGCAACGTGCGTCGCATCGGATCCATCGTCGTCTCCCACAATTGCAGGGGGTTCATTTCTCCAAGGCCTTTATAGCGCTGGATGCTGAGGTCTTTGGTTCCCGTGGCGTGCACCATCTGCAGGAACGCCGGCAGATCGCTGGCCACGTGGTCAACCGTGCCTTGCCGCAGGAGATAGGGGGCGGTCCCGAGATCGGCAAATTGCCGTGCTAAGGTGCGGAGATCGCGCATCTCTTGTGAGAGCAGCAGCGCGTGGTCAATCACCGTGGTCAAGGTCGTGCTACTGCCGCGTGTGACGACCACGAGGCGATAACACTGCTGGTCGTCTTCCCAGGCAATACGCGTCTCCAGAGGGAGCGCGCCATACAGCCGGAGTGCCGCGTCGAGGGTGTGCTGAAAACGGGTGGTTTCGGCGTGGTCGCACAGCGCGGACGCGGTCAGCCAGTCGCTCAGGGCGAGATGGCGCAGCACGCGGACATCCTGATGGCGGCGCGCCAGTCGTGCTAACAGCTGTTCGAACATGTGGGCCCGTCGGGCAAACGTCACGAGATGCTCATTGTCGATACCCTCGTCAGCGCCTGGCCGGATGAGGTGGATCTTGTCGGTGGCCAGATGGAGGACGTGATCGTCAAACGCTGCCTGGTTTTTCAGATACATCTCCGACTGACCGCGCTTGACTTTATACAGCGGGGGCTGCGCGATATGCAGATAGCCACGCTCGATGGCGGGGCGCATGTGACGGAAGAAAAAGGTCAATAAGAGGGTACGAATATGCGAGCCATCGACGTCGGCATCCGTCATGATGATAATACGATGGTAGCGAATCTTCTCGATGTCAAAATCGTCACGACCAATGCCAGCCCCGAGGGCGGTGATGAGCACCTGAATCTCCTGGCTACTGAGCATTTTTTCCAGGCGGGCTTTTTCCACGTTCAAAATTTTGCCACGCAAGGGGAGAATGGCTTGGAAGTTACGGTCGCGCCCTTGTTTGGCCGAGCCGCCGGCGGAATCCCCTTCGACGATATAAATCTCGGAGAGAGCCGGATCACGTTCCGAGCAATCCGCGAGTTTGCCAGGGAGCGCCGAGCTTTCGAGCAGACCCTTGCGGCGCGTGAGGTCGCGGGCTTTGCGGGCGGCTTCGCGGGCGCGTGAGGCGGTGAGGGCTTTTTCGACGACTTTATGCGCGACACTGGGGTTTTCTTCGAGAAAGATCGCCAGTTGCTCGTTGACGATGGCTTCCACAATGCCTTTGACTTCGCTATTGCCCAGCTTGCCTTTGGTCTGGCCTTCAAATTGTGGTTCAGGCACTTGGACGCTGATTACCCCAGTCAACCCCTCACGGACATCATCACCGGAGGGATAGTCTTTCACGTTTTTGAACAGGCCATTGGCATCGCCATAGGCATTAATGGTCCGGGTGAGGGCGCTTTTGAGGCCAATAAGATGCGTGCCACCCTCAATGGTGTTGATGGTATTGACGAACGACAGCAGCACTTCGTTGTACCCATCGTTATATTGCAAGGCGACTTCCAGGCGAATGCCGTCACGCTCACCCCGAATATAAATGGGCTGGGGATGCAGCATCGCTTTACTGTGATTGAGATAGGTGACAAACGACTCGATACCGCCTTCGTAATAGAAGTCATGACTGCGGCCATCACGCCGATCTTCGATGACGATACGCAGGCCGCGGTTGAGAAAGCTCAGTTCGCGTAAGCGGGACGAGAGGATGTCAAAACTGTACTCCGTGGTCTCCGTAAAGATCTCGGCGTCTGGCTTAAAAGTGACCGTGGTGCCGATGCGTTCTGTCGTCCCGACTTGCTGGAGCGGTTTCTGCGGGGCACCGCGCTGATAGCGTTGCGTGTGCCGATGGCCGTCACGATGGATCTCGATGTCGAGCCATTCCGACAGCGCATTGACCACCGACACCCCAACGCCGTGTAGCCCGCCGGAGACTTTGTAGCTCTCTTTGTTAAATTTGGCCCCGGCGTGCAGCTTGGTGAGGACGACTTCCGCGGCGGAGATGCCCTCCGTGGGGTGAATATCCACAGGAATACCGCGTCCGTCATCCTGTACCGTAATGCTGTTGTCGTCATGAATGGTCACGTGGATGTTCTTGCAGACCCCCGCCATGGCTTCATCGACACTGTTATCCACCACTTCATACACCAGATGGTGCAGTCCCTGGACACCCGTGCCGCCGATATACATGGCGGGACGCTTGCGGACAGCTTCAAGTCCTTCAAGCACGCGGATGCTACTGGAATCATACGTATCCATAAATCATTCTCTTTCGTTGCGGCGTTAGCAGACATCACACCGAGCGTGCTGCGGGGTCGGCCCCGGGCGCAACTCGGCTTGGCCATTATGCTGGCGCACCTGGAAGGACGGAAAATCCCTGAGGTGTTGCGACCATATTCGGTGGTCAATATCAGTAATAAATACTTGAAAATCATGGGATTGGAGAAAGCCGAACACGATGTGACGGTTGCGCTCGTCGAGTTCGGAGACGACATCGTCGAGTAAAACGACAGGCTGGTGCCCGTGCCGCTGTTGAATCGCTAAGGCGAGTGCGGCAATGAGCAGAAAGGCGCTGAGACGCTGCTCGCCCTGGGACGCCGAGCTGCGGGCTTCGCGGCCGCGATAATAGATGGCGATGTCATCACGCTGGGGGCCGAACAAGGTTTGCCCGAGGGCCATTTCCCCGCGTTGCAGGCGCTGGGCCTCCGCATACAAACGCTCGCGGAGTTGGGGGGCATGCGGGAGGGATGCCAACAGCAGGTCAGATACCTCAGGCGTGCAATGCGCTAACACGGCTGGACGATAGGCCAGCGTCAGGAGGCCAATATCTGTCCCCAAACTTTTGCACAGGGTGGCGAGCGTCTGGTTCATGACCGTGACGTGCTCCTGACGCGCTGCGGTAATCTGCAGCGCCACGTTGATAAAACGCTCGGTCCAGACCTCCAACGTGGGATTCCCAGGGCCAGTCGCGCTACGCAACAGGGCATTACGTTGTTTCAAGGCTCGCTGGCAGTCGAGACTGGTTTGCACAAAAGCCGGGTGCAGACTCGCAATACCACGGTCAATCAGTAGGCGCCGACCGGCGGGGCCACCTTTGAGGACGTTGAGCGTGCCGGGATGAAACGCCACCGCTGCAAAGTAGGTGGCGAATTTGTATGCTTCCCTGGTGGCCTTGCCATTGATGAGTAGACGGCGTCCATGGGGCGACAGCGCAATAGCCAGCTCACTTTGGCGCTGCGTCTCCGGCGCCGTGATGAGGGCATCCACGCGGCACTGCGTTGTGCCCCAACCTTGGAGCTCTTCGCGTTTGGTTGTCCGAAAAGAGGTCTGGTTGGCCAAAAAGTACATCGCCTCTAACAGATTGGTTTTCCCACTGCCATTGGCACCTGTAATGTACGCCCCGGCAGCGGGGAACGTTACGGTCATGTCTCGATAGTTCCGAAAACCTCGGAGCGTCAAACGGTCAATGCGCATCGGTTGCCTCACCGTTCCCTTCCCTGGCTGCGCGACTTCAGACCCGCATGGGCATGATGACAAAGAAATACTGCTCCCCGTTGAGCGGGCGGAGGATGCCTGGACTGAGCGGATCGTTGAGTTCGAGGGCCAGGTGCTCATCTGTGGTCACCGCGAGGGCTTCGAGCAGATACCGGGCGTTAAAACCCATCACCATGGCTTCGCCTTCATACTCGGCAGGAATTTCCTCGCTCGCCTCGCCCATCTCTGGTGTGTTGGAGTGTAAGGTCAACGTGTCGGGGGCGAAGTCGATACGCACGGGTTTGGTTTTCTCATTGGACAGGAGTGAGACGCGGCGGAGGGCCCGCGTGAAACGTTGATGATCGACTGTGGCACGTCGTTGAAAGCTTTTGGGCACCACACCCTCAAAGTTGGGAAATTGTCCTTCAATGAGACCCGTCACTAGCGTTGAGCGGCCTTTCCGAAACACCAGATGATGCTGTAAGGAGGCTATTTCGATTACTGGGTTTTTGTCGTCGCCGTCTGGCAGCAAACGGCTGACTTCTTCCAAGGCTTTGCGGGGGACAATCACGCGCAGATCTTGGCCAAAGGCGATGGGACGGCGTGTGTGCGCCAGACGGTGGCCATCGGTGGCTACCATGACCATCTCTGTGCCGTTACAGGTCATGAGCACGCCGCCAAGGGCATGACGCGTTTCATCGCGGGAGGTCGCAAACAGAGTTTGGCGAATCATCTGTTCCAGCACCCCGCTTTCCAGCGCTGAGAACTCCGCCTCCTCCATGGGCGGGAGCGTAGGATACTCTTCGGCGGGGAGGCAGGGGACTTTGAAGGTTACGGAACCAGCGGTGATATGCGCCCATCCTTGCTGCTCGATGGTGAGGGTCACTTCCACCCCGGCAGGTAACTCCCGGATAATATCGTAGGTCTTCCGGGCCGGGAGAGTTGCTATACCCGCTTGCTGGACGGTGGTCTCCAGGTAGCCCTTGTAGCTTAACTCGATGTCAGTAGCATGGATGATGGCTTCCCCACTCTCATGGGCGGTCAGGAGAAAATGGGAGAGAATGGGCAACGTGTTCTTTTTTTCCACGATACCTTGGATTCTTTGCAAGCCACGGACCAAAATATCCTGACTGATGACCAGATGCATAATTAATAACTCCTGTTATCTAGAAGAAAGAAATAGCAGTAGGAGTAAGGGATGTTCATAAGTGCAAAAATGGTATAACTCCAAATTTTCCAGTTGTTTACGTTGTGGAAAAGCTGTGGAATGTTGTGCACATTTTATCCACAGGGAACAATTACACCCAGCCTGTGGATAACTTCTGTGAACTTTTCCACAGCTACGCTTTGAGCCTCTGGCGGACCTCCCGCAGCACACGCGCCACGCGGTCATCGGTTTCTTCTGTCCGCAAAATGGTGTTAGCGGCATGCAGGACAGTCGTATACTTGCGGCCACCAAACTGCTTCCCAATGTCGCCCAGAGAAGCCTCGGTGAGTTCACGGCAGAGAAACATCGCGATCTGTCTGGGGAAAACGAGCGCCTGCTGACGCCGTTTTGAGCGTAACGCACTCGTGGTGACGTCGAAATAGGTCGCAACCGCTTGCTGAATACGGGACACCGTGATAGCGTGTGCCTGTTCGGCGGCCATCTGGTCGAAGACTTGCGCTGCCAGCGTGCTATCGAAAGGCTGCCCAGACAAGGAGGCGTAGGTCACAATACGGCTGAAGCATTGTTCCAGAGCATGTCCGTGCTGGTGGACGTGCTGGGCAATGACCCGGGCTACCTCGGGTGGCAGGAGGATGCCATAGGCCGCAGCTTTCTGCGCCAAGATGGCGAGGCGCGTGTCGAGTTCGGGAGGCTCTAAAGGGGCGCTGAGACCCGCGACCAGGCGTGAGCGCAAGCGCGTGGCCAGTGGCGCGAGCTCCCGTGGGGCGTGCGCACTCGCGAGCACGATTTGTTTCTTGGCGGCATACAAGGCATCAAAGACGTGGAGAAAGGCTTCCTGGGTCTGCGGGCGCCCTGCCATACAGTGCACATCATCGACGAGCAAGACGTCGGCCTGGCGATAGTGCTGCTGAAAGGCAGGCATGCGGGCATGCTGTAAGGCCTGCAGCAGGTCACGCATAAAATGTTCGGCCTCGAGGTAGACGACACGCCACGTCGTATGATGTTGCATGATATACTGGGCAATAGCGTGTAAAAGATGGGTCTTGCCGACGCCTGGCCCCCCATACAGGAGCAGCGGATTATACGACGCCGTTGGGGTCTGCGCGACGGCTAGGGCCGCCGCATGGGCGAACTGGTTTGACGACCCCACCGCAAAATTGGTAAATGTGTAGTCCATCGTGTCGGGAAACCATGTGTATGTGCCGTGGAAAATGCACGCAGAGAAGACTATGAGCTGAGAGGGTTTCTGGGACGACAGAACGACCCTCTCCGCATCTGTTTTACAATGGCTAATTATAGCAAAATTGCGGACTTTCAGCAATGAGCTGGGTACGCTACTCGGGACGTCACTTGACAGCGCTGAGGTGAGGTGTTACGCTCACCAGCTCCGAAGAAATAGAACATAGTTTGCCTTCAGGGTGCACGCGCGGTGTGTGTCGCTACTGCTGGCTATGGAGTGTAAGGTATGAAGAGGACTTATCAGCCAAAAAGAGTCAAGCGCCTGCGGAAGCACGGGTTTCGGGCGCGCATGGCCACCCGTGATGGGCGTCAGGTGTTAAAGCGGCGCCGGCTCAAAGGTCGCCAGCGCTTGACCGTGGGCCCCAGCCGGAATGACTAGGGGAGAGAGGCAGCATGGGCGATCAGCGCCTACGCCCCGTGGAGCGTTTGCACTGTCCGCGGGCGTTTCAGCGTGTGTTTTCACAGGGTGAAAAACTCGTAGGTGCCCTCTTTATCCTCTATGTGTTACCGACAACGGAATCCCACTCACGTCTGGGCATGGCCGTCTCCAAACGTCTTGGCAACGCCGTGGTGCGTAATCGCATAAAACGTTGTCTGCGGGAGATGTTTCGGCTGCAGAAGGTGCTGCTGCTCGTGCCATGTGACGTGGTCTGTGTGGCCCGTCGTGAGGCCGTGGGCATGCCCTACATCCGTTATGCCCAACAATTCCTCACATTGTTGCAGCGCTGCCAGGGTCTGGGGCACTAGGGGAAGGACGCGCGCGGAATGGGGATGTGCACGCGGCTCTTACTCGCGTTTCTACGTGGTTATCAACACTACCTTTCCCCATGTCTGCCTCCTATGTGTCGTTTTTATCCCACGTGTTCGACGTATGCCATACACGCCATCGCATGTTATGGTCCGGTCCGTGGTCTTAGGAAGGCGTGCTGGCGTCTCCTGCGGTGCCATCCGTGGTCACGCGGGGGCGTCGATTGGCCCACCCCGGCTGGCGACCGCGCCCGGCAGGGCCATGCCTAAGGGCCTATCCCGGCAGGCTCGCTCTCGGCCCGTCTGCGTTGTCGGAGAGAGGCTCTCAGGTGACAGGCCGGGCACGTGTGTCGTATTCAGTGCAGTGTACAACTGTACCATGGTTTTCTCTACCGCATACAGAGCGGCAGTCCCCACGCTGGAGATTTTATGGAGAAGCGAGCCGTTCTAGCTATTGTGCTATCCCTCGTTGTGGTGGTGCTTTGGTCGATATTGTTTGCGCCGGGGCCCCCGCCACCTGATGAGCCCCCTGACACGGTATCGCCGGCGGGCCCAGCGCGTCCGGCTCTCCCGACCCCGCAGGCCACCGCAGACGCTACGTCCGGGAGTCCAGTCACTGGCACGCCGCCTAGCCCGACGGTGTCGGTGCAAGTGCCGGAAACCCTGGTGACCATTGACACCGGGGTGGCGCAGGTCATGCTGGCGAGCCAGGGCGCGAACGTCAAAGCGGTGCACCTGAGCGGCTATAAGACGACCCTCATGCCAGGGGCTCCTCCAGTAGAAATTGCCCCAGTGCCTGGGGCCGCCACGCTGCCCTTGACGGCGGAAATCCACCTGGCCGAGCGTGTTATCTCGCTTGGGCGGGTCGCATTCACACCCTCGCAGACCGCCTTACACCTCTCGCCCAGTCACCAGGAAGGCTCGATAGCGTTTCGTGGGGAGCTGGAGGATGGACGGACCGTCCACCGTCTGTATCGCTTCCGCCATGGGGAGTATACGTTTGAAGTCAGTACCTGGGTCGAAGGCTGGCAGCTCCCCCCTGGGAGCAGCATGTTCGTCCTGTGGGGCCCCGGCTTGCTCCGTCCCGACGATGAGGGACGCCAGGGGCAGACCGCCGAACACCCCCGCAGTTACGTCAATGGCAAAGTCTTCGATGAAGTGCCGGCCAAAGCTGGCGAGCGCAAATTCCACCAGGGGCAAGTCGCCTGGACGGCCCTCTCTGATACCTATTTCACCGCGGCCCTCATATCCAAGGAACCTCTGGGGGATGCGCTGCTCGCCCGCCGCCTTGAGGGCGAGGGGGAGCCGCTGACCATTGGCCTGCGCACCCCTCTCACGGCTGACAAGACCAGGCAGACGGTGCGGGTCTATGTCGGGCCGAAAGACCAGTCTCTGCTCGTGGCCGCCGAGCCATCCCTCGACAAGGTGATCGACTTGGGGTTTTTTTCGCCCCTAGCACGCCCGATGTTGCAATTCCTGCGCTTTCTCCGTAGCGTGGTGCATAATTATGGCCTGACGATTATTCTGGCCACCATCTCCATAAAAGTGGTCTTCTGGCCTTTGACCCAAACCAGCGCCAAGTCCATGCAGGCCATGCAAAAGCTCCAGCCCAAGCTCAAGGAACTGCAAGCACGTTATAAAGACGACCGCCAAGCCCTCAATCGCGAGATGATGCAGATCTACCGCGACAACAAGGTGAATCCCATGGGCGGCTGTCTGCCCATGGTGCTGCAGATCCCCGTCTTTTTTGCCTTTTACAATGCGCTGCTGTATGCCATTGAGCTGCGCCATGCGCCCTTTGTCTGCTGGCAGACAGAAGTGTGGTGGATTGGGCGCGGCATCTGCGATCTGTCCGTGTATGATCCGTCGTATATCACGCCGGTGCTGATGGGTGTGACCATGTTTTTCCAGCAGAAGATGACGCCGACCACTGGCGATCCCACCCAGGCCAAAATCATGCAGTTTATGCCGCTGATGTTTCTGATGTTTTTCCTCCAAGCCCCCGCAGGACTGGTGATTTACTGGCTGGTGAATAACATCTTGAGCATTGGGCAGCAGATGCTGGTCAACCGGATGTACACCCCGGCAACGGCACAAACGCCCGCGCTCGGGAAAGGGTAAACGGATGGACCAGCCCGAGACGATTGCGGCAGTGGCCACTCCCGTGGGAACGGGCGGCATTGGCGTGGTACGGGTGAGTGGCCCGGCGGCCCTGACGATTGCCCAGCGGGTGTTTATCCACCCCGGCGGACAATCCTGCACCGCCCTGCAATCGCATCGCGTGTACTATGGGTTCGTGGTGGATGGCGCTGGGGAGCGGGTGGATGAAGCCCTCTTGTGCTATATGCGTCAGCCACGCTCCTACACCTGCGAAGATGTGATCGAGGTGAGTTGCCACGGCGGGATGTTCACCACGCAACGCGTGTTAGAGGCGGTGTTAGCGCAGGGCGCCCGTATCGCTGAGCCTGGCGAGTTTACCAAACGTGCCTTTCTACATGGCCGCCTGGATCTCACCCAAGCCGAGGCGGTCATCGATGTGATTAACGCCCGCACCCTGGCCAGTCATCGGGCGGCGGTGCAACAACTCGATGGCGCCTTGTCGCGCTACCTACGCACGCTGCGTGAGACCCTGTTGCAAGTCAGCATGTATCTCGAGGCGGGTATTGACTTCCCCGAAGAAGATCTCGAACTCGTGCCTACGAGCACCCTCGTGGAGCAGTTAGAGACGGTGGCGGAGCAATGCCGGCAAGCGTTAGCGACTTTTGCGCGCGGGCGCGTCATGCGCGACGGCCTGGCAACGGCCATCATCGGGCGTCCCAATGTCGGGAAGTCTAGCCTGTTGAACGCCCTGCTGGGACGAGATCGGGCCATTGTGTCACCGCACCCAGGCACGACACGCGATACGATTGAAGACGCGCTGGATATTGACGGCATCCTCGTGCGCATCATTGACACGGCGGGCCTGCGAGTGAGCACCGACGCCATTGAGCAAGAGGGCGTCCGCCGGGCCCGTGAGGCGATGGCACGGGCCGAGCTATTGCTGGTGGTTTTCGATGGCAGTACGGCCCTAACGGCGGACGATCATCTGGTGCTGGCAGAGACCGCTGGAAAGCCGTGTGTGTTGGTACGGAACAAGGGTGATCTGCCGGCAGCGTGGACGCAGGGAGATCTGGCTCGGCCCGACATCCCGTGCCTGGAGGTCTCGGCCCTGGCGGGGACGGGGTTTGAGGCGCTGGAGTGTACTTTGCGGCAGCAGGCGGTGGGCCAGGTGTCGCTGGGACAGGATGCCGTGCTGCTCACCCAAGAACGCCATCGTCGCAGCCTGGACCTGGCCTGGCGCGATGTGCAGGCGGCAGCCCAGGGACTCCGCCAGGGCACGCCGCTGGAATTCGTGGCCTTTGATGTGACCGACGCCTTACAGCACATCGCGGATATCCTCGGCGAGAGCTGCGCTGGAGAAGTGTTGGAACGTATTTTTAGCCGTTTCTGCATTGGCAAGTGACGGGTCGAGAAGTGAGGCTCGCATGACACGTACCGCTATCACACGGTCCTATGACGTCATTGTCGTCGGGGCTGGCCATGCCGGCTGCGAGGCCGCGCTCGCTGCTGCCCGCCTCGGCTGTCGCACCGCCGTGTTTACCACCAATCTCGACAGCATTGCGCTGATGCCCTGTAACCCGGCCATTGGCGGTATTGCCAAGGGACATTTGGTGCGTGAGATTGATGCCCTCGGTGGGGAGATGGCACGCTGCATTGATCGCACGGGCATCCAGTTCCGCATTTTGAACAGTAGCAAAGGCCCGGCCGTGCGTGGCTATCGTGCGCAAGCCGATAAGTTGCACTATTGCCTGGACATGAAAGCAGTCTTGGAGCGCCAAGTGGGACTCGACATCAAGCAAGCCTTGATCGAACGACTGCTGGTGGTCGATGGCCGGGTCGGCGGAGTCGTGACCCAAATGGGTGAGGAGTATTATGCGCCAGCGGTCATTGTCAGCACGGGGACATTTTTGCGCGGCATGATCCATATTGGACTCAGCAAATTTCCGGCGGGCCGGGCCGGCGAGTTTCCGGCCAATGGTTTGTCCGACGATTATGCGCGTCTGGGCTTTCCGCTCGGACGCCTGAAGACCGGCACCTGCCCCCGTCTCAACGCTCGCACGCTCAATGTCGACATCTTGGAGGAGCAGCCCGGCGATGAACCACCACCGCCGTTCTCCTTTGAGACCGAGCGCATTACGCAGACGCAGTTGTCGTGTTATCTGACGTATACCAACGCGGAAACCCATGCCATCATTGCCCAGAACCTGGATCGCTCGCCGCTGTACAGCGGGGTCATCAAAGGTGTCGGCCCACGCTACTGTCCCTCCATTGAGGACAAAATTAAACGTTTCCCCGATAAAGAGCGCCACCAGATTTTTCTCGAACCGGAAGGGCGCGATACCGTCGAAATCTATCCCAACGGCATTTCTACCAGTCTGCCGGAAGATGTGCAGGTAGCGTTTGTGCGTTCGATACGCGGCCTGGAGGAGGCGGAGATTATGCGCCCCGGTTATGCCGTGGAGTATGACTTTGTACCGCCGACAGAACTCCGCCCCACGCTGGAGACCAAACGCGTGGTTGGCCTGTTTCACGCCGGGCAGATTAGCGGCACGACGGGTTACGAAGAAGCCGCGGCCCAGGGGCTTATTGCTGGGATCAACGCCGCTCTGCAGGTCCAAAAACGCGCACCGTTTACCTGTAAACGGTCGGATGGCTACATTGGCGTGCTCATTGATGACTTGGTGACGCTGGGCACGACCGAGCCCTACCGCATGTTCACCTCGCGCTCTGAGTATCGCTTGCTGTTGCGCCAGGATAACGCCGATCTGCGCTTGCGCGACATGGGACATACCCTGGGGCTGGTCTCCGCCGAAATGTATCAGCGTTTTTGCGACAAGCGCCAGCAGATCGAAGCGGAAATTGGTCGTCTGACGGCCAGTCGTGTCACGCCCAGCCCCACGACGAATGGGTTCTTGCAGGCGCGGGATACCGATGGGCTCACGCAATCGGTGCTTGCTGCCGATCTGCTCAAGCGGCCACAGTTGACCTACCACGATGTCGTGCATCTGCTGGGCGAGGAAGCGACCCTCCCCGCCGCCGTGGTGGAGCAAGTGGAGATTCACCTCAAGTACGAAGGCTACATTCGGCGGCAAATGGAACAGGTGGCGCGTCTGGAGCAGCTCGAAGGGATGCCCTTGCCCGTGCCGGGGGATTATGGGACCATTGCAGGGCTCTCGCACGAGATCCGCGAGAAATTGACCCATATCCAGCCCACCACGCTGGGGCAAGCGGCCCGGATTTCTGGGGTGACGCCAGCGGCGGTGGCCATTCTTATGGTGTACTTCCAAAAGCATCGAGGGCAACGCGCCGCACATGGAGCCACACTACCAGCAACGCCTGTCCCAACAGTGTGAGGTGCGCGGTCTCACCGTGTCCGCCGACCAGCAGGCGCGTCTGTTGCACTATCTCGACCTGTTGCTGCACTGGCGTCCGTCTCTGAATCTCACGGGCCTCCGTGATGCCGAGCGCATGCTCGATGTGCTGATCATTGAATCGCTGGATTTTTTTGCTGGCGACTATCTCGTGTCTGGGAAGCGCGTGTTGGACCTTGGGACGGGCGCGGGCGTACCCGGCCTCCCGCTGGCCGTGTGCTGCCCGACGTTGCACATGACCTTGCTCGACCGCTCGACCAAGAAAATCGCCTTCCTGCAGCGCGTGGTCGAAGCACTGCAGCTTCCGCACTGTCAACCCGTCTGCGGCACCTCCGAGGAACTGGTCCCGCGTCTCACGCCGCACCGCACCTTCGATGTCGTGGTCTCCCGTGGGGTGGGGACCATGGCGCACCTCATGCACTTGACCGCCAAACTCCTGCACCCTGGCGGGCTGCTCCTTCTACGCAAACCGCTCGATACCCCTGAACTGCACGAGGCGGAACAGTCGTGCGCCGTGGGGCCATGGCACGGTATCGAGCGCCTCGCACTCCCGTGGAGCACGTCCCCCCCTTGGATGGTAGTGGCGGTGCACCGTCGTCCCTCACGCTGAGATCTGCGCCATGCTCTCGCCTCACGTCTGTCGCCAAGCCGTGTGATGCTGCCAGCCGACCGCCTGCTGGAGCTTCTCGGTAGCAAAGAAGGACTGCTGCCCGTGCAAACCCTTGGTGCAGGGCAGCAAGTCGGGTCGAAACTGGGCCAGCAGCGCTGCCGACGGTTCCAGGGCGGTCGTGTCATCGGCGGTAAGATAGTACACCTCATGCAGAGGCAGATGCTCGGCATGCTCCATGAGAAGCCGGTGGGCGTTGGCCACGTCCTCACTGCCGACCCAGCACCACAGCCAGGGATCCCAGGCCGTGGCCGCTGTCGCATGGTGCGCCAGGTGCTGCCGCCGCTCGGGGGTGTAGATCGCGCCAGGGCGGGTGACGTAGGTGCGGATACCATAGGCCCGAGTAGAGCTGGCCAGCAGCATTTCGCCGGCCAACTTTGAATAACTATAGGAATCTTCTGGATACGCTGGGTGGCTTTCGTCAATCGGCAGGGCCTGGATGGGGAATGGGGTCTGACTGATACGATAGCCGTGCCCCAGGGCGCAGTTACTGCCCGCCATCACGACACATCCGACCCCGGCGGCCACCGCGGCGTGCATAAGATAATACAGCCCGAGCATATTGCTCTGAAAAGTTGCGTCAAAGGGGATGCCCTGCGCCGCTGCCCGTTGGCGCAGCCGAGGATGATCCACCGGCGAGGGCTGCGCTGCCAGGTGTTGAATGGCATCGACCCCCTGCACCGCCCGCTGGCAATCGTCAAACACGGTGAGATCGCCCTGGATCCACGGCAGGGCGGCAAACGCCGGATCAGGAGGACGCCGTGACATCAGGACGAGGTCATGCCGCTCCATCAAGGCGCGCATCACAAAGGGCCCGAGGGCGCCGCTGGCACCGGTGATGAGTACTCTCATGGCCGTTCGTCCTTTGATTACGACGATTTGATGCTGACGCCGCCGTCCACGGCCCACGTTTGTCCCGTGACGTAGGCTGCCGCGGGTGAGGCCAGGAACACGGTGGCGTATCCGACTTCTTTCAGGCGTCCTACCCGCCCGAGGGGGACCGTGGTGGCTGCTGCGACATCGCGTTGCTGGTAGGCTTCTGCCGACATCTGCTCTGGATCGGGAAAGGAACCCGGCGCCACGGCGTTGACGCGCACGCCAAAGGGCGCCCATTCCTGGGCCAGGGATTCGGTAAAACGCATCACCCCGGCCTTGGCCGCATCGTAGGCGGCAGAGCCAGCCCGACCCCGGAAGGAGGCCCAGCCCGAGATGTTGATCACTGAGCCCCGCCGACGTTCCAGCAAGTGCGGTCCCAGCGCACGGCACCCCTGAAACGCCTCTGTCAGGTTGACGTCCACAATAAAATGCCATTCCGCTTCGGTCATGCCTGGGGTGGTCGTACCCGGTAACTGCACGACGGGCTTGCGAATCGAGTCGCCCACGCAGGTGACCAGCGTATCGAGATGGCCGAACGCCTCCAGCACCTGCTGCGCGATACGATCCATATCGGCGGCTTTGGTGGCGTCGCCGGTGAGGGGCAACGCCTTCTGACCCATGGCACGGATTTCCTCGGCGACTTTGGTGACGCCTGTCGGCGTGAGGGCACTGATCGCGACCTCGGCGCCAGCCTCAGCAAAGGCAAAGGCGATGCCTTTCCCAATGCCACGTCCACCGCCGACAATCAGTACTTTCTGCCCAGTGATGTCAAAAACGGAAAGGCTCATCATCGGCTCCCTGCATTGTGTGGACGAACTGGACGCGCTTGTTGGGGGATACACGGTCTCCGCCATCGAGGGGCGGAAGTGAGGCGATTATAGCACGGGGGAAGGACGTCCCAGGCGGCGGACGCGTTTTTGGCAATGGACAGCGTCCAAGGCATGCTATGCTCACAGCACTTGGCCGGCGCATGGCGCTGGCGTGATCTCCACGAGACGAGACGCACGCGGGTGCACGAGGGCACGTATGACAGATACCGTCATCAGTACTGTGGTGGAAGGGGAGGATATTTATGGCGTGGCGGCGATCACCACCCAGGTGGTGCAAGAGGCCCAGCGCCTGCGTGGAGCCTGCCCGACCGCCTCGGCGGCCCTGGGACGGCTCCTGACGGGTGGGGTGTTGATGGGGTGTCTGTGCAAAGACCTGACGCATCGCATTGCCCTGCAGGTGACGTGCAAAGGACCCATCCAAAAAATTCATGTAGAAGCGAACGGTGCGGGCCAGGTGCGGGGCTACCTGGGGCAACCGGTGGTGAATCTGCCCTCGCGCCGTGGCAAGCTCGATGTTGGTGGGGCGGTAGGCAAAGGCGTGTTGCATGTGATGCGGGATGTGGGCCATAGGGAAGCGTCGACGGGAGCGGTGCCGCTGGTGTCGGGTGAAATTGCGGAGGATCTCGCCGCCTATTTTGCGCAGTCCGAGCAGATTCCCAGTGCGGTCTCGCTTGGGGTGTTCGTCAGTCCCGACCAACAGGTCACGGCGGCTGGTGGGTTTCTGATCCAGTTTCACGCGACGTTACCTGACGATCTTATCCTCCATATTGAGCAATCTTTGGCGGCAGTGCCTTCTGTGACCAATATGGTGCGTGAGGGTTGTACGCCGCAGGAGATGCTGCAGCGTGCCCTGGGGGGACTGCCCCTCAATGTCGTACGCACGCTGACCCCGCAGTGGGCCTGCCGCTGTTCGCGCACCCGCGTGAGTCAGACGCTCGTGGCGCTGGGGGCTGACGAATTGCGCCAGCTCGCCACGGGGCAACGGCATGAACATGTGCGCTGTGAATTTTGTGGTACCACGTATGATTTCACGCCAGCCGAGCTGGACGCCCTGTTGCATGAGGCCATGGCCGTGGAGCAAGGATCCGTGTAGCGAGAGAGGAATGACCATGCCGATCTTCCAACGCGACGATATACACCTGTACTATGAAGAGTACGGCACCGGCTTCCCGGTGTTGCTCATCGCTCCCGGCGGCATGCGCTCCGCGGTGTCGTTTTGGGAACGTACGCCGTGGAACCCCATCACGCACCTGTCGCCGCACTACCGCGTCATTGCGATGGATCAGCGCAATGCCGGGAGTTCCGTTGCCCCTGTACGCGCCACGGATAGCTGGCACGTGTACACCGCCGACCAACTGGCGTTGCTCGATCATCTGGGCGTGCAGCAATGTCATGCGGCCGGGATGTGCATTGGCGGTCCGTACATCATGGGGCTGATTCAGGCGGCACCGCAGCGTATTGCCTCGGCGGTGCTGTTGCAGCCCATTGGCCTGGATAATAACCGTGAGGCGTTTTTCGAGATGTTTGACAGTTGGGCACAGGAGCTGAAACCGCAACGGCCCGAGGTAAGCCCTGAGACGTGGGAGGTGTTTAAGACCTCCATGTATAGCGGGGATTTCCTGTTCAACGTGTCACGCCAGTTCGTGGCGCACTGCCAAACGCCACTCCTCGTGTTCATGGGCAACGACCTGTATCATCCCGCATCCACCTCACGGGAGATTGCCGAACTGGCACCGCATGCCACGTTTATCGAGCGCTGGAAAGAGCCCGAGTACCAGGCCGCGGGCAAGGAGGCGGTGGAGAAATTTTTGCTGGCGCACACACCGCGCTAGGGCGTACCAAGCACGCCTTGTCGAAGAGCACCCCGCGAGGCCCATGGCGCTGAAACTGCTTGCGTGGTCTGACGCTTGTCAGTACTCTAGGGCGCTAGGTATGTATACCTGTCTCGCTCCCTCTCCACACGAGAGTGGAGACCACAAGCCTCGTTGAGGGAAACGCCGCCATATGGGCTCTCGCGTGTATTGGATCTTGGTGAGTCTGTTGGGGCTCGGATGTGTCGCAACGTCTGTGGCGGCACGCACGATGTATGCCACGGATACATTTGAGATTGTCGTCCGGTCCAGTAAGCAGATCGTGAGCCGGAACATCGTCAAGGTGCTGCCGTCCGGCACGCCGGTCGAGGTGCGGGACATGGACGATGTCTGGGCGGCGGTGCGTCTTGAGGACGGACGCACGGGATTTGTGGAGAGCAAGCAGCTGATTGAACGCGAGCCCTACAAAGTCACGGCGGAACGGCTCCAGTTGGAGATTGGCCAGCATCGGGAGCGCGCCGGCCCGATGACGCAACAACTGGCCAGTCTGCAACAGATCGAAGCGCAATTCCGCGACATTAGTCAGAAATATGAACAACTGCGCCAGGATGCCAACACCAAGGCGCAGCTGGAGACCAAGGCCAAATATACCGCCCTGCAGCAGGCGCATGCGGAGGTACAGCAACAGCTCACCGTACTCACCGAGGCGCACACGGCCTTGCGCAATTCGACCAGGCTTCTGTGGTTTCTCTGTGGGGCCGGGGTCATTTTGATTGGCTGGGTGTTGGGGATGACCAGCGCGCGCTGGCGTGGTCGTCGACGGCAGACGGGCTATTCCTATAACTTGCCAGGTTGATGTCACTCCCCATGGCCACCGTTACTCTGGAAGCGGTCAGCAAGTCTTTTGGCACCGTGCCAGTCGTGCACGAGTTGAGTTGCAGCATCGCGCAAGGTGAGTTGGTCGCCCTCCTCGGTCCGAGCGGCTGTGGGAAGACCACCACCTTGCTTATGCTCGCGGGGATCTACCGCCCGTCCAGTGGGGTGTTACGCTTTGACGCACGCATGGTCAACGATGTGCCACCTCGCCAGCGCAATATCGGCATGGTATTTCAGAGCTATGCGCTGTATCCACATCTGACGGTCTACGAAAATCTGGCCTTTCCCTTACGCCTGCAACATCAGCCACGTGCGGTCATTGCCCAGAAAGTCACGGCCATGGCAGCGCTGGTGCAATTGCAGGACTTGCTGCAGCGTAAACCCGCGCAACTGTCAGGCGGGCAGCAGCAGCGCGTCGCGCTGGGTCGTGCCCTCATCAAAGCCCCGGACGTGCTGCTGTTCGATGAACCGCTCAGTAATCTTGATACCGAGCTGCGCGTGCAGATGCGCACAGAAATCAAGCGTTTGCAACAGACGCTGGGCATCACCGCCGTCTTGGTGACCCACGATCAGGTGGAAGCGCTGAGTATGGCCGATCGCATTCTGGTGCTGCGCGCCGGACGCCTGCAACAACTCGCCGACCCGCATACGTTGTATCATCAGCCAGCCAATACCTTTGTGGCGCGTTTCATTGGTAGCACGCCTATGAACTTTGTCCCTGTCGCGGTGAGCACGGCGCCGGATACGTTCCACCTCGTGGACACGTCGTGGTGTTTCCCGGTGCCACGCACAGTCTGGACACCAGGTGTGCAGGGCTCCGAGGGCGTAGCACACTTCACCCTCGGCATACGTCCAGAGGATATCCCACTGCAGCTCTCTTCTGGGGACCAGCTGCTCCCCGCCACGCTTACGCTCCTAGAACCGCTCGGTCGGGAAGTCCTCCTGTCTGTCACCTGCGGTCCCCATGCACTCAAAGTCGTGGTCCCGGCTCCCTGTCGCCTGACCCCTGGCACAGTGGTCTGGCTCGATCTCGGCCATGGGCCACACCACCTCTTCGACTCGGAGACCGGATTGGCGTTTGCCTCGCGTTGACGCGCCATCCTCAGAGAAGGCGCATCAGGCGCTAGGATTTTTTTGTCGTCTTCCGGCGTTTGAACTGCGTCACCGTCTCCGTGGTCCAGCCCAGGGCGGCTTGCAGCAGGGTCATTTGAAATTCGAGCGAGAGGAGGAGGTAGGGGACTTGGGGATCAGCATGAGAGGCTGCGCTCTCGGTCCGGAGTTCTTGCACACGCTTCTCATACTGGGCGAGTTCCGTGCCAAGTCGCTTCTGCCGGACTTCAAGCTGGGTGACGAGAGTCTCATGCGGCAGCAAATGGCCAAAGAGCAGGTGCAACATCATGGGGCTTTTGAAGATATCAGGTGTCGTGTCCGTCGTGCCTAACCACTCGGTCAGCGCCGTCCGGCCCTCTGGGGTAATCTGGTACACCCGTTTGTCAGGACGGTTCGTCTGTGCCACTTCCGTCATGGTGACCCAACCGGCCTGCTCCAGACGCCGCAGTTCACCATAAATCTGGCTCTTGGCTGGGCTCCAGTAAATGTGATGGATGCGTTTATCGAGCAGGAGCTTCATGTCGTAGCCTGACAGCTCCTGCTCATTGAGCATGCCGAGGAGAATATAGGACGTGGTGGGAAGACTCATGCGTGTTACTCCTTCTCGGGAAACATCCTGACTGGATGCTGGTACCCGGAGAGCCATGTCGTAGGGCGTCTGACAGAGTACAACGACCCTGGACAGCGCCAGAGAGACTCACAGATTTATCAGAGTATGTTTTATATTTCAATAGTACAGTATCAGAATATAGATGAGGTTGCAATGGTATTCCAGCCCGTAGCCGTGGCGTACAACACACGATGCCACGAGGTGCATGACAGGCCCTGGCGGCTGGCGCACGCGAGCGCGGCACGCCAGGGTCGGACGGATGGACGCCACATAGAGTCGGTCAGCCAAGCGGCCCTTGGAAAACCTGATCGACATATGTATCCGACAAAGGCTCCAAGGCTTCCGGCCACTCTGCAGTCAGAGGCCGCCGGGCCTGCGGTGGGCGTACCCGACCATCCCAGCCAATTTGCTCCATATAGTAGTACAATTGAATGCAATGACCCTCTGGGTCAATGGCATGGACGACGTAATCCATCCCCAGTGAGAGCTCTGGCGGCAACGCGTCCAAGACGGTCACGCCATGGGATTTGAGGAAGGCCACCGCCTCACGGAGTTGTTGATAGCTGCCCACTTCCACCCCAAAGGATTTGCAGGTGGTATGCGTGCTGAAGCCGAGGCTGGCGCGCAGTGCTTTGGGAAACAACGCCAGACTGTGGTGCTCGCTGCCCGTGCGCAGGAACACACAGCGGGCGCCATGATAGGTGCTTTCTTCCGTTTTCACAAAGCCCAGGGTCTGCGTGTAAAATACCTCTGAGGCATCAACGTCATCGACAAACAGGTGTACGGGACCAATTTTCGTGATCTTAAAGGGGCGCGGCAACAGCACGCCTTCGACATCATATCGGGCCGGGAGTTTTTCTTCGTAGCGATAGCCGCTAAAAATGTCCACGCCTTTGTCGTGCAGGGCCTCAACCACCTCGGCGTTTTCTGATATCTGCGGCAGGGAGGGTTCTTCACGGAAGCCGCGATAGTACATGGCGCGTGGTTTACTGATGTCATCCCAGCCTACTTGCTCAATCCCGTAATAAAATTCGTTCGTATGGCCGTCTGGATCATAGACATAGCAGTGCCAGTTGCTGCCCGGCATGTCACGTCCGACACGCTGGATGGGCACCTCGCGTTCTTGGAAATAGTGGAAGGCGTCCACCACTTCACGCAGACTGCCGACCTGCCAGGTGATCTGGTTGATGGTGACATCAGGGCGGAATGTTCTGTCGGCCCGGAAATCCATGACGCGCTTGTTAAATAACACAAACGAGTGATGATCCGTGCCGTGGCGCATAAAAAAACCCCGCGCATCGGGCAGCGCTTTGACGGCCTCGGGCATGTTCGGGTTCTTACTGAAATCCAGCTCATCGGAGATTTTGAAGCCCAAAAGGGCGTTGTAAAACGCCAGGCTCTCCCAGACCTTCAACGCGTTAAAACCAAAATGACCGAGCCGCCGCACCTTAAACGGGCGCGGTAATACAATGCCACCTACGTTGTATTGCTGCACTGCGATGGCCATAGCCTGCGTCCTTCTCTCCGAGACAACCTGTGGCGCGTCCTACCTGCTGGTATCGAACCATAATCCGCTAGCAGACGTCAAGAGCGAATCCTCCCCGTGCGGGTTTGGCAGCTGCTTGTGGTATGCTTGTCGCACACAGCACAGGCGTGGATGCCTCGTCGTTCCACGCATGATCTTGGAGACCTTGGCACACAAGGAGAGCACGAACGTATGTTACAGATGCGACATAAGGGCATCGCCCGCGGGATAGGCGGTGGGCTGGTGGTGGTTATGTTGAGCGGTTGTGCCATGCTGGATGAACAAACGGGCGGGCATTCTGGGACAGCCGTCGGCGCGGTGGCCGGCGCTGCCGGTGGTGCCATCCTGGGTGGGCTCCTGTTTAAGAGCACAACGGGGGCCGTCATTGGTGGCCTGGTGGGTGGCCTGGCTGGTGGCTTGATTGGCAATGCGACGGAAGCAAAAAAACAGGACGAGGGTGCGACCAATCGTGAGTATGGTTATCGCGGCAATCAGGGCACGGTGGTACGCGTGGAAGAGGTGCAGGCGGAGCCCGCACGGATTGCGCCAGGCGGGACGGTGAATCTCGCGGTAGAATATGCGTTGATGACGCCGCGCCCCAATGAAGAAGTGACGATAGCTGAGCGCTGGAATATCAGCCATCAAGGTCAGGAAATGGGCAGTCCGGTCCATACGGTACGGCATAGCGGCGGCACCTGGGCCGGGTCGCTGCCGGTGACGCTGCCCCGTTCTGCTGCGCCTGGCACCTACCGCGTGGCGGTGACGATTGAGGCGGATGGCCGCTCAGATACCCGGGAAACGACGTTTACCGTGCGCCGCTAGCGGTCGCTGGCGTGAGGACTACAGCCCGCTTGACACGTGCCGCAGGATTGTCTCGCTTGCTCGCGCGCTACAACAGACCACCAGAGGTGCCCGGCCCCAAGGCGCCGGGCATGGAAAGGATACACGGTGCTCGCCAAAATCCCGAGCAGCACCTTACTCGGTGTGGATGCCTGGATAATCGACGTTGAGGTCGATTTGGCCAATGGCCTACCGACCTTCACCACCGTGGGGCTCCCCGATGCTTCCATCCGTGAAAGCCGCGACCGGGTGAAAGCGGCCATGGCCAACAGTGGGTTTCCTTTTCCCCTGCAGCGTATCACCGTCAATCTCGCGCCGGCGCATCTGCGCAAAGAAGGAACGGCCTTCGATTTGCCTATTGCGCTGGGGCTCTTACAGGCCTCGGGGTATATCCACTCTGAACGCTTAGCCCGCTATCTCGTGGTGGGTGAACTCTCCCTCGATGGCCGCGTCAAAGCCGTCGCCGGGGTCATGCCCATGGCCTTGGCCCTGCGCCAGGCTGGCTTGGAAGGCATGATTGTGCCGGCGGAGAACGCCGCCGAAGCTGCCGTGATTGAAGAGGTGCCGGTCTACGGCGTGTCAACGCTGGCGCAAGCGATTGGTTTTTGCAACGGCACGGAGGTGATTCCACGCACCCAGTGTGACGTCCAGGCCTTGTTTCGCCAGCAAGCGCAGTATCACGACGATTTTGCCGACGTCAAGGGCCAGCAGCACGTCAAGCGGGCTCTCGAAGTTGCGGCGGCGGGAGCCCACAACGTCCTGCTTGTCGGTCCACCGGGGTCGGGGAAATCCCTGCTGGCGCGGCGCCTGCCGTCCATCTTGCCCGATATGAGCCTCGACGAAGCGATTGAGACCTCGAAAATCCATAGTATCGCTGGCTTGCTGCACCGTGAGCACGCTCTGGTGGCCACGCGCCCGTTCCGGGCACCACACCATTCCACCTCTGACGCCGGCCTGATTGGGGGGGGGGCCATCCCTGGTCCCGGCGAGGTCAGCCTGGCGCACAACGGCGTGCTGTTCCTCGACGAACTCCCCGAATTCCGTCGTAGTGTCCTGGAAGTGCTGCGCCAGCCACTGGAAGATGCCCAGGTGACCATTGCGCGGGCCGCCATGACGTTGAGCTTCCCAGCGCGCTTTATGCTCGCCGCGGCGATGAATCCCTGCCCGTGCGGCTATCTGACCGATCCGCAACACGCCTGTGTGTGCACCACCCAGCAGACCCAGCGCTACACCACACGCATCTCAGGCCCCTTGCTCGACCGTATTGACATCCACGTCGACGTGCCGCCGGTGCGTTATGCTGAATTGACCTCGACAGTCCCCGCCGAGAGTTCGGCGATGATTCGCGCCCGCGTCAATGCCGCCCGGGAGGCACAGCGTCTACGCTTCACGGGCACCGCCATTCCGCACAACGCCGCCATGGGGGTGCGTGAGATTCGCCAATACTGTAGCCTGGATGGGGCCGGGGAGCGCTTGCTCGAACAGGCCATGCATCACTACGGACTGAGCGCGCGGGCCCACGACCGCATCCGCAAAGTGGCGCGCACCATTGCCGATTTAGCCGGGACAGCCGCCATTGGTGTTGAGCACCTGTCAGAAGCTATTCAGTATCGTACGCTGGAGCGTGGATAATCGGCGAGAGACACCCTGCCCCATCCAGCAACCTTTCTACAGAATGGAATGACGTATGGCCAACATTTTCAAGCGGCTTAGCGATGTCCTAGCGGCCAATCTCAATGAGCTTATCGACCGCGTTGAAGACCCGGAGCGCATGGCGAAACAGATCATCCGCGAGATGGAAGACAACTTACACATTGCCGAAGAAGGGGTCATCGACGCCATCACCAGTGAAAAACAGCTCCGTAACGATCTCGAACACCAGCGCCAGCAGTCGATGCTCTGGCGGCAACGCGCCGAAGAAGCCCTGCGGGCAGAGCAGGAAGACCTGGCACGGGAAGCGCTGCAGCGCAAACGTGAGTATGATCAGGTGGTGAGCACCCTGGAACCCGCCTGGGAGGCAGCGCAGCGTACCAGTGTGCAGCTGAAGGCGCAGTTGCATGCCCTCGAGAACAAACTCGATGAAGCGAAACGCAAGCGTAGTACCCTGGCGGCACGGCAACGTGCGGTGGAGGCCCGCAGCTATCTCGATCAGACGCTGAGCGGTTTGCAGGCGGGCTTTGACGCGTCGGCAAATTTTACGCGGATGGAAGACCGCGTGGCCGAAATGGAGGCGCGCCTCGCGGCGAAGGCGGAATTGCGGCGCGATAACACGCAGCTGGAGCGCACGTTTGAGGATATGCAGGTGGCCAAAGAAGTGGACACCGAGCTGGCCGCCTTACGCCAGAAGTTGCTCGCTGAGTCACAGGAAGAGTAGGACAGGCGTGTACGGTAGGGCACCGGGGAGGTGACGGTGGAGTGGGGCTGGTTGCTGGCCTGTTTGTTTGCGATCCTCTGGAGACGCGCCCGTCGTCGGCTGAAGCGCCTACAGGTGGCCGACCCGGACGTGTTGGGAACCTCCCCAGCCGTACTGAACGAGGTGCCCGCTGGGGCTCACCTGGTAGCGTATCAGCATCTGTACCATCTGCTGGTGTTGACCAAAGAGCTAGCGCGTCTACAGACAGACGGCACGCTTGAGCAAGCTGCACGTTATGCCCAGCTCAGTACGCAGATCGACACGTTGCAGACGGATATCCTGCGTCACCTAGACAGTGTGCCACAGAGCCCCGCCTGGCAGCAGGCACGGGCTGAGGCCTGGACGTTACTGGGAGAGCAGCCGTCCCTCCATGCCTACCCCCGTTGGGAGGTGGAAAGCGCTCCACTCACCTCAGCTGAGCCCGTCCCCCTGGCCCCCTGGCCCGTTGCGTCTACCGTCCCCATCCAGCCCGCTGCGCCCGTGACGCCGCCCGCCACTGCACCGCCTGATGATGCCGCCGCAGTGGACTATGCCTGGGAACCTACTGCCCCGAGTGCGCTGGAGCGTGCCCTACACACGGTGGCAGGTTGGCCCGCCATCCTGGCGCCGTTCCTGGTGCAAAATATCGGCTGGTTTGTTGGCGGGCTGTGTTTTGTGGCGGGCTCGGTGTTTCTGGTGACGTACACCAGCGGCTTTACCAAAACCCTGACCAGCTTTGCGGTCCTAGCGCTCTATACCCTGCTTCTGCTCTACGGTGGCTATCAAATACGCCGTCGTCACCCCACGTTAGCGCTGTCCGGGAACGCCCTGCTCATCCTGGGCATGCTGCTCGTCCCCCTCAACGTGACTGCCGCCGTACGGTTGCTCCTGACCGCCCAGACCTCCCCTGGTTTGCTCATGCTGGGATTGGTGGCGACGGGCCTTGGCGTCAGTGGGGTGTATGTCACTGCCACGCTGGTGTCCGGCATCCTGGAGCGCACCTTACAACACCAGCATCCCCGCGTGTTTCTGGCGCTGGCCGCGGTGCAATTAGCCGTGCCCGTGCTGGGACAGTACCCGACCTGGCCCGTGTTGATGTTCTGCCATGCAGCGCTGCTGGCTCTGTTGGCCTACGGCGGTGTGGTGCTATGGCGTCTCTGGCTCAACGCCGTCGTCCTGGAGCGTCAGCAGCTGGCCTCCTATGCGGCGGGCACGCTGGTGTATGCGGCGCTGGTGTCGTTTGTGCATGTCACCTGGGGTACGCCGGTCGTGGTGCCACAGGGGTATTATGGCCCCTGGCTCATGGCGCTCTGTGGGCTGTTGTTTTACATGGAGGTGCGCCTCCAGCCGTGGCGCCAGCAGGTGGCGGTGCTGTCGTACCTCAGTTTCGGACTCTACGGTATGTCGATCATCGCCCTGCTGCTGGCGCTCGGGTCGACCATACCCTTGCTCGGCACGTTGGGGTTGGCGGTGCTGTTGTATGGTCTGGTGACGTGGCAGTACGCCACGCTGCCACCGCTGTACCTGCTGTTGGGCTGTGTAGGCTGGCTATATCATGCGGTCGTCCTGCAATCCCTGCCTTATGACTGCTACGTGCTGGGCAGTCTCCCGGGGTACGCCGCTTTCTGGGCGGTGAATCGCTGGGGAGAACGGCGGCAGGTGCGGACGCTGGCGCTGGTGGGCTACCGCGTGCTGGTACTCACGCTGCTTGGCGTGACGACGTGGAGTCTGGTATACGCCCAGCCCGGCTGGCTGGCGCTGACCACTACGCTTCTGGTCATGGCCGGGGCGTTTTGGGCGCCCACCTACGTGCCCGCGCCACTCTGGCGTCGCTGCCCTGTTGCCCCTGAGGTGACGCCAGCAGCCGGGTGGATTTTTCTCGGCACGGCTCTGGGGCTGGTGGCGGTAGCGTATGCCCCGCCCGTGCCAGGCTGGCCATGGGTGGAGCAGAGTGTCTGGCTGGCCCTGCTCTTGGTCACCGTGTGGATTGCCTGGGGCTTGCGGCTCAGCCGTGTCAGCCAGCCACAGGCGGCGGCCCGCAGTGTCGCTTTCCTGAACAGCGCTCTCATGGCTCTCGTGGTGTGTAGTGCTGTCCTGGGCCTGCTGGCCTTCTCCACGCCGACGTCTCAGCGCGCCCTGCCGTTACTCTTGGGGGGAGCTGGCGGCCTCCTCCTCTGGCCCAGTCTGGTGCTGGGGGCACGCGGGTTGTTCTACGGCGCGTTGGGACTGTGGGGCGCTGCAATGCTCCTGGCAAAGCTGACCTATCTCACTGCGCCGGGCAGTGGCATCACCACCATGGGGCTGGTGTGGCTCCTCTGGGGAGTGCTGTGGTGGCTGGAGCGCACCCCGGATGCGCTTGCTCCACTGCGCCAGGAGCGTGCGGCGTTACGGGCAGCCCGGGCGGCAACGCTCACCCTGCTGTGGTGCTATCCCGTGACCTTTGCCACCCCGCGGCAGGTGGTGCAGACGCCGCTGCGGCAGACGATGGTGCTGGTGTGGAGCCTGGGGGTGGCACTGCTCGGACGGCGTCTCCTCGGCGATCCGCTGGGCTGGTCGTGGGTGCTCGCCGCCGGGTTGGGAACAGGGGCAGCCGGACTGCTCACCGGCTCGTTGTCCTGGCCCTGGCTCCTGCCAGTGGCCATCACCCTCGGGCTGGGGACAACGCTCGTCGCCGCGGGCCTGCTTGGTCTGAGCACGGTCGCCAGCCTGAGCGCTGTGGGGACGCTCTATGCCACGCTGGTATGGTGTCTCAGCGTCGTGCTCTTGGGGCATCCCATGGTACAACAGCTCGCCCGCGTGGGACGCTTGCACGGAGAGCGCTCTAGACTTGAGCCACTGACGCATCACACGGTTTTTGCCCTGATAGTGCTGTGCATCGGCACCACGCTTGTCTCCGGTGGCATGAGGCTCCCGAGCCCAGTGTTCCTCCTCACCCTCGCCACGGCCACGGCCTTCTGGGCCATGGCCGGGCAACGGTATCAGAAGCGCCGCCAGCGCTACCTGGCACTGGAGAGCGGCGTGCTGGCCCTGGCCCTCGGCGCCAGTTGGGGGCTGCACGTCGTGCTGCTCACGGCCTCGTGGCCGACGCTACTCATGGCGCCGGGGGTGGGGCTCATCAGCGTCGGGCTCAGCGTGGGGTTGTGGAGTGTGGCCTGGATGATCCACCGGCGCGAGGTGGACAGCACGCTGCTCAGCGTAGTCGCGGTGCAGATGGCCGGGCTCGCGGCGCTGCAAGCAGTGTGTTTGCTGGCACCGGCCCTCACTGGCGCGTCAGACGCCGCGGGGGTCTTCACGCTTGCGGTCCTTGGGCTCGCTGGTCTGAGCTTACTCGGCACCAATCACCGCCTAGAAGCCCGAGGGATCACCCTGATGGGGCTAATGTGCCTTGTCCTCGCGGGGCTGGGCATGCAGAGTCTGTGGTGGCATGGCACACCAGCGACCGCCTTCTGGCTTGGACAGCCGCGCTGGCTCGACCAATGGGGCATGCTGGCGCTGATGGCCGGCGGGCTCGCCAGCCTGGCGCAGTGGCGTGACGCCGCAGGCCACTGGCAGCAGCGCTCGCGACCTGCGTTGTACGCTGCTGCCTATCTCACCTATGGCTGGGCCTTGTTGGGCGTGGGCGTGCTGTGCGTCCTGTTGCCGTGGCAGCCCGCTCCTGGCCTGCTCTGGGTGTGCGGGGTGTTAGCCCTTGGCGTCCTGCCGCTGAGCCAGACCCTGCCACATGCGGTAGAGATCCGTGGTGCTGCGATGGCCGTGTTGCTCAGCGCTGGGGTGGTGGGCGAGCTGGCCCGCACGGACTGGTACGGTGGCCAGCTTCTGCTCCTCGCAGCCTGGGCCTATACCTTATGGCTGCTTGCCACGTTGGTACTGCCGCGCGTGAATGCCCTTTGGCCAGTTTGGAGCATGGCTCCGACGCTCTGGCCCTGGCTCGGGCTGCTGTTGCTCGGCAGTGTTTTCCTGCGCTGGGGTCTGCCATGGGATGACACCTTGCAGGCCGCGTCGTGGCGGCTCGCGCTGGCCCTGAGCGCTGTGGCCCCGTACTTCTTCTTGCTGTTACGCACCAGCGCTTGGGGTCTGTGGCCCTGGCTGGCGGTCGGGGCCTTGACGGGTGCGAGCGTGGCCTCTATGACAGCCGTGTCCGGGGCGGCCATGTCTGTTTTGGTACTACTCTTTCCCTTCGTCTATGTTTTCGTGTCCTGGAAATTCATGCTAGGCCTGCTGCTCTGGAGCAATATCTTGCTCCTCGGCATCACGGCTTGGCGTCGTTATGGCGCTGCCGTGACGCGTCGGCTGGTCTGGCACGCGCACGACCTCAGCCCCGCGTTGTTGGGCTGCTCGGTCAGTATCCTCTGTCTCTGGCTGCTCTCTCTGACCCTGTGGAATCTCCTGGGCATACTCGTCTCGTCCTGGGGAGCGTCTGAGCCGTGGACTGGCCTCGCAGCGGGACTCCTGGGCGTGCCGTTGGTCGGCTCGTGGCTGCATGTGGTACGCCTGTCTCCTACCATCTGGTCATGGCATGGCAGCCTCGCGGCGCTGGGCGGCACGCTCCTGGCCCTGTGGTTGAGCCAGCTCGCACCGCTCGTCGCGCTCCCGCTGTTTCTGGCCCTGTGGAGTGTCGGGTTGATACTACTCACCGGGCTAGGTGCACGACGTCAGTGGCCCCAGCCGTTGCAGGCTGCGCTGGCGCTGTGGAGCCACGTCAGCCCCATGGCCACTATCGGCGTGTGGCTCTTCTTCCTCGACCTACCCTTCGCTGAGCATCTAGGGATCTTGGCCCTCCTCGGGGTGTATGCTGCCTGCCGTGGTTGGCAGCGCCAACAGCCTCTGTGGTGGTTTGCCGCTCTCCTGGCTGGCCTGCTTTGGCTCCATGGCGGATGGTGCCTCTGGCTGCCCCCACACGTCATGGGACGGTTCTTGCCCTGGCATACCTTGCAACTGGTCAGCCTGACCTGGCTCGTGCTCTGGGCCACACGGCGTTGCCCGTGGCCAGCATTGACACAGGCCCTTGGCTGGCTGTGGCCGCTGCTGGCCTCGGAAGCCCTGCTGGCCTGGGGAGCGCACGTGCTCAGCGTGGTACTAGCGTTGCAGCGCGGTCAGGAAGCGCCGTGGCTCTTCGGCGCCGGTGAAGCCGGGGTGGGGCTGCTGGCCGTCGTGGCCTTGATGGCCGTTGGCATCGTGCAGGCCCGCCAGACGGCGCAGGCGTGCTGGGTGTATGGCGTCGCGGTTCTCGGCGCCACCATGGGACTGTATGGGCGTGTGTTATGGCTGGGCCTCGTGCCCGTGCAGATGTGGGACACCGTTGCGCTCATTGGCACGTCCTATGCGCTGTTCGGCTTGCAGCGTCTGGTGCCATCCGCAGCGCTCGTGCATATGGTGTTGCTGCTGCCGCTGCTGGCTGTCCTGAGCACCGTGTTCCATCCGACCTCACTGCCAACGAGCGCCGCGCTGCTGACCGTTGCCGTCCTGTATCTCGGCTTACAGCGCACGACAGGTCGGGTGCTGCCTTTATACCTCGGCCTCCTGACGTTCAATGTGAGCCTGTATCTCTGGGTGCCAGGCTGGGCCCGTGCTTCCCATATGCTGCAAATGTACACGGTCCCAGCCGCCATCAGCGTCCTATGGCTCCTGCACGCCCATCGCTTTGAGCTGCGTCCTGCGGTCCTGCACCGCTGCCGTCTGGCGGCCAGCAGTGTCCTGTACGTCAGTGCCACGCTGGATGTGTTTCTGCGGGCGGATGTGACGCTGTTCCTCGTGGCCCTGGGCCTCAGCTTGCTGGGTATCGTCATGGGCATTGCTCTACGCACACGGGCGTTCTTGTATGCTGGGGTGAGTTTTTTCGTGCTCAACGTGGCTGGGCAATTCCTGGTGCTCTTCCCAGAGCAGCGCCTGACCAGAGCCATTGTGCTGCTGGTGCTCGGGACGCTGATTACCGGCGGCATGATCTGGTTTAACATCCAACGTGAGTCGCTGTTACGGCGCCTCCGCCTTGTGCAGACGGATCTCACGACGTGGTCGTAACGTTCAGAGCAGCGCTTGCTGATACAGCCGATAGCGTTTGTAGGCCACCGCCCCCACCGCTTCCAGGGCCCGCAGCATCGGCACGTTATCTTCCAGCACCCAGCCCGCTTCTCCCCGTACAACACCGAAAGTTGCGGCCTGTTTCCAGCTCTCGACGTAGAGTTGTAAGTCAATCCCCAGGCCTTGATAGCGTTTCTTGACCCCCATGATGGCGATACGCACGGTGTCGAGACGGTGGCGGCGATACCAGAAGCGCAGCAGGCCCCACGGGGTGAGATGCCCACCCATGCTGTGGAAGATTTGGTTAAGATCGGGCAGCGCGATGAAACACCCCACCACCTCACCATCCAGTTCGGCCAGCAAGGCTAATTGTGGGATGATTGCCAGCCGCAGGCCCTGGGCCATGTGACGCGCTTCGGCCTCAGTGATGGGCACAAAACCCCAGTTGTCACACCAGGCATCGTTATAAATGGCAATGATGCGCTGTACTTCTGCCTGGAAGTCACGCATCTGGATGGGGCGGACGGTGAGCTGGCGCCGGGTGTGCAGGCGTTCCACCAAGCGCAGAATACGTGGCGACGGCCAGGGATGGTAGTGACGGTAGAAGGCCAAGAGATCCTTACAGGGCTGCAAGCCACTCTCTAGAAGAAAGTCTGCATAATACGGCGGGTTATAGGAGGACTGAAAAACTGGTGCAGCACCAAAGCCCTCCACGAGGAGGCCGCAGTCGAGCTCGTTCATAGAGAGATTGACCGGCCCACGCAGGAAGGTCGCGCCGCGCTGGCGCACCCAGGTGGCTGTCGCCTGTACGAGCGCCGTGGCGGCACTGGCGGACTCGGGCAAGCACTCAAACAGGCCGAAGAACCCGGCGCGTTCGTGATGAAACTGGTCATGCGCCTCATTGATCACCGCGGCAATGCGTCCCACCGTGGTCGTGCCCTGTTGCGCTAAGAAGAGTTGCACCTGGGCATGCTGAAAAAACGGGTTTTTGCGCGGATTGAGGAAGGCTTGCCGTTCCACCAGTAACGGCGGCACCCACAGGTGATCCCCACGATACACCTGCCAGGGAAAACGTAGGAAGGCCCGGGGATGATGCAGGTCTACCGGGACAATGGTCACAGGCGATGCAGCGTGTGGCGGCATGACTTCCTCCCGGGCATCGCCTGTCCAGCGTCCGTCCCCGCTTTACGCAATGACGTGTAAGGCGCGCCCGACCTCCTCAAAGGTGCTCAGCACGCGATCAATCTGCGGCGCCGTATGCGTGGCAATGACACTGGTGCGCAGCAGGGCTCCGCCAGGGGCGACGGCCTGGCGGACGGCAGCATTGGTAAAGATACCCCGGTCAAATAGCGCCCGCCAAAAGCGAAACGTCAGCGTGTCATCGCCCAAAATCACTGGGATGATTGGCGTTTCACTGCGCCCGGTGTTAAAGCCGAGTTCTTGTAAACCCGTGCGCAGGTGGGTGGCATTGCGCCACAAGTGCTCGCGGCGTTCGGGCTCCTGCTCAATGATGTCCAGCGAGGCGAGCATCGCCGCCACCGTGGCTGGGGCCATACTGGCGCTAAAAATCAGTGGGCGCGAATGATGTTTAATATAATCAATGACGTCGAAGTCTGTGGCGATGAAGCCGCCCATGGACGCAAAGGACTTGCTAAAGGTGCCCATACTGATGTGCACCGCGTGTTCGATGCCAAAGTGCTCACCCGTACCCCGCCCATGGGCGCCCAGCACGCCAATCGAATGGGCATCATCGACCATCAACACCGCATCGTACGTCTGGCACAGCTTGGCAATCGCCGGCAGGTTAGCAATGCTGCCTTCCATGCTGAATACTCCATCGACGACCACCATTTTGCCAGCCTCCGGGTCAAGGCTGTGCAGGATACGTTCCAGATCCGCCATGTCATTGTGGCGATATTTCAGGGTTTTGCCAAAGGACTGCTGACAGCCATCGACAATGCTGGCGTGATCGAGACGATCCGTAATGACAAACTCGCCTTTGCCGACCAGGGCGGAGATCGTGCCAACGTTCGTTTGATAGCCCGTGCTAAAGAGCAACGCCGCTTCGGACTGCATAAATGTCGCCAGGCGCTCTTCTGCTTCGACATGCAGGGACAGGGTGCCATTGAGGTAGCGCGACCCCGTACAGCCAGTGCCGTATTTTATCACGGCGGCGATGACCGCTTCTTTGACTTTGGCGTGATTGGTCAGGCCCAGATAATTATTCGAACCGATCATGATCATCTTCCGACCATCGACAATCGCTTCGGCCCCTTGCTCGGATTCCACTACTTTGAAATACGGGTACCATCCGAGTTCACGGATGGTTGCAGCGTCCGTGAAATTTCGGCATTTCTCAAGGAGTTTCATGGGCGCTCCGTGTCCAAGTGCGACGTATCAACTCTGCTTTCTACCACGTGTGCACACGTGCACGCTTGGTAGTTCCTGCTTCGTCCACCGCAGTTTCACGGGTATCAGAGACACCCGCCAGCGCCGCAATGTCCACAGGCGTGACTTCCCCACTCGCCGTGGGTACTTTCGCTAAATTGCGAGCGGCATTCAGGTCGCGATCTACCACAAAGCCGCAACAATCACACTTAAAGATTCGGTCCTGTAAGGTCATATTCTGCAGGACACTGCACTGGCTGCACATTTTGCTTGAGGGAAACCACCGATCCGCGACCACCAGCCGCACGCCGGCCCGCTCCGCCTTGTAGGTGAGCATCTGGCGCAACAGGCCGAAGCCCATGTCACTCATAGCCTTGGCGAGCCGATGATTGCGCACCATCCCCTTGACGTGCAAGTCTTCGATGACCACCGTACCGAACCGGCGCACCAAGTGTGTGGTCAGCTTATGCAGACTGTCGGCACGCTGGAAGGCGATGCGCGCGTGCAGGCGTGCGAGCTTCGCACGGGCCTTGAGACGATTGGCAGAGCCTTGGACCTTCCGCGCAAGGCGCGTGCCATCACGCTTGAGCGCTTTGAGCAACCGCCGCAGCGGCTTTGAACCATCGACTACCTCACCCGTCGACAGGGTTGCCAGATGCAAGACACCAAGGTCCACACCCACGACGGCTTGGTTGTCACCTGTCGTTGGGATGGCCTCGCAGCGCACGGCCACACTAGCATACCACCGCTGCGCCACACGCGATACGGTCACCGACATGACCTTCCCCGTGAAGCGCAACGCTTCCCGCATCCGCACCCAGCCCAGCACAGGCAGGCGCAGCCGCATGCCTTGGAAGGTGCACTTCTCGTTGCTGACGTAGAAGCTGTCGTGCTGACCTTTCTTCTTGAAGGTCGGATACTGCGCCTCATGGCGAAAAAACTTTTGGAACGCGGTGGCAAGGTGAGTAAAGGGCTGCTGGTTCGCGTCTTTGTGCACCGCCGTCACCCAAGGAAAGCGTGTGCGCTTCAGGGCGTTCCACTGGGACTTGAGCTGCCGCGCAGTGGGCTTTTCCCCGGCCTGATACTGCCGCTGCCACTCTGCTAGCGCCCAATTGTACGTGAAACGCGCCGTGCCCGCCGCGCGACGACAGTACGCCTCTTGAGACGTGGTGAGGTCGAGCGCAATCTTGTGGGCACAGATCATGGCGGCTGCGTCTCGTGCTAGAGGAAATGTATATTCGTGCTCAACATCATAGCATATAAACGAACCCGTATTCTATGGTGAGACACACCTCCCAAGCCACCCAGCAGCCGTGCACGCTGTGTTGACGTGTTGTGCCATGTGTGTTCTAGACTCAGACCATCTAGCTTAATCAAGCCCCTCCGTACCAAGGCCGGGAGGCATGATAGGCCTACGGATTTCTCTTGTCAATGCCTTTGCATCCGTTGAAAGCACAGGCCCCAGGCCTGAGCGCCTCCCCGCATACTCTGGGGCTACAGAGGGGTAGCCGGTGTGTTGCGTTTGTGTCTGCCCCAATAACGGCGGACGAGCCATCCGAGGAAGGCCACGACGATCAGCGTCCCGATGGCCCGCTCCGTGTGGAGGAACCAGGCGGCAATCATGTCCACCTGATCCGCGAAGAGGTAGCCCACGATGCATAGGGCCGGGACAAAGATCAAGCTGGCGAGCGTGTCGATGCCGACAAAGCGCCACAGGGGCATGTGCATCGTCCCAGCCAGGAGAAATGCCGGAGCCCGCAAGCCAGGGATAAAACGCGCCAGAAAGACCGTGAGGCTACCGTAGCGTGCAAAAAATGGACGCCCCCGTTCGAGTTTTGCGGCAAACCAGTCCGTAAAACGTGGGGATCGGCTCAGACGTTTACTCACCCCGCGCCCCAGCCCAAATAAAAAAACATCGCCGATGAGCACACCTAGAAAAGTGACGAGCAACATCAGGAACGGGTCGAGCACACCCGCCGCCACCCACACGCCCCCGGCCAGCAAGACCAACTCCTCAGCCATGGGAAACCCCAGGCCACAGAGGAGCAAAAAGATAAACAGGAGGGCATAGAGGAGTTGGGCTGAGGAACCAGAGAAAAACTCAAGCATGCGTGTCGTCCATAGGAAACATTCCCCTGGTTCTTAAGCCAGCCAACGTGTCATACAGAGTGCGAGGACACGCGCCGTCTGGACTGCCATGGCGACCTCAAGACGTGGGAGGGTCTCGGAATCCGTACGCGCCGGACGGCGGTCCGCTACCGTCATGCCGCGCGTGCGCGTGCCACGCGTCTCGACCCCGACAGACAGCGAGACGCACGTGACCAGGGAAGGATCCAAGGCGACCGCGACCGCCAGGGGATCGTGCAGGGTCATCCCCTCGGGATAGCGCTGGAACGTGTATCGCGTCAGATCAAAGAGCGCCTGCGCTACGGGGGTGCGGGCGGCCTGGCGCGTGGACGGCAACAGGTCCGGCGTCAAGCGGACATGCTGCGTAACATCCAGTGGTATCAACGTGATAGGCAGGCCGGCCTGGAAGACGATGTCGGCCGCATGGGGATCCACGTAGATATTAAATTCTGCCACTGGGCTCACATTCCCCGGCACCGCAATCGCCCCACCCATAATCACCAAGCTGCCAAGCTGTCGCATGGTCTCTGGGTCCGCCTGAATGGCCCGCGCGATATTGGTCAGGGGCCCGAGCGCAATCACCGTCAGGGCGCGTCCATGCTGTCGCACCACACGTAACAAGCGTGGCACCGCCTGTGGACTGACGGCGGGCAGCGGCGGCGGTGGATACGCCAACACCCCCTCGGGGGTGCGCAGGGTCGTGATGCCTCCCAGGCCGTCGTCACCGTGGACCATGGTGGCGGTGTGCAATGGGCGCCGGAGCGGTTGGCGACTCCCGACGGCCACTACGGGTGCCGTGGGCAGCGCCAGCATGGCCAGCACCTGGTGCACATTCGCGGTAGCCTGCGCCACCGGGACGTTGCCGGCCACGGTGGTGATGAGTTCCACCTGCCATTCCGGGGCGCGCAGGGCGAGCAACAAGGCCAGGGCATCATCAAGGCCCGGATCCGTATCAATGACGACAGGGCGTGGTTGTTGAGCGGCGGTCATACCCACCTCTAGGCTACTCGCGGGCCGCCGCCTGATACGAGGCGTCGAGCAATTCGATAGGATGCACGACTGGGATTGACAGACCCGCTTGTTGCACCCCCGTGCGCAATTGCAGCATACAGCCGGGATTGCCGGTGGCAATGACCTCGGGTTGCGCCGCCAGAATATGTGCCATCTTGCGCGCTAGGATGCGCATAGAGAGCTCGTGATGCGTGATATTGTAAATTCCTGCGGCCCCACAGCAGAAATCCGCGTCCGTCACCGGGACGAGTTGCAGTCCTGGAATCCCTTGTAAAAGCGCGCGCGGCTGTTGCCGAATGCGCTGCGCGTGCAGCAGATGACAGGGATCGTCATAGGCCACCCGTTTGGGCACGGAGCCCAGCGGCCCACGCAGCGGTTCCTGGGCCAGACATGCGGTAATGTCCTGGACTTTGGCACTAAACTGGGCCGCGCGGGCGGCAAAGGCCGGCTCTTCGGCTAATAACGCGCCGTAACTTTTGAGCTGGGCGCCACACCCGGCGGCATTGTTGACGATGGCATCGAGCGGCTGTTGCTCAAAGGCCGCGATATTGCGCCGCGCCAGGGCTCTGGCTTGCTCACGCTCTCCAGCATGCATGTGCAAGGCGCCACAGCAGGTCTGCTGCCCCGCCACCCAGAGTGTACAGCCATTGGCTTGCAGCACACGGGCGCTGGCGTGATGCACCTCGGGAAACAGGCCATCCATCACACAGCCGGTAAAAAAGCCCACCCGTCGCGTCACGGGCGCGGCTCCAGGCAGCGTCGCCGGGACGCTGCGGGTAAAGGGCCGCGGCAGGTGGGTAGGCAGGTTCGCTTCCAGACGTTTGAGAACCCCAGGAAAGAGGTCCAGTATCTGGAGCTCCCGCACCAGGCGCTGCAATCCAGAGCGCTGATACCACTGCACGCCACGGAAGAGCAACGCCAGACGCTGGGGATGTGGAAACAGTTCCTGAAACACCACACGCCGTAGGAGGCGCTGCGGCCAGGGTCGCGGCAGTTGGCGCTCGATCTGCCCACGGGCCATTTCCATCAAGTCGCCAAAGTGCACATGAGAAGGGCAGGCCGTTTCGCAGGCCCGGCAGTCCAGGCACTGGGACATATGCGTCACAAAGTTGGGCGTCATCTGCAAGCGGGCGTCATCCACCGCTTTGATCAGGTAGACCCGCCCGCGCGGTGAGTCCATCTCCGTACCGAGGACACGATAGGTCGGACATTTATCGAGACACAGACCGCAATGAATGCACGCGGTAATTTTGTCACGCGGTGGGCGTTCGTGCTGATCAAAACTGGGCAGAGGCGTAGAGACGGCCACGAGGCGAGCCCTCCTAAAAAATGGTCCTGGAGACCCCACGTGTGGGGGAGGCTGTCACACAAAACGCCCCGGATTCAGCCTGTTCTGGGGATCATAGGATGTTTTAATGGCACGCATGAGGGCAAAATCGTCCCGTGGTGCCCCCCAGACCGGCCAGCGCTGCTTGACGGCCAGCGGAGCCCGCTCCACGACCATATGCCCGTGCAGGCCCTCCACGCACGTCTGCAGCGCCTGCACCTGTGCGAGCAGATGAGCCACCTCTGACGTCTCGCCTGCCATCCCTGGCATCCCGACATACACAATGCCGCTCCCAGCATGAGCCACCAGGGACCAGGGCGTGTCAGCGTGCCCGGCGATCTCCTGCACAGCATGGCACAAGGCCGGCAGCGCGTCCATCAGCAGGCTGACTTTTGCCACCACGCCCAGCGGCGCCTCGCTGGTGTCCGTCGTGCCCTGCGTCAACGTCCCCAGCGCCGCCCACAGGCTCTCTTGCTCCGTCGCCTGCCAGGTGTAGACACTGACCGACCGGGGCAGGGCAAGACGCTGGAGGGCGTTGATCAGGCGTTGCGCCTGGCTCTGCGTCACCTCCGGGGTGCCTTCCACCCGTGCGACGAGTGTGTAAGCGGTGTCGGGCAGGGTGAGCCCGGTGCACGCTGCCAGGGTGGCACATGATGGCTCATTCAGCAGTTCCAGGCTGTTGAGGCGCAGAGGCACGTGCAGCACGGTGGGTAAGATCACCGCCAGATCCGTAGGCGTCTCGCATCCAAAAGCCAGGGTCAGTTCCCCAGGGGGCAGCGGATGCAGTTTACACGTCAATTCCACCAGGATGGCCAACGTGCCCAGCGAACCAATGTACAGTTTATTGACGTCATAGCCCGTGACGTTTTTTACCACACGACCGCCGGCTTTGACGCGGGTGCCGTCCACGGTCACAACCATCGTGCCGAGCAGCACATCCCGCACGGTGCCGTAGAGGAGACGCCGTGGCCCGCTCACGTTCGTCATGACGACGCCACCTATCGTTGTGGCAGGCGTGACCGGTGGATCAAGCGCCAGAAACTGTCCCTGCGCGTGCAACGTCTGTTGTAAGGCCGTGAACCTCATCCCCGCTTGTACAGTCGTGGTCAGATCCGCTGGTTCATAGGCAACTTGCTGCTGCAGACGTTCGACGCTCAGCACAAGATCCACCTGGGCTGGAGTCTGCCCGAGGCCCAGGTGACTGCCCCCACCACGCGGGAACACCGTGGCCTGGTATTCTGTCGCCAGCCGCAACACTGCGAGTATCTCGTCGGCATCCGCCGGGCAGACCACGAGCCCCGGGCACACACCATCAATCGCATACGCCGCGACTGCGGCGTCTGTCACGAGGTGTGCCGCTCCGACCACGGCCTCCAGTGCTGTCGCCAAGCCTTCACGCATGGGCATGCGCCCCTTCGAGCGCTGCCGCCACAGCGTCGTGTACAGCTGGCGTGACACCAGCGTCGGCGGTCACTGCCCCACAGCGGCAGCGTCCACCCAGCGGCAGGACTTTGCCGGGATTACAGAGTTGGCGCGGATTAAAAACGTGCCGCAAGCGTTGCATGAGCGCCAGGTCATCGTCCGAGAACAGCCAGGGCATGCAATTTTTTTTCTCCAACCCAATGCCATGCTCACCGCTCAACACGCCACCCAACTCGACGCACATACGTAGAATCGCTTCGCCCGCCTGATGCACACGGTGTACTTGGTCGGCATCGCGTTCATCATAGAGCACCAGCGGGTGCAGATTCCCGTCACCGGCATGAAAGACGTTGGCAATGCGCAGGTTGTAGGTCTGGCTAATCTGCTGGAGACGTTGCAAGGCCTCTGGTAAGCGGGTGCGCGGGATGACGCCGTCGTGCGTATAGTAGTTCGGGCTGAGACTTCCGACCGCCCCGAAGGCTTCCTTGCGTCCCTTCCAGAGCAGGGCACGCTCCGCCTCATCCTGGGCAATGCGGACACCCTGGCAGCCGTGTTGCTGGCAGATGTCGGCGATGCGGGCGGCATCGGCTTCCATGCCATCAGCAATGCCGTCCAGCTCGATCAATAGGAGGGCGCCGGCATCCAAGGGGAGCCCAGCCTGGATCGCCGCTTCCACCGCTTGAATGGCCAGGTTGTCCATCATTTCCAGCGCCCCAGGAATGATGCCGGCACCAATGATGCCACTCACCGCATTGCTCGCGTCTTCGACCGAGGCAAAAAACGCCAGCACCGTCTTCCAGGCTTCCGGTTTGCGTAACAAGCGCACCGTGACCTGGGTGACAATGCCAAACGTGCCTTCAGAGCCGACAAACAGCCCGGTGAGGTCGTAGCCGGGGGTGTCGAGGGTGGCGCCGCCGAGATGGACGACCGTCGCGTCGGGCAAGACGACTTCCAAGCCCAGGACGTGATTCGTCGTGACGCCGTATTTCAACGTATGCGGCCCGCCGGAATTCTCAGCAACATTGCCCCCAATGGTGCAGGAGCCCTGGCTCGAGGGGTCTGGCGCGTAGTAATACCCCGCCTCCGCCGTTGCCAGCGATAAATGCAGATTCACCAAGCCTGGCTGGACCACGGCGCGCTGATTGACGTAATCCAGGGCGAGGATTTTGTTCATGTGGCACATTTCGATGATAATCCCCCCGTCGAGGGCGAGTGCCCCGCCGCTGAGACCGGTGCCCGCGCCACGGGCCACAAAGGGGATGCTATAGTGGTTGGCCAGTTGCACCACGGCCACCACTTGCTCCGTGGTCGTGACGAAGACCACCGCACTGGGCTGGGCTTTGTCCAGCGTATGCCCGTCGCATTCATAGACCAGCATCTCTTCCGGGGCGGACAACACGGGCATCGGCGCCACAATGGCCGCCAGGGCGTGTAGAATGTGTTGCTCCATACATTGTCACCTGTTTGGCTACGTGACCACGAGCGCTCCCGCTCTCCTGAGAAGCGGTGATTATCGCTGAGGGCGGACGCGAGGTCAAGCGCTATAGGCGCTCGCGTCAGGGCTCCCTCATGAGATTTGGAGGATGCGTTTGAGGGTGTGGTTATCCCAACCGGCTTTTTTTCTCAATCGCTTAATGGACTCGCGCTTGTCTTTAGCGGTCTGGAGGAGGTTGAGAGCGACATGGCGCATGGTGGCGA
>SXGT01137215.1_pt1 | contig 40292 bp, 33 predicted proteins | sample 3176221 | NCBI WGS metagenome assembly SXGT01 (sample SAMN11356862, study PRJNA531348) | freshwater metagenome | isolation source: freshwater sample F1-120 | place: China: Fuxian Lake, Yuxi | collected 2017-12-25
AGAAAGCGGTGGGTGGCGTGGCCGTCATCAACGTGGGTGCCGCGACGGAAGCGGAAATGAAAGAAAAGAAGGCGCGTGTCGAAGACGCCTTAAACGCGACACGGGCCGCGGTGGAAGAGGGTGTGGTGCCTGGTGGTGGTGTGGCCTACCTGCGGGCTGTGCCGGCGTTGGAGAAACTGGAAGCGGAGCTGACGGGTGACCAGCGTATTGGTGTGCGCATCGTCAAACGCGCTATTGAAGAGCCGTTGCGTAACATCGCAACAAATGCTGGGGCCGAAGGCTCCATCGTGGTGCAGCGCGTCCGTGAGCTCAAGGCGCATGAGGGGTATGATGCGTCTTCGGATACCTATGGCGATATGCTGGCCAAGGGCATCCTCGATCCGACAAAAGTGACGCGCAGTGCCTTGCAGAATGCGGCGAGTATTGCCGGATTACTGATGACGACGGAAGCACTGGTGACCGAATTGCCCGAAAAAGAATCCACCCCGCCGATGCCTGGTGGTGGCGGTATGGGTGGTATGGGTGGTATGGAAGGCATGTACTAAAGTACAGCCTGGGGCACCTCTCGTGTCATCGAGGCACGGGAGGTGCCGCACACCACGCACTACGCTGAGCGAATCATCTCGAGGAAATACTGGTGGACGCGGTACGCCTGGGTGAGCTCAGGATGGAAGGACGACACCAACACGTGCTCCTGCCGTGCCAGGACGACTTCATCCTTACAGGTCGCCAGGGGCGTCACCCCGGGCCCCATGGTGACGATCTTCGGGGCCCGAATAAACACCATCTCGAACACACCCGGCCCCAGGGCTTCTACCAGCGGTGTCCCGAGCTCAATAAAACTATCAATCTGGCGCCCATAGGCATTGCGTTCGGCCACAATATCGATGAAGCCGAGACTGTCCTGGTGCGGACGACGGGTCTCCCTGGCTAGGAGGATCAATCCGGCACAGGTACCAAAGAGCGGGTGCCCTGCGGCGTGAAACTGTTCCAGCGCTGGACGCATGGCAATCGGCGCCATCAGTTTGAGCAGTGTGGTGCTTTCCCCGCCGGGAATAATTAAGCCGTGCACACGCGCCAGTTCGGTGGGCGTTTTGACGAGCTGCCACGAAACTCCCAGTGCATCCAGAACCTTGCCATGCGCGGCGAAATCGCCTTGCAGTGCCAGGACACCCACCTGTCGCATCTACCAACCCCTTGTTTGCAACAGCTCGCTGCTATCCAACGTGCTGATGTTAATCCCGACCATGGCCTCACCCAGATTCTCGGAAACCCGTGCCAGCAGATCAGCATCCAGATAATGGGTTGTCGCTTGCACGATGGCTTTCGCACGACTCACAGGGTCACCCGATTTGAAAATGCCCGAGCCCACAAACACCGATTCCGCCCCGAGTTGCATCATCAGCGAGGCATCAGCAGGGGTCGCGATGCCACCCGCAGCAAAATTCGGCACAGGCAGTTTGCCCGTCTTGGCGATGAGCTTCACCAGTTCATACGGGGCGCCTAATTCCTTGGTCTCGGCCATGAGCTCTTCGTCCCCGAGCACGGTCAGGCGTTTCATGGCGCTTTGCACCGCGCGCATATGCCGCACCGCTTCCACCACATTGCCTGAGCCCGCTTCGCCCTTGGTGCGAATCATCGCGGCGCCCTCACCGATGCGCCGCAGGGCCTCGCCCAGATTGCGACATCCACACACAAAGGGCACCTTGAAGGCAAATTTGTCAATATGATGGGCCTCATCTGCCGGGGTGAGCACTTCGCTCTCGTCAACATAATCCACCCCTAAGGCTTGTAAAATCTGCGCCTCGGCAAAATGGCCAATGCGCGCTTTGGCCATCACAGGAATGGACACGGCTTTCATAATTTCTTGAATCTTCGTGGGGTCGGCCATGCGTGCCACGCCACCCTGGGCACGGATGTCGGCGGGGACGCGTTCCAGGGCCATCACCGCCACGGCCCCGGCGTCTTCGGCAATTTTCGCCTGGTCGGCGTTGGTCACGTCCATAATGACGCCACCTTTGAGCATCTCCGCCAGGCCAGTCTTTAATGTGAATGCTGTGTCTACCATGTCCGGCGCCTCCTTACGGTTGAGCCCTGCCAGGGCTCATGACTGCCGTCCTCCTGAGTCCAGTACAGAGACGCTGTGGTCTGTGCCCGCGACGTGAGGAAACTGCAGGATGTCAAGCACGAACGCTGTCTTGCCTTGGGGGAACGGGCCATCTTCATGGATGGCTGCCTCGGCAGGCGAAATAGTATTTACTGTAGAGGGTATGATTCACTGCTGTCAAGCACATTTTGGGACACCAATCCCGGTGGATCTTGACGCTTAGAGCCTCGTCTGTTACCGTTGGACTTTACGCACGAGGCTGGGCGTTGTTGGGGTCTTCTGGGCCTCCTGTCGAGCGCGAGCTGCCTGCGTAAGATGTCTTCATCCACCCTGGGTGCATCCATGCTGAGTTATCACGATGCGGTCGCCCGCATGCTGCAAGACGTACAAGGACTCCCGAGTGAACGTCTGGGTCTGCTGGCTTCCTCTGGCCGTATTGTGGCGGCGACGCTTGCCTCTCCCAACGATGCGCCGCCGTTCGCACAGTCCATGGTGGATGGCTACGCGGTGCGCAGTCGTGATACCCACGCCGCGACGCAGGCCCACCCTGTCCGCTTGACGCTCGGGCCGACCCTCATGGCGGGCGCGAGCCTCGGACAGCCCCTCACACCGCATCAGGCTCTGCGCATCATGACTGGTGCGCCGCTGCCACCGGGAGCCAACACCGTCATCAAGCTGGAAGAGAGCACAATCGAGGACGGCGCGCTGATCCTGCGGCAGCCACTGCCCAGCGGATTGGGCATGCAATGTCGGGGTGCTGATATCCGGCGGCAGACGGTCATTTTACACCCAGGGCAACGCTTGACACCGCAGGGTATTGGCCTCGCGCTGTCGCTCGGGATTGATACGGTGGAGGTCATCCGCCAGCCACGGGTGGCGTTGATCGCGCCGGGGGATGAACTGTTGCCGCCTGGTGCACCATGGCAGCCAGGAAAAAAGTGGTGCAGCAACCTCTACGCGCTCGATCTCCGCACCCAGGAGGTGGGAGGGAGCAGTGTGAACCTGGGGATTGTCCCCGACACACTCGACAGTCTCAGCACGCAACTACAACGCGGCTTAGAGGCCGATGTCGTCGTCATCCTGGGGGCTTCGGGGCGGGGCGACCACGACTTTGCGGCCCGTGCTATGGCCGCCATTGGCGCCGCAACGGTCTTCCGTGGCGTCGCCGCCAACCCTGGACGCAGTGTGACCGTCGCCCGGTGTGGGTCGACACTCATCGTCGGTCTGCCAGGATCGCCCTGGGCCGCGTTTGTCGGTTTTGAAGTGTTTGTGTGGCCCATACTCCGTGCCTTGCTGCACCAGAAGCCCGCGGTACCTCATCCGCACGCGGCAACCCTGATGCAGCCCCTCCGTTTCCGTCCTGGCATGACGTCGTTTGTGCCCACGTGTGTCCAATCGACGGCAACGGGGATGCAGGCCTGGCCCGTCACAACGCTCCTCGCGGTGGCACGCACGCCCTCTGCTCGCCTTGGGCTGCTCGTGGCTCCACCGCATCGCCGCCAGCTGCCAGCCGGGGCTAAAGTTCGTATACAACCGATAACTGCCTGGTAGGTAAGGGGTTAGTTCTATGGCCTATCTTGAGGGCTATTCGTCCCCTTGACATCTTTTATTGCAGCTTGCATTATTGTGTGAATTGCCCATCAAAGAAACTAACGCATACTATGACTGTCCAGGCCATGACTGTACAGGAGATGTCCGCCCTGTATAAGCCTAGAGGCTGGAGGGACACGATTTGAGCACATCTTTGCCACCATCCATAGCATCCCGTCTCTCTCTAGAATCCCCTGACACCCTGGTTGCCCATCAGGCGCTGGCCAACGGCCAGAGCGATGACGACCGGCCTCCAGAAGCTGGCCTGGTGATGCAGCGCTATTGGACGCGTGCTGGTGTCCATCCCTACGACGAGATTCTGTGGGAGAAGCGCACGGCGCTCATTGCCGGCGACGATGGACGTCCCATTTTTGAACAACGCGACGTCGACTTTCCCCAGGTGTGGTCGCAATTGGCGACGAATGTCGTGGCGTCGAAATACTTCCGTGGCCCACTGCATGCGCCCCAACGCGAAACCTCGGTGCGGCAGTTACTCGACCGCGTGGTCCAGACCATCACCACGTGGGGACAACAGGGGGGGTACTTTGCGGCCGAGGAGGATGCCACGATCTTCGCCCAGGAGCTGACGCACCTGCTGCTGCACCAGCGTGCGGCGTTTAATAGCCCGGTGTGGTTCAACGTGGGGGTGGAAGAACGTCCACAAGCCTCCGCCTGTTTTATCATCGCGGTCGAGGATTCGATGGAATCCATCCTTGAATGGTACCGCCAGGAAGGCGTCATCTTTAAAGGCGGCTCGGGGGCTGGCGTCAATCTCTCCAAGATACGCGGCTCGCACGAGCCACTTTCCAGCGGTGGCGTGGCCTCGGGGCCCTTGTCCTTTATGCGGGCCGCCGATGCCTCGGCCGGGGCGATCAAGTCGGGCGGCAAAACCCGTCGGGCGGCAAAAATGGTGATCCTCAATATCGACCATCCCGATGTGCAAGCGTTTATCCAATGTAAGGCCGACGAAGAGCGAAAAGCGTGGGCCTTGATTGATGCCGGCTATGATGCCTCCCTCGACGGGGCAGCCTATGCCTCGGTGTTTTTCCAGAATGCCAACAACTCCGTGCGGGTGCCTGATGCTTTTATGCAGGCGGTCGAACAAAATCTCGACTGGCATTTGCGGACGGTGACGACCGGGGAGGTCTGCGCCACCATCCCCGCGCGACAGCTGCTACGCCTGATCGCGGAGGCAACGCACCTCTGCGGTGACCCAGGCATGCAGTTTGATACGACGATGAATGCCTGGCATACGGTCCCCAACAGCGGCAGAATCAATGCGACGAATCCCTGTAGTGAATTCTGCTTCCTGGATAATACCGCCTGCAATCTCTCGTCCCTCAACCTGTTACAGTTTGTGGACGCGGATGGCGAATTCGACGTGCCAGCCTTCCGCCACGCCGTGGCAATTATGATCATTGCGCAGGAAATTCTCGTGAGTAACGCCGTCTATCCCACGCCGGATATTACCCGTCGTAGCGAGGACTTCCGCCCCTTGGGACTAGGCTACGCCAATCTGGGGGCTCTCCTCATGGCGCGTGGCTTGCCCTATGACTCCGATGCCGGCCGGGCCTATGCGGCGGCGGTGACCGCCCTGATGACCGGTCAAGCGTATTTGACCAGTGCCAACATTGCCCACGTGACCGGGCCTTTCGCCGGGTATGCCGAGAACCGCGAGCCGTTCCTGCACGTGATGCGCAAGCACCGCAACAGTCTGCAGCAGGTGGAGCACGCCGTCGTGCCGCACGATCTCATGCAGGCCGCAGTGGCGGCATGGGATGAGGCCCTGGACGTAGGGACACGCTATGGCTATCGCAACGCCCAAGCGACCCTTCTGGCGCCGACAGGCACCATTAGCTTCATGATGGATTGTGACACGACCGGAGTCGAGCCCGACATTGCCCTGATTAAATATAAAAAACTGGTCGGGGGCGGGACCATGAAGATCATCAATGCCACCGTGCCACTAGCCCTTAAGCGCCTCGGGTATCCGCCGCATCAGCGTCAGGACATCGTGCAGTACATTGACGCGCACGAGATGATTGAAGGCGCCCCGGGTTTACGCGAGGCGCATCTCCCGGTGTTTGACTGTGCCTTCCGGCCCGCGCATGGCATGCGGTCGATTGCCTGGGAGGGGCATGTGCGTATGATGGCGGCCGTGCAGCCCTTCTTGAGTGGCAGTATCTCCAAAACCGTCAATATGCCCCCAGATGCAACGGTGGAGGACATTGAGCACGCCTATCTCCTGGGCTGGCATCTTGGGGTCAAATCTCTGGCAGTGTATCGCGACGGCTGCAAACGCACCCAGCCCCTCAATACGCGTGCCACAGCCGAGAGCGCAACACCGGTTGCCAAACCCATCCGGCGGCGCTTGCCGGATGAGCGTCCGGCGATTACCCATAAATTTTCCATTGGCGGGCATGACGGCTATGTCACGGTGGGCATGTTTGAGGATGGTTCACCAGGAGAAATTTTCCTGGTGATGGCCAAAGAAGGCAGCACCATCTCCGGCCTGGTGGATGCTTTTGCCACGTCGATCTCCCTGGCCTTGCAGTATGGCGTGCCCCTCAAAGCCTTGATCGACAAGTTCAGCCATATGCGCTTTGAGCCGTCAGGATTCACCAATAACAAAGAGATCCCCATTGCCAAATCGGTCATGGATTATCTCTTTCGCTGGCTGGCCTCGAAATTCCTTGATCACGAGGATCGGGCTCGCGTGGGTGTCCTTGACATATCTGAGGACGGCGTGATGCAGCCGTTCTTGCCGGGGATGGTCGCGCCCGGTGCCGTGCCTTATGGGAATGGCAATACGCCGACGGCACAGGAGGAGCGCTTCCCGTTCCGCATGCAAGAAGATGCCCCGTCCTGCGCGGAATGCGGCGCGCTGATGATTCGCAATGGGGCGTGCTACAAATGTTTCAACTGTGGAGCCAGCAGCGGCTGTTCATGAGGAGGGAGATCTCTATGCCTGACACCTCACTACACTGGTTGACGCTCAGCGAGCTCGCGCAGCGTATCCACACCGGAGCGCTGTCGCCCCTTGAGCTCACCGAAATGCTCCTGGCGCGCTTAGAAGAGCTCGACGGCACGTTACACGCCTTCACCTTGGTGACGCGTGAACGTGCCCTGGCCCAGGCGCACGCCGCGACGCTGGCCTTGCAGACGGGCCAGGAGGTTGGGCCCTTGCACGGCATTCCCTATGCCGCCAAGGATTTGTTTGACGTCAAAGGCTTGCCAACGACCGCGGGCTGCACACTGCTGGAGCGCAATATCGCGGCGGCAGATGCGGCGGTGATTCGGCGTCTGACCCAGGCAGGGATGATCCTGCTCGGGAAGACCCATACCGTGCAGTTTGCCTACGGTGGTGTGGGCATAAATCATCACTACGGCACCCCGCACAATCCCTGGCAGGCGGTGCCCCATGCACCAGGTGGATCGAGCAGTGGCTCGGGCGTCGCGGTGGCCGCGGGGCTCGTGCCCATGGCGTTGGGCAGCGATACCGGGGGCTCGGTGCGCATCCCCGCCGCGTTGTGTGGCACGGTGGGGCTCAAAACCACCGTGGGGCAGATTAGCCGCGCTGGCGTGTTCCCGCTCAGTTGGACACTCGATTCCATTGGCCCATTAACGCGCTCGGTGGAGGATGCGGCGCTGGTGTATCAGCAGCTGCGGGGGTGTGACCCTGCCGACCCCTCGACCCAGGGGGTGCCGTCGCAGGATGTGTTGATGCGTCTCAAAGATGGCGTGCAAGGCTTACGCCTGGCGTTTGCGGAAACGCTCTTCTGGGACGAGGTTGATCCGGAGATCTCCCAAGCGGTACGTGCCTGTGGCGCGGTGTTCAATGGGCTTGGAGCCCGGGTGGACAGTATCGCATTTCCCGAAGCCGTGGAAGCCCAGGAGTGCCATCCACGGGGGCTCGTTGTGGCAGCGGAAGCCTATACGCTGCACCAGGAGCGTCTTCAGGCGCATGGTGCGCAGTATGATCCGATTGTGAGCGCTCGTATGCGTCAGGGGCAACACGTCAGTGCGGCTGAGTATCTGTCCATGCTGCGCTCCTGGGCGCCACTACGCGCCAAGGTGGTGGAGACGCTGCGCCAGGTGGACGCGGTCCTTGTGCCAACGACGATGATCCCACCGCTGCCCGTGGCGGAGATTGATGCGTCAGAGGCAGCGTATAGTGCACGCAATCTGCAATATCTCCGGAACACGGCGATCGGCAATGTGCTGAATCTGTGTGCCCTCTCCATCCCGTGCGGTTTCACCAGACAGGGCTTACCCATCGGCCTGATGATCTATGGCAAGCCGTTTCACGAAGACATGGTGCTGCGTGTGGGCTATGCCTTTGAACAGGCGACAGCGTGGCATCGTCGCACGCCGGATCTGGCCTGGGCCACCTGAGGCGAACACCGGCAGCGTCTACGTCGTGGCTGTGGATGGGGCTGGCTCGATGGCTCGCCGGTAGAGCCGCCAGGTCCATTCGATATCCGTGGCGGCACGATGGGCGTCTTCCCCGTCCCGCACGACCTGGAAGTGGCGGGCGATGGTGCCGAGTCCTAAGTGCATATCGGCAGGGAGTTGCCCCAGGAGTTGGAGCCGTTTATAGAGACTCCACACGTCAAAAATATGATAATCGAAGCGCCAGGGAAGCCCATAGTGTTGATACGCTTTATAGAGGAATGCCTCGTCGAACTTGGTGTTCCAGCCACTCACCAGCGCCCCGTCGGCACAGCGGCTATCGAACTGGCGTAACACCTCGAGCACAGGCGGAGCCGCATCAATGGCTTCCCGGGGAATTTTATGCACCGCGGCAGCACCCTCAGAGTGTTCCACGTCGCCCGGATTGGCCAGAGATTGCCAGTCAGTGGCCTCGCGTATGCCGTCGGTCTCGAAGATACAGGCAATCTCTATAATGCCGTGCCGTGCAAGATTAAGCCCCGTGGTTTCCAAATCGACAAAGACGAGTTGCGCCATGTGGAGGTCTGCCTTCTAGAGCGGGAGAGGTACTGCCACGTTGTGACCTGTGGGAAACCCAGGGACGCCGTGTTGCAGAGCGGGTGCCATAGTAGCGCAGATTCCCGCAGTCAACCAGTGTTGTCTGCGCCCGCACGCAGCTTGCGTGCGGACGGGCTTTTCTGATACTCTACGCCCAACAGTCGTGTGGAGCCACAGCAGGCAAGCGAGAAGGTATGCCGGCGATGCAACCAAGTTTTGCAGCAGTACGCGAGCGTTATCTGGAAGAATTGCTGATCCATGAGTGGTATGACGTGCGGACCCTGGGCAAAAAGCAGCGTCAGGATATGACCTCACCGCCCTACCTGATGGAGCTCCTGCGTTATGGTCAGGTGACCGCGGTAGAAATGCACAGCCATACGCCGCGTTCCGATGGGCGTATCGAGCCAGAGCGTATTGGCGCCTGGACCCATGCCCTGTATCGCAAAGGCTATTTCCGGTCTGCGTCCCTGTCCGTGCCACTCGTCGTCATGGTGACGGATCATGACTACATCTATGCCGCACAGGATTTACAAGCCATCCCGTACGAAGAGGGTTTGACGTTTTTGCCTTCGACCGAGGTCAGTACGGCGCATGGGCACGTGCTGTACTACGGCTCACATCCGGAGATTGTCCGGGAGTTGGATTTAGCGCAACAGCAGCTGTCCGTCAAGCCGGATGGCCCGGCGTTTTTTGCTATGGTGCAGGCCCTAGGCGATGGGGTTGCCATTCCCGCCCATCCCTACCGAGAAACGAGCATTCTGCGCACCCTCCCAGGGGCTGACTTTGCGTCCAAGCTCATAGCGGTGGAGATTCTCAATGGGAAGACACCCGCCGACCAGAATCGTGCGGCCATTGACTACGCCAGGCAACACGGCTTGCGCGGGGTCGGCGGCAGTGATGCCCATCAAATGTCGAGTCTGTATTCCTACGTCACGCTCTTTGACGGCCCCATTCACACCGTCGACGACCTAGTGCTGGCGTTACGTCAGGGAGACTATTTTCCTGTGCATGGAGAACATCTACGAGTCACAGAGGAATAACGTATGGCCTCGCACGTGGACTGGTATTATCATCGTAAAGGGTGAACAACGTGTGCCAAAGCCTCCAAGTTTCTGGAGGCGCACGCCATTACCATCCAAGAAACGGTCCCGGCCAGCCGCAAGCTCGGTCGGACTGAAGCCTTGGCTATGGTGCAGGCGTCGCAACGCCTGATCGCAGCGAAAGGCAAACAAGTCACCAGCACGGAGCTGCACACAACCCGCCCTTCAGACGATGTCCTCGCGGGCTTGATGCTCGGGCCGACGGGGAATCTGCGCGCCCCGCTCATGCGGGTCGGACAGACTATTGTCGTGGGGTATAATGAGCAAACTTTCCGCGAGTTGTTCACGTAGCGCTCATCTGAGGAGAGCCCATGGCGAAGGAAGTCATTGTTTATAGCAACGTTGGTTGAGGCCCCTGCCATCAAGCGATGGAGTATCTATCGCAAAAGGGTGTGCCTTTTACCGAAAAAAATGTCTCGCGTGATCCCAGCGCGATTCAAGAGCTTATCGCCATGAAAGCCCGCTCGCTCCCCGTGGTGGTGATTGGGGACCAGAAGTTGCACGGTTTCAACCCCAAAGCCATCGACGAAGCCTTGGCGAGTTAGTTGTCTGGCACATTGTCGGTGATTCATGCGGTGCGTCGTACCGGCTGGAGCCGAGGCGACGCACCGGCGTGATGGCCCGGATGACACCGCTACGCGGATCGACTGACAGGCGTGTGCTGGGGCAGACATCCTGCCATCCCCATGCGCTAGGCACCTGCGGATTCTTGCCTGCCAGGGCATGTGGCAGAAACATCGCCACATATTCCTATGCGAGATCATCCTGATAGAAACCCTTGACCGTGGTGAGATGCTGCGGCAACGGCACGACGCGATCCTCCTGCCTCTTCCCGTCCCGCACCACTGAAATCAACAATGCTCTAGCGCGGGACAATGACGCGCAGCCCATCCATGTAAGGCTGTAAGACATCGGGGATGGTCACACTCCCATCCGCTTGTTGATTCATCTCCAGCAAGGGAATGAGAATACGCGGCGAGGCGATCACCGTATTGTTCAGCGTGTGCACAAACCGGATGGTCCCATCGGTGTCGCGGTAGCGCAGCCGCAGGCGCCGTGCCTGGAAATCATGAAATTTTGAGGCCGAATGGGTCTCACCATAGCCCTGGCGGCTGGGCATCCAGGTCTCAATGTCGTACTTCTTCACCTGGGGAATACCGAGATCCCCGCCGCAGACGGCCACCACACGATACGGCAGGCCCAGCGCTTGCAACAGCTCCTCCGCGTTCTGCAGGATGTGCTCATGCTCGCGCGCTGAGACCTCAGGATCGTTGGCGCAGATGACCACCTGCTCCACCTTCTGAAATTGATGGATACGGTACAGTCCACGTGTGTCTTTGCCATACGTCCCGGCTTCACGCCGGTAGCAATTTGACAGCCCCACATAGTATTTTGGCAGCTCGTCCTCGCGTAAAATCTCGTCGGCATGATACGCCGTCACCGGCACCTCCGCCGTGCCGATAAGATTCACCTGATCTTCCAGCAGACGATACGTTTGCTCCTGCCCGGCCGGGAAATAGGCTGTCCCCACCATGGCCTCGTCTTTCACCAGATGCGGCACGAGCATAGGACAAAAACCCTTACGCACCATATGGTGTAACGCCAGTTGCAACACCGCTTGCTCCAGCAGCACCCCGGCATTTTTCAGGAAATACGTCCGCGAGCCCGCCAGTTTGACGGCGCGTGGGATGTCGAGAATGTCCAACAGCTCACCCAGCTCCACGTGATCACGCGGCGCAAAGTCAAACTGCGGGATTGCGCCCCACGTTTTAATTGCCACATTATCCGCGTCAGTCAGCCCGTCCGGCACGTCGTCAGCCGGCACGTTGGGCACCCGCAACATCAGGGCCTCGAACGCCGCTTCCGTCTCACGCAACGGTTGTTCTAGGGCGCGGCTCTCTTCCGCCACCTGTTTCATCTGGGCGATGGCTTCCTGCCGGGTGGCGCCTTGCAGGGTGGGGATCTCCTTGGAGACCTTATTACGCAGCGCTTTGAGATTTTCGACTTGGCTAATGAGGCTGCGGCGCTGTTCGTCCAAGGCGAGGAGTTGGGGGATATCAATCTCCAGGCGTTTTTTGCGCGCACCAGCCTGCACCAGCTCAGGATGCTCACGGATAAAGCGAATATCGAGCATGCGACTTCCTACGTTAAACGTGGGTTTCGACCGTAATGCCTAAAAGTTCCTGGTAGCGCTCGTGGATCGGATGGTACACCTCAGCGAGAAACTCATCCACCTGCTGCACGGCACGGCCAATATACGCTTCCGGCGCCGGTTTGTCGGGAATGTGCTCGCGCACCGACGCAAAGGTGTCATCCGTGTGCAAGCGCTGCAGGAGGTCGTTCGTGCCGCCTTCGACACGCATGTGATGCCAGGTGTCCATGGCATGCTGACGAATTTTTTCATGCAAGGTCTGACGGTCGCCTGCGGCTTTGACGCCTTCCATCATGAGATTTTCCGTGGCCAAAAACGGCAGGTAGTCGGCGACGCGCCGGGCAATAATCGCCGGATACACCACCAGACCACGCGCCACTTCCCGATACAGAATGAGAATGGCATCGACGGCGAGAAAGGCTTCGGGAATGCTCAGGCGCTTATTGGCGGAATCATCCAGCGTGCGTTCAAACCACTGCTCCGCCGCGGTCAGGGCGGGATTCAGGCTGGTGCAGATGACGTGCCGCGCCAAGGCTGTCATGCGTTCACTGCGCATGGGGTTACGCTTATACGCCATGGTTGAGGAACCTACCTGGTTGGCCCCAAACGGCTCTTCGATTTCCCCCATGCTCTGCAGCAGGCGGACGTCATTGCTAAATTTGTGCGCCGATTGGGCAATACCTGCCAGGACGTTCACGACGCGGCTATCGTACTTGCGCGGATAGGTCTGCCCGGTGACCGGCAGCGTGCGCGCAAAACCCATGATTTCCGCCACGCGCTGGTCAATGTATTTCACTTTCTCTTCATCACCGTTACACAATTGCAGGAAGCTCGCCTGCGTCCCCGTGGCCCCTTTCGAGCCGTGAAAGTGCAACGTGTCCAGATTATGTTCGAGGTCTTCCAGGTCAAAGGTCAGATCCTGCAACCACAACACGGCCCGCCGTCCCACGGTGGTGAGCTGGGCGGGCTGAAAATGCGTGTAGCCCATGGTCACCAGGGCGCGATGCTGCGCCGCGAATTGCGCCAGGGCGTGCATGGTGTTGACCAGGCGCGTCCGCACAAGGTGCAAACCGGCGCGCATTTGGATGAGGTCGGTGTTATCCCCCACAAAGGCGCTGGTAGCGCCCAGGTGGATAATGCCGCGTGCGGAGGGACACTGTTCGCCATAGGCGTGGATGTGGGCCATGACATCGTGACGCAGTTTTTTCTCCTGCGCCTCGGCCACCTCAAAGTTAATATCTTCAATGTGCGCCCGTAGTTCGGCAATCTGGGTGGGGGTAATGTCTAACCCTGCTTCGGCCTCGGCCTCAGCGAGGGCGACCCACAGGCGCCGCCAGGTTTGGAATTTGTATTGCGGTGAAAAAAGCCAGCGCATATCTTTACTGGCATAGCGTTCGACCAACGGATTAACGTAATCCTGATAGCGATCAGCGGCCTCAGTCACAACACATCCTTCCTGGCCTACACAAGGTGGGCACGTGCAAACGTGACAGCATTCCGGCATATCTGCACCCCCATCCCCTCCTCTGGCAAGGTCTCGCGCGTCCAGCGTGGGTGATGCGTGTAGTGCACATAGGCTTCTGGATGGGGCATTAAACCAAAAATGCGGCCACTGGGGTCACACACCGCAGCAATGTCATCGATCGCCCCATTCGGGTTCCATGGGTAGGCCGCCGGGCCGCCATCGGGCCCGCAGTACCGCGCCGCAATCTGCCCCTGCGCCTGCATGGTCTGCAGCACCGTCGCGTCACGCGGCACGAATTTCCCCTCCCCATGGCGCACGGGGAGATACAACTGCGTGATCCCCTGGATAAACGGCGACTGACAGCGCGGGTCCATCTGCAGATACACCCAGCGGTCTTCAAAGCGTCCCGAATCATTGGCCGTCAGGGTCGCCTCTTGCTGCCATGGCCCCCCCGCCACCGCCGGGAGTATACCCAGGCGTACTAACACTTGGAAACCATTGCAGATACCGAGGACGAGTTTACCATCGCCCAGGAACTTGCTCAAGGGACGCTCCAGGCGATAGCGGAGCTTGGTGGCTAGGACGATCCCGGCGGAGAGGTCATCGCCAAAGGCAAAACCACCTGGAATGACCAGGATGTGGAAGCGGTCGAGCTGCTGCGGCTGGGCCAGGAGATCCCCCAGGTGCACACAGGTGGCGTCCCCGCCTACCGTGGGAAGGTTAAAGGCATAGGCCGTTTCCTGTTCACAGTTGATCCCGTAGCCGGACAAGATAAGTACGTGGGGTTTTTGCATACCGCGTGATCACTTTCTGCGAGGCAAGCGTCCAGACGTCGCGCACGATTCTCGTCTGCCATTGTAGACCACGCGGGCGGCGCCGTCACCCTACACGTTCCCGGATCCCTGGCCATACGGCAGACTCCTATCCTGGTACCACGCCCACGAGCAACTGCAGTTCGACCTCAGCACGTACGCCAAGACCCTCCACATAGAGACCAGTGGCTGCAGCCCGCGCCGACCCAAGACCCTCCACATAGAGACCAGTGGCTGCAGCCCGCGCCGACGCCATAAAGACCTCTGCGCCGAGGTGTTGGATGGCGAGGTAGGCGGGTCCCGTAGAGGCCAAGGCTTGTGCGGCGACCTCCACGTCGGGGAATTCCCAGTGCAAGCGCAGGGTGGTGCGAGCGCCTGGGACAAGGCCGGCATCCGTCATGAGCTGCTCGGCCACGCCCGGGCGGCTGATGCTGACCAGCGCTCCGGTATGCGCACGCTCGCTCTCAGCAGTCTGCCCAAGCACCGCAAACAGGGGATAGGCCTGCATGCGCCGCTGATTGCCCCAAAAACTCAGGCCCACGCAGCCGCCGGGGCGAACCACTCGGCGGGCTTCGCGCAGGGCCTCACGACCGTTGCCCCAGATCCCCCGGAAACTCGTCGCCACATCGAAACTGGCGTCGGCAAATGGCAGCTGAAACATATCGCCGACATGCACGGCCGCCCCAGGGGAGCGTGCCGCTGCAATAGCGGTGAGGCGTGCCGAGGCGTCCAGGCCGGTAGCCTGCGCCCCACGTGCGCTCGCCAGCTGCACGGCGAGCCCCGCCCCGCAGGCGATGTCCAGATAGCGGGTATTTGTCCCAACGTCTGTCTGGTCAAGTAAGGCGGCATACTCCCGCCAATGCAGGTTCTCAAACAGATACGCAAAGGTTGGGGCCTGTCGCCCCCAACCGGTATCGACATCTTCCCAGGCCATGGTGGCTCCTTCTACAGCGCTTCCCTTGGTCACAGGCCATGATGCATGGCGTAGGCCGCCGCCGCCGTGCGATTGGCGCAGCCGGTCTTGGTCAGGATACTGCGCACATGGGTGGCCACGGTGTTCAGGCTAATGTACAGCGTCTCGGCAATGTCGCGGTTACTCTTGCCCAGGGCCACCAGGCGTAACACGTCTACCTCGCGCTGCGAGAGGGCGCTGAGCGCGGCAGTCACCCCTAGGAACAAGGGTGCCGGTGGGAGATGTGGGCTCACCTGTTGGGTAATACGCTCGGCGAGAGCCCGCATGCCAAGCTCCTGGGCCGTGGCAAGCGCCGCTTCCAGGAGGGGCGTTGCCTGAGCAGGGTCGTCAGACTGGTGACGCGCCAGGAGCATACGGGCGTACTGGTATTGCGTATGGGCCAGCCAGGGCCGCGCGTCCATCCGGGTATTCATGGCCAGGGCGTCCTCGAAGTGCTGTACGGCCTCATCCCAGCGTGCCATGGTGGTCGCAAGCATCCCCAAATAGCGCGAGGCAGCGCCGTAGCAGACGACACCTCCGCCCACCACAATTGTGCGTCCAGCGTAGGGGCTGAGCAGGTGATACAAGGTGGCCGCCCGTGTCGTATCGCCCAGAGAGACACAGATGTCGGTGAGGTATGACAGACAACCGGTCCAGAGGCCATCATGGGAGAAATCGCTAAAGTCGTGCTGCGCGAGAGCCTCAAACTCATGGCGTGCCTCTCGTAGCCGGCCAATTTCGCTATAGAGCAGGGCCAAACCCGGCCGCCAGGCCGAAGCCACGCCATGCTGCTGGACAAAGTACTTGAGAGCCGGTTCGACTTCCTTGAGACGTCCCTGTTCACGGCGCAGGGTAAACATCTGTATGCCAAAAGCCCCCGCTATGTTTTCTTTCTGTCCTTGTGCTCCAAGCGCAACGCTCTGGAGGGCCAGGTGTTCTGCTTGTGAAAAATCACCAGCGAAGAGCGCTCGCATGGTTCGGAAACCTGTGGTGAGCATAACATAGCTCGATTGCTGCAGTTCGGTGTCGCGCTGTACTATGGCCTCGATTTCGACATCTGCCTGCTGTATCTCACCAAGTTCGAGGAGGTAGAGCATGCATCGGCTGTGCGCTTCACTGATGAGTTCCGCACTGCCCGCAGCCCTGGCCAGCTCCAGCATCTCTGTCGCGTCGCGCAGTCGTGCCGGCGTATCTGCTGGTTGCCAGGAGAGGTTCAGGAGACTGCCAAGGTTAAAAGCCAGGACTCCTGGGTCGCCGACACGACGGGCGACTTCTACGGCCTGGTGGGCATACGCAATCGCCATGTGTTGGACCCCCATATACAGAAGAGCGCGGGCGAGACTTCCCAGAACTCTGGCACGGAGAGCGTTGTCTGCCACATCGAGTGCTGTCAGGGCTTCTTGCAGTAAGAGTGCTGCGTCGTCGTGCATACGAAAAAGACGCCATGACGTCTGCTCAAACTCCAGTGCGGCATGGGCCAGATACGCAACGTTCCCCAGCGTCCTGGCGCTGTCGGCTGTGCGTTGAAAGGTGGCAAGGGCGTGTTCCAACTCGCCTGCCTTACGTTGGGCTTCACCCAATTTCAGGAGGATGGGGCAACGTTGGGCTTCGTCCACTGACGTCTGACGCTCTACAGCCTGGAGGGCCATGTGGTAAAAGCGTAGAGCTTCCGCATAAGCCGAGAGGGCCATACTTCTGGTACCAGCCAGCATGGCATAGGCGATAGCCCGGTCGACATCGTCTCCGTCAGCCGCGGCAAAGTAGTGATACGCGAGCTGCCCATAGTGTTCTTCCAGTCGGTCCGGGAACAGCGTCTCCAGGGTCACCGCGACGTGATGATGCAAGGCACGGCGCCGCATGGTGAGGAGACTGTGGTATGACGCCTCCTGCGTAAAGGCGTGTTTAAACAGGTAGGTCATCTGTGACGGCACCCCACGCTCGTAACAGAGTTCCGCCTCAGTGAGGGCCATGAGATGGGTTGTCAATTCCCACTCGGGCAGCCCTGAGACCTCTTTGAGCAACGCCAGACTAAATTCGCGACCAACCACGGCGCCCATCTGGAGCACGCTTTTGGCGCCATCCGGTAGCCGGTCAATGCGTGCCAACAACACTTCTTCCACCGTCTCAGGAACCTGTACGGCCGTATTCCCAGGCGTGAATTGCCACTGTCCCGCGCGGAGTTCAACAGTCTCGGTCTCTTGCAGCGCCTTGACCAGCTCTTCGAGAAAGAAGGGTACGCCTTCGGTTTTATGGAGCACCAGCGTTGCCAGGTCGTCCTGGATGTGGGATGTCCCGAGCAAGGCGGTGAGCATCGCCGCGCTTTCGTGGGCCGTGAGGTGGGTCAGCGAGATGACGTGGTGATAGGAGCGGCGCGACCACGTGGAGGTAAAATCGGGTCGATAGGTGCAGATGAGCAAGACGCGGGCTCCAGCTATGTGCTCCAGCAGGTAGGTGAGAAATTCGGTGCTGGTATGGTCAGTCCAGTGGAGATCTTCGATGGCGAGCACCAGTGGCTGTCGTATAGCGCTGGCGCAGAGGAGCAGCCGCAACGCCTCAAACGTCCGCTGTTTGAGGGTCTCCGGAGGTAGGTTGGTGGGTAGGCCGGCGTCTGCCTCTCCCGCGAGCACATGCAGCATATAGGGTACAGTCGTTTCGAGTCCTGGACCAAGCGCTGCAACGCCACGGGCGATCTGCAGGCGTATGTCCTCGTTCTGGGCATTGGCATCAAGCCGCAGAAGTTGTTTGAGCACTTCAAGGATCGGCAGATAGGCGTGGGTAGAGCCGTAGGGGCTACAGCGGCCATCGAGCCAGAGGACATCCTCCGAGAGCAGCGTCTGCCGGAACTCATACAGCAAACGCGATTTTCCCAGCCCGGCATCGCCAATGATCGATACCGCCTGGCCGCGCCTGTCCATGGCCATGGCAAAGCACTGCTGTAACAGCGCCAGTTCCCGTGCTCGGCCAACCAGGCGGGTAAAGCCGCGCTCCCGCGCCACATCAATACGGGCACGTCCGCTGCGCTCCCCCAACACCCGGTAGGCGCGCGCCTTCGTTGTGGTGCCTTTCAGCGGCATCAGCCCGAGGTCCTGGCACGCAAAATAGCCTGCCACAAGCTTGTACGCCTGCTCGGTGATCTGGATGGTCCCCGGAGCCGCGGTCTGTTCCATGCGAGCCGCCAGGTTGACGGTGTTGCCAATGGCTTTGTAGTCCATGCGCAGGTCATTACCAACCGTGCCAACGATTACCGGCCCGGCATTGATCCCCACCCGTATCTGCAGAGTGACCCCACGCTCGCGTTCCAGCTTGTGGCTGAACTGGGCGATAGCGTCTTGCAGAGCTAGCGCCGCGCGTACAGCCCGCTGGGGCGCCTGTTCCACCGCCAGCGGGGCGCCAAAGAAGGCCACAATGCCATCGCCCGTCAGCTCATTGACCGTGCCCTCATAACGATGTACCTCATGGATGAACAATTCATACAGCTCATCCATGAGCGCAAAGAGCGCTTCCTCGCCGAGGTGCTCGCTCAGGGTGGTATAGCCAGCGACGTCGGCAAACAGCACCGTCACCAACTTGCGTTCCCCCTCCAGGCGACCACGATTGGCGAGAATTTTCTCGGCCAGATGGCGCGGTAAATAGCCCTGCAGTTGTCCCAATTTCTCGTCGAGCGCGGGCTGGCGGGTCGGCGAGGCGTGTGCGCCCATGGCAGGCCCTGCCGCGGCAGGGCGTGGTGTCAGGCCGTGTCCGCACTGGGTGCAGAAACGCATGTCGGCTTTGACGAGGTTCCCACACGCTGGACAGGACGCCTCCAGCGGCTGGCCACACTGTGCACAGAACCGCGCCTGAGGCTCGTTGAGGTAACGACAGGCTGGGCAGGCCATAGCTCCCCTCTCCGTAAAAGCCACCTTGTTGGGCCCTTGGCAGGACACTGGTCGCTAGCGTCGCGTCCAATTTTAGCCTAGTATAAACGCCGTGCGTGGTGAAGACAAATGCGGCGGTAGGGAGATGAGAGACTGATGCCAGCCGTGCCATGTCTCTAGGAGGAGGCTGCTATGCCACTTTTCTTGATTGAACGCAACTTTGCTGAGCAACTGGAAGTGAATCGCGACAGCGTGACAGCAGTCACCCAGGTCAACGTCGACATCGGTATCCAGTGGCTGTTTTCGTTTCTCAGTGCTGACAAAAAGAAGACCTATTGTCTGTATGAGGCGCCCAGTGCGGAGACCATTCGCGAGGCGGCTAGGCGTCTGGATATCCCGGCGGACGTCATTGTTGAGGTAGGCGAAATACGACCGGAGATGTTTGCCTGAGGGCAGTGTGTCGCCATGGTAGCGCCCTTTGCCTGGGAACGCCGGGCTCCAGCCCGGCTCCGGAAGCCACGCTGGAGCGTGGCGCTCCCAGGGGGAAGATATGGGCGCAGGTACTGACGCCCTGGCTCTCTAGCCCCAGCGCGGTTGCTCATCAGGATCGATACCCAGGACAGCCTTGGCAACGAGTTCATGCGTCAGCGCCGAGTTGGCCGGGTGCAGGCGTCCGAGGCGGGCGTCACGAAACAGCCGTTCGATGCCGGATTGTTTAAAGATGCCGAAGCCGCCCATCAGGTCGAGGGCCGTATCGACGACGCGCCAGGCGCCCTGCACGGCGCGATACTTGGCCGCCACGATTTTTAGCCCCCACAGGGCTCCGTGATCCACCCCGTGAGACCAGTCCTCGGCAATGCGCTCAATATGTGGACCAATGGCCTCCATTTCTAACACCATCTCCGCAATACTGTGCTGCACCTCAGCGTGATAGGCCATCGAGCGTGACAGGGCCAGGACCGATTTTTTCTTGACGTTGTCGATGGTCAGGTCGAGCGCGCTCTGAGCCAGGCCATAGTAGATATTGGCAAAACCGCGCAGCGCCCAGGCAAAGATGCCCAGGACGAACAAATCAATCCCTGCAGCGCCGGCACGTACGACGCGGGCAATATATTTATCCGGCACAAAGGCGCCTTCCAGGAGCGTATCATCACTCTGGGTGGCGCGCATACCCAGCGTATCCCAGGTGGCTTTGATGGTATAGCCCGGCGTGTCGCGGGGCATAAAGGCGTGCACGATTTTGGGGGCCTGTGGATCACTCGTATCCATGCCGTGCAAGCCAAAATAGGTCCATACCGGGCTCAGACTGCCAAAGAACTTGTGTCCGGTAAAGCGGTAGCCGCCATCTACCCGTTCGGCTTTGGTGGTGGATAAGAGACTCGGAATATCATTGCCCGTTTCGGCGTGTCCAGCGGCAAATACGGCCCCGGCGGCAGCGTCCCGTCAGAGCCATTCGAGTGAGGTATCGCCACTGCGCCAGAGGTCGGCCACCAGGCCGGTCCAGTATAGATGCATATTGATGCCCAGGGCCGTGGCGGGGGCGTGATAGGCCAGACGACGCTGCTCGCGTCCGGCCTCCGCCAGGTTGAAGCCGAGGCCGCCCAACTCTTGTGGCACAGCCATGAGCAGATAGCCTGCCTGGCGTAACTCCTCAAAATCCTCGTGAAAGAAGCGATTGTCGCGATCATACCCCGGCGCCCGTTCGCGGCACCGAGCCAGCAGGTCATCCGAGAGAATACGGTGCGGTGTGGTACTCGCCATGATTCGTCCCCTTTGTCGCACGTAAGGCTGCGTGCGTCTGAATATTGCCGGATGGCTGGGGAGAAGGATACGGCCTCAGGCCCTACGACAACATCGCCAGATCTGCTGATTTTGCGTGGAGAGCTCTGGATCGTGTGCCTTAGTATGACGTCATCAGAAATGGTGAGTGGGCCTCTCGTGGGGCAGAGACAGGCTGGTTGCCGCCGCCCGCGCCGCCGTCATAAACGCCTTGGCGCCACGGTGTAGCATGGTGCGATAGCCGGGCCCAGTCGCCACCAAGGCCTGGGCGGCGCCTGCAACGTTAGGGCATTCCCAGAAGAGGCGCATGCTGGTACGGTCTCCTGGGAGGAGCTCGGCGTCCCGCATGAGCGGCTCGGCGACTCCTGGCGACCAATGTTGACCATAGCGCCGGTGTGTACCCGTTCGGCCTCGCGGGTCTGCCCGAGGATCGCGAACAACCGGTACGCGGCCATACGCCGCTGATGATTGAACGGCATTTCGCCGCACAACTTGCAGTCACATGTGCACAGGCCGGGGAAATTCAACTCATTCATACTGATGTTGGCATCCACTGGCTGTTTTCTTTCCTGAGCGCCGATACAAAGCAAACCTCTTGTCTCTATCAAGCCCCCAACGCCGCGCTGATTCGCGAAGCCGCGCCGCGGGCCAATATCCCGGCGGACGTCATTGGAGAGGTCAGTGAGATGCGGCCAGAGGGCTTCCGCTCAGAGCCGCCCTGTAGGCTTGCCAAGGCAGGCTGGGTGAGGCCCCCAGGCATGACCCAGCGGTTTCCCCGCCCTCCTCCAGCCCCCCGCCTTCGCCCTCCCCCGCTGGGGAGAGGGAAAACCCACTGGGATAGGCTCCCAGTGGGCGTGCTATGCGCGTCTGGCACGTCTTACTGCCCGACCAGTTACCCGATAGGGTCCAGGCCGAGCGTCAGACGCCCGGTAAACAGGAGTTGCCGTTTCTCAGGCAGGGGATGGAAGCTGGCGCCGTGGACATCGCGCAGCAAGCGCTCTAAGCCCAGACTGCGTAAGAACCCTGCCCCGCCCACAACTTCGAGGGCTTTCTCCGCCGTATGGATTACCCCGTTGGCCGCGATCGTTTTGCTGATCAAGATGGCACTGGCCGTCTCATTGGTTGGCGCGAAGCGATAGTTGGCGGCCAGGTCGATCATGCCTTGCAACGCCATCTGCGCGGTCACCAGGGCATTTTCCATCTCGCCAACCAGATACGGCAGAGACGGATCCGGCTGTTTCTTCCGCGCTTCCTGACGCGCGAGCGTTGCGGCGGCTTCGGCTACCCCGACATAGACCGCCATAATCAGCGGCATGGCGACTGTTACCACCACGTTCCAGAACGGGTGCCACTTGCCCTGTGGCCGACGCAGGCTGATCGCGCTGTCCGGCACGAAGACCTCGGTGAGGAGCACATCATGCGAGCCGGTGGCACGCATGCCCAGCGCGCGCCAGCTCTCCATGATCGTCACCCCTGCGGCACTCATAGACACGGGGAAATGTAGTACGGTGGGACCGCTCTCCGGGTCATCGTAGGGCGCGCTGGTCACCAGGATATTGCCCACGGGACAGCCGCTGGCAAACACTTTGCGTGCCGTGACACGGTAGCCCCCATCGACTTTCTGCGCCATCCCGGATGATTCCAGCCAGTCTGAAGCGCCCGTACTCACCAGCACGAGTTGCTCCGCCACAATGCGTTTGAGGAGTGGCTCGACGGGCTGTCCCTGCTGCCAGCGCCACACCGTCGCTGCCAGCAAGTGCGTGTGCATCGATAGCGCCAGGGCGGTGGAGCCGCAGGCGTGCGCCAACTCGCGCAACAGGGCACACAAGTCGGCGTGTGAAGCCCCCCCGCCTCCCAGTTCAGTGGGGACGCCAGCGGAGAAAAACTGGTGGCGTTTGAGCGCGGTGTAATTTTCGGTCACGAAGGTGTCGTTTGCGTCATGTACTGCAGCGCGGGTCGCAAAGTCTGGGCCGAGTTCTTGCGCGGTCCTGACCCAATCCCGCGTGGCGGTATCTGTCGCACAGATGGTGGATGCAAAGGCTGTTGCCACGATACGTCTCCTGGTTGCTGACAGCGTTGTACTGTCTATTATGCTGAGGATGCGTAGGCCGTCACTGCACAGAAATATACTGCAGCGCCCCTGGCGGTCGCATGACCAGGGTTAAGCATTTTGGGGCGTGCAGAGAAAAGAGCGTGGCCCGTGCAGCATAGTCAGGAATGACTACCAAGACCTGTGTCGGGCGCGGCATGGTCAGCAGGACGCAGCGCCTCACGGGCGCCTAGCATCTTCTACCAGGAGGCTGTGTCGCCTGGCATACGCTGCCGCCTCTGTCCGATTCGCGGTGGTGGTCTTGGCGAGAATGCTGCGCACGTGATTGGCCACGGTGTTGGGGCTGATACATAGCGCCTCCGCAACATCGCGATTGCTTGTGCCAGCCGCGAGGAGACGTAGTACCTCGACCTCACGCTGTGTCAACCCGGCAGGATACACGTGAGCGGGGTGCGGCTGCGGACGTAAGGAGGCCTGGCTGACACCGATGCGGGACGCCAGGGCGGGCATGCCCAGCTCCTGGCTCGTCTGCAGCGCCGCGGCAAGCAGCGCTGCCGCCTGCTCCTGATCACGCCGTTGCCCACGCGTTAGCAGCATGGTGGCATACTGGTACTGGGTGTGTGCCAGCCAGGGACGTGCCCCCATGCGGGTATTCATGGCCAGGGCCTCCTCAAAGTGCGTCTGGGCTGGCGACCAGTCCATCATGGTAGTCGCGAGCATGCCCAGATAGCGGGCCGCGGCGCCATACGACGCCCCGGTAAAGCCGACCACGATATTTTGGCGTGCACAGGGGGCAAGCAGACGATACAGTGTGGCGGCACGGGCGGCGTCACCGAGGGTTGTACACACCTCGGTAAGGTAGACGATGCAGGCCAGCCAGATGGCATCCTGCGGCATATCCGCAAAATCGTGGGCTGCCAGGCGCTCGAATTCGGCACGCGCCTCCGGGAGGAGCCCGAGTTCGCTGTAGATCACCGCGAGTCCTGGCCGCCAGGCCGTCCGCCCCGAGGCGGTCTGGACAAAATGCCGGACCAGCGGCGCAAGCTCCTGCAAGCGTCCTTGCTCGCGGCGCACCGTAAACATGTGGATACCAAAGCTCCCAGCGGTGTCCTGGCCGCGCAGGCGCTGCCCAATAGCGCAGGCATCCTGCGCTAGCTGTTCTCCCTCGGCCAGGCGTCCGTCAAACACCGCCCGCATGGCGCGAAAAGATGCGCACACATAGAGATAAAAGGGTTGGCGCAGTGCTTCGGCGTCACGCATGTAGCGGGGCAGGTGCGTGTCGATACGTGGGATCTCCCCGCGTTCCATCCACCCGACCAGGCGCCAGGACGCGGCTTCCAGCGCCATATCTCTGTCACCCACCGCCTCAGCCAGCGTGAACACCTCGGTCGCCGCCTGGAGACGTGCGTCCACGTCGTCGGGCCGTGAGTGCATGTAATAATAGTGCGTCCGTAGCGTCGCCGCGTCGCCTGTGCGCCGGGCCATGGCCACTGCCTGCCGGCCTACGGTGACGCCCTGGGTGAAAGAGCCCGCAAACACCAGGGCTCTGGCCATACTACCGAGGACGCGCGCCTTGAGAATGCTCTCCTCCGTCCCCAGAGCACTGCTGGCCGTTTCGAGCAGCTGGACGGCGGCCTCCCCAGGCAGTCCTGGCCGCCAGCTCGTCTCTTCGAAACCGAGCGCGGCACGTGCCAGGTCTGCGACCGCGCCCAGGCGGGAGGCAAGCTCTGCGCCCTGCTGGAAGACTGCCAGAGCGCGGTCGAAGATGCCGGCCTTCCTGTAGGCCGTGCCCAGAGCGAGCAACAACCGGCAGCGTGTGGCTTCGTCGCGAGGTTCCTGTAAGGCCAGCGCCTGAAGCGCCATGTCATAGTAGTGCGCTGCGGCCTCATAGGCGAGGGCCGCCTCAGCCTGCGCCCCGGCCCGCTCGGCATAGAGGATCGCTTTATCCAACGACCCGTCAGACCGTGCCGCGTAGAAATGGTGCGCCAGCTGGGCCAGGTGGGCTTCTATGCTTGTGGCATGCAGGTGCTCGAGGGCTTCCCCCACACGATGATGCAAGTGCGTCCGACGGACGGCCGTCAACTCGTCGTAGAGCGTTTCGCGGATGAGGACGTGGGTAAACTGACAGTGGCCGACCATCTGCGGCGCCTCTTCGATCAAGCGCGCCTGCATGGCTTCTTCCACCATGGGCAGGAAATGCTCTCGCGACCCCTCGTCCAGCAATGCCCCGAGGTCTTGCAGCGCAAATTCACGACCGATCATCGCGGCCAGCGTCAGCAGGTGCAGGCACGGTGGTGATAACCGATTCAGACGTTTGCCGATGACGGCACGAATGCCGTCGGGGACCATGAGGCGCAGGTTGCGCAGGTGGTACCAGCGTGCGGACGTCGCCGCACTTTCTTGCCTGAGCAGCCGGACGATTTCGGTCAGAAAGAGCGGATTGCCTTCCGTCTGGGCCTGCAGCGCTTCGACCAGCGCCGGCGGCGAGGTACCATCAGCCGTGGCCGCCACGAAACACCGGATGTCCTCTGCAGTGAGGCCGCGTAAATGCAGGCGCTGGAAGGCCCGTTCACGGCCTAACTCGGCCAGGGTGTCGGTGAGCGGATGCTGGCGTGACAGGGCAATATCGCGGTACGTGCCGACGACCAGGACGCGACTCTCGCCGCTTTCCTGCGCCAGGAATTCAAGCAACAGGAGCGAGGGTTTATCGGCCCCGTGCAGATTCTCCAGCACCAGCACCAACGGCTGCCGCTGTGCCGCCTGGCGGAGAAAAGCGGTCATGGAGGTAAACAGACGAAAGCGGGCTTGCTCGGGATCTTCAATGGGAACGGACGTCGGCAGGTCGGTCAGATGCCCTCGCACCTCAGGAGCCAGCGTCCCAAGATCCACGGCTCCGGCACCCATATCCGCCCGCAGTGCCGCGGCGTCGTGGGTGCGCCCATAGGTGCGCAGCATCTGGCTCCACGGCCAATACGGGGGCGCCCCTGGCGTCTCGGCGCAACGCCCCCAGAGAACCAGACCCCCTCGTGCCCCAGCGTGACGGGCAAACTCCCGGACGGTGCGCGTTTTGCCGATGCCAGGCTCCCCGCTGAGCAGCACCAGACGTCTCCGACCAGCCAGGGTGTCCTCCATGGCGGCCTCTAAGGTCGCCATCTCCGCCTGACGCCCGACAAACAGACTGTCATCCCAGTGATCTGGGGTGTAAGGCGGGGTCGAGCCCAACGTTGCGCCTGTCCGCTCAGTCATAGTGGACCCTCCGGTCATTGGAACCTTCACAATCAGCCGAGAGTCCTTGGAGCACATGCGATGCTTCCAAGTCAAGACAATTTGATGGATGAGAAGCACGGGGCGGGCCAACCGCTGGCGCTCCCCCGCCGAGCCGCGTAGAATACACACCCTGCGCACCCCTTCCAGCACAGGAGGTGCCCATGACGCTTGCCCCCGCCGCCACTCTTCACCATGTACCGCCAGATGGCCACCAGGCGCGCCTTTGACGCCCGCGCTGTGGCCGAATGTCATGCCGGCAGCATCCCGGGTGTGGTGTACGCCTCTCTCGGCCAGGAAGCCATTGCCATGGGTGAGTAGATATTGGCAAAGCCGAGCAGCGCCCAGGCAAAGATACCCAGCACGACCATGTCAATCCCTGCGGCTCCGGCGCGTACCACGCGGGCGATGTATTGATCCGGCACAAAGGCACCTTCCAGGAGCGTATCATCACTCTCGGTGGCGCGCATACCCAGCGTATCCCAGGTCGCCTTGATGGTGCAGCCCGGAGTGTCGCGTTGCATAAATGCGTGCATTGGTACAGTCTCCTGGGAGGAGCTCGGCGTCCCGCATGAGCTCCTGGGCGACCAACGTTGACCATCGCGCCGGTGTGCGCCCGTTCGGCCTCGCGGGTCTGCCCGAGGAGCGCGAACAACGGGTACGCGGCCATACGCCGATGATTCCCCCAGAAACTCAGACCGACGTACCCACCAGGTCGTACCACTCGACGTGCTTCACACAGCGCCGCCAGACCATTCCCCCAGATGCCATGCACACTGGTGGCGACAGCGAAACTGGCCTCCGCGAACGGCAGCGCAAACATGTCCCCCACGCAGATGTCGGCTGCCGGGGCGCGCGCGGCTGCCAGCACGGCCAGCCGCCGTGAGGCCTCCAGGCCCGTGGCGGTCGCCCCACGTTCGTAGGCCAGTTGTCCGCCCCATCCGGCCTCACAGGCAATATCCAGGTAGCGTATCGCGGGCCCGACTCCCGTGTGCGCCAGCAGATGGCGATACTCCTGGCAGTGGAGATTCTCCATCGTCTAGGCGAATACCGGGGCACACCGGCCCCATGCCTCTCCCTCTGAGAGCCCGGCGTCTGCTGCACGCCTGGCATGATGGTCGCATCTGACGATGGCACGTGTCGGCTCCAGCCCTCTGACAACAGAGGTTCCGCAACAGCAGCGCTGGTCTGCGAGTCTGTACGCTGGTATCTCTGCATTGAGGGAGATACCCATGCCTCTCTGTATGATCGAACGGCATTGCGCCGCACAACTTGAAGTCACACGTCCACAGGCCGTAAAGATTCAGCCTATTGAGCTCTCGTGACTCTCCTAGCACGCACTGTTCTCTCGACCTTCTGGGAACGCGTGTGCACGCGCGCACACGCGTTTTCTTGTAATTCGTCCTATGAGGCGACTATAATTGCCCAATCATCGACAGGGTGATCCACGGGACTTCTCTCGCGAATATTCCCTCTGCCATTGGTCAGCATGAGGGAGATCTGATGATCGACTGGAACGATTATTTGATGATGGATCAACAACGTACGCTGCAAGGTTACACTGATGGTTCACAACACGTTCGAGAGCAGACTCGTCAAGCAGTGGCGCGCTGCTCCATGCAAACGTTCAGGCTCCAGCGGTCACTAGAAGAGCATGGGAAATGGTGCAGGACAGCGATAAAACCGGCTAGCTTCCCACCAGGCTGGGATGAAGAATGGGTGCGGAAGGTACTCGCCCACGACGCAGAGCAGACCGCAGACGAGGCCATGGTAGAAGACGAGGCAGTGCTTGTCAAATCGCCCCAGACGGTGATGGAAGTGCCCCATGCACTCGTGCCGACCATGCGGGAGTTCCTTGCGAAGCACTAGATCTGAATGCCGGAGGGGCCCAGACCAAACCTGCATCAAGTCATCGAGCGAACTGGGAATAGCGTCCGCTCGTACTGCGTTCGCGCTCTGCCTCGCGGCTCATGCACGGCGCTCGGCTTCGCAAGGATGCAACTGGGGCGTCTCGTCTTTGCGTTGCCCTGCCCCATCTTTCCCTGCCCGTAAGAAGGACGCTGTGCTCGACTTGCTACGCCCAGATACGAACTCTGGGTATATTCTGCAGTCGCTATCGCGCCTTGCAGTATAAGAAGAGTGAAGAACTATTTACCTCTGATGACTAATACCACCTTGTTTTCATCTAGAAGAGAGCCTCAAAAACGTCTCTTTTCCCACTGTTTCCTCCTGATGCTGGGAAGCCTCGTCTTGCTCTACCTCGGCGTGACTCTCCTGGTGGATCCCCGTTGCCATTTCGGGACTAGTATCTTTCCCTGCCTCACGTTGGACTCCCGCCGCGACAAGATGCGGCTCTTCGCAGAGTACAACCGCCTCGCGCCCATAGAAGGTCTGATTCTCGGATCGAGCCGATCGATGAAACTCTCCTGCGCTGAGCTGCAAAAGAGCACGGGACTGCGATGGTTTAATTTTTCCGTTGACAGTGCCCGCACTGAGGACTACCTGGCCATTTATCGATGGACCCGTGCGTCTGATGCCAAGTTGAAGGCTCTCGTTATCGGGCTTGATGTGGAAGCGCTGCACGATCTGAACGAGCTCGATGATCGCCTGAAGAGCAACCCAGCGCTCATGGCTGTTCTCGATGATGCCAGGCCGAGCGTCTATAGCCGCACTAGCGACTTTCTCGGGCTCATGAAAACTGTCTTCTCCAGGTATTTTGCCCAGGATGTCTTGCGGTCTGTGAGGGCGGCTTTTGTGCGGCTCCCTGCCTCGAGCACGTTCGATAGTGATGGATTTCTCCACTACATTCAGTGGGAAGACGAACGGGCAGCAGGAACGTTTGACCTGCGGAAGAACTTGGAGAAGAGCCGCGCCGAGTACCGACAACGCTTCATCGAAATGCAGGGGCTTTCTGTGCGACGCAGGGCACATGTCGAACGCCTCATCAAGGAGGTGCAGCAGGACAATGTGCAGGTGGTCTTGTGGATAACCCCCGTGCACACCGATCTCGCTGCGTTCCTGGATCGGACAACCGGCTACTCCAAACGCCTGGAAGAGACCCGTCTCTTCGCGGTGAGGCTCCAGGTGGAGTATGGGCTTCCGGTCCTCGACTTTAGCACGCCATCCACATTTGGAGCTACTGATGCGGGCTGGTACGACGGCGGCCATATGGACGAGGACAATGCGCTTCTGGTTGTAGATCGGCTGACGAAGGAGCTGAAGTAGCATGGTCTTTAACTCGAACATCTTCCTCCTGGTGTTTTTTCCAATCGTTTTCGTGTTGTTCTGGCTCTCCACAACCAAGAACCAGCGCTATATCCTCCTGACCGTCAGCGGGTACGTATTTTATGGCTACTTGAATTGGAATTACTGCTTCATATTGGCTTTTTCGAGCCTCGTGAGCTTCGTCTCGGCACTCATGATCCAGCGGGCCAAGGGGTCTCTCGGCCGACGGCTTTGGCTGCTCTCCGCCATCTCGGTGGACTTGGCCCTCCTCGGTTTCTTCAAGTACTACAACTTCGTGGCTGAGATAGTCAACGATGTGGCGGGCAGTGGGGTCATACCCCTCCTACATATCATCCTACCCGTGGGCATCAGCTTCTACACCTTTCATACGATTTCCTACATCGTAGACGTAGCGCAGGGCCGGGTTCGTGCCACAAGCAACATCTGGGAGTACTTCACCTACGTCTGCCTCTTCTCGCAGTTGGTGGCTGGTCCTATAGTTCGTTTCAGGCAGATAGAAGAAGATCTTGAGCATATAGATCTTGTGCTTCCCGAAGATTATGTCGCCAAAGGAGTCGGCTTCTTCGCGGTGGGTATGGTCAAGAAGGTCATCGTCGCCGACACGATTGCCCAACTCATTAACCCCATGCTTGCCAGCTACAACACGCTATCTACGGTAGGGGCCTGGGGTGCCGCGCTCGGGTACACTTACCAGCTGTATTACGATTTTAGTGGCTATTCGGACATGGCGATTGGCTTGGGCTACCTCTTTGGGATCCGCATCCCCCAGAACTTTAACGCCCCGTATCAAGCGCTGGGCAGTCGCGACTTTTGGCGCCGCTGGCACATCAGCCTCTCCACTTGGCTTCGAGACTACCTCTACATATCCTTGGGCGGAAACCGGAAGGGTGTGACGAGAACGCAGATCAACCTTATCCTCACCATGTTACTCGGAGGATTATGGCACGGTGCGAGCTAGACTTTCGTCGTCTGGGGGCTCTATCACGGTGTTCTACTCATCGTGGACCATCTCGCTGAGCCGCTGACCTCCCGTTTGCCACAGTTGGTGTTCCGGTGTGTTACGCTTCTCCTCGTCATCGTTGGGTTGGTTCTCTTCCGCTCAACGGATTTCCCCATGGCGGTGGGCTGGCTCCAGAGAATGGCCGGGCAGGGTCCCGCTGGAGCGGACGGCTTGCCGCTACCTCTTCTGGCCATGGTCGTTCTCTGCTTTGCCGCTTCAAACATCCTCCCTTCCAGCTGGGACTTCCCATTCAAGCCGACCCTGCGATGGGCGATCCTCAGTGCCACGTGTCTCTTCGTGGCCTACCTGTTCATGAACGGTCGTGACACAGTATTCCTCTATTACCAGTTTTAGCGTGAGCCTTGCTGCTGGAAAAAAGTGAGAGTGTTAAAAAGTAGAGAGATATGGCATATTGTCTCGCAAGACTCATGAAGAGGCCATATTTTGTGGGAGGTGATGAGCGGCACACATCAGAGAATGCATGGAAAAAAGCGTGGCTGGGTGTTTGACGCCTCGGGGAACCACTTGGGGATTATTCGCCTGCCAGACATCCCCGCCAACTACGCCTGGGGTGCTCCAGAGCATCGCACCATGTTTTTTTACCGCCCGCACGTCAGTCTATAGGATGCGCAGGCATACCCCCGGCACGCGCATCCCACGGGCGTAGGCTTATCGTCCCAGTGTTGCATCACGGAGGGCCGCAGCATGCCAGCACGGACAGGGCAACAGTATCTGCAGGGTTTGCAGGAGCGAGAACGAGACATCTGGCTCGGTGGTGAGCGGGTGAAAGATGTCACCACCCACCCCGGCTTGCGACACGGCGCTGAGGCGATCGCCTCGCTGTATGATCTGCAGCACGACCCACAATATCAGGCAGAGATGACGTATGTGTCACCCACGACGGGCGACCGTGTCGGCCTGTCGTTCATCATCCCGCGCACCATGGACGACCTGGTACGACGGCGCGTGATGATGCTGCACTGGGCCCGTACCACCTGCGGTATGATGGGGCGCTCGCCAGATTTCATGAATGTCTCTTACGCCGCCTGGGCCGCGGCGGCACCGTTTTTTGCCAGAAATCGTCCAGCCTTTGGGGAGAACATCCAGCGCTACTACACCTACATCCGTGAACATGACCTGACCCTGACGCACTCGCTGATTAACTTACAGCGCAGCCGTAGTGTGGCTGGCACGTTTAACCTGGCCGAGGACACGGCGCTGCGGGTGGTCAAGGAGACGGACGCCGGCATTGTCGTGCGTGGGGCGCGGGTGCTGGCGACGCTCGGTCCCCTGGCAGATGAGATCGGCGTGTATGCACCGCGCATGGGGCGCATGACCGAGGGCCACAGCCCGTATGCCCTCAATTTCGCCATTCCCTGCGGCACGCCGGGCCTCAAATTCCTGTGCCGCGAGAGTTTTGACGTGGGGCAGACGCACTTCGAGCACCCCCTGGGCTCACGCTTTGAGGAGATGGACTGTGTCGTGTTCTTCAATGATGTGTTGGTGCCGTGGGAGCGGGTGTTTATGCTCGGCGATGTTGGGCTGGTGAACACCACCGCCGCCACGACGCACTCCTCCAACCATACGGCGCATCAGGGCGCCGCCAAGAACGTCGCCAAGTGCGAGCTGGTCCTGGGTACGGCGCTCCTGATGTCCCACGTGCTGGGCAACGCGCATCTGCCGCATACGCAGGAACGCCTCGGGAAGCTGATGATGTACACTGAGCTGATGAAAGCCTGTATGCGGGCCGCGGAAGCAGACGCCACGCTGGATGAATGGGGCGTCATGTGCCCGGCGCAACTGCCCATTGAGATCACGCGCAATCTGTTCAGCACGGCGTATCCCGAGATGGTGGAAATCCTCCAGCTCCTGGGCTCCAGCAGTTTTATGATTCGCCCTAGTGAGGCGGATTTCCACAGCCCGTTGGCCCCCGAGATTGAGCAGTATCTCGCGACCGATGCCGCTACGGCGCATGAACGCGTCCAGCTGTTTCACCTGGCCTGGGATATTGCCTGTAGTTCCTTTGGCGCCCGCCAGGTGCTGTATGAGCGGTTCTTTGCCAGTGATCCGCTCACACGCGCCCAGTTTCTCTATACCATTTATCCCAAAGAGGCGATGGTGGCACGCATCCGCAGCTTTTTGGGGCAGGATGATCATGAGGCCGAGGCGCTATCCCCGCCTTAATCGGCGCTGCCCACCGCCTGCGGACGCCGTGGCGCCAGCGGATCGCGCAGTGGCACGGTGATATCGGCGGCGCCGTGATGCGTCACGTTAGCTGTCTCGTCCTGATCCGTCTGGATAATGTTACTGCCATACGACGTAATCACCGGGATGTCGGCCTGGGCAATCGGCGCCATCCATGCTTTACGCGCCAAGGCGGCGGCGATGTAGGGCGCCAGTGCCGCTGCTTTGCGCGCCTCGCGCTCGCTCTCACCGGCCTGAAAGTGCGGCATCACGCTGGCGGCAAACAGCTCCATAGCTTCACAGATGTGGGCATGCTGGTTCTTGCCGCCTTGCTGGATGAAGATGACTTGATCAACGCCCGCCTCGGCATACTTCGCCAGATGCTCCTGCACCTGGGCCGGCGTGCCAATGCCGCTGCCTCGGCCCACTTCCGCCATGGCGTCGCGGGCTTGCTCAAAACGCTCCCAGACGTTGGTCGTGCCCGGCTCGTGCGCCCCAAAGACGTAGTAATGCCCCAGCGCATAGCCAAAGTAGCGCAAGCCATCGCCGCCGCGGCGTTTGGCCTCCTCGGCATCATGGTGCACGGAAAACCCCGTCACCATCGCGATGTTGGCGTTGACCGTGTGGCCAATGGGCACGCAGGCGTCGGACTTGATGATCTCGTAGTATTCCTGCACCCACTTGCTGGCCTCTGCCGGATCGACAAAGGCAAAAGTCAAAGCCCCAATGCCGTGCCGGGCCGCAGCGTGGATGGTTTCACGTCGTGAGCACGCCACCCAGATGGGCGGATGCGGCTTCTGGAACGGCTTGGGCAGCACGTTACGGCAGGGCATGGAGAAAAATTGCCCGTCAAAGCCGGGATAGGGGGCCATGGTCATCATGTTGGCCGTTTGCTCAACGGCTTCGGCCCACATGGCCTTTTTCTGGGTGTGGTCAATGCCAAAGCCCTCGATTTCGACCCGTGAGGCCGACTCGCCCGTGCCAAAATCCACCCGACCGTCGGAGAGCAGATCGAGCGTGGCCAGACGCTCGGCCACCCGCGCCGGAGGGTTGTACGCTGGGGGTGACAGCACCACGGCATGCCCGAGGCGGATAGGGGTGGTATTGCGGGCACAGCACGCCAGAATCACCTCGGGGGCCGAGGTGTGGGAGTATTCTTCCAGGAAGTGATGCTCGTTTTCCCAAATGTAATCAAAGCCCAAGCGGTCGGCGAGTTCCACCTGCGTCAGGGCCTCTTTGAGCAGCTGGTACTCTGAGTGCTCACCCCAGGGGCGCGGCAGCTGATGTTCATATAATAAACCAAATTTCATGCGCGACTCTCTTCTCTCTGCGGGTGCGGTGGCCAGCGCGTCAGCGGCGCTGGGGCCGCCTATCATGCCGTACGGCCGGCATGGGCGCAAGCTGTGGGGACTCCTGGGCCTGCCGAGGCGCTAGCGCGTCAGGAGCTGTTTGGCAATCGTACTGAGCTGCATAAACGACGTGCCCTCGTAGATTGCCCCGATTTTGGCATCGCGGAAGAATTTTTCCACCGGCGCTTCGGTGGTGTAACCCAGTCCACCGAACACTTCCACCGCCTTGGACGTGACATGCTCCGCCATCTGCGAGGCAAAATACTTCGCCATGGCGCCCTGCTGCGCAAACGGCTCGCCCGCGTCCTTCAGGCGGGCGGCATTATACACCAGCAAGCGGGCCGCCTCGACCTGCGTTGCCAACTCGGCCAGCTGAAACTGCATGGCTTGAAAGCTGGCAATGGGCTGGCCAAATTGCTGCCGTTGTTGGGCATAGGTGATGGCGGCGTGCAGAGCCCCCTGCGCCAGGCCGACCATTTGGGCGCCAATGCCAATACGCCCTTCGTTGAGGGTTTCAATGGCGACTTTATAGCCCTGCCCGACGCTGCCGAGCACGTGATCCTGCGGCACCACACAGTCGTCGAGGAGCAGTTCACAGGTGCTACTGGCGCGAATCCCGAGCTTTTTTTCGACGCGTCCCACAGCAAAACCTGGCATGTCACGCTCGACCAGGAAGGCCGTAATGCCATGGTAGCCCTGGCTGGGGTCCACGGTGGCAAAGATGATGTACAGGCCAGCCTCGCGTCCGTTGCTGATCCACAGTTTACGCCCTTGGAGTACATAGGCATCACCCTGACGCGTGGCCCGGGTCTGTAAGGCAAAGGCATCGCTGCCGGAACCCGCTTCGGAGAGGGCATAGGCCCCGACCGTATCCTGGGCCAGGCGCGGCAGGAAGGTGGCGTGTTGCGCGGGCGTGCCCCAACGCAGCAAGGCGTTGCTCACCAGGGTGTTCTGCACATCGACTAGGACGCCGACGGCGGCATCGACGCGGGAGAGTTCTTCGACGGCCAGGCAGGACATAAAAAAGCTGCTGCCTGCGCCACCGTAGGATGCAGGGATTTCCACGCCCATGACGCCAAGCGCGAATAGACCAGGGATGAGCGTCGCATCGTACTGCGCCGCCGCATCCATCTGGGACACCAGGGGCGCAATGCTCGAGGCGGCGTAGTCACGTACGACAGTACGGAAGAGCGTTTCTTCGTCACTCAGCACCGTGAGCGGACGGACAATTTGGGTGTCGGGCGGCGGCATAGGCGTCCTCTCTGTGTATAGGGCCGTGGCGGGGTGCGGGCGCTGATTGTACACACTTTGGCGCTGGCTGCCCACAGGCCTGTCTACGCCGCTCCCCTGCCGGCGCCACCGGGAAATCCGGCATGCTGTGCGGCTTGGCCGTGGGCGGTGTCTGCCAGCCGTGGGTCAACTCCTGAACACGCTCGGCCAGAGACCCGTCCAGCATGGCTGCAGGCGCGTGTCCTGGTCGGCACGGCTGCCCACGGCCACGACGGAGCGCTTAGGCTTGATCGGGGCGTCACCGGGGGCGCCACGCCACAGCCAGCGCACGCTGGCCGGTGTGCTGGGACCGTCGGAGGTTTCGGCCAGGATGGACACGCCGGTTGACAGGTGCTCGGGATGGTGCTACACCCTCCACAAGACACAAGATCGCGAGTTAAGAGGGATAGACGCATGGATGTCACAGCCATCACCGACGCACTCGAAACCTATATACGCCCTGCCACGTTCCCTGTCGGCATCACCATGCTGCCGCCGGGCGCAGCGTTCCCCCCACGCACCCGCACCCCCGCCGATCTCGGGGCGCATTTTGCCACCTGTCAAACCATTAATATCGTACGGCGCTATGGCTGGTCCATTGGCCTGGCGGCGGAGCACCATTCTTGCCCCCTGGGGCTGGTCGCGTTGGGCTGGAAGCCCAATGTCTCCTATCTACAAGAGGGCAATGCCTGCATGGATATGTACACCGCCAGCCTGGAGGCCGGGGCACGCATGGAAGCCGCCGTACCCAAGTTCGAGGCGGGACGCTATACCAGTTTGTTTGCTTCCCCGTTACGCAATCACCCCTTTGCGCCCCCGCATGTCGTGGTCGTGTTTGGCAATTCCGCCCAAGTGATGCGTCTGGTGCAAGCCGCGCTGTATCACCAGGGAGGCTACTTACCCTCGTCGTTTGGCGGGCGCTTAGACTGTGCCGATATTATCGTCAAAACCATGCAAACCGACGCGTGCCAGGTGATTCTCCCGTGTACCGGGGATCGGATGTTTGGGCAAACGCAGGACGATGAGATGGCCTTTGCCATTCCTGCATCCAAGATCGAGGCGGTCGTCGATGGACTGCAGAGCACCCACAAAAACGGTATGCGCTATCCCATTCCCACGTTTATGAATTACACGGCACCTTTCCCCCCCAAGTATGAAGCCGTGTGGGCCCTGTGGGGGGAGACCAGGCCTTCTGAACGTGAAAGGACATAGACGATGGACTGGCAGGTATTAAGCACGACCCTCCGTGAGCTGCTCAGTTTGGAGATTCCCCCCATTGCGATTACGTTTTTCGAGGCCGTCCCGCCGGATGTCCCCGTGTACGAGGGCGTGACGCCGCCTCCCACGCCAGACGGGCGCACGGGCAAAGTGGCTGCCGGCTGTGTCTTCTGGATCCAGGCGGCCGAACGGACGTTTGCCACCCTCCCGGCGGATCACGGCAACTGCAGTGTCGGCAGTATGACGCATGGCCTGCGTACCATGCAGGAGGTGGCGGGGAATGCCGACGTCGCCGCGCTGCTCGCCAGCGGCTGGGTTACCATGGAGATGGTGCCACAGATTCCGGTGCTCCAACAGCGCCCCGCGTGCATCACCTATGGCCCCCTGGCCGAGACTCCCCATGCGCCGGATGTGGTGCTCCTGCGCCTCAATCCCAAGCAGGTGATGATCCTGCACGACGCGCTCCCCGAGATGCGCCTGGAAGGCAAGCCCCAGTGCCACATTATCCCCCTGGCGCAGGAGCAACAGGTGGTCGCGGCCAGCGTGGGATGCATGCTGAGTCGGGTGCGGACGGGCTTACCGAACAGCCAGATGACCTGCGCCATTCCTGCTCGCCGTGCGGCCGAAGTCGTGGAGCGCCTCCGCACCACCTTGGCGGCGGATACCCTGGTGGCGGCGTATGCGGCAGAAGACGCCCGACGCTTTGGCGCACGTCCCTGAGCCGTGGCGCCCCTGCAGAACGCCCACGGGTGGAGCCTGACGTCTGCTATGTCAAGCAGCCCGGACGTTAGCTTGGAAAAAACTTGAAATTTCCCAAGGATTGCCTCTACCTGCTTGTGATATAGTGGCGCCTCCAGGATGGGTGAGGCTAGGCACGTTGCGGGGTGACCGATGTGGTCAGCCCTCGCCTGGGCGCACCAGTCCCTCATGTGTGTCCCTCGTCGCTGTGCAGAGCAACCTGAGCCCAGGAGAAGTAGACATGCGGTGCTTCCTCGTCATCTTCGCGGTATGTCTTGGGCTGGTAGGATGTGGAGAAGATGCTCCCCATAGATCCTCAAGAACCGCCGTGCCACCACCTACCGTCACACTGCCGCCCACGAGCCCACCAGCGCCCACGAGCCCGCCAGCACCTGCTACATTGGCGGTGGACTTCGCGCCCCTCACGTCGCAGGAGGCGACCAGTGCATCGCCCACGCTCGATGCCACGCATGGCATCAATCCGCTCAACGAGCAGACCCTCACCTCCCCACGGTATAGTATGCGTGTTGCAATTTTTTAAGCACTACTACTTTGGAGTATCTGCGATGTGGCGTTCCTTGTGCCTGGTGCCCGGTATCTCCGCTTGGCCTTGTGCTTGGCTTGTGCGCGTGTGTCTCGTCCTCGGCCTGCTGGTGGGGAGTGCACCCGGGGTGCAGGCTGTGGTGCCGCGCACCATCGCGTTGCGCGGTGTTGTGACGGAGCGCGGCACTGGTAGTCCGCTCAATCGCACCGAAACTGTCCTGCTGACCCTGTACGACACCGCGCTGGGACGTACACGCGTGCTGTGGTAAGAACGTCAGACGGTTCGCTTTCTCGATGGCGTCTACCAGCTCACCTTGGGGGCGGCGGGTGACAATCCCCTGCTGGAAGACCTGTTTAGTAGTGGGCACATTGAGCTCGGGATCACGATTGGGGACGACGTAGAACTCCAACCGCGCTTGCAGATCCACAGTGTGCCGTTCGCGTTTGAGGCCATTACGAGTGAGAACGCCACGGGGGATATCACCCCACAGTCCGTCACAATTCGGAAGAACGCTGAAGCATTTATCCCCGTGATTGACCAAGATGGTCGCTGGATAGGCGATCCCACAGGACTCCAGGGGCCGACCGGGGTGCGCGGTGCCACAGGGGCTCAAGGGCCGACCGGGCCGACCGGAGCTCTAGGCGCGACCGGGCCCCAAGGGGCCACCGGGGCGTCCGGCGCAGCAGGTGTACCAGGGACCCCAGGCGCCCCTGGAGCAGCTGGGGGCGCCGGCGCCACCGGCGCCACGGGGCTCACCTTCCAGGGCGAATGGAGTGCCAGTCGCACCTATGCCGCCAACGACACGGTGAGCGCTGGGGGGAGTAGTTACCTCTCGCGGCAAAGCGGTAATGTGAACCAGCCGCCTGCCACGAGTCCCGCGTTTTGGAGTCTGGTGGCCCAAGGCGGCGCCACCGGGGTGACGGGCGCCACGGGTCAGACCGGCGCCACCGGCGCCACGGGGACGGGCACGGGCCCGGGAACCACCGGGGTGACGGGTGCCACGGGTCGGACCGGCGCCACCGGCGCCACCGGGGTGACGGGCGCCACGGGTTGGACTGGGGCTACCGGCACCACGGGCGTCCCCGGCGTAGGAACGACCGGCGGTACGGGCGCCACCGGCGTCCCCGGCGGTACGGGCGCCACGGGGACCACCGGCGCCCGTGGCACGACGGGCGAGACGGGGGCGACAGGCAGCACGGGCGGTACGGGCGCCACGGGAACCACGGGTCTCAGCTTCGCAGGGGCGTGGAGTGCGACGACCGTGTACGCGGCGACCGAGACGGTGAGCTTTGTGGGCAGCAGCTATATTTCGCTCCAGAGCGGTAACGTGAATCGCCAGCCGGACATCAGTCCTCTGTTCTGGAGTCTCGTGGCCCAGGGCGGCGAGACGGGGGCGACGGGGACCACCGGCGCCACCGGCATTGGCACGACGGGGGCCACCGGCACGACGGGCGCCACGGGTTCGACGGGGGCCACCGGCATTGGCACTACCGGGACGACGGGCGCCACCGGCACGACGGGGGCCACCGGCGCCACGGGGGCGATGGGGGCCACCGGCACCGGTACCACGGGCGCGACCGGGAGTCCCGGCGCCACCGGGTCCACCGGCGCCACGGGGGCCACCGGGATCGGGACAACCGGGACGACGGGGGCCACGGGCATTGGCACCACGGGTTCGACGGGTTCGACAGGTGCGACGGGGGCCACGGGCATTGGCACGACGGGCGCCACCGGGAGTACCGGTGCGACGGGCTTAGATGGCAGTGCGAGTGCGACGGGGGCTACGGGTTCGACGGGCGCCACCGGCACGACGGGCATTGGCACGACGGGCGCCACGGGGGCCACGGGGATCGGCACCCCGGGCGTGACGGGGGCGACGGGGGCCACGGGGGCCACGGGCATTGGCACGACGGGCGCCACCGGCATTGGCACCACGGGGGCTATCGGGAGCCCAGGGGCCACGGGCAGTGCTGGGACGACGGGGGCCACGGGCGCGACGGGCATTGGCACGACGGGGGCCACGGGGATCGGTACCACGGGGGCCACGGGGGCCACGGGTATTGGCACGACGGGCGCCACCGGCACTACCGGCACGACGGGCACCACCGGCGTAGGCACGACGGGGGCCACCGGCCCGGCAGGCGCCACTGGTAGCACGGGAGTGACGGGCGCCACCGGCTCTGGCGGTGCGGCAACATTTCTGCAAGGCGCAGTCCTAAACAGCACTAGTACTACTGCATGGTACGCCAACCTGTCTGGTGATGGCTCAATACAGACAGCTAATGTACCTGAATGGTCCGTATCGCCAATGCCCTTTGCTTGCACCTTCAACAAACTCTACATGTTCGCACGCTCCTATCTCGCTAGCACTGGTGCCAGTAACACCATCTCTGTGAACCTCGTGAAGAATTCCGTCGATCAGGCGTTGACCTGTCAGTTTACCGCGACATCAGCGGCGGGAGTAAGCTATAGCTGCAACGACACTGCTCACTCACTCACCTTACGCGACTGGAACGAAAAAAGTGTAGAATCGCCCGTATGAAATCACAACCGATAGCAGATTTGTATTCCGACTACTTGCTGGCGTCGTTTGGGGCGACCACGGCTACCGGGCTGAGCGCACTGCTGGA
>SXGT01796180.1_pt1 | contig 40260 bp, 37 predicted proteins | sample 3176221 | NCBI WGS metagenome assembly SXGT01 (sample SAMN11356862, study PRJNA531348) | freshwater metagenome | isolation source: freshwater sample F1-120 | place: China: Fuxian Lake, Yuxi | collected 2017-12-25
CGGTCAAACGCGAGCGTCGGCTGGTTACAGGCTGTGTGCACCGGGTAGTCCTCCAGATCGGATTGAAGTCTTCTTACAACCTCAACTTATCTAGATTACTGCCCGGTGCTGGGCCTATTTTCGTGAGAAATGCGGGCTAGGTGCGGCTCAGGCTAGTCTGACCCCACGATGCCGACCGACACCAGTTCCCGAGCTCGAGCGATCCTCACCGAAGGCTTCCGCGAAGCCGGGGGCGCGTGGAGGCTGAGCGCAGCCCTGCGGATGTCGGAGGACTTCCGCGCGGTGTCGGCCAGCCGCGTGCGCGCGCGGCACCCGGAGTGGAGCGATGACGAGGTCCGGCGGGCCGTCGCCCGCGCCTACCTCGGCCCGGATCTGGCTGACCAGGTGCTCGGACGCACGGGGTGACCCCGGACTCCACGGGGCTGGAGGGTTTTCTGGCACACTTGGCGGGGGCGTTCGAGTTGACCAACGTCCGTTACGCGGTGGTGGGCTCACTGGCGAGCAGCTTCCACGGCGAGCCGCGGGGAACCCGCGACATCGACATCGTCGTGCAACTCCACCGGCTCGACGTCGGGCGACTGGCCGCTCACTTCCCCGAGGAACACTTCTACTTCGACCGGGACGATGGGCAAGCAGGTCAACCGCGTGCACTTCGCCGACTACTATGAGTTTGTGAGGGATCTCTAGGAGATATTGGTCTTGATCTGCGCCGGCTGGCGCGAGCTGTTGGTCTTGCCCAGCGCCGGCTGGCGAGCCCGCGCTCACTGGGGGGCGGCTGTCGCTGTCGCTCGCGCACGCCACTTGCTCCCTCGCTACTCGTAAACCCCCCCATAGTAGGGCCCCGTCGCCACCGCACCCACGCGCGTCGGCACGGGAACCCAGCCCACGAGCGGATCGTAGTCGACCGCCACCGTGATGGTGACCGTCCCCTCCCCCGCGTCGGGCACGATGACCACGTCGACATCGGCGGCCGTGCCGTCCACGGCGAAGGCGTCGAGCCATGCGATCACCTCTGCGGTCGCGACCGCCTCCGGTCCCTCCGACGCGCCGAGGCCGGCAACGAGACGCGTGCCGCGCCGCGCCGCCACCACCATCCCCGCGTCCTGGAACAGGTACCAGGCCCAGTCGATCACGCCGAAGAGCACCGCGAGCAACAATGGGAGCACCAGGGCCGTTTCCAGCGCCGACGCCCCGCGGCGCCGCCTCACTGGTCCACCAGGCGGAAGCTCGCCCGCGTCCGGTGCGTGGCCGGCAAGGGCAAGAGCGGGAAAAGCGGGTCGTGCGCCACCTCGCAATCGAGCTGCACCACCGTCCCACCGGCGGTGCTCGACAGGGTAGCCAGAACGGTGGCGGCGGCGCCATCGAGACCGGACGCGGTCAACGAGGCGCGCGCCCGGGCCTCCGCCACCGTCCCGGGCCCCGCGTCGGCCTCCACCAGCGTGCCGGCCAGCGCCCCGTCCCGGGCCGCCCCGGTCACCGCCACCGACTGCACCACGAACCAGCCCCACTCCACCACCCCGCCCAAGAGCGCGAGCAGCACCGGCAGCACCAGCGCCAGCTCGGTGGCGGCGCCGCCGCGCCTCACCGCACCACCACGGCGGGGCCCAGTGCCTCCACCCCCCAGCCGCCACCGCCGTACCAGCTGCCAATCGAGTAGGGTCCGTCGGGGTCGATTCGCACCCAGACGTTCTTCTTCGAGGCCGCGCCCTTCCAGCGCACGTCGTAGATCACGCCCCACACGAAGCCCACGAGGTCTTCGCTCTGCACCCAGCCGCCCTCGCCCGAGCAGTAGGCCTCGTCGCCCTGGAACACCGGCAAGGGCCCCTCGAGCACTTGCCCGTAGCTCCCGGCGGGCACATCGGAACCGGAGTGTCGCGGCGGGAGGGTGCCCCAGCGCGAGGTGTCCCAGTCGATGCCATCGTTGACCATCGCGTTGATGAGCGCCTTGAGCACGTTCGTCATCTCGCCGTTGTCGAGCCCGAGGCTGTCGCTGGTGTCGGCGGTGGCGCAGTCTTCGCTCACTTCTCCGGTGGCCGCCCACTCCTGCATGCACGGCAACATCGCGGTGAGCAGGTCGAGCAGCGACGCCACGTCCGGGTGTTCGCCCACCAGCGCCCAGCCGGTGTTGTCTTCCCCGGCGGGGTTCAGCTCGAAGGTGATGTCGCGAAGATCCCCGCTACCGTCGTCGAAATAGCAGGAAGGAAGACCGAAGGGAAGGTAGTAGGGCACCTCGCCCGCGCCCACCGAGGTGCCCATGCGCGCCACCGAGGTGGTGGCCGCCGCCAACGAGTCGGTGCCGAATGCAGGCGAAGAGAAGAGCGCCACGAGCCCGGTGGCCTCCGTGCGCACCAGCACCGCGTTCACCACCGCCGCGTCGGTGCTGGCGGCGAAGTTCGCGCCGTCCCAGGTGCCGAGGACCACGTCGCCAGCGGGGTCGTTCGCGCTGTTGGCATCGACCACGACCGCCTCGCCGTTGGCGACGTTGGCCCCGGTCACCGCCACCGCCGTGGCCCGCGCCGCCGTGAGCCCGGCCGCGCTCTGGTCGAGCCGCGAGGCGCCGGCCAGGGCACCCGCGTCGGCCGCCACCTGCAGCTGGGCGTGCACGATGCGCGCGTAGCCAAGGTCGATCACCAGCGCCGCGAAGCCGAGGATCACCAGGAGCGCGAGCGCCACGAAGATGATGATTCCGCCTCGGCGCGTGCGCATGGGAGCCTCACTTCTCCCCGGAGGGCACGTTCTCGTCGGGCGGAGGTTCCACGCCGAGGGCGTCGGCGCGGATGGCCACGCCCTCGTCGCCGCTGAGCATCGGCATGGTGGCGCGCGCGAGGTTGTCGGCGGAGGCCTGCGCGTCGAAAACGGCCGAGGCACGCCCGAAGTCGTGTTGGAGCTTGTGGGGACGCCCGCAGCCAGCGAGCAAGGCGAAGATCATCACGATGCAGAGCCTCATGGGGCCTCCAGGGGGGTACGAGCGGCCAGGATGTCGCGACCAGCAGCCACCACGCGGTCGGCCTCGGCCGAGTCAGCGGCGGCGCCCACCACGCGGCGGGCTTGCGCCTCTCGACCGTCGATGACCAGCGCCAGGCCGAGGTTGTAGAGCACCCGGCGCGAGGATCCATCCACCTCCACGGCGCGCTCGAAGACCGCGATCGACTCGTCCACGCGGCCGAGGGACAACAGGCAGAAGCCGAGGTTGTTGAGGTGGTCCACCGGCGGGCGCGCACCTGTTGCCGCACGCTCGAAGGCGGGAAGGGCGCTGTCCTTGTCCCCGTGATCCATCCGCAAGACACCGAGCTCGTTCCAGAGGGCCGACTCGCGGGGCCAGCGCCGCGTGGCGCGCTCAGCTTGCGACAGGGCAGTGTCCGACAGGCCGGCCAGACGCAACGCCTTGATGTGAACCACCGCCAGCTCGGGACCATCACCGCCGTCGCGCTCGAGTCGCGACACCAGCGCCAATGCCGCGGGGGTGTTGCCGTTCTCGGCCAGCGCGTCGGCGAGCGCGAGCTGCACCTCCGCCGGGCTCCGTTCGGCGGTCACGACCGGCTCGGTGGGCGCGGGGTGGGGCAAACACGCCAACAGAAGGCCGAGGATCATCGAATCACCATCGCGGGCAGCACCCGCTCGAAGAGCTGGACGACGGTCGGACCGAGCAGCACGATGAAAAGGGCAGGGAACACGAACAGCACCATCGCGACGGTGAGCTTCGGCGCGGCACGAGCCGCTCGCTTCTCGATCTCGAGCGCCCGGCGACGTCGCGACAGCTGCGCGTGGGCACGAATCGAGGCGGCGATGCCGGCGCCATACTTCTCGGCGTCGCCCATCACGTTCACCAGCGAGCTGATGTCGGGGAGGCCGGTGCGCAGGTCGAGGTGGCGAAGGGCCTCGCTGCGCGGCACCCCGGCGATGGTCTCGTCGAAAACCACCTGGAACTCCGCGGCCAGCTCGGGCGCGGTGGTGCGAACCTCGTTGGCCACGCGTCGCATCGCGGTGTCGAGGCCGAGCCCCGACTCTAGGCAGCTCACCATCATGTCGAGCGCGTTGGGCAGGGCGCGCAGGATCGAGGCTTGCCGCCGCGAACGACGCAGGCGCAGCCAGAGCGCGGGCAGGTAGTAGCCGAGCGCGGCCGACACCAGCGCCGTCCAGAGCGCCACCAGCGGCCGGTCGGGGCGGACCAACAGGAGGCCCAGTGCCGGCGCGAGGAGGGCGGCAGCGGCGCGGGCAAGCAGGAAGCGCTCGAGGGTGCCCCGCGCGCCGAGCCCAGCCTGCACGAGGTCGCGACGCAGCGCGGAGCGGGCGGCCTCGTCGGTGGGGGCGGCCAGGGCGGCGATCCGAGGCCCGATGGTGCCCGTAGGCGGCGGGGCCTCGGGTACCACCGGCGCTTCCTCGACGATCGGCGCGGGCCGTCGCAAGAGACTACGCCCGGCGAAACCGAGAAGCGCGGCCGCCGCCAGCGCGCCGAGGCCAACGAGGAGGGTCGGGTTCACGCGTCCTCCACTTGCGACAGGATGCGCATGACGATCGCCCCCACCAGCAGGCTCCCGAAGCCGACGACCAGCAAGAATCGGCCGAGCTCCGACTGCCAGAGCGGCGAGAGATAGCCTGGGCGCAGGAGCAGGAGCGCGCCGCCCACCACGAAGGGCAAAGCAGCCAGCACCGCCGCCGAGAAGCGCACCTCGGCGGTGAGCGCGTCGACCTTGCCCTGGAAGAGCAGCCGCTCGCGGATGGTGGTGGCCAGGTTGTCGAGGATCTCCACCAGGTTGCCGCCTGCCTCCCGCTGGAGGAGCACGCTCGACACGAAAAGCCGCATGTCGAAGTTCGACTCGTTCCGCCTGATCAGCTCGCCCATGCACTCACGCAGGTCGCGACCGAGGCGGTGCTGCTCCGACACCCGGCCGAGCTCCTCGCCCAGCGGCAGGGGGAGCTCCCGCGCCCCCGTGCGCAAGGAGTCGGAGAAGGCGTGCCCGGCGCGCAGGCCGCGCACGATGAGGTCGAGGCCGTCGGGGAGCTGCTCGGTGATGAGCGCCGAGCGCTCCGACGCCGCGAACTTCAACAAGACCAGCGGCACCAGCCCGAGCGCCAGTCCCAGCGCCCCGCCGGTGGGACCGGCCACCCAGCCGCCTGCGACCGTGCCCACGAGGGCCAGCGCCGCCGACTGCAGGAGCACGCGATTCGGTGTCGTGCCGCTCCCCGCCTGCTCGATCTCGCGCGACAACCACCCGCCCACCTGTCCGAGCCAGGGCGAGGGCACCGCCGCACCCGAGCGGAACAACTGGGGATCCACCGCACCCGCGCCGAGGCGGCGACGGAGGTGGTCGCGCTGCGCGTCACGACGCTTGCGGAGCGCCCCCCCGAGGAGGGTGACCGACAGCATCATGCCGCAAAAGACCACCACCACCACGGCGATGGGCACGAGGTTGCCGACGCCAGCCACGCTACACCTCCTGCTCGAACATGAGGATCTCCGGGCTCAACGGATGACCGTGCGCCTCCAGCTTCGCGGCGAAGTCCGGCCGAACGCCGGTGGCGCGGAAGGTGCCGTGCACGCGCCCATCCTTGTCGACGCGGGTCTGGTGGAACTGGAACAGCTCCTGGGTGACGGTCACGCCCTGCTCCATGCCGGCCACCTCGGTGACCGACACCAGCCGGCGCACGCCGTCCTGCATGCGGTGCACCTGCACCACGAGGTCGAGCGCGTCGCCAATCATCTCGCGGATCGACGGGCCGGGGATGTTGCCCAGGCCGAGGCCCACGAGCGTCTCCAAGCGTCGCAAGGCGTGCCGCGGCGAGTTCGCGTGGATCGTGCCGAGGCTGCCCTCGTGGCCGGTGTTCATGGCCTGGAGCATGTCGATGGCCTCGGAGCCACGAATCTCGCCCACGATGATGCGGTCGGGACGCATCCGGAGCGCGTTGCGCACCAGGTCGCGCATCGTCACCTCGCCGCGCCCCTCGAGGTTGGGTGGCCGCGTTTCGAGGCGCACCACGTGAGGCTGTTGAAGCTTCAGCTCGGCGGCGTCTTCCACGGTGATGATGCGCTCGCCGCCCGGCACGAAGGAGGAGAGCACGTTGAGCAAGGTCGTCTTGCCCGTGCCCGTGCCGCCGCTGATGAGCACGTTGAGCTTGGCCCCCACGCAGGCCGAGAGTAGCTCCATGATCGGCCCCGGGATGGAGCCGGAGGCGACGAGATCCGCCGCGGCGAGCGGCACCACGCCGAAGCGCCGGATCGACACCACCGGGCCATCGAGGGCCAGGGGCGGGATGATCGCGTTGAAGCGGCTCCCGTCGGCGAGGCGGGCATCGACCATCGGCGTGGACTCGTCGATGCGGCGGCCCACCGCGTTGACGATGCGCTCGATCACGTTGATGAGGTGTTGATCGTCGCGGAAACGGACGTCGGTGCGGAAGAGCCGCCCGTTGCGCTCCACGTACACCGTGTCGCGACCGTTCACCAGGATGTCAGTGTTCGCGTCGTCACGGAGTAGCTGTTCCAGCGGGCCGAGACCGAGCACCTCATCGATCACGTCGTCCACCACCCGCGCGCGTTCCGCCGCTGTGATGGGCAAGCTGCGCCCGGCGATGGTCTCCGCCAGTGACGCGCGCAGCCGGGGCTCGAGCTCCAGGCGAGGACGGGTGCGCACCTGCGCGAGGTCGAGCGACTCGATGAGCTCGGTGTGCAGCTCGCGGGCCACCTGGTCGTACTGGGGCGAGGTGGCGGCCGTCGAGGGCAGGCGCGGCACGTCGTCGACGCCGGCCATCACGCGATCGAGGATGCGGGTGCTCACGCGGGGCTCCGGGCCGTGGTGGTGGACAAAGACGCCGTCAGGACGGACGCGGCGCGCGCGATCTCGCGCACCAGCCGGGAGCCCGGGCTCCCTTCGCGCAAAAGGCGTCCCTCCTCTTCCGCGAGGCGACACGCCTTCTCGTCTTCCGGGAAAAGGGCGAGCGGGGCGTGACCGAGGCGCTCGGCGATGTCGTGCATCGAGAGCGACTCGTTGGACCGCCACCGGTTGACGACCACGTCGACGCGATCCGACTCCACGCCCACGCCACGCAGGAGCGCGAGCAGGCGAACCGCGTCGCGAAGCGCGGTGATCGCCGAGGTGGTGACGACGAGCACCCGGTCGGCACGCCGCAAGGCGCCGAGGAAGGCCTCGTCGATGTTGGTGCCACAGTCGGCCACCACCACCGGCCAGGCCTCGGTGGCCACCCGCAAGAGGTGCTCCACCTCGCGCGCGTCGACGCGCAAGAGCTCGCGCAAGTCGTAGGGCTGCCCGAGCAGCGAGAAGCCAGCGGGATGCACCGTCACCGAGCCGCGCAAGAGCGCGGTGTCGAGGCGCGGCCCGGCCTCCACCGCCTCGCGGATCGAGCCGCGCGGCGGCAAGTCGAGGAAGCCCACGAGGTCGCCGCGCGTGAACTCCAGGTCGAGCACACACACATCCTCCGGTGGCTCCATCGCCGCGGCGAGGTTGAGCGCCAGCATGGAGGAGCCGCAGCCCCCCTTGGCACCCACCACCGCGAGCACGCGCCCACGCGCGAGCCCAGCGGAACCCTCCAGCGATCGCGGCGCCGCCACCATCATCGCGCCAGGCCCGCCTCGGGCAGAGCACTCGGCGCCTTGCCGTGGTGGTCCATGCCGAGCAGGAAAAGCTCGATGTCGGTGGGGTCGAGGTCGTCGACGCTGCCCGGCGGCTCCGGGTCCTGCCCCGCGGGGATGGAGCCCACGATCTCCGGGGTGACGAAGATCACCACCTCCACCTCGCGACGCTCGTGGCGCACTTGCCGGAAAAGCATCCCGATGAGCGGCAAGTCGCCGAGCAGGGGCACCTTGGCGATGGTGCTCTGCACGCCCTCGTCGAGGATGCCGGCCATCGCGATGGTCTCGCCGTTGGCCACCCTCAGGTGCGACTCGGACTTGCGCGAGGTGAGCGCGGGCAGCGTCACGTCGGTGACCGTCACCGAGTTGGCGTGGTCGATCTCGCTCACCTCCACGTAGGCGTCGAGGTCGACGAGGCCCGCGCCGAGGATCGTGGGCACGAACTCCACCTTCACGCCGAACTCGCGGAACTCCACCGCCACGCTGTCGCCGTACTGGCGCACCGGCACGGGGATCTCGCCGCCGGCGAGGAAGTGGGCCGGTTGACCGGAGAGCGCCACCAGCGTGGGACGGGCGAGGGTGCGGCCGAGGTTGTTCTCCTCGAGCACCGACAGCGTCACGCCGAGGTCGGTCGGGCCCGACAGCGTGCCGATGAGCTGGAAAGCCTCGGAGAGGACGGCCGGCGGTGACACTGCGGTCGCGACGTCGGCGTTGGCGAGCAAGCCCCCGTCGGCCCAGCTCACGTCGAGGCCCATCTCCCGCAGCGTGGAGCGGTTCACCTCGGCGAACACCACGCGGAGCTGCACCTGCTGCTCCCCCTCCACCTTCATCAGGTTGACAAAGTGTTCGTCGTACACGGCCGCGAGGCGCGCCACCTCGTCGAGCCGCTGCACGTCGGACACCAGCCCGTCCACGACGACGCGGTCGTTCAGCGTGTAGGCGCGCACCGGCGGCGTGCCGCCGAAGAGCTCGCGCAGGCGACGATCGAGGTCGTCGAGGTCGCGGCGCACCACCACCGTCGTGCGCACCGGCGAGGACTGGTCGCGGAACCAGATCCACAGGTCGGTACTGCCCAGATCGTTGCCCAGCACCTGCACCTGGCCCTGCTCGAGCAGCTGCACCTGCGCCACTTCCTGGTCGCTCACCAGCACGCGCGCGATGGGGCGTGCCGTGGCGTAGATGTAGGACTGGCCCACGCCCACGTCGATGTGGAGGTCGTCCTCTGCGAGGGCCGGGCCCGCGGCGAGGAGCGCGACGGAGAGAATTTGAGGAATCATGTGGGTTCTCCGCTACTTGCTTTGGCGCTTGCGGGAGGAGGGCTCCACCACCCGGCCGCCCTCTTCATCGAAGCTCTGCACCGAGGTGCGCACGCCCTCGATCACCTCCGCGCCCGTGGTCTTGGGCGAGGGGGCGACGGTCGCGGCGGGTCGCCGCGCGGACGAGGGTCGCGACGGGGCCACCAGCGCCGCGCCGCCCTGGATGCCCACGAGCGCGTTGGTCACCAGCGGGCCGCGGTTCTGCACGGTCTCGGAGTCGGCGTCGCCGCGTAGGGCCAGGTGGAGCTCCCCGCGGGAGGCGCCGAGGGCCAGCATCTCGGCCTCCATGGGCGAGGCGGCGAGCGTCACCAGCTCGGCCACGCGGGGGCTCTCCTTGGTGTCGCCGCTGTCGGCGCTGCCGAGGATGGTCGTGCCCACCGCGAGCACGCTCGCATCCTGGAGGATGGTCTCCGTCACCCAGTCGGCGCCGAGCGCGTTGCTGTCGGGCCGGATGGTCACGATCACGTCCACCCGCTCGCCTGGGGTGAGCAGGCCGCCCAGCCCATGGGCCCGCTCTGCCACCACCGTCACCGCGCGCTCGCCCGGCGGCACCACCGAGGAGAGCTGGGCGCCGCCGCCGACCGTCGCCGAGAGTCGCTCCTTGCGGATGATCTCGCCCTCTAGGATGCGCTCGGACGGGTACTGCGTGGCCACCGCGTCGACCGCCACGAAGAGCGCTTCCGGCGGCAAACCTGCCACCTGGCGCTTCTGCAGCGCCAGGGCGCTGGCCGGGATGGACTCGCCAGCGCCGATGTCACGCGTGGCCACCACCACCTCGCGGGTGTCTTTCTCGACGGCCTCGAGCGCGCTCCGGTAGCCCCCGATCACGCGGTGGGCGAACCATGCGGTGCCGCCGGCCACGACTAGGGCCGCGACGAAGAGCGCTACGGCCTGGGCGCGGGGGAGGCTGGAATTCTCTGTGCTCATGCGCACCTTCGGATCGCCTGCCGACGCTGCAACCGCCGTGCCGGACCGGCAAACGCCCGACAATCGCCGATGTTCGCCCTGACCGTCGGCGAGCGGTGGGATTCCGCACGCTGTGGACAGCGGTTTCCGACACACGAAAAATCGGCGTTGTTTACGTGTCACCAATCACGATCCTGACCGCGGCGAGGTTCATCGCCGAACAATGCACGGTCGCGCCCCGGCTGCTACGATGCGGCGGCCATGACCCTCCTCTTCCTCGCCTGTGCCGACGCCGATCACCTCGTTGACAACGGTCCCCGCGAGGCCGCGCGCTACTCCGTCAGCCGACCGTTGGAAACGACACCCGGTCGCGACCTGAGCATCGGCATCGCCACCATCTCGTCGAGCGCCACCTTCTCCGAGTCCGGGGCCACGGCGGGCGACGCGCTCGGTAGCAGCCTGGCCGCCGGCGACTTCGACGGCGACGGCACGCCCGAGGTGGCGGTGGGCGCCCCCGGCTACGACGACAGTGGCAGCGACGACGGCGCCGTGTACCTGCTCAGCGGGAGCGCCCTCGCCCTCGACCAGGTGGGCACTGGGGGCCTCGGCGCCGCGCTGGCCAGCGGCGACATCGACGCCGACCTCGACGACGACCTCGTCGCGGCCAACGAGAGTACCGTCTACCTCTACACCGGCGATGCTTCGGGCCTCGGCCTCGCCTCGTGGAGCTACACCGACGGCGACGCCTCGGTGGCGAGCACGCTGGCCCTCGCCGATCTCGACGGCAACGGCAGCGACGAGATCTACGTGGGCGCAAGCAGCTACAACAGCGGCGCCGGGCGCGTGTCGGCCTTCGCCACGCTCGATGCCACGCCGTCGAGCACCGTCGATGGCAATAGCGGGGAGGCCCTCGGCGCGGCCCTCTCGCGGGCCAGCGACGCCGACGGCGACGGCTACGAGGAGCTCCTCATCGGCAGCGAAAGCTACTCGGGGAGCTACTCGGCCGAGGGCGCGGTCTACGTCTACGGCGGGGGTAGCTTCACCCTCTCGCAGACCGTGACGGGCGGCAGCGCTGACTTCGGCCTGGGCGTACACGTGGCCGACGGCGGCGACAGCAACGGCGACGGCTACGGCGACCTCTGGGTGGCCGCGCACTTCGTGAGCGGCAGCGGCGATCACAAGGGCCGTGTCTTGCTCTACGAGGGCAGCGCCACTGGCTACGAGTCCGCCCCGCAGATGAACCGAACCGGCGGCAGTGACGACGCGCTGGGTTACAACGGCATCGCCGGCGGCGTCGACATCGACTTCGACGGTTACGACGACCTGCTCGCGGCCATCGCCGACCTGCCGGGACTCGTGGTGTACTACGGCGCCGCGAGCGGAGTGAGTTCCTCCAACGCCAACAACGTGTCGCTCGCCTCCACCACCGGCGCTTCCGACAGCCTCGGCGTGGCCACCGCCGCGCCCGACCTCGACGGCGACGGCTACGGCGAGTTCATCGTGGGCGACCGGGGCAACTACTCCACCGGGTCCAGCGGCGACGCCTACGGCTGGGTGGGCGTCTTCGAGGGCTACGCCGACCGGGACGGCGACGGCTACTCGGGGGGGGCCACCGGGGGCGACTGCGACGACGCCGACGCGAGCGTGAACCCCGTCGCCACCGAGGTGGTGGGCGACGGGATCGACAACGACTGCAACGGTTTCGAGAGTTGCTACCAGGACGCCGACGGCGACGCCTACGGCAGCACCACCACGGTGGCGAGCGCCGACGCCGACTGCGACGACGCCGGCGAGTCGAACAACGCCGACGACTGCGACGACGCGCGCGCCGACGCCAACCCGGCCGGCACGGAAGTGGAGGGCGACGGCGTCGACAACGACTGCGACGGCGTCGAGGGTTGTTTCCTGGACCTCGACCTCGACGGCTACGGCAGCACCACCGCGGTGGCCTCGGCCGACGGCGACTGCGACGACGCGGGCGAGGCCATCAACGACGACGACTGCGACGACGGCGACGACACGGTCTACCCGGGCGCCACGGAGACCAACGCCGACGGCATCGACAGCGACTGCGACGGCTACGAGCGCTGCCACCAGGACGCCGACGGCGACGGCGCGGGCGATGGCGCCACCACCGACAGCACCGACCTCAGCTGCACCTCGGCCGGCCTCGCCACGAGCCCCAATGACTGCGACGACACCGACGCGAGCATCTCGCCCTCTGCCGCCGAGGTCACCGCAGACGGCATCGACCAGGACTGCAACGGCATCGAGGACTGCTACGTCGACAACGACGGCGACCGCTACGGCTACACCGGCACCATCGGCAGCACCGACACCGACTGCGACGACACCAGCGAGGCCGGGAACGACGACGACTGCGACGACACGAGCGCGAGCGTGTACCCAGGCGCCGGGGAAACGCCGGGCGACGGTGTCGACGGCAACTGCGACGGCGTGGAGGACTGCTTCACCGACGGCGACGGCGACGGCTTCGGTGGCGGCAGCAGCGCCCCCGGCAACGACCTCGACTGTGCCGACGCCGGCGAGGCGTCGAGCGGCGATGACTGCGACGACAGCGAGGCCTCGCGCTCACCCGGGGCGATGGAGAGCTGCAACGACCTCGACGACGACTGCGACGACGAGGTCGACGAGAACGCCACCGACGCCGGCAGCTGGTACGCCGACGACGACCAGGACGCCCACGGCGACCCCGGCCTGAGCGTGACCGCCTGCGACCAGCCGGAGGGCTACGTGGCCGACGCCACCGACTGCGACGACCAGGACGAGGCCGCGTTCCCCGGCGCCGTGGAGGACTGCGAGGGCACGGCCGACCGCGACTGCGACGGCGAGCCGGCCGCAACCGACGACGATTGCCCGGGCGATAGCGGCGAGCCCGGCGACAGCGGAGACAGCGGCGAACCCGACGACAGCGGGGAGCCCATCGACAGCGCCGAGCCCACCGACAGCGGCGACCCGGCCGACACCGCTGAGCCCGGCACCGACGACACCGGCGACAAGGGCGACAGCGAGGATTGCGGCTGCAACGGCGGCGCCGGCGCGGGCGGCGTGGCGATGCTCCTCGCGCTCGCGACGACTACCCGTCGCCGTAAATCATAACACCCGTAAAGAGCCAAAAAGCACAGGCGCGTTGATTTCCGTGTCCACGGCTTGACCCTCGCCCCGACCTGGGCGAGAAATGTCGGACCCGCTGGGTACTGCGGGCTTCTCCGGGGTCGCCCATGCGTCTGCCGTGTACATTCCGTTTACGCCGGGGCAGCGTCACCCCCGTGATGGCGCTGACGCTCCTGATCCTGCTCACCTTCGCGGGGCTGGCGATCGACTGGACCTACGTGCGCACCACGGAGTTCGAGCTGAAGAACGCGACGGACGCGGCCGCCCATGCCGCCCTCGTGGAGCTCCGGCGCTCGGGCGATCAGGGCCGGGCCAGGGTCCTCGCGAAGGAGCTGGCCGTGATGAACACGGCGGGCGGCCTGCCGGTTCATCTCGCCGATGACGGCGTGGAGTTCGGGGAGTGGGACTACGAGACGGGCACGTTCATCGCGGGGAGCGCGGTGCAAAACGGCGTCCGGGTAACGGCGGAGCGCACCGAAGGCAGCATCGATGGGCCGATCTCACTGTTTGTCGGCCCCTTGTTCGGCCATAGCGCCTCCGCCGCTGCGGAAACTGCGGTGGGGGCCTACCGCTCGCGCGACATCATGGTGAGCATCGACATCTCCACCTCGATGATCGAGGAGATGGACGACGCGGTGAAGGCGCTGGTGGAGTTCGCCTCGGCGATGCAGTCGCGGTCCTTGCCCAACGATCGCGTGGGCCTCAACGTGTTCAAGACCTCGGCCACCACCATCAGCAACCTCACCGCGGTCGACGGCAACATCGGCACGCTCAAGACGGCCTGGCAGGGCGACGGCAAGTCCAACCGCGACAAGGCCAAGAGCTCGGGCGTCACTAATTGCTACATCACCTACTGCAAGAAGGCGACCAGCGGCTGCGGCGGCAAGGACTACGCCCTCAAGGGCGCCTGGATGCCCAAGTGCGAGTCCTGGGGCCAGGACGGCAACTGGAGTGGCTCCAACCAGGGGGCGGGCCTGCTCGCTGCCAGCCAGACGCTCGTCAACAACGACACCTTCCACAACACGCAGGCGATCATCTTCATTAGCGATGGTCGCCCCACCTGTCCTGCCGGCTCGGCCTGCGTGAAGGCCCGCACACAGTACGCGGTCGACATGGCCGACGCGGCCTGGGACGAGGGCATCAACGTCTTCACCATCTCGCTCAACGCCACCGCCAGCCCCACCCAGAGCGCCTTCATGGCCTCGCTCGTGCGCGGCTACGGCGAGGCCTACGAGACCACCAGCTCGAAAGACCTCGAGGAGATGTTGCTGGACATCGAGACGAACATCCCAATTGCCCTGGTCGAATAGCCTCAGTCCACGCGCAAGAGGCGCGCGACGGCCTTGGCCTCGGGGTCGACCGCCACGCGGATGGTTCCCGCCTCGGTGAGCTCGGCCTTGAGGTACTCGACACCGCCGCTGCGGATCTCGCCATCGTTGCGGTCGACCTTCTGCAACTCGGGCCCCTCGAGCTGCAGCCAGCCGTGGATGAGCGCATACATGTCGACGCCGAACTCGTAGCCGGTGACGGGATCCACCACGCGCGGCTCGAAGTTGTAGGCCGGGTTGTCGTTCTCCACGCGGCCATCGACGACGAGCGCGGTGTACCAGTCGAGCGCGACCTCCTCAACGGGCCGTCCCATGGTGGCCTCGACGGTGTCGATACCCAACTCTGGGGAATCGAACCAGTCGTGCAGCCAGGTCATGCCGCCCTCGTCCACCAGCGTGCCGTCGCTCTCCACCCCCATGCTGCCCGCTTGCTCGAAGCAGTACCGGAGGAAGAGATACGCGGCGCCGCGCAGGGCTCCGTCGCGTTCCACGTCGTAGTAGCTCGAGCCGCGCAGCACGTCGTTGATGCTGACGGAGTCGATGGTGGCGTCGCTGCCGAGGTAGTCAGTCGCGTCGAGCGCCGCGGCCCACACGTACTGGTTGCCGTTGTTGTACCCGGTGAGATCCTGGGCGAGCGCGCTCATGCCTTCGGTCAGGTAGATGTTCTCGCTCGCGTCGGTCTGGTCCTGGGCCACGTACTTGTGCCAGCCGTAGATCAGGTGGTTGAGCTCGTGGGCCACGGTCTCGGTGATGCCGGCGGGGGTGCCGTAGCTGTCGTCGGGGTCGGGCACGCCGAGGTACACGATCTCTCCCTCGTTGCCGCGCTCGCCGCAGCCCGCCACCGGCCCGATGTCGCACTGAGTCACGTAGGCCACCGCGCCGTACTGGTTCACCGTGTAGCTCACCAGCACGTCGATCTTGCCGCTGGCATCCACGTCGCTCTCCTCGCCAAACACCTGGCGCTCGCGCGGAATGACGTGGTCTTCGAGGTTCCAGATCACCTCGGCCACCACCTCCTCGTCGATGGTGCCGAGCTCGTTCGGGGTGGTCTGGTCTTCCCACACCACCACCATGTCCGACACTGCGGTTACCTTCGCGGTGATGGTGACGTAGCTGTCGCCGTCGTACACGTCGAAGGTCCGCTCGTCGCCGACGGCCGCGCTGACCGTGGGCGGGCGGGTGTCGATGGGTCGCGACGGCAGCACGTCACTCGGCTCGACGCGGGCGGCCTCTTCGTAGCGCTCGCCGTAGCCGTGAGTCTCGCCCTGTCCCTTGGCGAAACTGGCCAGAATCACAATGTAGTTGCCCGGGTCGACCACGTCGATCGACACCGTGCCGTCTTCGGCCACGTCCATGTCGACCACCTCACCCACCGCCACCGAAACCGGCCCGCCGGGTTCGCCGGTGTCGTCGGTCTCGCCCGTCTCGTCGCCCTGGCCCTCGGTGTCGGCGGTGTCGTCGTTGACCGGGGGATTGCAGGCAGCAAGGGCAAACAAAAGCGACGTGAGCATGCGAACCTCGGGAGCGCCGCAGCCTAGCGCGCTGGGGACGCGCTCGCGCCGTGGGAATTCACCCGCGTCCAACGCAAACTGACCCGCGAGTCATAATTGTGACTCGCGGGTCAGTTTGCGTCGACGACCGGGCTATTTTGCCGGTTGGACGCGGTCCTTGAGGTCCTCGGTGACGAAGTCGAGCAGCGTCGTGGACAGCTCGATGATCTGCTGGTGGGTGAAGCCCTCGGTCCGCAGTTGCCGGTAGAAGGCGCGCGCGACAGAGCGGTTCCGCGTGCGGAAGAGTTCGTCGGCCTGCTGCGGGGTGGGGTTCATCTTTTCTCCGGACATGGCTTCACAATCGAGGGAGGCGCAACCGACACAGCAAAGGGCGTGCCGCAGCGAGGCATGGCCGAGAATTGGCCTTGGACCGTGTTGCCCCCCTTCTGACTGCGTAGCCGGATTCGCACCTCGGGTGCGTAGTGTCTTACGCGGTGCCACCCGCGCGACGCGGCGGGCCGTCGCACCGCGGGCAGGCGAGCCGGGATAGTTGGCAGCGTGCTGTTTGCCGGGCTCGCCCTCGCCGCCCCGATGGCGCTCACCCCGGCGCCGGGCGGCGGCCTGCGCTTCGAGGTCGGCTCCTCGGCCGGCGCGGTGGTGGGTCACGCCGACGTGTTCTCGTGCACGATCGACCCCGAGGCCGGCACCGGACAGCTCGACGTCGATGCCACCTCGCTCGGCACCGGCCACGGCCCGCGCGACCAGCGGCTCCTGGTGTTTGCGCTCGACGTAGCCGCCTTCCCCGCGATCAGTTTCCTCGCTCGACGGATCGAGGGCAGCCTCGACGCCCTCGCGGCGCGAGAGGGGAGCGGCGCGCTCCGCCTCGCAGGCGCCCTGCGCATTCGCGACGTCACGATGGAGGCGCTGGTCGCGGCAACGTTCCAGTGGGAAAGCGGCACGCTGCGGCTTCGCGGGGAGCATCCCCTCGCGCTCGCCGACTTTGGCATCCCCGACCCCTCGGTGGTGCTCGCGCGCGTGGAGCCCACGCTGCGCGTCCAATTCGATCTGGCAGGTAGTCCCGAATGATCACCCTCGAATCCTTGCACCTCGACGTCGCCGACGGCGTGGCCCAGCTCCGCATCGACCACGGCAAGGCCAACGAGATGGGCCGGCAGCAGATCGGCGAGTGGGAGCGGCTCTGCGACTGGCTCGAGACGGCGCCCGTCGCGGCGTTGCTTTCCTTCAGCGACCGCCGCTCGCCGAAAGGCGCGCCCATCTTCATCGCCGGCGCGAATGTCACCGAGCGTGCGGAGTGGAGTGTCGACGAGGTGAAGGCTCACGTTCGTCGACAGCGCGCGGTGCTGACTCGCCTGCGCCGGGTTCCGGTCTTTCACGTGGGCGTGATCCATGGCGTCGCGCTCGGTTGGGGTACCGAGTACACGCTGACTTGCGACTGGCGTATCGTCACCCCCGGGGCCCGCTTCGCGCTGCCAGAAACCGGCCTCGGCATTCTCCCGGGGGCCGGCGGCGCGAGTGAGCTGGCCACGGTGATCGGCCCCAACCAGGCGCTGCGGCTGGGCATGACCGGCGAGAGCGTCGGCGCCGAGGAGGCTGTCCGGATCGGTCTCGTCGACGAGCTGGCCAACGATCTCGCCTCGGGCCTCGAACGCGCCCAGGCCCTCGCCACCCGGGTGGCCCTGCGCTCCCCCACCGCCGTTGCCGCGTACAAAGCCGCCGTGCTGGCCGCGCTGGGACAAGGCACCGACGCCCGTCGCGACATCGAGGCCCGCGCCTATGAGCACTGCGTGAATAGCGGCGAGGCCGCCGTGGGCCGGGCGAACTTCGCCACCATCACCGCCGGGAGCGCCCGAGCCCCCTGGGGCATCTACAGTCCATGGAAGCCTTGATCTTTCTCCTGGCCTGCACCTGCGACGCCGACTGTCGTTTCGACAAGGCGCTCGCGGCGCTCCACGCGGGCGACGAGGCCGCGATGCGGGCCGAGATCGAGGCGGTGACCGACCCCCTGCAGCGCGACCTGCTTCGCCTGCGTGTCGCGACGGCGGAGCCCGCCAAGGCTGGCTCGCTCTGCACCGAGGTGACGACCGACTTCGCCCGCGAGAAGTGCCAGCAGGTGCTCGGCCGTCCCCACCTCCAGGGCACGCCCCCCCCGTGATCTGGTTCCTGGCCTGCGCCGAGCCCCTGCCGGAGCTGGTGACGAACCCCGAGCGGGTGACCGACTGCACCGGGCTCGACCCGCAGCTCCGCGCGCTCTGCCACGTGCAGGTGGCCGCCGCCCGCGGGCGCGCCGCCGAGTTCGCGGCGGTCACGGACGCCTGCGCGCTCTACGATGGGCGTGTCGACGCCTTCGACGAGCTCTGGGCCGACGAGTGTCACTTTCGCGGCGGCGAGGAACTCGCCCGCGCGGGGGAGCTGGAAGACGGGTTGTGGCACTGCAACCAGGCCGGGCGATTCCGCAAGTTCTGCTTCACGCACGCGGCCTGGCAGGTGCCGCCGACCGAGGATCCCCTCGCCGACTGGGAAAACTGGGCGGCACCCTTCGGCGAGCGGGAGGTGGAGACCATCCGCGCGCGGTGGTGGTTCAACCGCTACTTTGGCACGGGGTCGGCGGCCGCCCCGGTAGACGACAGCCCGCACGCCCGCGGCGCCTGGGCGTTGGAAGCCGTGCGCCTGTGCTCAGGCGACCTCGCTTGCGCACGCGGCGGATGGGCCATGACACTCGCGGGGGAGCCACTGCCGCCGGAGCGTCGACTCGGCCGCTACGACCTGCCCTTCGAGGTGGCGGGCGACGACGAAGCACCCACCGTCCCCACCTTCGGCGGGGGCCAGCGCTACGTGGGGGCCGACCTCGCCGAGGACATCGACATCGCCTTGCTGGAAGGGGCCTACTTCCGCGAGTCGGTCGGCGCGGGCGCCTTCGTGCCCTACCTGTCCGACCCCCGGCCTCGGGTGCGCTGGACGGCGCTGCAGCGCTACCGCACCCTGCCGAGCGAGGGCGCCGAGGCCACGCTCCGCGCAATGGCCGAGGATCCTGATCCCGTGGCGAGGGCGCTGGTGGCCGACGCGCTGGCCTACCGCACATGGGAGGGGAAGAAGAACCTGCCGGGGTTGAAGAAGGCGCGGCCGGGGCCCTGAGCCTCAGCGGGGGAGGCGCAGCACGTCCTGGAACTTGAGCTCCGGCGTCGGCAAGGGTCCGAGCCGTGTGGGCCTCTCGATGCGGCGCGCGAGCACGGCGCGAAGCAGCGCATGGTAGGGCGCTCGCTCCGGGTGGGCCCCGGCGTCGGCTTCGAGCGCGGCGATACCGTCGCGCCAGGCACCGGTGGCGGCGAGCGCACGCGGCAGCGGGACCATCGCGCCCGCGCTGGGGTCGCCATCGCCACGCGAGATGAACGCTTCCCCCCTGGCGTAGAGCTCCCCCCGGAGCCACCCCGCCAGCCCCCGGTGGTGCGCCGAGAGCGCCGAGAGGTCGAGGGCGGCAAGCCGTCGCTCGGCCCCCTCGAGATCGTCCATCGACGCCGCGAGCCACGCCGCCATGAGCCTCGCCCCGCCGTCGTCGACGCGGTCGAGCACGTCGAGCGCGTGCCCGGGCTCGTGCGCGTCGACGAGCAGCTGGTGCGCCTGCGCCCAGGCCGCGGTGCCCTCGGGCAGCGGCGCGGCCGCCCGCGTGTCGACCAGCGCCAGGGTGTCGAAGTCCACCGCAAACCACGCCGCCAGCGCCGCCGGCGAGCGCCCGTCGGGCTGGGGCTCGGCCATCCACAGGCGGTGCTGGCCGTCGCGACGCGCTTCGATGGCGAGGCTCTGCGTCGTGTCGATGGAGAGAACGCTGTTGGGCGACGCCACCCGCTCGCGCGCGGTGGCGCCGTCCACCCGGTCGCGCAAGACGCCGATCGCCTCGTCAACGTCCAGCTGATCGCCAGCGTTGGCGAGACCAGCCTCGGCGCGTTCCAACCGCAGCAACGACCCAAGGAACGGCCCGGCCGAGGGCACCAGCTCCCGCGCGTGCATCTCGGCGTCCCGGTAGGTGTTCGTGGCCGAGCGCGCGCCGCGGAGCACGTGCTGGTCGCGGGCGTCGATGTCGACCACCGCGCTGTCGCCCGAGGGATCACTGAGAACGAGCGTCCACGCGCCAAGGGTGCGCACCGGCGCCAGGGCGTCGAGGGCTGCGGATACGCTGGGCTGACGACGCGCGAGGGCCTCGACCAGCCGGTAGATGCCCCATTCCCCGGCGGCCCGCGACGGCGCGGCCAATAGGGCAAAGGCACTCATGCGCCCGCGGCCGTCGAGCAAGGCCACGTCGCGAGAGGCATGCACGTGCACCGTCACCACCAGTCCCGAGGCGTTCACTGCCGTGGTGCCCGCGAACATCTCGCCCAGCGTGCCGAAGATCGCGTAGCGCTCGCCGTCAGGCCGACCCGCCGCATCGCGAGGATCCACCAGCACCAGCGACTGGTTCGCCTGCCAGAAGTCCATCGCGGGGAAGTCCAGGTTGCGAGCGTGGACCGTCCCCTCCCCGCTTGGCCCGAGGATGCTCGTGCAGCGCGCGCCAAACTGGGCGGCTCTCACGTCGTCGAGCTGCAAGCTGCCGCCGAGCGCGATCATCAACGAGGGGCCGATGCTGGAGAGCTCCGAGATCCACGCGTAGTCGTGGTATCGACCCTGCGACAGCCCGATCCCGGCTTCCAGCGACGCCATGCGCGCGTGGTTGCCCGCGTCGAACATCGCCGTGGAACGCCGGTCGCGACCGCGGATGACCGACCGCAGGACGCGGGGAAGCTCCGCCCACATCCGGTCCATCATCGGCACGTAGCGAAGCCGCAGCTCGGGCTCCATGAGCTCGGCGTACTGGCGCCCGATCGCGTCATCGTCGCCGCGCAGTTGGAGGAGCGTCCAGCCGTGCACCGTGTCGCGACAAACCACGCCGCCTTCGATGCAGAGCGGAGCGGCGAGGGCGAGGGCAACCAGGGCGAGCACGCGGCACGTTATCCCCCGCCGTGCTCTTCCTGTTCGCCTGCACCCCCGACGACACCGCGGACAGCGCCGAGGAGCCCGTCGTCGCCGAGCTCATCGCAGTTCCGGGCGGCTCGTTCACGATGGGTTGCGACGACTGCGACGACGACGAGGCGCCTGCTCACGTGGTCACCCTCCACGGCTACACGCTGGACGCCTACGAGGTGACTCAAGGCCAGTACGCCGAGTGCGTCGACGCCGCGGCCTGCCCCCCGGCGGGGATGAGCGGCGCCAGCAACCTGCCCGTCACCGGGGTGGAATACGAGAGCGCCGCGGCTTTCTGCGCGTGGCGGCAGCTCCGCGTGCCGACCGAAGCGGAGTGGGAGTATGCCGCTCGAGGCAGCGAGAACCTGATCTTCCCCTGGGGCAACGAGTGGACCGGCTGCGACCCGGTGGTGCAGCGGCTCTGCGACGGTGGGCTCCAGACCGTCGGCAGCCGCCCCGAGGGCGACGGCCCCTTCGGCCACCACGACCTCGCGGGCAACGCCTGGGAGTGGGTGAGCGACCTCTACGACGCCACCTACTACACGGTGAGCCCCGAGGAGAACCCGCAGGGCCCAACGGCGGCTGGCCTCCGCTCGGTGCGCGGCACCGATGCCTGGTCGGACTACGAGGCGGTGCGATCGAGCAATCGCACCTACGCCATCCCGGGGGGAGCCGGTTCGCTCGTGGGTTTCCGTTGCGCGGGCGACGCGCCATGACCCTCGGGTGGATCCTCGCCTGCGGGCACGGTCCCGAGGAGAAGCCCCTCGAGCTCGTCGACCCCGCCTCGCTCCACTTGATCGCGAGCAGCACCCCCGACACGCTCGACGGCCCGGCGCTGGAGGAGCTCGACGCCGACTTCGAGTCCGTGTTCACGCTCAGCTTCGGCGATGGCTCCGGCGGCGCCGGCGCGTTCCGTCGCGACGACGGCAGCACGGTCTACGCCCGCACCTGGCCGCCCCCGGAGCTCGGGAGCGCGGTGGAGGCGATCGACCCCGAGGGCAACATGCTCTGGTCGCTCAGCGAGATGTTCTCCTCGTTGTCGTTCATTCACGGCGTGGAATCGGGGCCCGACGACACCCTCGTCGTCGCCGACACGAGCTCCGGCCACGTGCTCGCCTTCGACCTCGAGGGCAACAAACTCTGGAGCATCGACTTCGTCGAGGGCGATACCATCCACTGGCCGAATGGAATCGACGTCGCGACCGGCAGCGACGGCGTCACCCGGCTGGCGGTGACGATGCTCCTCCAGGTGGGGTCGGGCCCAGACTACGTCGATGTCTACACGCTCGACGGCGCACCCGAGCTCGAACGTCGTTACGACGTCGGCGACGCCGCCTGGCCCCACGGTCCGCACCTCGACGGCGAGCGCGTGGTGGTTTCCCTGTCTGCCCGGGGACAGGTCGTGGCGCTGGAGGGCGGCGCCGAAGCGTGGCGCGTGCCGGAGGCGCCTGGTGTGCTCGCTTTCCCTCGCGACGCGGTGTTCTTGCCTGACGGCACCATGGTGGTGGCCGATGCCGCCACCGAGCTGCTCCGCGTGTACAACCCCCTCGACGGATTCGACGACATCTGGGGCCGCGCCACGCCCGGTGTGTTCAGCGTCGAGCTCGTGGACTGCACCGAGCTCCCCTGTCTTGGCGGATAGGATCCCGGCATGGCTTTCGACCTTCTCGTGATCGGCGGCGGCATCGTGGGCGCCGGGGCCGCGCGCGACGCGGCGATGCGCGGGCTCAGCGCCTGTCTCGTGGAGCAGAACGACCTCGCCTATGGCACCTCGTCGCGCTCGTCCAAGTTGGTCCACGGCGGGCTGCGCTACCTCGAGCAGGGCGAGTTCTCGCTCGTCTTCGAGTCGGTGAGCGAACGACGCGTCTTGCTCGACATCGCGCCGCACCTCGTCAACCCGCTCGGCTTCATCTTCCCGGTGTACAAGGACGCGAAGTTCGGACCCTTCACGCTGAACATCGGCATGTGGCTCTACGACGGGCTGTCGTTGTTTCGTTCGCCCAAGATTCACAAGAACCTCTCGCCCCGGCAGCTTGCCGACGAGGAACCCTGCCTGCAGCGCGACGGCCTGCGGGGAGCCCAGCTCTACTACGACTGCGCCACCAACGACGCCCGGCTCACGCTGGAGACGGCGCTCGACGCGCAGGTGCATGGCGCCGAGGTGCGCACCTACACCAAGGTGGTGGGCCTCTTGCGCGACAACAACGGGCGCGTTCGCGGCGTCCGGGCCCGAGGCGCCTTCGGGAACACCGAGATGGAGATCGAGGCTCGGGTGGTGATCAACGCCACCGGGCCCTGGTCGGACGATGTCCGTGCCCTCGGCGAGCCACGGCCGAAGATCCTGCGCACCACCAAGGGTATCCACATCGTCGTCCCGCGCGACCGGCTCCCCCTGCGCCACGCCGTCGTGTGCTCACACCCCACCGACAAGCGGGTACTCTTCGCCCTGCCCTGGGGCGACCGCTCCTACATCGGCACCACCGACACCGACTACAAAGGCGACCCGGCCGACGTCGCCGCCACTCGCGACGACGTGACATACCTCATCGACTGCATGGGCAAGTATTTCCCTGGCGCCAAGCTCAGCCAGGACGACGTCATCTCCACCTGGGCGGGCCTACGCCCCTTGATCTCGAGCGAGGGCAGCGCGTCGAGCGTGTCGCGCGAGCACGAGATCCTCGTGGATCCCGACGGGCTCCTCACCATCGCGGGCGGCAAGCTCACCACCTTCCGGAAGATGGCCGCCGAGGTGGTCGACCGCGCCGTGGCCATGTTGCGCCTCACCGGCACTGTGCCCACGCCGCTCGCCGAGGCCTACACCGCGCGCCAGCCCTTGCCCGGGGCGGTGGGCTGGCCGGAAGACGACGACGCTGCGCGGGTGGAGGCCCTCTGCCGCGCGGCCGCGCCGACCCTCGACGAAGACACCGCCGAACTGTTCGTGGCCACCTACGGCACGCGCGCCGTCGACGTGTCGCGCTCCATCCCGGCCAACCCGGCGCTCGGCGAGGCCCTGGTGCCCGGCCGTCCCGAGCGCATGGCGCAGGTCGACTTCGCCGTGGAGAAGGAGCTCGCCCAGACGGTCACCGACGTGCTGCTGCGCCGCACGCAGCTCTACTACCGCGACGCGGACCAGGGCCTCGGCGCGGCGCCACGCGTGGCGCGACGAATGGCCACGCTGCTGGGCTGGTCGAGCGAGCGCGAAGCGGCCGAGATCGCAGCGTACGAGGCCGAGGTCGCGCGATCTCGGGCCTGGCGGGCGAGCTAGGCTCTAGCCGCCGGTCGAAGCGGCGACGGCGTCGCTTGTGGCGGTGAAGGTGTCGCCGAGCACGTCGCTGAGCATGGTCACGGCGGTCACCAAGACCACCGCGATCAAGCTGGCGATGAGCGTGTATTCGATGGCGGTGGTGCCGGACTCGTCGAGCGCGGGGTGGGGTGCCATGAGCCTGTTCTACCAGGAGCCGGCTCGACTCATCGCAAAATCGAAAAGTCTTGGCTTTTTTGTATTTCTAGGATTGATACAAGAAAGCCCCCTCGACTCGCGCCGAGGGGTCACGTCCTCGCCTCCGTGGTGACAGCGGGCCGGGGGGCGACTACGCTGGGCTCGTGTTCCCAGCGATGCTGATCTGGGCGATGGTTGGATGCCACTCGACGGCCGTCGACGGCAAAAACGAAGACGAACGCGACGGTCGCGGCGACAGCGGAACCGGGCAGAATGACACAGGCTGTGCCGTGGTGCTCTGGTACGCCGACCGCGACGGCGATGGTTGGGGGAACGCGGACGATCCAATCGAGGCGTGTTTCGACCGGCCGGGCCTGTCGGGGACCCCCGGCGACTGCGACGACGGCCGCGCCGACGTGCACCCCGAGGCCCCGGAGAGTTGCGACGAGATCGACAACGACTGCGACGCAGTTGTTGACGAGGACGTCATCCCCACTTGGTTCGCCGACCTGGACCACGACGGTCACGGTGACCCCTCGACAGGTGTGGCGGTCTGCTCCCGTCCACCCGGACACGTCGCGACCGGTGACGACTGCAACGACTTCAACCCCGACATCAATCCAACCGCCGAGGATGCCTGCCGCGACGGCCTTGACAGCGACTGCGACGGCGCCGACGAGGTCGCCTGCTACCCGCGGTCCGGCCCACTCCCAGACATCGCCGAGTGGTTTCCGGGGGTCACGGCCGGGGACTCCGCCTCTGCCGTGACTGGACTGGGCGACGTGAATGGCGATGGCTTCGACGACTTCGCCGTGGGCGCGCTCGGCAACGACGACGGGGGAGCCGATGCCGGCGCGGCCTTCCTGGTGCTCGGGCGGCTGGGCATCACGGGGGGGTCACTGGCAGGGGCGGACGCGACCTACACCGGCGCTCGGGCGGACGACCGGGCCTCCACCGTGACGGGACCCGGCGACGTCAACGGCGACGGCCTCCACGACCTCGTCGTGGGCTCGCCGAACGCGGGGCAGGAAGCCGGGGCCGTCGCGCTAATCCTCGGTCGGGATGCACCCGTGGACGGCTCGCTTCAGCACGCGGACGCCACGATCATCGGCACCCGCCCCGGGCAGGTGGTCGGTGACGCGGTCGCGGGACTCGGCGACTTCAACGGCGACGGATTCGCTGACTACATAGTAGGAAGCTACCACGACTACGACACCATCGACGCCGGCGGCGCGGCATACGTGGTGCTCGGCTCGGCCACTCCCGGCGACGGCAAGCTCCCGGACGTCGGCATCGCCCTCGTGGGCCGCGGGCCCAAGTACTCGACCGCCACGACCGTGGCGGGCGTGGGCGACGTGGACGGCGACGGCCTCGACGACGCGGCGGTGAACTCGCTCGCGGCAAAGGGGCCGTGGCTGGCCGCGAGTGAAGCCTGTCTCGTACTCGGGGCGGCGCGCGCCGAGGACCGCGCCCTGGACGACGCCGACGCCACCTTGACCGGCGCCAAGAGCGACGGCCCGCTCATCGCGATTGCCAGCGCCGGCGACGTCGATGGAGATGGCCTCGACGACATGCTCTTCGGGTTGCCCTATGCGAACCGCGGTGCGCCTTGGGCCGGCGCGGCGCACCTGGTGCTCGGGACGGTAGCGCCCGCGTCGGCAAGCCTGGGAGAGGCCGACGCCATCTTCCTCGGCGAAGGCCCAGGCGACGCCGCCGGGTGGGCCCTCAGCTCCGCCGGAGACGTGGACGCGGACGGCCATGACGACCTCGTGGTGGGCGCCCCGGCTCACGACAACAGTGATGGCACCGCGGGGGCCGCCTACCTCGTCCGAGGGGCCCCGGTCGTGCCCACGGGCTCGCTCGGCCTCGCCCGCGCGGTCTACCAGCCAGGTGGTCGCGACGCCGGCTTGGTGGGGACCCACCTGTCCCCGGCCGGAGACATTGACAGCGACGGGTATGGCGACATCCTCCTCGGAAGCGTCGGGGACGACGGCGCAGGTCAGGACGCGGGCGCCGCCTTCCTCCTTCTCGGAGGACCCTGAGAGAAAGAAGCGAAAGCCCCCCTCGCCTTGCGCCGAGGGGGGCGGTGACTACTCGCGGGCGAGCGCGATGGCCTGGACGAGGTCGGTCGAGCCCACCAGGGTGATGCGCTCCACCTTCCCGGCGAGCTCCGCGAGCTGCTCGAGCTCCTTGAGTCGCATGAGAACGGGGTTCTCCTGCAAGAGCTTGGCGGTGTTGAGCAGCTGGCGGGTAGACGCCGTTTCCTCGCGGCGCTTGATCGACAGGGCCTCGGCCTCCTTGCGCGCGAGGGTGACCCGGTTGAACAGGTCCTTCACCTCGCCCGCGAGGATCACGTCGCGCACCACCGCCGTCTCGACCGCGAGTCCCACGGCGGGGAGCTTCTTCGCCACGAGGGCGAGCAACTCTGCCGAGAGGGCGTCGCGGTCGGTCACCAGCGTGTCGAGCTCGCGCCCGGCCACCACCTCGCGCAGCGCGGCGTGGACCGCGGCGTGCAGGAGGTTGAGGTGGTCGGACTCGAAGACGGCACGAAGGGGATCGACAAAGCGGTACGACACGCCGGGCTTCACGCGGACGGGCACCTGGTCGCGAGTGAGCAGGTCCTGGGGCGCGAGCTCCAGCGTGTGGAGCGCGAGCGGGACGATGCGCACCGCGTAGGGCGAGCCGTGGAAAACCCGGTAGCGTCCGGGCGCGAGCAAGCGGACGGGCTGCGTGAGCCGGGTGAGCACGGCGGCCTGCCCCTCGCCCACGGCGAACTCGGTGACACCGGCCGTGGCCGGCAACACATCGTTGGCCGCGAGGGGAACGGGCTCGTCGCGCAGGTCGGCACGGACCAGCTCGAGCTGGCCGGCCCCGTCGAAGTGACGGTACCGGCCGGGGCCGAGCAGGCCCGCGAAGACGCCGCTCACGTAGGCGAGCACGCGCTCGTTGGGCGCCACGAGGATGTCAGAAACGCCCTCGATGCCCTCGGGCAGCTCGTCGCCTGCGGTCACCACCTGGGGGGCGGCGCTCAGCTTGTACACCACGCGCTCCACCATGGCGAAGCCGGTGTAGACGGTGTGACGGCCGGGGCCGAACAGGCCGGCGAAGGCGCCGTCGCGGAAGAGCGCGACACGCTGGATGCGGGGGACGGTAACGATGGTGAACATGACGGGCTCCTGGTGACCTGACAAAGGGGGGCCTCCCCCCGGGACGTGGCCCGCGCCTGCCTGCGGCCGCGGTCGGGACACGAGGGTCCCCGCGGACAAGCGACACGACGCGTGGATTGCGCCGGTCCCGAGGGACAAGCGCGCACCTGGCCCCGAAGCGGGGTTCGGCCTTGGGTTTGGATAACTGGGGTTCAGCCAGTGAAGGCAGTCCAGCGCTCTACCATTGAGCTTCGCCCGCGAGCGGACGGTGGGAATCGAACCCACGACCTATGGATCCAACGCGACACCCATCCTCGGCGAACAACACGCGGGACAGCAAACGGGAAAACCCAGCCGCCGCTCTTCGCCGCGCCCGGGTTGGCGCGTGCCGAGGGATGAGTAGGCGCGAGGGGCGGGGGCGTCAAGGGGGGCCTCCAAGGTCAGCCCGATAGCGGTCCGGTAGGGGCGCGAAGCCAGAGCGGGTCGCGCCCGCGGGGGCACGACGGCCCAAAGTGCCAAACCTCCCTGGAGGATCGCCACTTCGGGCCGCCCACCCGGTCGACGGCGGCGGGCAACGTCGACGGCCATATCGGCGAGTTCATGCCCGAAGAGGATTCGGTGGTGTTGCTGATTCTTGCACCCCTCCTACCCTAGGGTTTCTGCGCGCCCCGAGCGCGATCAGTTCAGCCGCCCCCTGGCAGGGACCGCTACTTCGGCCCGCGTGGCGAGCAAGAGCGCGAGACGTGGGCGCCGACACCCCGGCGTTCCGGGGTCGGCAACCACTCGACGGCCTCGAACGGCGGCCACTGATCGCCATCCTCCGGCCCCAAGTACCAAACCTCCCCAGAGGATCGCCGCTTCGGGCCGCCCCCCCGAGCGCAGGCGAGACAGTTCGGGCGCTCGCGGCGACGATCGGACCTCCCGGGGCCCGTGCCGAGAGCGATTACCGCCCCCTGCTCGCGATCCTCCGGCCCAAAGTGGCAAACCTCCCCGGAGGATCGCCACTTCGGACCGCTCCGCGAGCGAAAACGAGACACTTCGGGCGCTCGCGGCTGTGATCGGGCCTGCCGGAACCCGTCCAGAGCCCAAGAAGCGGCGCGGCGCACCAATCCTCGGGCCCCAAGTGCCGATCCTCCGGACCGAAGTGCCAAATCTCCCCGGAGGTTCGCCACTTCGGGCCGGGTGCGACGCCCGGCGGCCCCAGCGAGTGAGGAGGACCGAGCGCGGAGCACCGAGACCGAGCGCCGAGAGACGAGGACCGAGACCGAGACCCGAGGCCCGCGTTCGACAGCGACCGCGACAGCGCCAGCGACAGCGACAGCGCTACCGCCCCCCAGTCACCTCCGCCTGAAAACCCGCTCGTCCACCCTCTCCCACCCGTCGAGGCTCCAGTCCTCCGCGCGCACCGTCCCATTGTCAAACCCCGGCGGCGCCACCAGCGCCCAGTCGATGCCGTAGCGATCAGCGAGCTCGGCGAGGCCCTGTCCCCGCGCCATGATGACCCCGGCGCGGCCACATCGAGCGGACACCCCGATGGGGTCGTAGGACATCACCGGAGCCCCCGCCGGCACCTGCTCCAGGTAGCGACAATCGTCCACGTGCCACCGCGTGGCCGACTGGTAGAGCTTGCCCGCGTACACGCTGCCCGCGAGCACACCGGCCAGTAGCAGCCCCGGCAAGAACGCGGGATGGTAACGACGTGTGAGCCGCGAGGCGCCGATCGCCGCGAGCGCGCAGGCGGGGACAAAGAGGGCCGCGTCGCTCCGATACACCGTCCCCTCGCGGGCCATCGCCGGGGCGAGCAGGTACACCACGGGCGGGAACAGCACCGCGTAGGCAACGATGGGCCACAGCCCGCGGTCCGCCGAGCGTTTGAGCAGCGCGGTCGCAGAAAAGAGGGGAATCAGCACCATCCCCGCGATCACACCCACGGTGAACACACTCGGGATCGCGCCGACGAAAACCTCGAATCGCGAGACAAACGCCGCGGGCACCGGCGCCACCGGGCTGATCACGTCTTGCAAGACGAGGCTCTCGGCCACGCGGGATCGAAGGTCGATCCAGCCCTGCCCAGCGACAAGGTAGCAACGGGCGTACCAGCCCAGCGTGGCCCCCACGCCAGCCAAGGCCACCCGCAAGCCGCCGACACCGGGCCAAGCGAGGGCCGCCGCGACACCCAGCAAGAACCCGTCGCCGCGCGTGAGCGCCACCGCCATGGCCAGTGGCACCGCAACCGCCTGTCGCCGCGAGGCGGCGAGGAGCAAGGCACCGCCGAGCAGCCCGTACAGCGCGATGCTGTCGGGGGTGGTCACCGTCCGCGTGTACCCGGCCGCCGTGGCGGCCAAGAGTCCGGCCACGATCGACTCGGCCTCAGTCGCGTCGAGACGGCGAGCCCAGACACAGGCGAGCGGCGCCCACGAGGCGGCGAGCAACACCGAGCAGAGTTGCGCGGCAGGCCAGTCGTTGGCCGCAGCGGCCACGAAGGGGACCAGGACCCGGCTCGGCAGGGGCATCCAGTGCAAGTCCGCCGGGTGACGCAAACTCGGCGGCAGCCAGCCGAGGTTCCACACCGCGTCGGTGACCGCGCCCTCCCCGGCCGCGAGGTGACGCGCCACCTCAAGGTAGTAGGCGGGGTCCCAGTCGGCGGGCGATGCCACCGTGCTCGCCCAGTAGAAATGCCAGGCCAGCGCCGCCAGGAAACACAGGGCCGGGGCCCTCGTCAGATACCCACCCAGACAGTCTTGCCCTCGGTGTACTCATCGAGCACCGCGCGCCCATTCTCCCGTCCAAAGCCAGATTGTTTCACACCACCATAGGGGGCAGCCGCGTCGAAACGATTGTAGGTGTTGATCCACACCGTCCCCGCGTGGATCCGGGCGGCGAGGTGGTGCGCCTTGCCGATGTCGCGCGTCCAGCTGCCCGCGGCGAGGCCGAACTCAGTGGCGTTCGCCACGCGCGCGCACGCGTCGAGGTCGTCGAAGGAAAGGACCGAGAGCCCCGGCCCGACGATCTCCTCGCGGGCGATGGTCATCTCGGTGGTGACGCCCCGGAAAACGGTGGGCGGCACGAAGTAGCCGGGCCCAGGGTGCTCGCCGCCGGCCACGCGCTCGGCGCCCTCGGCGAGGCCGCGCGCCACGTACGACTCCACGCGCGCCTTGTGGGCGGCGCTCACCAGCGGTCCCACTTGCGTGGCACGGTCGAGCGGGGAGCCGACCACCAGCGCCCTCGCGCCTTGGCCGACGATGTCGACCACCTCGTCGAGCACCTTGCGCTCCACCACCAGGCGACTGCCGGAGGTGCACAGCTCACCCTGGTTGTAGAAGGCCGCCGACACCGCCGCCGCGGCCGCCGCTTTGACGTCGGCGTCGGCGAGGATGATGTTGGGTGACTTGCCCCCGAGCTCCAGCGTGATCCGCTTGAGCGTGGCGGCGGCGTTGCGCATGATGAGCTTGCCGGTGTCGGTGCCGCCGGTAAACGCGATCTTGGCAACGCCCGGATGTGCGACGAGCGCGGCGCCCGCTTCCTCGCCGAGCCCGGTCACCACGTTGAGCAAGCCCGCAGGCAGGCCCGCCTCCGTGGCCACGCGCGCCAGCGCAAGGGTGGACAGCGAGGCCTCCTCGGGAGGTTTCACGACAATCGCGTTGCCGCAACACAGCGCTGGGGCGATCTTGCGCGCGGCGAGGAGGATCGGGAAGTTCCACGGCGTGATCGCGCCGATCACGCCCAGAGGATCGCGGGTGGTGTAGGTGAAGAAGGGGCCGCGCACGGGGATCGTTTCGCCGTGGAGCTTGGTGGCCCAGCCCGAGAAGTAGAAGAAGGTGTCGGCGGTGCGCGGGATGTCGATGAGGGCGGCGTTGGCGACGGGCTTGCCGCAGTCCATGGCTTCCAGGCGAGCGAGCTCCTCGAGGTTGGCCATGATGGCCTCGCCCACCTTCCAGAGGATCCGCGCCTTCTCGTTCGGATCCGTCCGTGCCCACAGCGCCTGGGCGCGCGTGGCGCTCTGCACAGCGGCGTCGATGTCGGCCGCCGTCCCTCGCCCGAGCTCGGCGAGCGTGCCGCCGGTCGAGGGATCCTCGGTGGGGAAGAGCCCCCCGCTGGCCGCCACCGGGCGGCCGTCAATCCACAACGTCTGGCTTTCCAAGAGCTACTCCTCTTCTTCCTCCGGCTCAGGCCGGAAGACGTTGACCGAGAACGCCACGCCGGGCACGGGGTCGCCGCCGTCGACACCGGTCATGTTTCCTTCGACGAGGATCTTGAGGAAGTCGAGGGGGACGACCGCGCCCCCGGCGTGCACCGCCCAGGGCGCCAGTCCCTGCGCCCCATCGGGGTCGAAGCTGCCCTCAACGCACACCACCGGGTTGACCATCGCCTCGGGGAGGAACACGCCGTAGAGCGTGCCCGTGGCGAACGGCGAGCCGTAGGCCATGCCGCCCATGCCACCGAGGGCCAGAGTGAGGAAGTCGGCGGGGTAGTACTCGGCGCCGATCACCGCCTCGTAGATCTGGTAGTCGGGCTCGGGGTACACCGCGACGCCCGACCAGGTGGCGAAAGAGTCGGTTTCCACGGTGACGTTGGCCTCGATGACCGCCGCCTCGTAGTCAAGGTCGTAGCCACCGCCGATCGCCACCATCGGACCCTCGCCGTCGTTGAAGAACCACTGGAACTCCGAACCGACCATCCTTCCCGGGCTGATGCCGAAGTACTTGCCGTGCTCCGGGAGGTACAGCGCCCAGTCGTCCCAGTCCTCCAGGCCGAAGCCCGCGTTGATGATGCCGCCCCGCGCTTCCCAGGAGCCGCCGTTGTAGCCGAGCATCAACCACTCGGGACGCGCGATCTCGTTGACACCGAAGTCGGGCGGTGGGTCCTGAAAGCCAAAGGCCGGCGCGTAGTCCATCGTGGCGTCGATGTCGGCGCGGAACACCAGGCCCCCGGCGCTCCCCGCCACGTTCACCTCCGCCTCCGCGTTGCCCGCGAATCCACCGGTATCGGAGAGGTCGAGGGCACCGCGGCCTTGCACGCCGCCTCCAACGAAAACCTCGGCATCCTGGGCGAAGGTCAGCGAAACGAGTCCGAGCAGCATGGGGTCTCCGGGGGCGGGGTGAACCCGAAACGTACTACATTCGCGCGCTCGACGGAGCCGCCATGCCTGTTCCCACTCCCGCCCGCGTCGTCCACACCGAGGTGCCCGGCCCTCGCGCTCGCGAGCGCATCGCGCTCGGCGCCTTCGACCTGCAGCACGGCTACCGCACGGTGGTCGTCGACGACGAAAAATCGCAGGGGGTGTCCCTCGCCGATGTCGATGGCAACGTGTTCCTCGACCTCTTCAGCTCCTTCGCCCTCGGCGCGCTCGGCTACAACCACCCGGCGCTGGTGGAAGTGGCGCGCAGCGCCGAGTTTCTGCGGGCCTCGATCAACCCAACCAGCACGCCGTTCCTCACGACGGACACCTGGCTGCGCTTCATGGCGGAGCTCAAAGAGAAGTGGGCGCCGAAGGGCACAGAGCGGGTGTTCTGCGTCGACGGCGGTGGCGAGGGCATCGAGTCGGCGATCAAGCTGGCGTTCATGGCCCACGCCACGCGGCGCCGTGTCGCGGCCGGTGGTCCCGCCGACCCCTTGCAGCTCTCCGCCGAGGAGCAGGAGCGCATCCTCGACAACGGCGGTATCGACAGCGTGATGATCTCCTTCCGCGGTGCATTCCACGGGCGTTCACTCGGTGCGCTCTCCGCGACGCACAGCAAGATCACCCACAAGGCCGACGTGCCGGCATTCCGCTGGCCGATGGCTACCTTCCCCGCCAACCGCTGGCCCCTGGAACGCTATGCCGACGAGAACGCCGCCGCCGAGGCCGCGTCGCTCGCCGAGGTGGCGCGCATCTTCGAGATGCACGACGGTCGCGTGGCCAGCGTGCTCGTGGAGCCCGTGCAGAGCGAGGGCGGCGACCGGCACGCCTCGGGGGCCTACTTCCGCGGCCTCCAGGCCCTCTGCAAGCAGCACGGCGCCGCGCTGATCCTCGACGAGGTGCAAACCGGCGTGGCGATCACCGGCACGATGTGGTTGCACGAGCAGTTCAACCTTCCGGAGCCGCCCGACCTCGTGGCCTTCGGCAAGAAGATGCAGATGGGCGGCTGCTTTGCCACCGCGCCTTACGCGATCACCCAGTTCGGTCGCATGTACCAGACCCGCAACGGCGACCGCGCGCGGGCGATGCTCGCCACCGCCACCCTGCGCACCATCGACGCCGAGGGGCTCTGCGCCCACGCGGCGCGCGAGGGGGCCTACTTCCTGGCGGGTTTGCAAGAGATCGCGGATCGTCACCCAGCGCTCGTGACCGACGCGCGCGGTCGCGGCTTCTTGATCGCCTTCGACCTCCCCACGCCCGCCGCGCGCGACGACTTCCTCAAGCGTGCGCTCAGGCGCGGGATCTTCGCCTCCTACACCGGCAGCAAGTCGGTGCGCATCCGACCGCACCTGGTCACCCAGCGAGCCGACATCGACGAGGCCCTGGGCGTATTCGCCGCCGTGGCGAAGGAGATGGCCTGAGCCAGATCGACGTCGACCCCCGCGACCTGCACGTCGGCGAGGGCGCGGCGCGCTTCTACGCCGCCCTGGCCCGCTACCGCTGCGAGCACGTGACCGACCCGCGCTCCGCCGCCTTCGACACCTGCTACCGCGCGATGGACGCCTTCTTCGGCCCGCGCAACGAGATCGAGCGTCGCGACGTGCTCGAGCGCTGGCTGCGCGACCCCATCGAGATGGGCGACATCCGGGTGCGCTACCACGCGTTCAACTGGTACGACCAGGACGGCTCGCTCGCCGCCGTGCGCGACATCTTCGTGGCCACCGACGTGGTCGACCCCATCTGCGTGGTGCTGTTGTCGCACAGCTACGTGCTCCCGGCCCACCGTCGTGGCGGCGTGGCGGCGCTGGTGCGCACCGTTCCCGCCACGGTGGCGCGCGCCGACGTGGCCGAGCGCGAACTTCCCGACGACACCCCCATCCTGCTCACCGCGGAGATGGAGCCCCTCGACCCCGCGGCCGAAGACAGTCGCGTGCGTTTGTTGTCCTACGGTCGGGCCGGCTTCTCGGTGGCCCACCCCGAGGTGCTCCCCTATTTCCAGCCGGACTTCCGCGATGTCCACGCGCTCGGGGTCGATGCGCACCACGTGCCGATGGCGATCGTCTTGCGTTGGCTCGGGCACGAGCGGGCGACGGCGCTGCCCTGGCTCTACGCCGAGGCCATCGTCCATCACTTCAAGCGCATCCACAGCCGCGCGCTCGACAAGGACGACCTCTGGGTGGCCAGCGACCACGGGCTCTCTGGGCTTCGCCGCTGGGGACGCCGCGACGTGCCGCTCATGCGCATCCCCCCCGACCCTTCCGGGCTCCTCGCCCTCGAGCCGATGCTGCGCTCCGTGATGTTGCCCCACTATCCGCCACAGTACCGGGGGGACTTGCCCCCGGCGGCCGTGGAGCGCGATCATCTGATTTCCGTCACCCACACCATGGGAGGTCCCGTGCGATTCCCCGAGATTCCCGGCGAGCCCGGCTCCGCCCGCGTCGTTTCTACCGTCCCCGGCCCCAAGTCTGAGGCCCTGCGCGCCCGCCACGGCCAGTGGCAAGACGCGCGGACCGTCCACTTCTACCAGGACGCCAAGCGAAGCCTCGGCAACTACATCGTCGACGTGGATGGCAACACGCTCCTCGACGTGTACGGCCACATTGGCGCCATCGCCATTGGCTACAACCACCCCGACATGCTGCACGCCTGGAAGTCCGGGCGTTTCGACTGGTGTGCAGGGTGGCGCCCCTCGCTGGGCATCGCCGTGCCCCCCGAATGGGTCGACGTCGCCGCGTCGTTGATGCGCGCCGCCCCCCGGGGCATGGCCCACGTGGCCACCATGACCACCGGCTCCGAGGCCGTGGAAAACGCGCTGAAGACCGCGTTTATCGCCAAGGCGCACCGCAACCGGGGCGGCCAGGCGGCGTCGGCCGAGGAGGTGGCGTCGTGCATGCTGAACCAGCAGGCGAGCGCCAACCGGATGAAGATCATCTCCTTCTCCGGGGCCTTCCACGGGCGAACCCACGGCTCGCTCTCCGCCACGCGCAGCAAGGCCATCCACAAGCTCGACATCCCCGCCTTTGACTGGCCGGTCGTCGAGTTCCCGACCAGCCGTTTCCCTCTGTCACAATACGCGAGCGAGAACGCGGCGGCGGAGGCCCGATCGCTCGAGCAGGTGGAATCGCTCATGCGCCGAGCGCCTGAACAGATCGCCGCGGTGATCGTGGAGCCCATCCAGGGCGAGGGCGGCGACCGGCACGCTTCGCCCGCCTTCTTCGTGGGTTTGCGCAAGCTCTGCACGCAGTACGGTGCGAGCTTCATCGCCGACGAGGTGCAGACGGGGGTCGGCACCACCGGCCGGATGTGGGCCCACGAGGCCTGGGGCCCAGAGGGTGCCCCGGACATCATGACGTTTTCGAAGAAGATGCAGCTCGGCGGCTATTTCTACCGGGCTGGGCTCATGCCGCCGGAGCCGCTGCGGGTGTTCAACACCTGGCTCGGCGATCCGCTCCGCGGCGCCCAGGCCGAGCTCATCCTCGAGGTGATCGAACGCGACCGGCTGGTGGCCTGTGCCGCCGAGGCCGGCACACAGCTCCTGGCAGGGCTGGAGTCCCTCCAGTCGCGACACCCAGCGATACTGTCACAGGCACGCGGGCAAGGCACCCACTGCGCGATCGACGTGTGCGACGCCGGCACGCGCGGAAAGATCCTCGGCGCCGCTCTGCAGAACGGCCTCGAGATTGGTGGATCGGGCGAGACGACCATTCGTTTCCGTCCCGCGCTGATCCTCGGGCCGCGTCACGTGGGGGAGCTCCTGGAGCGGCTCGAGACCGCCGTGTCTCGCGCCTAGCCCCTACTTCCGGTAATCCCGCCCCATCACCGTCCGCCGTCCCTCGGCGCGGGCTTGGCGGATGGCGTCGCGCGTGAGGTCGCGGATAATGGCACTCAGCTCCTCCATCACGTCGGCCGAGCAGTTGAACTCGGACTGCTCGCGGATGTAGTCCTTGAGGCGACTGGCGATGATCAGCACCTCCTCAGCCTCGCGTTCCGGCGCGGGGCCGCGCACCACGCGGCGCTCGGGCTCCGCCGCGACGGACGTCGATACGGCGGGTGCGCGCATCTCGATCGCCCCCGCCGACCCGCGGTGGTTCATCCCGGGTGCGTGCGCGTCCCAGCAGGCCACGGAGCAGAACGCCAGCGTGAACCGCGCCGTGTTGCACGTCGAAACGCTGCACTTGTAGTAGCGCTGCCCATGCAGGATGGGGTGCTTGCAGGAGGAGCAGGTGTGCCAGGTGGTCGCCATGGCACCCTGCTATGTCGCGACCGCTAGGCGGGGAAGTCCGCGCCGTTCACCCGGAGCAAGTCCCCCACGGCGAGGCGGGGCTTGCGCGGGCCGTTGCCGGGGAGGCCCTTGCCTACCACCACGATCATCGCCGGCACGTAGCGCTCCGGAATGCCGAGCGTCGCGCTCACACCGGCCGGATCGAAGCCGATCATCGGGCAGCTCACCCAGCCGCGTTCCTCGGCCGCGAGCATGAGCGCCATCGCCGAGAGGCCCACGGAGCGAACCGCCTCCTCGCGGGCCGCAGCGGGGTTGTTGTAGAAGCTGCCGGCCATATTGGACATGTAGTCGGCGACGCCCTGCGGCACGTGCCCCGCCTTGGCGGCAGCCTGCATACGCTCGATGTAGTCGAAGTGGGCGCGGGTGTCGCCGAGAACGACGAAGGCCACGGAGCAGGCGCCCACCTTGGGCTGGTTGTAGGCGACGGCCTGGAGCTTGCCCTTCAGCTCGCGGTCGGTGACCGCCACGAAGCGGGTGTGCTGGATGTTGAAGCTGCTCGGCGCTTGCGATGCGAGCTGCACGAGCGCCGCCACCTCGTCGGCGCTGATCTCCGCGCTCGGGTCGTAGTTGTTGGCAGAGAGGCGCTGATTGAGGGCAACGGAAACGTCCACGAAGGCTCCTTGAGGGCGCGCAATCCTACGGACAAGCGACCCGCACGGGTAGCGACGTCTGCGCAACAGTCTGTTGGGGCCTCATTCCCCGGGGTCGGTGACCACCCCGTGCTCGCCCTCGAAGAAGACGGGCCGAAAGAACGCCTCGATGGCGGCGAGTCCCTCGTCGCTGGAGTGGACGTTGTCGTGCTCGGCCGGCACGGCGACGCCGCCCCCGTGCACCGTCGCGGCCTGGACGTAGCCGAGACTGGCGCCTCCCGGGCCATTGCCGCTGACGGAGCCCGCGGTGAACGTGACGCCTTGCACCGGCCACACTTCGGAGCCCACGCCGGGCGCGGCGAAGGCCGTCGCCAGGAGGTCGTTCGTGCTGTTGGGCACGATCTCGTCGTTGTAGGCGGCCATCAGCATCACGTCGGGCGCGGACCGATCGTCGGCGCGATCCGACTGCACGCGCGGGGCCCAGGTCATCGGGTCGCCAGGGTCCATCATCGTCTGCAAGAGCGGGAAGGCGCGGTCGACCTCGCCGTCGCTGGTGCTCGACGGTTTCATCAGCTCGATGAGGATCGAGAACGTCGGGGAGTCCTCGATGATCTGGGTCACGCGGCCGCCGCCCACCACGAGCAGGCCCGCGTCGAGATGCGGCGACAGCGCGAGGGGCTCGGCCCCCATGATGCCGCCGAGGCTCACCCCGGCGTAGCCGATGCGCTCGGGGTCGAGATCGTCGACTCCGTCGCCGTCCCAGTCCACGCCGGCGCGGATGGCCTCCACCAGCTGGAGCTTGTCCCACGCCGACTGGCGGAAGTTGTCGCGCAGCTTGAGCCCGTGCAAGCCCGGCGGCGAGAGCCGGATGCCGAAGATCATCAGTGGCTCCATCGCGTCGAGGTCGGCCTCGGTACGCCCGGGGTGGTCGCCGTGCTCCACCGCGTCGATGCCGATGAGCGCCAGCCCCTCTGCGGCCGCGGTGGCGACGACGTCTTCGCATTGCCCGCGGTCGCCCCCGAGCCCATGACCACACACCACCACCGGGAAGGGGCCCTTGCCGGGAGGGAGCCAGGCCGACAGCGGCAGGTCGTAGGTCGAGCGAACCGCAACCGCTCCGGGAGGAACAAGTCCGTCGCTGCCACGGTAGTCGTTCACCCGCAGGCTTCCCTCGCAGCGGCGCCACGCCCCGGTGTCGGCGCAGGTGCCCGGCGTGATGCTGAAGGTGGTCGAGGCCACGTCGCCGGCCACCGCGAGCCCCTGCTCGGTGGCCGACTGGGTGGTGAAGAGCGTCATCGCGGCGAGCGAGGCGGGGTCGATGCCGGCCGCGTCGAGCGCGGTGCGGTAGCGCTCGGCCAACGGGTACTCGACGCCGAGCGCCGGATCGGCCAGCTCGCGGAGGTAGGTGGACGGCGACACGCAGTCAGCCTCGCCATTGAGCAAGCCCGCGATGACGGTCGTTCCCGGCGGCAAGGGACGGCGGGGTTTCAAGAGCAGGGTGTGGTCGTAGTCCGTGAAGGTGATCTCGGGCTCGTGCCAGGTCGGACCCCCTTCCTCGAGCGACACAAGGAACACCCGGTCGCGACCGATGGCCTCGATGGGCAAGGCGCCGTCGAACTGGAAGTACAGGCCCGCGTTGAGCCCGAAACCGTCGAGCGTGGAGAGGAAGTCGAACCACTCGAGGTAGTTCTCCGGGAAATCGGCGAAGGCCCCCATGGTGGACGGGTCCATCTCCACCCGCAGCCCGGTGGAGGTATCCGCCTCCACCGTCCAAAAATCATCGGGGAAGGTTTGGAATTCCCCGTCGGGGTCTGGGTCGTAGGCGTAACGGCTCTCGCCCTCGCAGAAAGCGAGGGGCTCGGCGGGGACTTCCGCGCAACCAAGGACGAGGAGGAGCACGGCCGCAACATACCGCGGGGGCCACCTGGGCGATCGCCCACGGGGGCCGACCGCCTGGGGCAAATCCCGGAGCGCCCCTGTGCGAGCCTGCCCAAGCCGACCGGGCCCGCGCGGGCGGCGATCACCCAGCTATTCACCTTTCATTGGCACTATTCAACAGACCACGCCAGTTGGTCCGACCTTTGCAGCGATCACGCGCATGACCGTCTCCGGCATCCTCGCGGCCACCACGCCCGACCACATCGACGACGTGTGCCGCGCGATCGACGCCCACCCGTGGGCGCAGGTGCACTTCACCGACGGCCGCGGCCGGGTGGTGCTCACCATCGAGGCCGACGACGAGCAATCCAGCGTGGACCGCCTACTCGAGATCCGCCGCATCCCGCAGGTGTGGCTCGCGGAGATGGTCGAAGTTCGCAACGTAATCGAGGAAATGGAGCCATCATGACCCTCACCCGCCGCGACATCATCAAGACCTCCGTGGCCGCCAGCGTGGCCACCAGCATGGGCATCAGCGTGCCGAACGAGGCTCGCGCCGAGTCGGCGGCCGCCGACCTCGGCATCGCCTGGGACAAGTCAGCCTGCCGTTTCTGCGGCGTGGGCTGCGGCATCATGGTGGGCACCAAGGAAGGCAAGGTGGTGGCCATGAAGGGCGACCCCGAGAGCCCGGTGAACCGCGGCCTCAATTGCATCAAGGGATATTTCAACGCCAAGATCATGTACGGCGCCGACCGGCTCACTCAGCCTCTCCTGCGCAAGAAGGACGGGAAGTTTGCCAAGGACGGCGCGTTCACCCCGGTGAGCTGGGCCGAGGCCTTCGACGTGATGGCCGCCATGATGAAGGAGTACTACGCCGCGAAGGGCACGTCGTCACTCGCCCGGTTCGGCTCGGGCCAAGACACCATCGACGAGGGCTACGCGGCGGCCAAGCTCTGGAAGGCAGGGTTCCGCTCCAACGGCATCGACCCCAACGCCCGGCACTGCATGGCGAGCGCGGTGGCCGCCTTCATGC
>SXGT01676386.1_pt1 | contig 40244 bp, 38 predicted proteins | sample 3176221 | NCBI WGS metagenome assembly SXGT01 (sample SAMN11356862, study PRJNA531348) | freshwater metagenome | isolation source: freshwater sample F1-120 | place: China: Fuxian Lake, Yuxi | collected 2017-12-25
CGGGATGGTCGCCTGCCCACCACAAGTCACCATGTTCACATTCGGCGCATCCAGATGCGTCCGCAGATTCGCCGGCGGAATCACCCCCGGCCCCACCGCCGCAGGCGTCAGATCGATCGCGGTGATCCCCGCCTCGGCATACCGCGGCGCGGCATCACGGTGCACATAGGCACTGGTCGCCTCGAACACGATATCGGGGCGCTCAGACTGGCCCAACAGCCAATCCACCCCCTCATGGGAGGTCTCCAACCCCAGCTTGCGGGCACGCGCCAAACCCTCGGACGCCGGATCGATCCCGATCATCCAGCGCGGCTCCAGCCAGTCCGACCGCAACAACTTGTACAGCAGATCGGTGCTGATATTGCCCGACCCCACGATCGCAACACTCAACTTCTCAGCCATACGTGGCTCCTATCCGAAAGAAAGACGAACCGAACCGCGCCGGGTGACCCGCCTCGGCAGTGCCTCGCGAGACGACTATCGACACCGATCGGGCGGCGTTCACACCATTCTGCGTCGCTGCGCACACGGGTAAACCGCCACGTCCACTCAACGGAAGCCAGATCATTCACACGACAGCGGGTTGCGCATGCCCACCTGCCGATGTCGTCGGGTATCCCGCTCTTTGGCACCGCCGGTACCTTTCCGGACGCCATCGTGTGGAATCGCCGTATGACTGTCGACTACCGCGAAACCCAACGTGAAGTCCGTACTCCCTCCGGCGTACTGCGATACCACGAGGCCGGAGTCGGTCCCCCACTGCTGCTGTTGCACGGTTCGGGACCCGGCGTCACGGGGTGGCGCAACTACCGTGGCAACCTTGCCGTCTTCGCGGAGCACTTCCGCTGTCTGGTACTCGAGTTCCCCGGCTTCGGTGTCAGCGATGACTTCGGAGGTCACCCGATGATCGACGCGCAGTCATCGGTGGTGCAGTTCGTCGATGCACTGGACCTGGAACGGGTTGACATCATCGGCAATTCGATGGGTGGCGGTGTCGGAATCAACTTCGCCATCAACCACCCCGACCGGATCTCCAAGCTGGTGACCATCGGCGGCATCGGCACCAATATCTTCACCCCCGGCCCGAGTGAGGGGATTCGACTGCTCCAGGAGTTCACCGAGGACCCCACCCGGCAGCGCCTCGTGGACTGGCTGAACTCGATGGTGTACGACCCGGCTCTGGTCACCGAGGAACTCATCGAGGAACGCTATGCCCTGGCCACGGATCCGCCGACTCTGGAGGCGGCGCGGCGCATGTATGGCAAGTCGGCGTTCGCCGCGATGATGGCGATGATGCGCAGCGCCGATTTCCCGATGCCGTGGGCCGTCATGCACAAGGTGGCCGCGCCGACCCTGCTGACCTGGGGGCGCGATGACAGGGTCAGCCCGCTGGACATGGCGTTGATACCCCTGCGCACCATTCCCAATGCCGAGTTCCACGTGTTTCCCAACTGCGGACACTGGGTCATGATCGAAGCCAAGGAGGCGTTCGAACGAACGGCGCTGTCATTCCTGACCGAGGTCAGCGCCTAGACCTGGCGTGCGAGAGAAAACGCAGCGCATAACGTGGCAGGCTCCTGACCGGCAGCGCGGCCGGCCAGGAGTCCGGCCGGAAGTAGGCGTCCGAGCCGCCATCGACGAAAATGACGCTGCCACAAAGGAAATCAGCCGAATCGGAAAGCATGAACAGCATCCAGTCGGCCAGGTGACCGGGATCGCCGTAATCGCCGACCGGGACCGGAAAAGCCTTGATCGCCTTGGCTTCAGTCGGATCGGCGAGTTGTTCGGCCAGCAGTGGGGTCATGACGGCACCGGGCGCGATGGCGTTGAGACGGATTCCCGCACCGGCCCACGCGCCGGTCACGGCCTGCCTGCGCACCCATCGCGCCACCGCAATTTTGGATGCCGCATAGATCATCGCGGCCGAGTGCTTGCCAAACAAGCGCACCGCCCGCAGCGCCTTGTCGGCGTCGCCTGCGGCGAACGCGCGCACGGCCCGACGCGGCACCAACGGCGTGGTGGTGGTCGAGTTGCTCGCGACCACGACCACCTTGGCATTGTCGCCACGCGCCAGGGCCGGCCTCAGCGCGGTCAGCAACTCCACCACACCGAAGTAGTTCACCTGGGCGATCAGTCGCTGGCGACCCGGTATCGGCCCCAGTCCGGCGGCCAGCACGGCACCGTCGAGAACGCCGCCGCAGCGTTCCAGCACCGCGTCTGCCGCGGCGCACCTCCCTGCGGGAGTCGACAGATCGGCGATGACATCGGCGTCCTTGCGATCGACCCCGATCACGGAATGGCCTGCCGCCATCAACTTCTCGGTCACCGCGCGGCCCATTCCGGAGGCCGAACCTGTCACCGCGTAGGTGCGCACGGGCCTACGGGGCCTTTACCAGATTGAAGCCCTTGTAGCCGGCGTTCGCCACTTCTGCGCAGATGTCGAGGTAGGTCGCGAACCCCCCGATGAAGAGCATGAAAACTCTCGGCTTGCCCGGCACGTTTGCGCCCATGTACCACGAGTTGGCTTGCGGGAACAGCGTCGCCGCGGCACGCTGATTGCATTCGGCGATCCAGTTGTCCACCGCATCGGCTGTGGCCTCGATAGCCGTGTGACCGTGTGAGTCCAGGTAGGCGATCGCATCCGAGATCCAGTTGATGTGGGCCTCGGCGTGCAGCACCATGTTCGCCAGGACTGCGGGAGCGCCGGGTCCCGAGACCATGAAGAGGTTCGGGAATCCGTCCACACCCAAACCCAGGTACGTCCGGGGGCCGTCTGCCCAGTCGTCCACCAGTCGCTCGCCGTGGCGGCCCACGATCTCGATCTTCGCCAGGGTTCCGGTCATCGCATCGAACCCGGTCGCGAGCACCAGCGCGTCGATGTCGTAGTGACGTTCTGAGGTGGCGATGCCGGTTTCGTCGATGGCCTCGATCGGCGAGGCACGGACGCTGATCAATTCCACGTTGGACCGATTGAAGGTCTCGAAGTAGTCGGTGTCCGTGCAGATTCGCTTTGTCCCGATGGGGTGGTCGTTCGGGATGAGCAGGTCGGCGACCGCGGGATCGTCGACGACGGCACGAATCTTGCCCTCGTAGAACTTGCGGGCCTCCTCGTTGGCTTCGAGGTTGATCATCTGGTCGCTGAACGTCTTGGAGAACAGCACGCCACCGAGTTCCCATCGCTTCTCAAAGGCCGCTCGACGCTCCTGCGGCGTGGCTTCCATGGTGAGTTTCGGGTGCGCGACGTGCGGTGATCCGCCACCGCTTCGCCAGGACTTGCGGCGCCGCTCGTCGTAGGTGGCCTTGGCTTCGGCGATCTCGTCTGTGGTCAGCGGTCGATTCCCGGCCGGGACACTGTAATTCGGCGTGCGCTGGAATACGTAGAGCTGCGATGCCTGCTCGGCGATCAGGGGAATCGACTGGACCCCTGATGATCCGGTCCCGATGACCGCGACTCGCTTGCCGGTGAAGTCCACGCCCTCGTGCGGCCAGTGCGCGGTGTGATAGGTCGCGCCGGCGAAGGTATCCAGTCCGGGTATGTCGGGCGTGAGCGCCGAGGACAGCGGCCCGGTCGCCATCACGACGAAGCGGGCCGTGACCACCTCACCGGTGTCGGTGCGCACCGTCCACCGCAGGTTGTTCTCGTCGAGGACAGTGGAGACGACGCGCGTGTCGAAGGTGATACCCGATCGGAGATCGAGCCGTTCGGCGACCCATTTGATGTACTCGAGGATCTCGCGCTGGGTGGCGTACTTCTCGGTCCACGTCCACTCCTGTTGGAGCTCATCGGAGAACGAGTAGCAGTAGTCGAGGCTTTCCACATCGCATCGGGCACCGGGGTACCGGTTGAAGTACCAGGTTCCGCCCACCTCGGGCGCAGCTTCGAAGACACGGACGGTCAGGCCCTGACCGCGGAACTTGTGCAGCGCGTACAGCCCGCCGAAGCCGGCGCCCACCACAACGACATCGACAGGATCTGGGGACGAGGTACTCACGAGCCAGAACGTATTGTGCGGGCACTCGGCGCGCCGCGGCGTTTCCCGGTCACCGGGCATCGGGATTTCATCCCAACCACCGGTGACCGCAGGTTCGCATCGCGGCCGTGATGAACAGAATGTGCGCCATGACCGATGTCCACCCCGACACCCGTACCACCAGCGGAACCCGATCCGCACTGCTGACCGTCACCGAGATCATCGACGAGAGCCATGACGCGAAGTCACTGGTGTTCGCCGTTCCCGACGAGCACCGGGACCGGTTCGACTACCGCCCGGGACAGTTCCTCACCCTGCGGATTCCGAGCGACCGCACCGGTTCGGTCGCTCGTTGCTATTCCCTGGCCAGTTCACCACACACCGATGACGCACCCAAAGTGACGGTGAAGCGGACGCTCGACGGCTACGGATCGAACTGGCTCTGTGACAACGCTTCCGTGGGCGACACCATCGAGGTGTTACCGCCCTCAGGGCTGTTCACTCCGAAGGACCTGGGCTCCGATTTTCTGCTGTGGGCGGCGGGCAGTGGCATCACCCCGGTGATGTCGATCCTGAAGTCGGTGCTGGTGGCCGGCACCGGTCGGGTGGTCCTCTGCTACGCCAACCGCGACGAACGATCGGTGATTTTCGCGGCCGAGCTCTGCGAACTAGCCGCGAAGTTCGCCGGCCGGCTGACCGTGTTGCACTGGCTGGAGTCCATCCAGGGCCTGCCCACCCGAACCCAATTGGCCGGGTTCGCCCGGATGTTCACCGACTTCCAGTCGTTCATCTGTGGGCCCGCACCGTTCATGGCGGTGGTCAAGGACTCTCTCATCGAGGTCGGCGTCCCCCGTGAGTGCATCCATTTGGAGGTGTTCCAGTCGCTGTCGGGTGATCCGTTCGACGAGACGCCGGTCGAAGACATGTCCCAAGCGGGCGAGGCGGCCGAGGCAGAGATCTCGATCGACGGTGAGGTGCACTCGCTGCGGTGGCCGATGGCCCATAATTTGGTGGATGTCATGATGGCTGCCGGAATCGACGTCCCGTTCTCCTGCCGCGAGGGCAACTGTGGGTCTTGTGCGGCAACGCTGGTGGACGGCGAAGTAGACCTGGGCAACACCGCGATCCTGGAAGCGGAGGACATCGCCGACGGGTTGTTCCTGGCCTGTCAGGCGTGTCCGCGCTCGGCCAAGGTGATTGTCGAGTTCTGATCCCGAATCCGCGGCAGGATTCCGGTCCGCTCAACGGGACGAGGCCGGCGATGCGGCCCCCACCACGTCCACCATCAAGGGTATGACGAAAAGGGTGATCGACAGCGTCGCCGAGCATGCAGATCAGCTCCGCGAACAAGCCGCCGAAGCGGAGAAGATCGGCAAACTGACCGACGACACGGTCAAGACGATGAAGCAGATCGGCAACATCCGGCTGCTGCAGCCGAAACTGCATGGGGGCCTTGAGGTTCACCCGCGCGAGTTCGCCGAGACGGTCATGGCCACGGCCGCTTTGGACCCCTCGGCCGGATGGATCAACGGCGTGGTCGGCGTGCATCCCTACCAGCTGGCCTACGCCGACCCGCGCGTCGGCACCGAGGTCTGGGCCGACGATGTCGATACCTGGGTCGCGTCGCCGTACGCCCCACAGGGCGTGGCGGTGCCGGTCGACGGCGGCTACCTCTTCAATGGCCGTTGGCAGTTCAGCTCGGGCACCGACCACTGCGACTGGATCTTCCTGGGTGCGATGATCGGCGACAGCGACGGTAAGCCGCTGATGCCCCCGCAGATGCTGCACATGGTCCTGCCGCGCAAGGATTACCAGATCGTCGAAGACTCCTGGGACGTCGTGGGTCTGCGGGGCACCGGTTCCAAGGATGTCATCGTCAAAGATGCATTCGTGCCGGCCTACCGCACCATGGACGCGATGAAGGTGATGGACGGCACCGCACAGCGCGAAGCCGGGATGACCGAGACGCTGTATCTGATGCCATGGTCGACGATGTTCCCGCTGGGCATCTCCTCCGCCACCATCGGTATCGCCGAGGGTGCGCTCGCCGCGGCGCTCGACTACCAGCGCCAGCGCGTCAATTCCAGCGGGGTGGCCATCAAGGATGACCCCTACGTCATGTACGCCATCGGTGAGGCCGCTGCGGATATCAACGCTGCACGCCAGGAACTGCTTGCCAACGCCGACCGCATCTACGACATGGTCGACGCCGGCAAGGAGGTGTCGTTCGAGGACCGCGCCGCCGGGCGGCGCACCCAGGTTCGTGCGGTCTGGCGCGCTGTGTCAGCGGTCGACGAGTTGTTCGCCCGGTGTGGTGGCAACGCGACCCGCATGGACAAGCCGTTGCAGCGTTACTGGCGCGACGTTCACGTCGGCCAGGCACACGCCATTCACGTGCCGAGCACCGTGTACCACGCGTCGGCGCTGAGCTCCCTCGGAGTGGACCCGCAGGGCCCGCTGCGGGCGATGATCTAGGAGGAGACCTCATGAGCCTCGTCAAAAGCCTGGGCTACGTCACGATCCAGGCCACCGATACCGACCGCTGGCGTCACTTCGCTTTCGGAGTGCTCGGTTTCGCCGAGGGGTCCGGCCCCGATCACGATGCCCTGTATCTGCGCATCGACGAACGCGCGGCACGCATCATCGTCACGCCCGGCGACACCGACAAGATCGTCACGGTCGGATGGGAAGTGCGCGATCATGCCGCCCTCGACGGGATCAGGCGTGCGTTGGAGACCGCAGGCGTGCCCTACAAGGACCTCTCGCTGGCCGAGGCGGACGCACGCCGGGTGGAGGAGGTGATCGCCTTCGAAGATCCGGCCGGAACCTCGCTGGAGGTCTTCCACGGCCCGGTGCTCGATCACAGTCCGGTCGTCACGCCGTTCGGGGCGAAGTTCGTCACCGGGGCGCAGGGCCTGGGTCACGTGGTGCTTCCGGCACTGGATGTCAACGGGCTCTTCGAGTTCTACACCGAGGTGCTGGGCTTCCTGTCCCGCGGTGCGTTCCGGGTACCGGTCCCACCGGAGTTCGGGCCGGTGCGGGTGCGCTTTCTCGGCATCAACGAACGCCACCACAGCCTGGCGTTGTGCCCGGCCGCCACTCTGCGCGATCCAGGCGTGATCCACTTGATGGTCGAGGTCGACACGCTGGACGCGGTCGGACAGGCCCTCGATCGGGTGAACAGGGACGGGTTCCAGCTGTCGTCCACCCTGGGTAGGCACACCAACGACAAGATGGTCTCGTTCTATGTGCGCGCTCCCGGCGACTGGGACATCGAGTTCGGCACCGAGGGCATGCGAGTCGACGAAAGCTACTACACGGCAGAGGAAATCACCGCCGACAGCTACTGGGGACACCAGTGGGTCGACGACCTGCCGGCCGCGATGCGCCCATGACCGCCGACGTGATCCCGGTCGCGGAATCCGAGATCACGAGCTGGGACCAGGAAGCCGACGTGGTGATCGCCGGTTACGGTGTGGCGGGCGCTGCGGCGGCCGTGGAAGCTGCGCGGGCCGGTGCCGAGGTGCTGGTGCTCGAGCGCACCGGTTCCTGGGGCGGCGCCGCGGCCATGGCCGGTGGATTCATCTACCTCGGCGGTGGCACGCCGCTGCAGAAGGCTTGCGGTTTCGAGGATTCGGTCGACAACATGGCGGCATTTCTCAATGCGGCGATGGGTCCCGGTGCCGATGAAGCCCGAATCACCGACTACTGCGCGGGCAGCGTCGCGCACTTCGAGTGGCTCGTCGGCTGTGGGGTCCCCTTCAAGGCCGAGTTCTTCGGCGAGCCCGGGTGGGAGCCGATGGGCGACCAGGGCCTCATGTATTCCGGGGGCGAGAATGCGTTCCCGTTCAACACCATCGCCACCCCGGCACCGCGCGGGCACGTCCCGCAGATGTCCGACAAGAAGCAGGGTGAACTCAGCGCCGGATTCATGTTGATGAAGCCGTTGGTCGACACGGCTGCCGCGGCCGGGGCGCGGGCGCTCTACGACACTCGTGCCCAACGCCTCGTCGTCGGATCCGATGGCCGGGTCGTCGGGGTGGTCGCGCGCCGTTACGGCGACGACTTCGCCATCCGGGCCCGTCGGGGCGTGGTGCTGGCGAGCGGAAGTTTCGCGTACAACGATGCGATGGTGGCGCAATACGCACCGCGCATCGCCGGACGGCCGGCCGCGTCGATCGAGCAGCACGACGGGCGCGCGATCCAGATGGCCCAGGCACTGGGAGCCGATCTCGCCCACATGGACGCCACCGAGGTCGCCATATACGCCGACCCGCAGCAATTGGTGCGCGGCATCCTGGTCAACGCACGCGGGCAACGCTACGTCGCCGAGGACACCTACCCGGGACGCATCGGCCAGCTCACCCTTTATCACCAGGACAACACGGCGTACCTGATCATCGACGGCGATGCTCAGGAAGAGGCGATGACCTCGCTGTCCCCCAAACTCATGCTGCGGCCGCCGACGTGGGTCGCCGATACAGTGGCCGAGCTGGAAGCCGAGATCGGGCTTGCCCCAGGTTCCCTGCAGGCCACGGTCGCGGCCTACAACGAAGGCGCCGCCCGCGGTATCGATCCGCTGCTGCACAAGAAGGCGCAGTGGAACAGGCCGATCGGCTCCCCGCTGGGCGCGATCGATCTGAGGGACAGCACCGGCGGGTTCACGCTGGGAGGACTGGCCACCACCTTGGACGGCGAGGTCCTCCACGTCAGCGGTGCCCCCATCCCCGGGTTGTTCGCGGCGGGCCGCTGCTCGGCCGGTCTCGCCGCGTGGGGTTATGCCAGCGGCGTCTCCCTGGGTGACGGCAGCTTCTACGGGCGCCGCGCGGGAGGATGTGCCGCTCGCGTCTGATCCCCACCCCGAGTTCCGGTACTCGCGTGCCGCGCCAGATACATCTCTCGACCTCAAGCCGGGTCGCGCCGTTGCGCGCCCCGGCTTTTGGCATCCCCGGAACCTGTGAATGTCACAGAGTCATGTGACAGCAGCCACACTGATGTGGTAGTTCTATATGCGTAATAGGCATATGCCTATTAGGAATATAGAACGTTCGGAGGATCCGATGACCGTGACGATCGACAGCCCCGTGACGCCCGCCGCCAAGGCAACAGCTGAGACGCCCAGTGCGGTCATCGACCGGGTGTCGCTGGTGCTGGACGCGTTCGACGGACCGGGGCGGCTCACCCTCGCTCAGATCGTCCGCCGCACCGGTCTTCCCCGGTCCTCCGCCCACCGGATGCTGGAACGCCTGGTTCAGCTGCGCTGGCTCCGCCGTAGCGGCCGTGACTACGAGCTGGGGATGCGCCTCGTCGAGCTGGGATCGCTGGCCGTTCATCAGGACCGGCTCCACAAGGCCGCGATCCCGATGCTGCACGAGCTGCATGCGGCCACCGGCCTGGTGGTGCATCTGGCTGTGCTCGAGGGATCCGATGTCGTGTACATGGAGAAGGTGGGCAACCGGATGGCTGCCGCCATCCCGACCCGGGTGGGTGCTCGCCAGCCTGCGCACTGCGCCGCGGTCGGCAAAGCCATGCTGGCCTTCGCCGAGAACCAGACCAACGACGAACAGCACACGACGCCCTTGTCGCGGCGAACCAAATACTCGATCTCGACACCCGCTCAGCTGCGCAACGAACTGCTGAAGGTCCAAGCACACGGCATTGCGTTCGACCGCGAAGAATCGCTGCCCGGCTTCGGATGCGTGGCCGCGCCCATCGGGGATCCCGGTGAAGCGGTCGCCGCCGTGTCGGTGTGCGGGCCAATGAGCCAGATGAAGTTCGACCAGCAGCTTGTCGCACCCGTACGGATGGCCGCCATGGGCATCTGGCGTGCCGTCGAAGGAGGGCCGGTGCGAGTGGCACCGACGCTTCAACAGATGCGCCCACTGAGAGGAGGCCCGGCCACCCAGCCGGCCCGCCGCACCTCGAGCCTGCTGCCGGCATGACTCTCGATCCCCAGATTGCCGCCATCATCGACACGTTGGACTCGGGCTTCCCAGCGGTGCACACGATGACCGGCGAAGAGGCCCGCGCCGCCATCCGCTCCCGCTTCGTGCCCGCGGCAGACCCCGAATCGGTTTCCTCGGTCGAGGACCTGGAGATCTCCGGCCCGGACGGGCCGCTGTCGCTCCGTATCTACCGCCCCGCGGCCGCGGTCGTCGGAGAGCCTCTTCCCACCGTGGTGTACGCCCATGGCGGAGGCTGGGTGTTCTGCGATCTGGACAGCCACGACGGACTGTGTCGCGCCTTCGCCAACAGCATGTCGGCCGTGGTCGTCTCGGTGCACTACCGCCGGGCCTCCGAGGAAGGGCAGTGGCCGGCTGCGGCCGAGGACATGTATGCCGCCACGGTGTGGGCCACCGAGCACATCAACGAGGTGGGCGGCGATCCTGCCGCGGTGATCGTCGGCGGCGACAGCGCCGGAGGCAATCGGGCCGCCGTCACGGCCATGATGGCACGAGACCGCAACGGGCCGGCGCTGGCCGGTCAGATGCTGCTCTACCCCGTGATCGCGGCGGGTTTCGACACCGAGTCGTATCGGCTGTTCGGCGCGGGGTTCTACAACCCGATCGCGGCGCTGCAGTGGTACTGGGATCAGTACGTGCCCAACGCATCCGACCGGACACACCCCTATGCCTCACCGCTTTCGGCCGAGGATCTGTCGGGGCTGCCGCCGGCGATCACGGTGGTGGCCGGTCACGATCCGTTGCGCGATGAAGGTCTCGCCTACGCCGACGCACTGGAGTCGGCCGGCGTACCGACTATCTGCCGCTACTTCGAGGGCGGCGTGCACGGCTTCATGACCATGCCCGCCTTCGATATCTGCCGGCGGGCGCGTGAGCGGGTGAGCGCGGACGTCCTGGCACTTCTCGGTCGCAACGTCACGATCTGACGGCGCTCGGGGCGGGCAGGTCCATCGGCTCGGGCGCCCCGTAGCGCTGATCGGTGTCCAGCACGCAATGCGTACGCGCGAAGACGGTCACCATGCATTTGTTGTTGTGATTGCAGCGGCTCCGCACTCCTGGGTCTTCCATCATCTTGTTGACGAGATCCGGCTCCCGAAGCAACGCCCGCCCCATCCCGACGAACTCGAAACCCTCTCGCATACCGGTCTCGATGTGCTCACGATTGGTGATGCCACCGAGCAGGATCAGCTTGGTATTTTTCATTATCGGTACGAACTGCCTTGCTGCAGAGAGCATGTATAGATCTTCGTAGGGGTAGCTACCCATCACCCGCTTGCCCAGGACGCGTACCCCAGGGCGCATCATCGGTGGCATCACCTTCGCGAACTCCCGCACCGGCACGTCCCCGCGGAACAAGTACATCGGACGGTAAACCGAGGAGCCCTGTGTCAGCTCGATGGCGTCGAGGGTGGCATCGGCGTCCAGAAGCGCAGTGGTCCGCAAGGACTCATCGATCCAGATGCTGCCCGGTAACCCGTCATCCATGTCCAGCTTGGCGACCACCGCGATGCGGCGCCCGACCACTTCCCGCACCCGTTGGGCGATCTCACGCACCAACCGCGACCGGCCGTCGATATCACCCCCGTACTCGTCTTTGCGACGGTTGATCAACGGGCTGAGGAACGAACTGGGTAGGTAGAGATGGCCGAAATGTAGTTCGACTGCATCGAATCCGGCGTCCACGGCCACCTGCGCCGCATCGCCGAACTGATCGATGACGGCGGCGATCTCGTCACGACGGATCTCGCGACAATAGGCGAACGAAGTCGGGTTGACGAACCGGCTGGGGGCCACTGCGGTGACCCCCGTGAGCTTCTTCTGGGCGACCACGCCCGCGTGCCCGAGCTGTGCCGAGATGCCGGCGCCGGCGGCATGTACCGCGTCGGTCAGCTTTCGCAGGCCGGCCAGCGCTGCGGCGTTCATGACGATCTGCCCGGGAGCACTGGCGCCCTCGTGTGACACACAGCAGTACGCGACGGTCGTCATGCCGACGCCCCCCTCAGCGAAGCTGCGATGGAAATCGATCAGATCGCCGGTGACGCGGCCATCGGGCGAACGTCCCTCCGAAGTAGCAGCTTTGATGATTCTGTTGCGCAACCGGACGGGTCCGAGTTGGACGGGGGCGAACGGATCTGGGCTGAGATCGGTCATCGGCACACCGTCGCCGCACCGCAGGCGCACGTCAATGGTGTTCTCCCAATGGTCGGGATCGGGAAAGTTCCCGGTCCTGATCACTGCCTAGGCTCGGCCCATGGCAGACGGTGAGGTCTTCATCATCGACCGGGTGGTGACACGGCCCGGACGCGCCCGGGAGTTCATCGATACGTATCTGGCCGGATACGCCCCTGGCGCTCGGGAGCGCGGGATGACGCTGCGCACGGTGCTGGTTACCCCGCCGATCTGGTACGACTCGCAACCCAACACCGTGACCATCACCTGGTCGTTGCCCAGCGCCCAGGCGTGGTGGGAAATGACGTGGCAGGGGCGTCCCGATCCCACCGTGGGCGGCTGGTGGGAAGGCGTGCAAAAGCTCATCATCGAACGCGATCGCACTGCCGCTGCTGCATACGAGGATGTCGAGAGGCTGTGCGATGTATAGCGTCACGCGCCTCATCGATGTGGCCATGGGTGACCGCGAGCGCGTGCGCAACAGTCTGGAGCACCTGGCGCGCCACAGCGGAGCACACCGGCACCTTGTTGCCCCTACTCTCTCCGGCAGCCGAAATGGTGGCGACCTACTGCTGCATCTCCGTTTCGCGGACGTCGCCCAGTGGACTGGGATGGCCGAACAGTTCGAAACCGCACTTGCCGATCCGGCGATCACGCGTGTCAACGGGGCGGGCTATACCGGCTCGGCCACGGCCATCGACGGCCGCTCAGCCGGCACCGTCTACCGTGCACTGTTGCTGCGAGTCCAGCCAGACTGCGACCAGAAGCACCTGTCCAGGTTCGAGGAGGACCTGACACGATTGCCTGCCTACGTGTCCACCATCAGCGCATGGCAGCTGAGCAGACCCGACCACACTGTGGGGTCGACGGGATGGACCCACGTGTTCGAGCAGGAGTTCATCGATGCCGATGGCATCATGGGCGCGTACTTGATGCACCCCATTCACTGGGCTGTGGTCGACCGCTGGTTCGACCCGGAATGCCCTGATGCCATTGTCCGCGAACGTGTCTGTCACAGCTTCTGCCTGGACACCGGACGGGTGCTGCGCTGACGCAACAGGCTCTACATGCCCAGCGGCAGGATATTGGGATTGGCATTTGCCGGGGGTTCCAGCGGCGGTAACACGGTCTTCCCGTCCAGACCGCGCACCGTCAGCTTCTGCGACCACGGGTAGTGCAGACTGAAGGCGACCAAACCCGTGCGCTCGGCGGCAGGCAGATGGCACATCGCCAGCACCGTCTCGGCCAGGTACTCGACGGGCTCGGTCGGGAATGTGTCCGGGATTAGGCTCGCCGCGCCTGGAGTGCGGACGGCGCTGGACGGTCCGACGACATTGACGGCGATGTTCGCATCGAGCAGTTCGGCCGCGATGCCCTGGGTGAACCGGTGCAGCGCAGCCTTCATCGAGGCGTAGATGACGTCACCGGATGTCTTGTTGTACTCCCGGTAAGGCCGTGCCGGGGCCAGCCCGGTGACCGAACCGATGTTGACGATCCAACCCGCGCCCCCACGCTTCATGTGCGGCACCGCGTTCTGGGTCAACACGAACGGCGTGCGCACATAGTGCTCGATGGTGCGATCGAAGGTATCCATCGGCATGTCTTCGATGACCGAGTAGTCGGCATAACCGGCATTGTTCACCAGAATGTCCAGCCGGCCCGCCCGCTCGACCACCTGATCGACCAGACGCGCCCGCTGCACAGCGTCTTCCAGATCGCAGGCAATCCCGAACGCAGTACCGCCGGCCGCCTCGATCAAGTCGATCGTCTCCCCGATCGTGCCCGGCAGCTCCGACGCCATACCGGCCCGCCTCGACACCGACGGCTGATAGGACCGCGCAGTGACAGCGACAATGGCGCCCTCGGCGGCCAGTCGCTGTGCGATGGCGCGCCCGATTCCGCGGCTGCTGCCGGTCACCAAAGCCGTTTTACCGCTGAGGATTTTGCTCACCGGACGACGAGATCCGCTGGCTCGGGAACGCGATGGCTCTGCCACACGTCGATCAGACGGAACGGGAAGGCCGTGACAATGCGGCCACCGGAGCGGTAATAGGTATGCGCGGTGGGCGTATGACACCACACCGTCTGCGCCATCGCCTCATCGATCTGACGTACATAGGCTTCGAATGCCTCGGGCGTGACCTCCAACGTCTCCGCCTCTTTCTCGGCTATCAACTGCAGGCACTCCATCACGTAATGCACCATCACCTCGACACCGAAATTGTGTCCGGCCCCGTGCCCGGGGCTGTAGTTCGGAGCCGAAGAGATGAACATGTTCGGGAATCCCGGCACCAGACCGCCTCGATAGGCGCTGGGGCTGTCACCCCACACATCATTGAGCTTGAGACCTTCGCGGCCCCGGATGTCGACCGTGGAAAGGAAATCCAGGTGGTACCCGGTGGCGTAGATGATCACGTCGAGATCGATCTGGCGGCCGTCCTGGGTGACGATGCCGCGTTCGTTGACCCGGGCGGGTTCGCTGGCCTCGACGTCGACATGCGCTCGGGCCAGTGCCGCGTAGTAACCTCCGGGGTCGCGAATGATGCGTTTGCCGTACGGCGCGAAGTCGGGTGTGACCTTCTTGGCGAGTTCGGAACCCGCACCGAAGACGCGGTCGATGTACTCCAGACACATCTGCAGCAGCACGTCGTTGGGTCGCGAGATCGAAAGGTGCTCTGCGGCCCACTCCGGGTCCCGCACGATCACCGGGTAGTTGTTGTCGGCGGTGCCCCAAAATGACTTCAGCCGAGTCCAGTTGGCGTAGTAGGGCACATGCGCGTTCAGCCACCGGCGGTGCTCGGGCACGTCATCGGTCAAGCGTTTGCGCGGCGCCACCCAGTGCGGCTGGCGCTGGAACACCGTCAAGTGAGCGACCTCGTCGACCGAGGCATCCACGATCTGCACCGCGGTGCAGCCGGCACCGATGATAGCCACCTTTTTGCCTCGCAATGAGATCTCGGGATCCCACTCGGCGGTGTGGACACTCACGCCGCGGAACGTCTCTCTACCTGCCAGCTCGGGCCAGCGCGGGCGATTGAGGTACCCGGCTGCGGGCACCACCACATTGGCGTGGGAAAGGTCGCGGGCGCCGTCGGCCGTGACGGTGCGCACCTCCCACATCTTTCGTTCCTCGTCCCACCGAAGCGCTTCGACGCTGGTGTTGAATTTGATGTGATCGCGCAACGCGTTCTTGTCCGCCACCGATTGCAGGTAGCGCTGGTACTCCGCACCTTGTGGGTAGTAGCTGCTCCAGTCGCCGTTGATATCTCGGGACAGCGAGTAGTAGGCCGACGGTGTGTCGACACCGATACCCGGGTAGCGGGTCGTCAACCAGGTGCCACCCACCTCGGGATTGCGGTCGATGATCTCGTACGCGATGCCCGCTGCGCCGCACTCGAGCGCCATGGCCATCCCGGCGATACCGGCCCCCACGATGACGACCTTGAAACCCGACGGCAGCGCCGCGGTTCTCGGCAATACCGGTTGAGAAGGATGAAATCCGCCCTGCTCAAGCAGCAGGCCGATGTACTCCGCACCCACCTCACTGCCGAGGGCCAGCGGGGCCACACGCGCGAACAGACCCGGGTCGTCCGCGGACAGGACATCCGACGGACGCGGCGCTTCCAGTGCGGCTACCACTGCCTCGACCAGAGCTGCATGCGTGTCCGGATCGGTTGTCCCCACCTGTTCGGGAGGGTCCGGGGTGAATGAGATCTTGCCGGCGAACCGGTCCGCGACGTCGGCATCACCGGTCAGCTGGGCCAGCACCGCCACCAGGACTCCGGCATCGGCGCAGCGCAGGTAGCCACGCAGTTCCTCTGGGTCCAGCGATTTCTCGTCGGCGGCCACGGTCACAGCGATCGTCATCGATCCTCCTTGCTCGTCACGCTGAGTATGTGACCGCCTCGGCGGCATCGGTGAACCGTTTTCTACTGAGCGGGACGTCAGGTCATCTCACCCTCGACGCCGGACCTACAGTCCGATCCATGAACGATCTGCATACTGTGCTCGCGTCGGCTCGCAGCCACGCGCTCGGCGACATTCCGCGTCGCCCCGCACGCAAATACCCGAACAAGATCGCGATCATCGACGGTGATGTCAGCCTGACCTTCGCCGACTTCGAGCATCTGGTGGACCGAGCGGCAGCCGCGTTGACCGACAACGGCTTCGGGGTGGGCGACCGGGTGGCCCTGTTGGCGCGCAACTGCTGGCAGTACGCGGTGATGGCGTTCGCGACCGCCCGTGCCGGTGTGGTGCTCGTCCCTGTCAACTTCATGCTGACCGCCGAGGAGATCGCATTCATCCTCGAACACAGCCGCGCGACGGGGTTCGTGGTCGAAGCCGGTCTGGCCCCGGTCGCCGAGGCCGCGATGCAGCGCGCGACATCGGTGAGGACGAAGGTTGCTCTCGTGCTGGCCGGCCAGACCGTTCCGCCGGGCTGGCCGGACTTCGGCGACTGGCTGCACACCGACTCAGCGGCGCCCGATCCGCTCATCGAGGACGACCAACTGATCCGGCTCATGTACACCAGCGGCACCGAGTCGCATCCCAAGGGCGCCATGCACTCCACCAGAAGTTTGATGGGCAACTACATCAGCTCCATCATCGCCGGCTCGATGGAGGAGAGCGATGTCGAGATCCATTCGCTGCCGCTTTACCACTGCGCGCAACTCGACAACTTCCTGATCACCGATATCTATCTGGGCGCCACCAGCATCATCCTGCCGCGCGCGGACCCCGATTTGGTGTTGCGCACCATCGAAAGGTACCGCGTGACCAACTATTTCGCGCCACCGACGGTGTGGATCTCACTGCTGCGGTCATCGGTGTTCGACGAGGTCGACCTGTCCAGTCTGCGGAAGGGCTACTACGGCGCGTCGGCGATGCCCGTCGAGATCCTGGCCGAGATGCGTGAGCGACTTCCCCACCTGCGGCTGTGGAACTTCTACGGTCAGACAGAGATGGCCCCGCTGGCATCGGCGCTGGGTCCGGAGGAACAGGACGCGCACGCAGGATCCGCGGGACGGCCGGTGATCAACGTGGAGACCGCCATCCTCGATGACGACAACACCCCGGTCGCCTCGGGCGTCGTCGGCGAGGTCGCCCATCGGAGTCCGCACCTGATGCTCGGTTATCTGGACGATGACGCCAAGACCGCGGAGTCGTTCCGTGGCGGCTGGTTCCACTCCGGCGACCTTGGCTACTACGACGAGCACGGTCTGCTGTATGTGGTGGACCGTAAGAAGGACACGATCAAGACCGGCGGTGAGAATGTGGCGAGCCGTGAGGTCGAAGAGGTGATCTATCGGCACGCCGGGGTGGAAGAGGTGGCCGTGTTCGGGCTTCCGCATCCGGTGTGGGTGGAGGCGGTGGTCGCCGCGGTGGTTCCACGCGAGGGGACGCAGATCACCGAGGACCAGCTGATGACCCATTGCAGAACGCATCTGGCCGGCTTCAAGACACCCAAGCAGGTGTTCTTCGTCGACGCGCTACCCAAGAATCCGAGCGGCAAGCTGCTCAAACGTGTGCTGCGGGAGCAATTCAGCACCCGCTAGTGCCCGCTGGGCGGGATTCGAACGGCGGCCCCGCCGGCTATGGCGTTAGCGTCCGCTGAGATGTCGGCGGTACGCGCGTCTGCGATCCCAGCGTGCGCTGATCGATTATGAGCGAGAGGTTTTCAGCACCGTGAGTCAAGCCCCGATCAAGGGTCGCATTGCCCGCTTCGACGAGCCCGGTAAGCCGTTCGAGATCGAGTCGGTCACCCTGCCCGGTATCGGACCAGGCGAAATCCTCATCAAGGTCACCAGGGCCAATATCTGCGGATCCGACGTCCATGCCTGGCACGGCACCTTCGCCACCCGTGGCTTGGGCGGCCAATTACCGACCGTGCTGGGCCACGAGATGGTCGGTGTGATCGCAGCCATGGATGGCGGTGTTGGTTCGGACTCCAACGGCAAGCCGCTGCACATCGGGACACGCGTGGTGTTCCCGTACTTCTTCTGCTGTCATACCTGCCGAAACTGTCTGGCGGGTCGAAGGAATGCCTGCCTGAACCTGAAGATGGCGATGCTGGGGCGCGCCGACGAGCCCCCGTACTTCGTCGGCGGCTACGCGGATTACTTCGTGTTGCCTGCGGGCGCCGTGCTCTACACGGTCCCCGATGCCGTGTCCGACGATATCGCGGCCGGCGCGAATTGTGCTCTGTCTCAGGTGATGTACGGGCTGGAGCGGGTCGACCAGCAACTCGGCGAATATGTGGTGGTGCAGGGCGCTGGTGCACTGGGCCTGTATGCGGTGGCGGTGGCCAAGGCCCGGGGCGCCGCCAAGGTCATCGCCATCGACGGTGTGAAGGAACGGTTGGACCTTGCCCTTGCCTTCGGCGCTGACGCCGTCATCGATATCATGGAGTTCACCACCGAGAAAGAGCGCGCCAAGATCGTGCGCACACTCACCGACGGGCAGGGCGCCGATGTGGTGGTCGAGGTCGTCGGGCACCCCTCGGCGATCGACGAAGGACTCAAGTTGCTCGGCCAGTTCGGCCGCTACGTCGAAATCGGCAATATCAATATCGGCAAGACCTTCGAATTCGATCCCTCCCGCTTCGTCTTCGGCAACAAGACGATGATCGGCGTCTCGCTCTACGACCCCTCTGTACTGTCACGCGCGCTGTATTTCCTTGCCGCGTATCAGGACTCATTGCCCTTCGAGCGACTTGCTGCGGCCTGCTACTCCCTCGATGACATCAATGATGCCTTCGCTGCCGCCGCGGACAGACGTGATATCCGTGCCAGCATCGTGCCCTGAATCCAGCAACCCGGAGAACGTTTCTTGATGAGCAACCACGAATATGCCCGCACCAAGCTGTTCATCGACGGTCAGTGGGCCTCCCCCGCCGGCACCGATCTCATCGAGGTGATCAACCCCGCGACCGAGCAGGTGCTGGGCACCGTCCCGAGCGGCAATGGTGCCGATGTCGATGCCGCGGTCGCCGCGGCGAGGAACGCGTTCGACCCGATGATCGGTGTCACGGAGCGACGCGAGCGCCTGGACGCGGTGATCACCGCCATGGAGAAGCGACTGCCCGATATCGCCGAGACGATCACCAGTGAAATGGGCGCCCCGATCCGGATCTCGCAGTCCGTCCAGACCCAGGTGCCGTTGGCGGTGGCACGCGGATTCGCCGACGCGCTGTCGACGTTCGAGTTCGAGGAGCGCATCGGCAACTCCCTGGTGACCCGCGAACCCTACGGCGTGGTCGCGGCGATCACCCCGTGGAACTATCCGCTGTACCAGGTCGTGGCGAAAGTGATCCCCGCGATCGCGGCGGGCTGCACGGTGGTCCTCAAGCCCAGCAACGAGGCACCGCTGTCGGTGTTCGAGTTCGTCGAGGCGCTCGAGGACGCCGGTCTGCCGCCCGGTGTCGTCAACCTGGTCTCGGGTCCGGGCCGCGTCATCGGCGAGAGGCTGTCCGAGCACGAGGGCGTCGATTTCGTCTCCTTCACCGGGTCCACCGTCGTCGGAAGTCGTGTCGGTGAGCTGGCCGGCAGAACCATCAAGAAGGTCGCTCTCGAGCTCGGCGGAAAATCCGCCAACGTCATCCTCGACGGCGCCGACCTGACGACCGCGGTGAAAGCCGGTGTCGGGAACGCATTCCTCAACGGTGGTCAGACCTGCATGGCGTGGACGCGCATGCTGGTCCCGGCTTCCCGGTACGGCGAGGCACTCGATCTGGTGGAAGCGGCAGTCGCCAGGTACACCGTCGGTGACCCGACCGACCCCGCCACCCGGATCGGTCCCTCGGCCTCGTCATCGCAGCAGCAGTCTGTCCTCGGATTCATCGAACGGGCTTCGGGTCAGGGCGCCCGCCTGCTCACCGGTGGGGCTCAGAAGGTCCGGGATGTCGGCTATTACGTTGCGCCTACGGTGTTCGCCGATGTCGATCCGGCGTCCGAACTCGGCCAGGAGGAGGTCTTCGGCCCGGTGCTGGCCGTCATCCCGTTCCGCGACACCGATGAGGCGCTGGAAATCGCCAACGGCACCCCCTACGGACTGTCGGGTGCCGTGTGGGCCGCCGACGACGACACCGCGGTCGCCTTCGCACGGCAGGTGCAGACCGGGCAGCTCGACATCAACGGCGGCAAGTACAACCCGGCCGCGCCGTTCGGCGGCTACAAGAAGTCCGGTATCGGCCGCGAACTCGGCCGGATCGGATTCGAAGAGTACCTGCAGATCAAGTCGCTGCAGCTGCCCTGATCGCACACCAAGGAGCCCGGGAAACCACATGCCGATAGATACCACTGAGCCACTACGCGTCGCCACCGACGGATACGTCCAGACCTGGACCATCAACCGTCCGGAGTCCGGTAACGCCATCACAGGCAAGGACGTGATCGCCGCATTCGAAGCGGCAGTCGACCGGGCGAACGCGGATACCGCGGTCCGCGCCATCGTGCTGACCGGCGAGGGAAAGATCTTCTCCGCCGGTGGCAATGTCAAGGAGATGGCCGACGGCCACGGAATGTTCGGTCTCGCTCCCATTGAACAGCGCTACGCCTATGTCGACGGCATCCAGCGCATCCCGCGTGCGCTCGGCAGACTCGAAGTGCCCCTCATCGCCGCCGTCAACGGTGCCGCCATCGGCGCGGGGTGCGATCTGGCCATGATGTGTGACATTCGCATCGCCTCGGATCGGGCTTCGTTCGCGGAGAGCTTCGTGCAGCTCGGCCTCGTCCCCGGTGACGGCGGCACCTGGTTCCTGCAGCGGACGATCGGCTACGAACGTGCCGCCGAGATGACCTTCACCGGCGACCGCATCGACGCAGCGACCGCGCTGGACTGGCGGTTGGTGAGCCGGGTTGTCGCGCACGAAGTCCTGCTCTCTGCGGCCGGCGAACTGGCGGAACGCATCGCTAAGAACCCATCGCATGCACTACGGATGGCCAAGCGCTTGATGCAGGAATCGCGCACCGGGCTGCTGGAACAGACTCTGGGCATGGCAGCGGCCCTGCAGCCACTGGCCCACGCCGATGCGGAACACCGGCAGCGGATCGAGAAATGGCGAAGCGCATGATGGCACGGCCACAGCTTGTGCCACCCGCCGGAACTGATCTTGCAGACGCTGCGCCGCTGCGTGCCGAGGTCCGCGCCTTCCTAGCCGATCAACTGGCCGCACACGCCTTCGTTCCGTCGGTCGACGGCTGGCTCTCCGGCTGGGACGAGGAATTCAGCGCTGTGCTCGCCGCCCGCGGCTATCTCGGCATGACGATTCCCAAAGAGTATGGCGGGCAGGGCCGATCTCATGTCGAACGGTTCGTCGTGACCGAGGAGTTGCTGGCCGCCGGGGCACCCGTTGCGGCGCATTGGATTGCCGACAGGCAAATTGTGCCGGCGCTGCTCAAATTCGGTACCGAGGCGCAGCGACGCGAATTTCTTCCCAGGATCGCGTCAGGGACTTGCTTTTTCGGCATCGGGATGAGCGAGCCGGACTCCGGCTCCGACCTTGCCAGCGTGCGTACCCGCGCCGCCCGCGTGACCGGCGGATGGTCGCTGACCGGCACCAAGGTGTGGACTTCCGGGGCACATCGCGGCCACGCCTTCATCGTGCTGGCCCGGACCGCGCCCTTGGACCCGTCTCGTCGGCACGACGGGTTGAGTCAGTTCATCGTGCGGTTCGACGGACCGGGCGTCGACGTGCGCCCCATCGTGTCGATGAACGGTCGACACCACTTCAACGAGGTGATCCTCGATGAGGCCTTCGTTTCGGACGACATGGTGTTCGGCACGATTGGCGATGGTTGGAGCCAGGTCACCTCGGAACTCAGTTTCGAGCGCAGCGGACCAGAACGTTTCCTGTCCACTTTTCCGGTGCTCGCCACGTGCGCCGATCACGTGACAAGCCAACAGGCTCATCATGATACGACGTTGGGTCGGCTGGTGGCTCGCGTGACCGGCCTGCACCAGATGTCCACTGCCGTCGCCGGGGCGTTGGAACGCAGCGAACCCGCCGATGTGGCCGCCGCCGTGGTCAAGCTATTGGGCACCACCACCGAGGGCGATATCGCTGACTTCGCGGACCTGCGCGCCGGCGACGAGACCGACCGCCAGTTCCGGGACCTCATCGCCGTCGCAGTGGATCAGCGCCCCGGTTTCACCCTTCGCGGCGGAACCACCGAGGTATTGCGTGGCGTGATCGCCCGCGGATTGGGGATGCGATGACGCTGTACGACGCAGCGACAGGCACCGTCGACGCCGATCTGATCGACATGATCGACAGTGTCCTGGCGGCTTACCGGCGCAACCACCCACTTCAGGGCGCGGTCGCACGCGATACCGAATTGTGGAGCAATCTTGACAATCTGGGCTTGGTACGGCTGACCGGTGCCTCGGACAATGGTGGTAGTGGTGCGGGATGGGCAGAAGCCGCCGAGCTCATTGCTGCAGCGGTCCGGCATGGCGTGCGGGTTCCCCTGGCCGAACACGATCTGTTGGCGTGCTGGATGCTCGAAGCCGTCGGACTGCCGATCGACGGGGCCGTGCGCACGATCTGCGTCCTCGACGAATCGGGCGTCGCGACCGCGGTTCCGTGGGCGTCCACCGCCCAGCGCATCGTCGTGGTCCGGCGTGAAGGCGACCGCCACCACGTCGCCGATGTCGACCCAGCTTCGTTGAGTGTCACCGCCGGCACGAACATGATCGGGGAACCCCGCGACACCGTCACCGCGGACGTGTCGGTGCTCGCGGGGCAGGGCAAGAGCGTCGACGCGGTGCGGGTGCGGCAGCTGCAGTTCAAGTCCGCCATGGTCCGCTGCATCCAGGTGTGCACCGCACTCGACGTCGCCCTGGATCTCACCATCGAGCACACCTCGTCGCGCACCCAATTCGGGCGTTCCCTGTCGAAATTCCAGGCGATCCAGCATATGGTCGCCGATATCGCCGCCGAGGCGGCACTGGCGAGAGCCGCCACCGACGCGGCGCTGAACGCGGCAATCAGCACCGGGTGGGCGGCGGACAATCTCGGCTTCCTGGTCGCGGTCGCGCGCTCGTGCGCGGGACATGCCGCATCGGTGGTCGTGCGCAACGCGCATCAAGCGCATGGTGCCATCGGTACGACGATCGAGCATCGCTTGCACGAGTACACCCGTTCGGCGCTGGCGTGGCGCGCGGAATACGGATCGGTCCAGTATTGGGACGCAGAGGTGACCCGGGCCGCGCAGGCCGCAGGTGCAGCCGGTCTGTGGCCGTTGATCGCCGACTGACCACTTTTCGGTTCATGTTCCACTGACCGGTCAACGCCATGTCGAAGACCATCGGTCACCGGTTGACTCGTCACCATGAGCAACCAGATCACGCTGCCGGAAGTGCAGGAGTTCATCGCCAGTTTCTGGTACCACTACGACCAGGGCCAGTTCGATGTGCTCGCCACCTTCATCGCCGGTGAGATGCAGTACCTGAGCCGCTCCGACTCGGGCAACTGCCCATTCGAGGACCTCCTGGCGGCCGAACTGAGCGGTGCCGCAGACACTTTGGCGTGGTTGAAACAGCACCGCGACGAGAACCCCTATCCGCTGCGCCACCACGCCACCAACGTGTTCCGCACCAGCACCGAAGGCGATGTCACCGGTGTGCGCTTCTACCTGTACGTCAACCAGGTCACCAACAACGTGCCCTTCGACGTGTCATCCGGGGTGGTCGACATCGGCGTCCGACGCAATGGCGATTCCCTGGCGCTCACCAGCATGACCGTGGTGCTCGACGCCGAGGACTCCATTCCATTCTCCGAGTACCGGGCCAAGCTCAGCGCGGCGAACGCCTGACCGTGACTGCTCCCGACGCGCGCGCCACCTTCGGCGGCGGCATCGCTGTGATCACCGGCGCCGGGGCCGGTATCGGAGCCGGCCTGGCTCGGCACGCACACCGTCTCGGCATGACGGTGGTCCTTGTCGATGTGGACGAACGTGCGGCGACCACCCTGCGAAACGATCTTGTCGCGGACGGGGGGAATGCCCACGTCGAGGTCTGTGACGTCCGCGATGCAGAGGCGATGGTCGAACTGGCCGAGCGGGTGTACCGCGATATCGGTCCGGTGCGCCTGTTGGTCAATAATGCCGGCATCGAACAGTTCGGTTATCTATGGGATACGCCGGTCGCCAACTGGGACCGGGTGATGGACATCAACGTCAGCGGCGTCTTCCACGGAGTTCGCGCCTTCCTGCCCAGGATGATTGCCGCCGCCACCCCGGCTTGGGTGTGGAATCTGTCATCGATCGGCGGCGTGGCGGCCGTACCTCTGCAGGCTCCCTACATCGTGAGCAAGCACGCGGTGCTCGCGCTCACCGAGTGCTTGCGCCTCGAGGTGGAACTCGCCGGGCACGCCGACTTCATCCGGGTGCAGGCCGTTCTCCCCGGTGCGGTGAAGTCGAACATCTTCGAGGCGGCCGGCGGCGTCGACTCCGCCGCTGCAGGCACCGATGTCGCAGCGGCCGAGAACCAACGGGCGGCTATGCTCGACATCAAGGCTGCAGCAATGGATCCCGACGCCGCGGCCGCGGTGGTATTCGAACAATCCGCCCAGGATGCGTTCTACCTGTTAACGCAGCCGGAATACGTGGGATCGGCAATGGCCGAGCGCGCCGAGATCTTGAGCAACCTCACCGCTCCGCGGCTACGCACCGAGCGCCGCTTCGACCCGGCCGAACACTGAAAGCCATGAGCGGCAACAATCGTCCGGGACTCGACCCCGACGCTGCGCAACGCGTTGTCGCCTTCGGTCCGCCGACACCCATGCGTGAACGCGGACTGCAAGCAATTCGCGACAGCATCGAAACCGCATCTCTCCCCGTCGATATGCCCGCCATGGCGGACATCAGTGACACGATGGTCGACGGGCCCGGGGGCTCAATCCCGGTTCGCATCTACCGCCCGAACAACACCGACGGGCCGGCACCCGTGATCGTGCACCTGCACGGCGGCGGGCTCGTGGTGGGCTCGAACCATTCGTTCGAGCCTATGGCACGGGCACTCGCCGCGGCCAGTGATGCCGTGGTGGTGGCCGTCGACTACCGGCTCGCGCCGGAGAATCCCCCGCCCGCTCAGTTCGACGATGCACTCGCCGTCACCAATTGGGTTGTCGCCGAGGCAGACACGTTGAGAATCGACCGTGAGAGGGTCGCCATCTGCGGGGACAGCGCCGGCGGTGGCGTCGCTGCCGCGGTAGCCTTGGCCGCGCGCGAGGCCGGTGCACCACGCTTGTTCGCGCAGGTGCTGCTGTATCCGGGCGTCGACCGAGACATGGGCGCGCCGTCAATCGTCACCCAACCCGACGCACCCCTGCTCATCCACGACGACATCATCTTTCTGCACGAACTCGCGGATCAGGGAGCGGGTTCCTCGCATGACATCCGGCGTGTCCCGGCCTATGCCGGCGATCTCAGCGCACTACCCCAGGCCATTGTGGTGACCGCAGAATTGGATCCGATCTCGGACTGGGGTGAGCGCTACGCGGCACGTCTGCGTGAGGCCGGCGTGCAGACCACAGTCACCCGGTATCCCGGGATCTATCACGGCTTCCTCATGCGTTCGGAAACGACAGCCCGTGGGCGCCTGGCCATGGCCGAGGTCGGCGCATTGCTCCGGGCGAAGTTCACTCACCCCTTGCCGTTCTGACGCGACAACCGACGTCCCGATAGCCGGGCATCGACGGTCGCCACAGCGTTGAATCCGCCCACAATCAGACATACCCATGGCGTCCGACAACCCGGAACCTAGAAAAGGAGTCCCCGTGATGCTCACCGATGAGCGAAGGATGGAGCTGTCCGACATCCTTCGTCCCGTTTCGCCACCACGCGAGATCGACAACGTCTACACCGACGATCAGCGTGATCGCCTGCTCGAGGTTGTTCGCAAGGATGCCCCGTGGCGGTTGATCATCGCTCAGCACTTCGCCTCACCCGAAGAACTGATGGCCACGATGAGTGGCAAGTTCCCCGAGGGCTTCACTCCCACCCTCGACCTGTTCCTCACGCCGACATTCCGCGGCTTCCTCGCCAACCACGGCACCGTGTTGTACCCCGAACTGCATGACTGCTTCTACAACGCGGAGTTCCTCGCGCACGCGAAGTCATACTGGGGCGCTGAGTACGCGAAGCCCGAGATGATGCTCTTCAACATCAACGGGCCATGCGCCAATCGCGATCCCGGCCATCTGGATTCACCCAGCTTCCGCGGCGTCCGATACCAGAACGCTCCCACTTGGCTGACCAGTGTGATGGGCAAGTCCGGCCTGTTCACCGAATACCTGATCAAGATGGCCCAGGTGATCACCTGGTTCTCCCATGACGCCGGCAGCGGATTCACCTATTGGCCCGAAGGTCCGCTCAAGACCCCCAAGCGCCTGGTGCCACCGGTGTACAACCGTGGCGTTGTGGTGCAGAACGAACTGCTGATGCACCGAGGTGAAGCCAATGGCCCTCTGGAACAACAGGTTCCGGCGGGTCTGGAGTTCGACACGGTGTTCGCCGGCGACCCCGCCTCCCGCGATCACTGGGTGCTGAAGAACGGTGAGAACGTGATCGCCCGTCATCACACCGACGACTTGCGGTTTCTGGTGCACTGGTCAGCCGAAGTGTTCGAGGACTATGACGAGCTCAAGAAGAACATGGATCATTCCGATGATCTGACCATCGACAAGGCGATCGACATGATGGTGGATGATCTCGGCAAGAAGGGCCTCAAACTCGACATCCCGAGCGCCCCAATGCATGACGCTGCCTTCATCGGTGCATTGAACGCGGGCTATGACCTCGGCGGACCCGCGACCTATCCGGAGGAGGCTCCGTTGAGCGCCTTCCAGTTCGCCTGATCGCGCGCTAAAGCTCTGTGGCTCCGCATGTCCCGTGGAATGCGAGGCCACGTCGCTGCTGCCGCGCGCGACGCCGGCCATCACACTGGACAAGAGGGCGTCCAGTGCGGCAGCGGAGAATGGGCACCCCCGTTCCGCGCAAACAAGGTATGCCCGGCGGCTCAATGATCGCCGGCGGTGAGCGCACCCGCCATGAGTGAATGTGCATGCGCGGCGAACTCGCGGACCCGATCGCCGATCCAGCGCACCTTGTCCACCGTGAGATGCGTGTAGGGCTGCGCCGACACGGTCATCATGACTTCACCACGAGCGTCGAAGATCGGCGCCGAGATCGTCGCGAGCGAACACTCTGCGACATCGGCCAGCTCGCCCGGTAGGAAGTCGACGATCGTCAGATCGGCGACGGCCCCGGCCAGCCGCACCGCTACGGGATCGGGCTCTTCGCCGCTGTCCAGCGCCAAGAGTGCCGAATAAACCCGCAGGAGAGGATCACTGAGCCGCTCGATGCCATATCCGCGCCGCTGAATTTCGTCCAGCACGTGGGGCATGCGGACGCGGAACACATCGTTGACCGGTCCGGCAGATTCCAGCCACCCATCGCGTGCCGCCGCGGACGCCCACGCGACGAATTCGCGCCCGAAGGGCGCCACGAAGGGCAGCCGCTGACCGGCCGTCACGCGCGCAGGCGCGGTGTCCGGAGCCGCCGACTCGATGACTGCGATGTGGCCGGCACGTACTTCCGAAACGCACACGGCCATATCTATTGCTGCGCTCAATCGGGCCAAGGGTTCGCGTAGCTTCCTCGCCACCGGCATGCTCGTCGGCTGCGCCCGGGGAAAGTTACCGCCGAGCGCGTATGTCCCACTGAGTGGGTCGCGCGAAACCCATTCGGCCGCGGCCAGTGTGGCCAGAATGGCGTGCCCGGTTGATCGACTTATCCGCAGCTGACGGCATATTTGGGCGAGCGTCAACGGCGGCCCGAGAGTATCGGCCAGCAGCTCGATGACGTCTATGACACGTCGGGTAGGCGGAGATGGGTCTTGACCGTGCCGCTCAGCCGGATCTAGGTTGGCGTTCATATATTCGGATACTACAACGAATATTCGACACCTGGCGCGCGGAGGTCCCTGAATGCAGACAAGCACCCTGACGATCGACGATCTGACAAAGCCGGTTCTGGCCCCGGCCCAACAAGAGATACTCGGCCACTTCGCCGGGTTGTCGATCGAGCTCCACCCGGACCTGCTCATCGAAGAGGCGAGGAAACACACCGGATTGGACGATTTCGGGCCGGAAGACTTCCGCAGCCGACTCGACGTCTACGCGGATGCCGCCGACTCAGACGGCGGTAACACGAATCTGAACCGCTTCATCCTGCGGAACCGCATCGTGCGCCTGCTGTCTCAGCGTCTGCTGCTGACCGACCTGCTGCGCCGGCATCCTGAGATTCAGGATATCGACATCGAGAAGCCGATCATCGTCGTGGGTCTACCTCGTTCGGGAACAACTCATTTGGTGAATCTGATGGCGGCAGACTCCAGGCGCCGAGCACTGCCCTACTGGGAAAGCCAGGAACCATTCCCGCTGCGCGGCGAAGGACCGGACGCCGACGGCGTCGATCCGCGGTTCGCACGCAGCACTGCCGAGCATGAAGCAGCGATGACGATGACTCCGCTCGTGCAGGCCATGCACGACCGCTTTCCCCAGGCGATCGAGGAAGAGGTCGAACTTCTCGACCTCGACTTCGCCAGCTACGTATTGGAGTGGCACGCCCGAGTACCGAAGTGGCGAGACTTCTATCTCGCGCTCGACCAAGACGTCCACTACGCGTACTTGCGGACAACTCTGCAAGCGCTGACTTTTCTGCGAGGTCCACGACGGTGGGTGCTGAAGTCACCGCAGCACTGCGAACAACTCGGTCCGCTGATCCGTACCTTCCCCGATGCCACCGTTGCGTTTACCCACCGCGATCCGGTGGCGGTGATCCAGTCGGCGGTCACCATGCTGGCATACGGAGATCGAGTCCGTCGCAAGGCAATTGATCCGTCCGGTCTCGTCGACTACTGGATCGATCGTATCGAGCGGTTGCTGCGCGCTTGTGTACGGGACCGCGAACTGATTCCTGCCGAACAGAGCACGGATATCTCCTTTCACCACCTCAACGGCAATGAGATGGAGATCTTGGGCAGGCTGTACGCGACCAGTGGCACCGAGATGACCGCAGATGCGCAGGCCGCGTTCCGCCACTACCTCGATGACAACCCCCGGGGCAAGCACGGCAGCCTTCGCTACGACCTGCAAGGACATTTCGGCCGGACACCAGCAGAGGTCCGCTCGCGTTTCGCGTTCTATTTCGACCGCTTCGACGTCCGGGAGGAAGTGTGAGCACCTATCGGCCGGTGTATCTCGATCGACCGGGTGCCGAGGACATCGTCGGCGCCGGTGCGCCCGCCCGAGAGGTGAGCCCCGGCATCTGGATGTCGCCTGGCTTGTCCAATTCGTTCATGCTGGCCACCGATGACGGCCGGATCGTTCTCAATACCGGAATGGGCTTCGAAGGTCCGGTGCACCGCGCCAACTACGACGCTATCGACCCCGCACCGATTCGCTACGTCATCCTGACGCAGGGACACGTCGACCACGTCGGGGGCCTCGGTTCCGTGAGCGACCCGGACAGTCAGATCGTCGCACATGCGAATTGGAAGACCTGGCGTCGCGACAATGATCTGTTGGCGGCTTTTCGCGCGCAGAACTCGTCCTTCGCCTGGCTCGACAAGGTGATGGCGACGATAGAGAACACCTCATCACGATTCGGATCGGTCCCATCACAGAGTGTCCCGACCCCGACGATCACCTTCGACGACAGCTTCGTCATCGAGTTGGGTGACCGCGTCATCGAGCTGTACGCCACACCCGGCGGTGAAACCACCGACAGCCTGGTGGCTTGGCTCCCCGACGAGGGTGTCTGCCTGGCCGGCAACGTTTTCGGTGCACTGTTCGGTCACATTCCGAATCTCGTCACGATGCGCGGCGACCGCTACCGAGATGCGCTGACTGTCGTGGAGTCCATTGATCGGGTGCGCGCCCTGGGTGCAGAGATGTTGCTCACCGGTCATTTCGGTCCGATCACCGGAAAGGACCGCATCGAGTGGGAGTTGACCAGGCTGCGTGATGCTGTGACCTACATCCATGACCGCACCGTCGCGGGTATGAACGCCGGCAAGGACGTTCATACCCTGATGCGTGAGGTGGTGCTGCCGCCCGACCTCCAGGTGGGCGAGGGCTACGGCATGGTCCGCTGGAACGTCCGCGCAATTTGGGAGAACTACGCGGGCTGGTTTCACCATCAGTCCACAGCCGAGCTGTATGCCGAATCTCCGGGCCGCACCGAATCCGACTTGCTGGACATCGCCGGCACCAGCGCGATTCTCGAACGCGCCCGATTGCTGCTGGACACGGGCGAGCCCGTACGGGCGATTCGACTCGCCGACATGGTGAACCACGCCGAAGCCGACAATGTGGAGGCCACACAGGTGTTGATCACCGCACACGAGATGCTGCTGCGAGACAGCGCCAACTTCTGGGAAGCCGCATGGCTGCGCAAACGAATTGAGGAACTGTCATGACCAACCGCGTCCGTTTCGACTTCACCGGTGCGACGGCGCTGGTCACCGGCGGCACAAGCGGCATCGGTCATGCGACGGCGTCGCTACTCCGCGACAGCGGGGCCCACGTCACGATCACCGGAACCAGAGCGAAACCCGAAGACTACGACGTCGACCTGTCGGGACTGGAGTACCGCCAACTGTCTCTCACCGACCCCGCCGGCATAGAGGCACTCGCCGACTCGTTCACTGTGTTGGACATCCTGATCAACAATGCAGGCGCCAACTTTCCTGGTGGACTCGATGAATCCACCGCGACGGGATTCACCGCATCGGTCGAAGTCAATCTGCTCGCGCCCTTCCGGCTGAGCGAAGGTCTGCATGGTGCACTCAAGGCCTCAGAATCCGAGGGCGGCGCGAGCGTTGTCATGCTCGCCTCGATGGCGGCGATCCGTGCCGTACCGGTTGTTCCCGGCTACGGATCGGGCAAGGCCGGCGTGCTCGCGTTGACCCGCAACCTCGCCGCGAAGTGGGCCGTCGACGGCATTCGGGTCAATGCTGTCGTGCCGGGACTGGTCGCCACCCGGATGACCGCACCCATGGACTACGTACCCGACGTCAAGCAAGACCAGATCGATCACACCCCGCTCGGCCGATTCGCCACACCGGCAGAGATCGCCAATCCGATCCTGTTCTTGTGTAGCGCCAATGCGTCCTACAGCACCGGATCGGCGCTCGTCGTCGACGGCGGCTACAGCGTGTTATGAGCTGCCCGCCCCACCCCACCCGCCTATCCACTCAAGGACGATCATTGTGAGAGCTGCCATCATCACTGCACCAGACAAGACCGAGATCGTGGAGGTGCCCAACCCGACAACCGGTCCCGATGACGTGCTGGTCAAGATCCGCGCGTGCGGCATCTGCGGTTCGGACAGCCTCTACATCTCCATCGGTGGGCTGCCGCCACATCAGGGCAGCATGCCGATCGGGCACGAACCGGCCGGCGAGGTCATCGAGGTCGGCCAGAACGTGCGGGACATCGCCGTCGGTGACCGGGTGGTGATCAATCCGATGGCCGTACCCGAGGACATCATCGGCAATGGCGGGACCACCGGGGCCCTGGCCGATTACCTCCTCATCAAAGACGCGGTGCGCGGCCGAAGTATCGAAGTCATCCCCGGTCACGTTCCCTTCGAGGTCGCCGCACTCAACGAGCCGATGGCGGTGGCACGGCACGCGGTGAACCAGGTTGCTCCGCGGTCCACCGACCAGGTGCTGGTCTTCGGCGCCGGCCCGATCGGTCTGGGCATCGTGATCTCGTTGAAATCGGCTGGTGTCAAACATGTCGTGGTCGCCGACGTCCTGCCCGACCGGTTGGACAAGGCGCTGCAGGTAGGCGCTGACGCTGTCATCAACTCCCGAGCGGAGGACCTGACAGCTCGTCTGATCGAGTTGCACGGGACGGGCGATTCGATGTGGCCAGATAGGTCGGGCACGAACATCTACCTTGATGCCGCCGGGGTACCGACGGTCATCGACACGGCCTTCGGCCTCGCTCAGCGCGGCGCCAAACTCGGTGTTGTCGCCGTTCACAAGGAACCGGTCACCCTCGACCTCATGAACGTGATGAGCAACGAACTGACGGTTATCGGATCGATGGGCTACCCGACCGAGATCTTCGAAGTGACCAAGGACATCGTCGACAACTGGGAGAAGTACCGGCTGATCATCAGTCATACCTTCGGATTCGACGATCTCGATGAGGCGCTGCGCTGTGTTGCCACGCCGGGCGCAGCCGACAAGGTCATCATCACGCTTGATTGATCAGGCCGTCCACCCAGCTAGAAGGAGCAACCTTGTCGATGAACACGTCTGACGCGGCAGCCGACACCATCCGAAGGTACGTCGAGCTGCTCCAGTCGGGCAGCGCCGATGAACTGGTCGCGCTGTTCGCCGAGAATGCCACGGTAGAAGATCCCGTCGGGAGTGACGTTCGCTCCGGCCGGAATGCCATCCGAGAATTCTTCAGCACGTTGGAGAGCCTCGATCGCCGAACGGAGCTGACCCACCTCCGGATCGCAGGCGCTGAAGCGGCATTCGTCTTCACGATCACGTTCACCGTCGGTGACACTCCTATGCGCCTGCAACCGATCGACACCGTGGTGTTCGACGACAACGGCGCCATCACGTGCCTGCGCAGCTATTTCGCTGCGTCGGATGTGATCGCCGGCTGACCGCCGACTGCGCAGTGTGAGTTCCACACCCGGCGGTCGTCAGGGCAATCGGCGGGAATCTGAATCCCAAGTTTAGAACTGTCGCAGCGCCGAACTCGCACTCCGAGAACGGCTTATTCGTCGAGAACCGGTAACGCGCCTTGGCGCACCGCAGCCTCGATCGACTCACGCAGATCAGGGCAGAGCGCAAAGCGTGTGTCTCGCAACATGGTGAGCGCACCGGTTCCGTGCGGTGCAGAGCGTTGGGCACAGCGCACGACGGAGTCCGCATCCCATTGCACACTGGTCTGTTCCCAGCTGCTCTTCCGGGCCTGCACCCGAGCACCGCATGACCCGCAGGTGACGGGGGTCATGGGTGCGTCGCGGAGCCGGTTGTCCGGGCGGACACTCATTTCGTCAGACCCACCAACCTGGGCAACCGGTTGGCGGCGAGGTTGGCCTCGACTTCTTTCATCCATGCTTCCCGCGGGCGGGTGGTGTCGATCTCGAACTCGAAGCGGTCCACCATGTCCGGGGTCACGTCGGCGGCGTCGACATAGAACTGCTCGTACCACCGGCGCAGTTGATAGACGGGACCATCCTCTTCGCACAACAACGGGTTGTCGATGCGGGCTTTACGTCGCCAGATGTGCACATCCTGCTCGAACCCCATTTTGACGAAGTCGCCGAGCGCGATGCCCATCTGTATCGCGACATCCTCGGGCACGTCCTCGGACTTCTCGACGGTGATTCCGTACTGCAGCACAAACGAATCCGCGTCGATCGGATAATGACAGTTCAGCAACACGGTGCGCTGATCGCCGTGCTCATAGTGATACGTGAGGTCGTCGATCATGAACGACGGCCCATGATAGGAGGCGACCGATGTAGTGCCCAGAATCTTGGATCCCTCACCGGATCCCAGGTCTGGTCGCCCGACGCTCTTGTAGTACTGCGTGGCGGTATGGCCCTCGAAGATGTTCTTGAAGCCGGTCGGTAATCCGCCGTGAATGTAGAAGAAGTGCGCCATATCGACGACGTTGTCGATGATCTCGCGGCAGTTGGTGTCGACGATCGTGGTGTACCAGTGCCAGTCGGTCCACCCGTCGCCACCGACCCCTTCGATACGCGGGATGGTCACATTGGCAGGCGGGGCTTTTTTCTCGGGGTCGTTCCAGACGAACAGCATGCCGTCCTGCTCCATGGCCGGCCAGGCCGCAGTGCGTGCGAGTTTGGGTACTCGGCGGCTGTACGGAATCTGCTTGCAGCGACCGTCACCGCCCCACCGCCAGTCGTGAAACGGGCAGGCGATCTCGTTTCCCTTGACTTCGCCGTCGGAGAGGTCGCCTCCCATGTGCCGGCAGTAGGCGTCGAGAACGTTGATCTTGCTGTCCGCACCGCGAAAGACCACCAGTTTGCCGCCGAAGGCGTTGATGGAATGTGGGTTACCGTCGCCGAGGTCGCGTGTCAGACCAAGGCAGTGCCAACCGCGGGCGAATCGTGCCGGTGCGGCCTGCGCCTCGATCTGACGAACGTCTTCGGCACCGTCGGGCTGCAACGATGTCATGTCGTGCCATCCTCGCTGTTCGATGAAAGTCGGATGAACCCGTTGTAGCACCGGAAATCTGGGGTGCCCTCGTCATGTTCCACTGACCGGGCGCCGATGTCGCGGGGCCGGGTCCCCGGCTGCAGAATCAACCGGTGACTCAACCGCAAAACATCACCGTCGACCTTCTCATCGTCGGCTCGGGTACCGGGATGGCCGCAGCGTTGACGGCGCACGAACTCGGACTCTCCACCCTCATCGTGGAGAAGACGCCCTACGTCGGTGGTTCCACAGCGCGGTCCGGCGGCGCGTTCTGGATGCCGGGCAACCCCATCCTCACCGAGAGCGGTTCCGCGGACAGCCTCGACAAGGGGCGGACCTACCTGGAGACGCTGATCGGGGACGACGCTCCGCACGATCGGGCGCACGCATTCGTGGAGTACGGGTCTGCGACCATCGAGATGTTGCGCCGCACCACCCCGATGAAGTTCCAATGGGCCAAGGGTTACTCCGATTACCACCCGGAACGACTGGGGGGCAGCGCCGTTGGCCGCACCTGCGAGTGCCGCCCGTTCAACACCGCGGTGCTCGGACCTGAACTGACCCGGCTCCGGCCCGGCGTGATGAAGTCGTCGTTCCCGATGCCGGTCACCGGGGCCGACTACCGCTGGCTGAACCTGATGGCGCGGACCCCGCGTAAGTCGTGGCCGCGCATCCTGCTGCGCGCCGCGCAGGGCATCGGTGGTCTGGCGCTGCGGCGTCGTTACGCTGCCGGCGGCCAGGCACTGGCTGCGGGTATGTTCGCCGGCGTCGTGCAGGCGGGCATACCGGTCTGGACCGATACACCTCTCCTCGAACTGGTCGAAGATGGCGACCGGGTGACCGGTGCGGTGGTGGACCGAAACGGCACCAGAGTGACGGTGACGGCGCGCCGCGGTGTCGTGCTCGCCGCTGGCGGTTTCGATCATCTGATGGATTGGCGCCACAAATTCCAATCCGAACGGCTGGCCGAGAACGCCAGCCTGGGCGCCGAAGGCAACACCGGCGACGGCATCCGCCTGGCCCAGGACGTGGGCGCCGGTACCAGCCTGATGGATCAGGCGTGGTGGTTCCCCGCCTTCGCCCCGCTACCCGGTGGCGAACCCACGGTCATGCTTGCCGAACGCTCGCTGCCCGGGTGCCTGCTCGTGGATCAGAACGGTGAGCGCTTCATCAACGAGGCGACCGACTACATGTCGTTCGGCCAGGAATTATTGCGCCGCGAGCAGGCGGGCGTGCCGGTGGAGGAGATGTGGATGATCTTCGACCAGCGGTACCGGAACAGCTATCTGCTTGCCGCCGAACTTTTTCCGCGCATGCCGATCCCCCAAACCTGGTATGACGCCGGGATCGCCCACCGCAGTGACGAGCTCGCGTCGCTGGCCGCCCAGATAGGCGTTGAGCCGGCCACTTTCACCGCCACGATGAACCGCTTCAACGACTTGGCCGATGCCGGCGTCGACTCCGACTTCCAGCGAGGCGCCAGCGCCTATGACCGTTACTACGGGGATCCGACCGTGGCGCCCAACCCCAATCTGCGGCCGCTGAACTCGGGACCGTTCTACGCGGTCAAGGTGGTGCTCAGCGACCTGGGCACCTGCGGTGGGGTACGCGCCGATGCGCGGGGACGCGTGCTCCGCGAGGACGGGTCGACGGTTGACGGCCTCTATGCAATCGGCAACACGGCCGCGAACACGTTCGGCAAGACGTATCCGGGTGCGGGGGCCACCATTGGCCAGGGCTTGGTGTTCGGGTTCATTGCGGCACAGCACGCAGCCGGCCGGCTCTCCTGAGCCGGGTCGCGGTTTCAGTCTGTCGGACCCTCGACGCCTGAAGCGTCCTCATCGGCGATCCTTCTCTCCACTTCATACCAATACTCCCGCACCGGGAACTGGATGCCCTCGGGGCCATTCTCTCCGAAGGTGTTCTCCACGGCGTCGAGATCTTTGATCATCTGCATCGCCAGTTCGTGTTCAGCCGCGTAGTACTGCTCAGACCATTTCAGGGCCAACCGGGCGTATGCCCACGCCGGTTGTTCACTCGTCCAGCGCACTTCGAGCGCGGCGGCCTGTTGGAGCTGCTCGGTATAGGCGGCATGTTCGGTGAGAATTTCGCGCAGTCGACCCGGTTTCAGGAGATGTCCGAGCATGACCCGAAGCATCGGATTGTGCTTGAGGCTTGGCGGTTCCACTGGATCTTCGTTGATCCAATGGCTGACCGCCGCCAACCCGCTGTCGGTGATCTTGTACATCCGCCGACTGCGAATCCCGGCATCAACTCGCGAACTCACCAAGCCCAACTTCTCCATCCGCTTGAGCTCGGAATAGATCTGGCTGTAGGCCGGACTTGAGTAGAAGAAGCGGATCGCCCAGTTGATCCACTTCTTGATGTCATAGCCAGAAAGCTCCTCGCCACTGGTGAGCAATCCGAGCAGGGCCCACCCCGTGGGCGACACACTCAACCCACTTGATGCGTTCTCGGCGCCTTCCGTCACTCGCCAAGGCTAGCAATGGCGGCACCCACCGGTCGCGCTACTGCCGCTGACCGGGAGAACGCGTTGCGTACCGGCAACGAAAGGCGGAAAGGTGGCGACGAGTCCGATTCGAAGGAGGGGTATGACCGAGGAGCTGACCGTGTCCTGCAGTGGCGGCCTGATCACGCCGGCGGCGCCTGAGATGCGGCGCGTACTGGGCCACTTCTGCACCGGTATCGCCGTCATCACCGCTCACGATGGCACCCGCCCGATCGGGTTCACCTGCCAATCGGTCACCTCGGTGTCGCTGGATCCTCCCTACATCTCCTTCTGCCCGTCGAACTCGTCGACGAGTTGGCCGCTGATCCGCGCGGTCGGGGGGGTGTGCGTCAACATCCTGGCCGCCGATCAGCAGGATGTATGCGCACAGTTCGCGACCCGCGGCGACGACAAGTTCGAAGGGATCGGCTGGCGTCCCGGCGACAACGGTGCCCCGACGCTGGACGGGACGTTGGCGTCGATCGAAGCGGAGGTCGAGTTCGAGCACACCGCAGGAGACCATTCGATCGTCGTCGCCCGGGTGTCGGGACTGCGGGCAGCTCCCGATCGCGAACCCCTGCTGTTCTACCGCGGCGCCTACGGCGGGTTCGACGGAGCAGCTCATGCCTGACGTGGACGCCGAATTCGACGTGGTGGTCGCCGGAACCGGCGGCGGTCTGGCCGGCGCATACACCGCCGGCCGCGAGGGACTTTCGGTGCTTGTCGTCGAAGCCACCGAGAAGTTCGGCGGAACCACGGCGTATTCGGGCGGCGGAGGCATGTGGTACCCGTGCAACCCCGTGCTGACACGGGCGGGAAGCGACGACACGATGGAGGAGGCGCTCAGCTACTTCCACTCGGTCGTGGGTGACCGAACGCCCCGCGCGCTACAGGACACCTATGTTCGGGGTGGGTCTTCGTTCATCGAATACCTGGAGCGGGATGCCGGTTTCGCGTTCACCGCGCTCCCCTGGCCGGATTACTACGGTTCGGCACCCGGCGCTCGTCACGACGGAAACCGCCATATCGTCCCGCTTCCGCTGCCGGACGCCGACCTCGGCCGCTACGCGGGAACAGTGCGCGGGCCGCTGGACACCGAACGGCTTGGCGCACCGGCTCCCGATCTGCTCATCGGTGGTCGCGCCTTGATCGGCAGATTCCTCGCCGCGCTCGACAAGTTGCCCACCGTCACATGCTGGCGCAACACCCCGCTGCTGGAGCTGATCACAGCGGACGGAAACGTCATCGGCGCGGTGGTCGAGCACGACGGTGCCACGGTGCGCGTACAGGCACGCCGAGGTGTCCTGCTGGCCAGCGGCGGTTTCGAGCAGAACGCCGCCATGCGCACCGAATACGGCGTGCCCGGTGATGCTCACGACACGATGGGCGCACCGGGTAACACCGGGAGAGCCCACCGGGCCGCCATGGCGGTCGGCGCCGATACCGATTTGATGGATCAAGCGTGGTGGTCTCCGGGAATGACCCATCCCGACGGCCGCTCCGCATTCGCGCTCTGGTTCACCGGCGGCATCTTCATCAATCAGCACGGCCGCCGGTTCGTCAACGAGTCCGCACCGTATGACCGCCTCGGCCGTGAGGTGATACGCCAACTCGACGACGGCTCAACCGACCTTCCCTTCTGGATGATCTACGACGACCGGGAAGGTGAGATACCGCCGGTCAAGGCCACCAACGTGTCCATGGTCGATTCGGGGCAGTACCGCAGCGCCGGTCTCTGGCACACCGCGAACACCATCGCCGAGCTGGCGGGCGAAATCGGAGTGCCGGCAGCAGAATTGGAAGCCACCGTCGAACGGTTCAACAGATTCGCTGCATCAGGTGTCGACGAGGACTTCGGCCGCGGCGACGAGGCCTACGACCGCGTGTTCACCGGCGGCCAGTTGCCGCTGGTACCCATCGATAACCCGCCGTATCACGCTGCTGCCTTCGGCCTTTCGGACCTGGGGACCAAGGGCGGACTTCGCACAGACACCCACGCTCGGGTGTTGAGCCCCGACGGCGCACCGATCGGCGGGCTGTACGCCGCGGGTAACACGATGGCGGCCGTTTCGGGCACCACGTATCCCGGTGGCGGCAACCCCATCGGGGCCTCGATGCTGTTCAGCCACCTCGCGGCGCTGGACATGGCTGCCAGGGAAACCGTCCGGTGAACCAGCCGGTCGATGCCGACGAAGCTCGGCACCTCGAAAGCCTGTATTCCCCGCTCACGCAATCCGTGCGCAAACTCATCGACCTGGTCATCCGCAGCGAGGCCGATGACGAGAATGTCAGACAGGCGCACGACTTGATCGAACAGGCAGCGCACCTTTTGGGCTCACAGGTCGATTCCGAACCGTTCGGGGTGCGCACCACCACCGATGGCGGCATCCTCACCTGGGGGAATGTGGCAATCGGTATGCGAAACGCAATGGCTCCCCCGTTGCAGGTAGTTCATGGGCGGGACGGCAGTGCCGCAGCCGATGTGACACTGGGGGCACCCTATGAGGGACCGCCCGGCCACGTGCATGGCGGAGTATGCGCGCTGCTCTTGGACCACATACTCGGCGCTACCGCGCACCGTCCGGGCAAGCCTGCGTTCACCGGGACACTGACATTGCGCTACGTGGCGCCCACCCGACTCGGCGGTCTTCGGGTGAATGCGTGGGTAGAGAGTGAAAGCGAATCGAAAACCATTGCCGTCGGCCAGATCACCGACCCGGACGGGGTTGTGACAGTCCAGGCCGAAGGCATATTCATCAGACCGAGAGCGAAGTCATGACCGTTGAGACACCACCACCCACAGAGCCCGCGTTCGCAGGGTGGTTCGCCACCGATGACTCCGGTGACACCCATCTGATCGGCGGCAAGTGCACCGCGTGTGCCACCTATGTGTTCCCGCCGCGGGAAACCAACTGCCCCAACCCGGCCTGTGACAGCGACACCCTCGCCCTGGTCCCCTTGTCCCGGCGCGGCACGGTGTGGAGCTACACCGAAAACCGCTACGCCCCACCCCCGCCGTATCCGTCCCCGGATCCCTTCGAACCGTTCGCCGTCGCCGCGGTCGCACTCGAAGAAGAAGGCCTCATCGTGCTGGGCAAGGTCGTCGAAGGCACCCTGGCCGCCGACCTCACAGTCGGCATGGAGATGGAACTGACCACGATGGCCCTCTACACCGACGACGACGGTGTCATCCGCACCACCCACGCCTGGAGGATCGCAAAATGAGTACCACCACATCCCCCCAGTCGCTACGCTCCAGCCCGCCGGAACCGGTCTACATCCTGGGCGCCGGGATGCACCCCTGGGGCAAATGGGGCCGCGACTTCACCGAATACGGCGTCGTCGCCGCCCGCGCCGCCCTGGCCGAAG
>SXGT01242707.1_pt1 | contig 40224 bp, 20 predicted proteins | sample 3176221 | NCBI WGS metagenome assembly SXGT01 (sample SAMN11356862, study PRJNA531348) | freshwater metagenome | isolation source: freshwater sample F1-120 | place: China: Fuxian Lake, Yuxi | collected 2017-12-25
GGCCGCTACAGCGGCTTCAACCTGCTGGCGGCCGACGACCGGGAACTGTGGTGGCTGTCGAATCGCGACGGCACGCCGCGCCGCCTCGACCCCGGCATCTACGGCCTGGCCAACCTGCTGCTCGATTCCCCCGACGTCGAGGACACCAAGCGGCGCTTTGCCGCCGCCCCGCCCACCCTCGAATCGCTCTTTGGCGTCCTCGACGCGGCGCGCATCGTCAATCCGGCGTACGGGACGCGCTGCTCCACCGTCGTGGTCAAGGGTGCCGGCGAAATCCGCTATGCCGAACGGACGTTTTCGCCGGCAGGCGAAATGCAGGAGACGCTGCGTTACGAATTTCCGCTCGCGTGAGCCTGCGCGCGCAGGGCGAGGCGCATCGACCTGTGCCGGATTCCGGCCTCGAGGTATTCCTCCCCCTCCTCGATGAATCCGTGCCTGCGATAGAACGGCACCGCCCGCACTTGCGCCGACAGCACGACTTGGGCATCTCCGCGCGCACGCGCGGCGTCGATCAGGCGCAGCAGGATCCGCGACCCGAGTCCCTGGCCACGCCACGCCGCCAGCACCGCCATGCGCCCGATGTGGCCGTCCGGCAGGAGACGGCCCGTGGCTACGGCGACGTCGCCCTCGAATACCACCGCGTGCAGCGAAGTCTCGTCGTGCTCGTCGAGTTCGATCTCGCGCGGCACGCCCTGCTCCGCGACGAACACCTCGAAGCGGATCGGCGATGCGTCGTCGCGCGCTTCCGCCCAGGCCGTCAGTTTGATGCGCTGCATGGCGCGAAAGTATAATGCCGCGCATGAAAAGCCTGTGGAGCGACGCCGAGGCCGCGCAGTTTTCCGGCCCGCTGGGTCCGCGTGTCTATGCCTCGCGCCTGCTCGGCCGCGACAAGTCGCTGGTGCTGCACGGCGGCGGCAACACCTCGGTGAAGCTGCGCGAAGCCGACGTGTTCGGCGAGCTGCGCGACGTGCTCTACGTGAAGGGCAGTGGCCACGACCTCGAGACCATCGACGCCGACGGATTCGCGCCGGTCGCGCTGGAGCGCGCGCGCCGGCTTGCGACCCTGCAGAAGCTGGACGACGTGCAGATGGTGAACGAGCTGAACACGCACGTGCTGCGCGCGGGCGCGCCCTTCCCTTCCGTCGAGACGATCCTGCACGCGATCCTGCCGCACGCGTACGTCGATCACACCCACGCCGACGCCGTGCTGGCGATTTCCAACGCGCCGGAGGGCGAGAAGCGCATCCGCGAGATCTACGGCAGTCGCGTCGCCGTGATTCCCTACGTCATGGCCGGTTTCCAGCTCGCCGCGAGCTGCGCCCGCGAGTTTCCGCGGCAGGCGGGCGCGAAAACGATCGGCATGGTGCTTCTGTCGCACGGCATGTTTTCCTTCGGCGCCAGCGCCCGCGAGTCCTACGAGCGCATGATCGAGCTGGTCGACATGGCGGAGGAATACCTGCGCGGGAAAGGCGCATGGGACATCCGCGTGCCGAGCACCCCTGCGGCGGCGCCGGGCCGCACCGAGGTTGCGGCCTTGCGTCGCGACATTTCGAAGCAGGCCGGGTTTCCGCTCCTCCTCAAGATCAACGGTGCGCCCAGGTTCGCCGGCTTCGCGCAGCGTGCGGACGCAGCGGCGCTTTCCGGGAAAGGACCGGCCACGCCCGATCACCTGATCTACACCAAGGCGCGCCCGATGCTGGGACGCGATGCCGCGGCTTTTGCGCAGGACTATCGCGCCTACTTCGAGCGCCATGCCGATGCCACGAAGCGCATGCTCGATCCGGCCCCGCGCATGGTGCTGGACGCGCAGTTCGGCTTCGCCGCGGCGGGGCGCACGGCACGCGAGGTGGCGATCGTGGAGGACATCTACGACCACACCATCGACGTGATCCTGCGCGCGGAGGCGCTCGGCGGCTGGAAAGCGGCCGGCGAAGCGCACCTCTTCGACATCGAATACTGGGACCTCGAGCAGGCCAAGCTGAAGCTGGCGGGCGTGCCGCCCCCGTACGCGGGCGAGGTCGCCGTGGTCACCGGCGCCGCCTCGGGCATCGGCAAGGCGTGCGCCGAGGCATTCCTGCGGCGCGGCGCGGCGGTCGTCGGACTCGACCGGAATCCGGCCATCGAGGCGCTGTGGACGCGAGCCGATTTCCTCGGCATCGCGTGCGACGTGACCGACCCGGCGGCCGTCGGCGGCGCGCTCGACGCCGCCGCGCGACGCTACGGCGGCGTCGACATGCTGGTTCTGAATGCGGGCATCTTCCCGCCCTCCCAGCCCCTGCAGGACATCTCTCCCGAAACCTGGCAACGCGCCATCGGCGTGAACGCCGGCGCCAACCTCCTCGTCATGCAGGCCTGCCACGCGCTGCTCAAGCTCGCGCCCAACGGTGGCCGCATCGTCGTCATCGGCTCGAAGAACGTGCCGGCGCCCGGGCCCGGCGCCGGGGCGTACTCGGCTTCCAAGGCGGCGCTGAACCAGCTCGCCCGGGTCGCCGCGCTGGAATGGGGCAAGGATGGCATCCGCATCAACTCGCTGCACCCCAACGCCGTCTACGACACGGCGCTGTGGACCGACGAGGTGCTCGCTTCGCGCGCCAAGGCCTACAACCTCACGGTCGAGCAGTACCGCACCAACAACCTGTTGAAGACCGAGGTAACTTCGCGCGACGTCGCGGAGCTCGCCGCCGAGATGTGCGGGCCGCTGTTCGCCAGGACCACCGCCGCGCAGGTGCCGGTGGACGGCGGCAACGAGCGGGTCGTCTGATGGCGGTCGAACCGATCCGCTGGAAAGGCGACCGCGTGGAGCTGCTCGACCAGCGCCTGCTGCCCGAGCGCTCCGTCTACGTTGCCTGCCGCACCGCCACCGAGGTGGCGACGGCTATACGCGACATGGTGGTTCGCGGTGCGCCGGCGATCGGCTGCTCCGCGGCCTTCGGCGTCGCGCTCGATGGCGGCACGCCGGCCGGCTACGAAGTACTGGCGAAGAGCCGCCCCACGGCGGTGAACCTGTTCTGGGCGCTGGACCGGATGAAGCGCGCGAAGGATCTCGCCGCCGAGGCCGTCGCCATTTTCGAGGAAGACATCGCCGGCAACCGGCGCATGGGTGCGTTTGGCGCGGAACTCGTGCCCAAGGGCGCGCGTGTCATGACCCACTGCAACGCCGGCGCACTGGCCACGGCAGGCTATGGCACCGCGCTTGGGGTGATCCGCGCCGCGCACGAGGCTGGCAAGGGCATCTCCGTGCTGGTCAACGAGACGCGGCCGTACCTTCAGGGCGCGCGGCTCACCGCCTGGGAGATGGTCGAGGAAGGCATTCCGGCCACGCTCATCACGGACAACATGGCCGGCCACCTCATCAGCCTGGGCGAAGCGGACCTGATCATCGTCGGCGCCGACCGCATCGCCGCCAACGGCGACGCGGCGAACAAAATCGGGACTTATACCCTCGCCGTGCTCGCGGAACGGCATCGCATCCCGTTCTACGTCGCCGCTCCGCTTTCCACCTTCGACTGCGCCATCCCCGACGGCAGCCACATTCCGATCGAGGAACGGCCGGAGTCCGAGGTCACGGGCTATCGCGGCGCGCGCTGGGCTCCGGCAGGCGTCAAAGTGCGTAACCCGGCGTTCGACGTCACGCCCGCCGGGCTGATCGCCGGCATCATCTGCGAAAAAGGCGTGGTACTGAAACCCGACCGCGAAAAGATCGCGCGGCTGTTCAGCTGATGTCGACCGGCGTGTAGGGCGGCACCAGCTCGAAGAGTTCGGCCACGTCGGCATTCGTCATGCGCACGCAGCCGTGCGAGCCGGGAACCCCCATCGGGGCGTTATCCGGGGCGCCGTGGATGTAGATATAGCGGCGCATGGTGTCCACGTCCCGCAGGCGGTTCCGGCCCACCTCGCAGCCCGAGAGCCACAGCAGGCGCGTCAGCATCCAGTCGCGGCCGGGGTAGCGCTCGTGCAACTCGGGCGTCCAGACTTCGCCTGTGGGTCGACGCCCCCTGAACACCGTCCCCAAGGGTTTTCCCCCACCGATCTTCGCGCGCACGATATGCCGGCCGCGCGGCGTGCACATGGTGCCGTTAGCCTCTCCCAGACCCCTTGCAGCCGTGGACACGGGACAGGTCTTCACCACCCTGCCCGTTTCGTCCTCGAGCGTAAGCCGCTGGCGCGAGGCGTCTATGCGGATCTTCATCGGCGCGCGGCGAAGAAAGCGCTCAGCACGCTGCCGCACTCATCCGCAAGCAGGCCGCCCTCGACCGCGACCTTGCTCTTCAGCACCTGCTTCTTCGGATCGGTCGCGCCGAATACCGCGCGCGCGATGCGCGCATGGAACATGGCGCCCAGGCACATGTCGCAGGGTTCCAGGGTGACGTAGAGGGTGGCGCCGGTAAGGCGGTAGTTTCCGGCAGCCTGCGCGGCCGCGCGCATCGCCTGGATTTCGGCATGGGCGGTCGGGTCAGCCGCGCCGATCGGCCGGTTCCAGCCCTCGCCGATCACCTTTCCATCCCGCACGACCAGCGCGCCAACCGGCACCTCGCCTTCCTCCGCGCCGCGGCGCGCGAGTTCCAGCGCGCGGCGCATGAAGGTTTCATCCTCGTGCGGGATAGGAACGCAATTCGTGCTCATACAGGCCCATTTTCCCTCTTTCGAGGCCTGCCATGCGCAACAGCACAGGCGTCGCGAGGGCAGTGAGTTTACGAAAAGTAACAAATCGAAAGACTTAATAGGGTCTACTCAACCGGGGACGATGCATTCCATGATCTGGAGGAATGAGCGTTTTGCAGAACCTGGTTTAACCAGACACCACTGAGGCCGCCCTATGCTTGACTTCGTCCTGAGGTCCACCCAAAAAGGTGCGCCCGACTCCGTTCACAGCGCGCTCGCGGCGATCCGGAAGCATCTCGGCATGGAAGTCGCCTATGTCTCGGAATTCGTCGGGGCCAGCACGGTAATGCGCGAAGTCGACGCCCCCGGGCTCGCAGATCTGGTCAAAATCGGAGATTCTCGCCCGGTCGACGAGGTCTATTGCCGCCATATTCTGGAAGGCCGACTACCGCCGCTAATGGCTGATACCACCCATTACCCCTTCGCCATGGCGATGCCGATCACCAAGGCAGTCCCTATCGGCGCATACATGAGCGTACCGATCTTGCGCACGGACGGCAGCGTATATGGCACTTTCTGTTGCCTCAGCCCGCATGCGAATAAATCGCTGAACGACCGCGACCTCCAGGTGATGCGCGTCTTTGCCGATGTGACCGCGACGCAGATCAACCAGCGCATTGAAGAGGCGCAGAAATATGCCGAAAAGCAGGCTCACTTCCAGCAAGTGATCTCGCAGCAGGCTTTTGGCTTCGTCTATCAGCCAATCTTCGATCTCCGCTCGACAAGGCCGGTCGGCTTCGAGATGCTCTGCCGGTTCACCGCCGAACCCTATCGGTCACCGGATAAGTGGTTCAACGACGCCGTCGCTGTCGGCTGCGGCATCGAACTGGAACTTGCCGTAATTGAAGGCGCGGTGGCGCTTATCAAGGCCTTTCCGCCCGACATCTATCTGTCGGTCAACGCTTCACCCGGGGCGATCCTGAGCGGCAGGCTCAAGTCCCTGTTGCCTGCTGCCATGCTTCATCGCCTGGTCGTCGAACTTACCGAACATGCATGCGTGGAAGATTACCGGGCGCTGGAGGATGCCTTGACGGAATTCCGCAACATGGCTGGCCGGCTGGCAATCGACGATGCGGGCGCTGGTTATGCGAGCCTTCAGCACATCGTCCAATTGAAGCCCGATATCATCAAGTTGGACATCGGCCTGACGCGGACTATCGACACGGATCCGGCGCGGCGGGCGCTCGCAGCGGCGCTGATCTATTTCGCCCGCGAGATGGCTTGCACCATCGTTGCCGAAGGCATCGAGACCGAGCGCGAATACGAAACCCTGAAGGTACTCGGCGTGCCGAAAGGACAAGGCTATTACCTCGGTCGGCCAATGGAGCTGACAAGCGCCTTGAAACTCGTCGAAGGACCGGCGCTTCCCCTCTCCGCTCGAAGTGCCACTCGCTGACAATTTCCGGTCCACCACGATGCTTCGCCGATTGCGTCGACCGTCGCGCCAATGGGCGCAGTCCGCTTGCCTATAAGGATAGAAGGCGAAACCTACTCCCACTCGATCATTAACGGCATATGTAACTCATTGTCGCATTTAGAAGTTCGTTCTGCGAGTAGCGTTTTTACCGTCAGATTTACCGTCAATCTCATCTGATCCCCCAAAAAAGCTTTCAGCATCTATCGAGATGTATCGAGATCAATCGACGATGTCTCGCAGGTCACCTTTCGAGATGTATCGAGATCTATCGATTCCCGCGATGCTCTTTGGCAGCGTCAACGAGCCCTTCTGCTGCTCGAAATAGCGCAAAAAAGTGCCGGCATCAAATCACCTAACTTCTTGTCTCGAAAATTTTTTTCATCAATTTTTTTACCGTCACGGCGCCTCTCCAGAGGCACCAACGGCGCAGAAAACACCAAAAACTCGGCCATCAAATGGCCTAACTTTCTGTCGCAAAAAGAATTTTCGATACATTTTTTACCGTCAAGCCAGTCACTCCGCTTTCGTCACTGGAATCGCGTGCGCCTTAAGCTGCTTCTTCGACAACGGGTCTAGCGATCCTGGATCGAAAACCTTCTTGCAAGATACGCATACAAGCGCCCAATAGTGGTACTGGTCGCCGCGACTGTTCGCGTACGGTTTCCGATAGCCAGGCAAAGGAGTCGCCCCGCACTGTGGACATGTTGCTGCAGTGTCGCCAACAGCGAACCAGCCTTCGCTCTTAAACCTGGAAAGGCCTACATCGATCGAGACCCTATGTTCGGCGAAGACAAGGTCGACAAGCGCTCCTTTTCCGGAGCCAATCGTGCCTACCGCCGAATCCGCGTCATCCTCGCCGGCGGGTGATTGAGATCTATCCTCGGCGTCCGGTGGATCGATAGCTGAAGGCGCGTCTTCCTGCTTGATCGTCTCTATAGCCGTATCCGATGCATCGGGCTGCTGCGAAACGAATACCGGAGGGTCGGTTCTGCTGACCGCTCGCAATACGCCGCTCGCCAAAACTACCAATCCCCAAGCTTGCTCCGCAACAGATCTTGCGGTCGTGCCCCCGAAGTACTGATTTCCATCGAATACGCATCGAAGCACGGCACTGACAGCGAGATCGCTCTTCTGGCCACCCGAGCCAAAGTCCTTCGCTATGCGGCCAACCTGTCGTGCCTTGCCCGATTCGTCACGGTGAATGAGGCTTCGTCCGTCGTACCCCTCCACCGATAACTGGTCGCCCACCCGGACTCGCTCTTGGATGTAGGCCAGCGTTTGTTCGGCGTCGGGGTTATATCTTCCAGTCGTCTCCCACGCCCAACTTATCCCGACCTCTTTGGGCGTGCCATCAAGGAGCTTCCCGCTTCCTATATCGCCGGAAAAGGCCTGGACACCAAGCCAGCTGCGTTCACGCGGACCTATAAAGTATTGAACCCTAGTCTTGGCCCGTGTCATAGCCACGTACTGAAGCCGGACTTCTTCGGCCGCACTGCCGAGCATCGATTTCCCAGAACTCGCGAAGAATCCCGACGATGACGGCAAGACAATCACCTCGTCGAACTCCAAGCCCTTGACCTTGTGAATCGTGGATACCACAGGTGGCCGCGACAGATGTTCCTCTCGCCCCAGCAAGCGGACAATGTCCTCGGAGTCGATGCTCTCCACAAACTCGATCAAGTGGGAAACATAGGGGTACGACGATTCCCGGCCGCACAAATCCCACAACTGTCGAGGACTGATGTCCTCAGCCCTCGGTCTCCTTACCTCGGGAATATTTGACGCCTTGTAGGCAACCTCGACGGCATCAAAAATGGGCTCCGAAAGTGGGCGATCGCCGTGCTGAGCCAGATCCATTCTGAGTAGATCAAGCCACAGGCCGAGATGCCGCATGCGTGAGATCGGGTAGCCGACGTTGTTCTGAACTACCAGGTCCGGGCAACTCGGAAGGAGCGCGTGATAGGCAAGTGCCACTTCGTGGTTGGTCCGGCACAAGATGGCGACGGCGTTAGAGCGGTTTGCCGAACCCTTCGCAATTTCTTTCCGTGCCCGCTCCAAGGCTAGATCGAATCCGCCCGAGTCCAGGACAACTGACTCGGCAGACGACGCCTTTGCCCAACTTGCCGCGCGCAAGGCGCTGGTCTTCAGACGCGGAGAGCGGTCGCCGCGGTCGCTGAAGAATTGGCCGATAAACTCTTGTGTCTGAGCCACGATTTGCGGCCCGGAACGGAAGTTGACCGACAAAGCGAGGATGTCCTGCGCTGCGAGCGAGTAATCCTGAATGAAGCGTCGGAAATACGCATCCGACGACTCTCCGCCAGACCGATTCCAGCCGAGAATGTCTTGATCGTCATCGCCTATAACCATTACCCCGGTCTGACGGCCGGCAGCCGACGATAGCAGCCGAATGATTCTGTAGATTTCCTCGTTTACATCCTGAAACTCATCCACCAGCAAAGTTCGCAAGCCGCCGGCGACAGTAGTTCGAAATACAGCGTCTGTCTCCAACCGATCGGCGAATCGATGGAGAAGCGTCGTTCGATCCTTGTTCCAGTCGTCCGTATCCTTGACTTGTCTTCCAAGGTGGCGAGTCGCAAAGCTGTGGAACGTCGCCACGTCGAGCCGGCGAACGTAGGCGCCATACCCAAGTTTTCCGAACAGCTCTCGAATCCGTGCCCGAATCTCAAAGACAACCGCCCTGTTGAAGGCAAGAACCAATATCTCCTCTGGCCGAATGTGCTGGAACCGGATCAGGTGTGCGAGGCGCGCGATGAGAACCGATGTTTTTCCGGAACCCGGACCGGCATTCACCAGGAGGTTGCGATCGAACGGATGGGTTATGGCGAGCCACTGGTTCGGCTCCTCCGGTTCGACTGTGTAGCGTTCGAGGAACTTGTCTACCGCCTTGGCCTGCAACTGCTCGCGCTTTTCCTCGATGAACTTGCCGGCGTCGGGGTCATCGATCTGACCCAGCTGCTCGGTAAGGAACGATTCCATTTCGTCCGGGTTGGTCTGCCGGAAGTAGCCCTCGATGAATTGGTCCCTGACCTCGACAGGCAAATGTACGAAGATTTCAATGGCGTCGCTGCGCAGCTCCGTCAGGCGATTGACTTTGCCTAGTTCCGCCCACACTTCCGGATGATCGTTTTCGTCGAGCGCCTCCTCGGTCCTGTGGACGGAGAGCACGTACGACATGGGAACGAGGGACTCCGACACGCTGATCAATCTCAGCGCGCCGAGCAACCCCAGGTGGCGACGAAGGTTGCTTTCCCGAAACCGACGACTCGGCGCGTGGAGGCGTGTTGCACTGAGAAGCCTGGAAATTTCGATGACGCGCTCTTCCGACTGCAGTCGGGGAACGAACTCCTTCCAAAGGGCGCGGGTTGCCGTTACCGCCGCCCCTACCCTTCCCGCGACATTGCCTGTCTGCCGCCGACCCAGAGTGGCGACCAGCTCGCGATTGCCGTCATTTAGGCGGTCGCGGATTCTTACGCCGGTAGAGCGAAGGAGATAGCACACGGCACGCTCGAAAGCTTCTCGAACATCGACAAGTTCGCCGGCTACCGCGGTTGCGGGCAGGCCTTCGGCAAGCAACTCGAAGTCGATGATGTACTGAGAGTCCTTCTGCAGCGCCTTGACGATTTGAATCGCAACATCTTTGAGAGCATCGAAGAGTTGATCTATCTCTGATGACGTGGCATGTGAATACCGCCGACGGCTGAAACCGATCTTCCTTGTCACTTCAAGGGCCTTGCGGTCTTCCAGTTCCGCTACCGTCGAGAGCACGTCGTCGATGTGCGGCAGGGAAGTGTCTCGCCAGATCTGGCCTAGGTTGATGATCGCTTCCCCGTCGCGCGCGGGTGTTTGCCGGGCTGAGGCCGTTGGACTCGGTTGCGCTAGATTGGATAGTTCAGGCCGTCTTGGCGGGCCGAGAAGCATGCCGACAAAACTCGTCAAGCCATCAATGATTCGGTCGAGAACCGACCGGCCCTCCCGTTCGGGAGATGCACGCGCCGGGAATTCACTGATTACAGCCGGGCTCTGGGATTGAGAAACGGAATGCAGAAGCCTCGCCACGTCGGCGAGCGGACCGCGTTCCGTTTCGGCGATTTTGGAAAGTTGATCGAAGTTCAACTTGACGGGCAGCAGACCAGGCATCATGGCCAGGATCTCCACCCGCCCTAAACGCTCAAGCCAAAACAGCATCTTTCTTGCCTGAACGCACCCCGCACGCCGCTTCCCGGCGGTGTCGAACGTGGCGAAGCCAGCGTCCGGCATCATGGTCACAAGTACGCCGTCCTCAGACAGCTTGGAGTGGTCTCGGATGGCGCCGTATAGATCCGATACCTGGCGCAGCTCGAGCCGATTGCGCTGTAAGAATGTGCGATTGGTCTCGAAATCCTCGGCAGAGTAAAGCAAGGAGGCTGTCAGACGATCAAGGTTGGCATCCTTCCGCTCCCTCTCCCCGCGGCCAATGCGCCCGACCTCCTGCAGGTAGTCCTCCAAGAACGTTGGCGGTGCAAGGTGAACGGCCCAGTGGATATGCGGGATGTCCATGCCCATTCCGAACGCCTTCGTGGCCACCAGCACGTCAATCGACCCGTCGAGAAATCGTTGATAGACGTCCTCCCGGGTCTCCGAATCCAGGCCGGCATGGAAATAATCGACCTCAGCGGCGACCTTTTTGCCGATCAGGAAAGACAACTCCTCGGCATGGTCGCGTCGGGAAACGAAGACAATCAGGGCACTTCTCTGTCCGGTACGTCGGCTGTTCTCCTGCGCTTCGTTGACGAGGCCGATGATGATTTCAAGCCGGGGAGCGATCGGCCAGTCTGCCTTGGGTCTGGAATTGATTCGACCGGGAACGGCCGCCGGTCGAATCTCGATGTGGTTCCGGATCGGATGAAAATACTGGGCAGGCCTCGCCTTGAATTCGAGATACCGCCCGTCAGGGCTATCCGCTTTGCCCCTTATCAGGTCTGAAAGGTGTTCCCTGTTGGCCGCCGTGACGGTTGCCGACAGGAGCAGCAACGGGGTCTTCTCGGCAGAATCGGTCGAGCGGTACTTCAGGCAGATCGAGTTGAGCGCGAAAAAATAATCCGGCCGGAACTCGTATCCCCACTGACTGACGCAATGCGCCTCATCGACAATGACATACTCGAACGCGCCATCGCTAGCGAATCGCCGATCCACGACGTCGATGAAGCGTCTGCTTCTGAACCGCTCAGGAGCCACGTAAAGCAGCACGATCCGGTGATCCAGGACTCCCTGATAAACGTCGTCTATCTCGTGAATGGGGCGATCGGCCGTGAGGTAGTCCACAGACTGATGGAAACCAATCTGCCAAAGGCGCTGGACCTGATCGCGCATCAACGCACGAAGGGGCGAAATAACAATGCTCAAGCGGCGAGTTCGAAGCCCCCTGCAAAGCGCCGGAACCTGGAAGAGGACGGACTTTCCCTCCCCTGTTGGAAGAGTAACTAGGACATCTGCGGCGCGGTCGCGAATTGCCTCGATCGCAGGACGTTGGGTGTTCTCGCGAAAGTCTGCAATCCAGGTGGGGTGGCCCGGGTGTTTACCTGCATTCCAGTACTTCTCCAGGAACACCCGCATCGATTCGTAGTCGCTCGGCGCGTCTTCGCGCTTTACATCCAGCGGGTTCAGCAGGCGGTCGAGCGACTCCCCTTGCTCATCGGAGATTGCCAGTTCTTTCCAATCCAAGCACTCGAAAAGCTGGCGAATGTCCCGATGACGCGGCGCGATTCGCGGGTCCAGAATCACGCACGCCAGCGAACACTCCGCCATGCCAGCCTGGTGCAACCAGAGCGCTAGGTTGGCTCTGACGAGCTCGGGAGTGCGTGCCGCGATGTCGGCGGCACTAACGAGCAGCGGTGCTTTCAGGGAGACATCGTCTCCGTCGTTCTCGATATCGTCCTCTGCGGTATCGATCTCATCGCGTTCGTTGTCCGGTTCGTCGAGACCGGCAGCGCCAACACTAGGCAACTCTTCGCTGACCGATTCCCGCGGCCCTGCGGCGAACCAGTCGGAAACCGGCAAATATTCGACTACCGCACAAAGAGGAACCCCGGACTCTGAGGCAAGCGCATGCCAGTCGGACCACGCATTCACCAAATCAACCAGGCATCCGCCCGGGACCGCGGCTGCCTTCCGGAGCCGGTCCCTTCGAGAATGATGATCGGCATAAGGCACGGCCATGGAGAGTTCGCAAAGGCATTGCTCGATCAGGGCCACAAGCTCCGTCGATGCGGAGCTACCGACGAGAAGGATGCAAACGGTCCCCGGGGGTTGTTTGCCGGCGATCGCACGAAGCCCCCCGATGACATCCTTCCAATAACTCGCCTGATCTTGCGTCCCCGGATACAGGGTTGTGTCGTCGCGAACAAGAAAGCGCGGCCTTGCCTGCAGATTTGATGATGTTCGAACAATGGAAAGGGTGCCGCTCCGGAGCGAGTCGATGGTCTTCAGGGTGCGGAAGCACATTCCTGACTTGGAAAGCCTCTGGGCCGCCGGGTCTAGCGAAACCCACAGGTCGACGAGCGGGTTCTCTCCGACGCATATTCGGTACTGGGTACCCGATCGCGGGGCGTCGCCTCCGAGTAGCAGGTTCGGCTGGGCCACCCGGGGCAGCTCGCTTGCTCTCGACCAACCTGCGTCGGCCAAGAAAAATGACTCCGGGGGATCCAAAAAGACGAAGTCTTCGAAACGAGTCTGCGCATACCACGCCGCCCGTTTGGGATAGGGCGCGACGGCGAGCCAATTGCCGTGAATTCCCGGGCCAGACGCCGCCGAAAGAACCGCGGCGCCCAACTGCTGCCTTTCCCGCAGCCACAGCGGCAGCATCGATAGCCGGACAGCAATATCGCCGGCGGAGGCTTTTCGCAGAACAACAGTCAATGCGATAGCAAAGGGATCGTCATCAAGCCCGGCCTGCGTGGCCCCGTTCAAAACCGTTTCGTCTATGGCTAGTTGTTCGACCCTCAATGAAGCTTGATCATCGGCAGAAACGATGTCCACACCGGAAACCCAATCGAAGCGCTCGATCCAGTGCTGATGGACAATCAATGTCCGGGACGCGCTCCACGTCTTTCGATGCGTAACCAGGTCCGCTGGGAACGATGGAGGTGTCCACGCCACCGCCTGCAATAGTTCGCCAAGCGCTTTCATCAGCACCGAGGTGCTCTGGATTTCGCCCGATAGCAGCCTGAGTCCGATGTCTCCGCCGATTCGCTCTATCTGGGATTCAAATAGCCGGAAAGCATGCTGCGCATCTTCATCCGCTCGGTGGGATCCGCCCAAAGCATGAGAAGCCTTCCATGGGTCCAACATGAATGCCACAAGCAATGTGTCCCAGAAGATCAAGTGTTCCGTCTCTGGAAGCCGGGGCGACAGGATCGGCCAATCCCACGCAAGAATGTTGTGGCCGACGACAACCTTTGAGCGCCCGATCTCCTGGGCGAGGACCTGGATCGCATCGGGCGATCGGCCGGGTGCGTCGTCACGAGACAACAGCAGGGACTTCGCCTTCCATGTGGCCGTTCCGATTTCCCATACCTTCTCGCCATCCGATTCGATATCGATTGCAAGGGCATAGGAGCGCAGCGCCAATCGCGCCAATCCTGGGTCGTTCTTGGCCGCAATATGGTGTGCCAGCTCGGTGGCCGACGGATACCTGGCAATGAGGAACTCCAACTGCGTGTCGCTTGGCAGACAGTTCATCCAGATTTGCGCCTCGTCTGGATTTCCTTTCAAGCGGCTCTCGATTTGCGAGGCCGGGAGCCGCTTCGAAACGATCAGTCTCTGAATCCACTCGACGCCAAGCGCTGTCGGCTGCCAGGTCGACTCCAGAAGCGAGGACGCGATATCGGCATCCCATGGAAAGTCGCGACGAAGCTCCGCTTTCCATCTCTGTGCCTGCGTTGCATCCAACGATGCCCTGCTCGCCCATTCGACGAGCTTCGGTTTCAAGTCCTCCGTGACGGAGGTCAGCCATTGGTAGCGTGGTGGCCCGAGGGTAACCAGCTGTTCGGCTGAAAACGTTCGCAAAAGAACCACGGGGACTTGCTCATCGGCCATCCAATTCCATTTACTCAGGAACGAGTAACGGCCGACTTGCAGAACATCACGAATCTTGCGTACCCGCCATTCTTCTGGAGACAGTGATCGCAAGCCACCCAATATCGCCCTCTCCAGCACCGGATCGGTGAGATCCGATGACGGTTTGCTGTCCTTCAAGAACCCCTTGTACCAATTGGCAGGCAGGCACGCTAAAAGGCGCGGGAGGTCCTGCTGCTCGAACCATTTTGCCCGAATGTCGTCGAGTTGGGATTGGCTCTGGGGTATTTGGCCGTTCGGCCATGCAACATCATCAGCCAGAGCCCACTGTACGGCACATGGACGCCCATCCTTTTCGGAGGATCCGACCGCGTAGGCAAGGGATCGGTTGCTCAGATCGACAGCAACTCTTTCGGTGCTGGGTGGAAGCCTTCCGGAGACGTGAAAGAAGAGGCTCCGGCCACCCGTGGCCACAAAGCCGAAGCCTCGGTTCACGTCAAAATTCTCGATACGCCCAAGGAGCGGGAGACGTTCGAGGCATTTCCTCAACAGGGCGTCGCCAGGGGGTGGATGCGGCGTCCCCTCCCCCGCACGCGCCTTCTTTTCCTTCGGAACAGACTGAGCTGGCGTTGCGGGTGGCGCATCCGATGCCTGCGCTTTCGGCACCAACGACCGAATCGAAGCCAACTGCTCTTTGAAGTCTCCCATGCGTGCCCGTTACCGCTTTAGCCCGGCACCAACAGAGTCTTCGACGAGGTCTGCACTAGCTCGTCGCATCAGGACGTCGACTTGACGGTTTGATCGGAGACCAGCGAGCGTGCAGCGGAACGGATCACTGCGCAATCGTCATGCAATCCAAGGTTAATGTATTGGTCCATGAGCGCATCGTAAGGGTCTCGAAGATAGATCAGCGCCTGAACAGCAGTCGTTAGCCGGAGGAGATCGTCGCCAGGCGTCTCAATGTGCCGTCGCACCGTGGCTTTCAACTGGTCAAGATCACTTTCTACCGAAAGCAGCTCCGCCGCACGGTCGGCCGCGATTTGCTCGACATCTCGCAAAAGCTGCCGCAGCTTGTCAGCGGACGCCGCGATCTCCTCGGCCTCAAGTGCCGCCCTAACGAGCGCATGGGCCTCACCGAGGGGCGAGAGGTTTATCATGTAGCGGGTCAGGGCAGCGTGGCTCACTTCACGGCCAGATTCGTCACGCACGGTTCGGTGGATGCGATCGAGAAGATCTTGCTGGCGCGGCTGGCCGAACACCAACCGATACAGAGCCAGTCGCTCCTTGAGTTCTTCGTAGCGGCTTGCGTCCTGGCTGTCGGCATAGAAGAAGAGGTGTCGGCGAATCCGCTCCACCTGGCCGCCCCTCGGCTCGAAGACCCAGTGAGGATAGAGCCCATGTTTGTACCGCTGCACGTCAGGCGCGTTGGAGACCGCAGCGAACACACGCTCCCAGAAGCTGGGATGGGCTTCTGAAGCTGCCTGCGCGAGCTGCTTGAGCGGCCATTCTCTGGCGATAGCGCGACGAACCGCCAGCCCGTCGCGCCGATTGATTCGGCCCTCTCTCTGTTCGAGGTCGACCGGATTCGATGGCAGGTTCCAATGGACGATGTCCCGGCAGAAGAGGTGAAAATCAAGCCCCTCTTGCCCAACGGACGTGGTGGAGAGCACGAATGGCCAGAACGGTGAGTTGAAGGCCTCGCGCACGGCGGTCTTTCGGCTCGGCCCCGATTGCTCAAGCGGTGACCCTTGGTCGGCTTTGACGTCTTCGCCAAAGGCGAGCGCGAAATGCGACCGGCGGGCCAACTGCTCCGTGCGCAAGCGCCCTGTGTTCGTGGTCAGGTTGATGTTGGGGCTTCCTGTGCCTACACCGAATACCCGGGCCAAATGCTCCGCCATTTCTCCGGCCGTGTTTCGCTGCAGGACGTTCTTGCCGACGTAGAGGTATTCGTCTGCGACCGCCTGGAAATGCGCGCGCTCACAGTACTCAATCGCGGCACGCGCATAACCGCGTCCCGCCGGCGCCGTGCGCTCGACGATGGCGCGAACTGTTCGCCTGTTGAAGTAACTACGAAGCTCTCCGAAGCACAAGTCAACGAGCTTCTCATGTACCTCGCCGCTGCTATCCGGGAAGGTCGTCCAAAACGCGCGTAACAAGGAGATTGCTGGCGAAAAGGCGGCGATGCGCGCGAGGTGCGTCAGCCGTTCCTCCGAGATTCGCAGCGATCCTTGGTCATCCATCCATCCGGCAAAGGTGTCGACATGCTCGGCGAAACGCTCCGTGATGTCCTCGCCGTTGTACGCGATGCTCTTCTTGAGAGCTCCGCGTATAGAAGAATCCGAGTGTTGTTCAAGACGAGCGACAACTTGCCATATCGGCGAACGGCTCGTGGCGGCAACCTCGACGCCAGCTTCCATGAGCGCCTGTTTCAAGGACTTCCGTGTTCGTCTAAGCAGTTCCTTGGCCGTGAGGTCGTCGCTCGCGATGGCTGAAGGATCAATGAGCCGGGCCAGCGCCGGAGACGGTAGACAGACATCGAAGATGTGAAACGAGCCTTTTTCGGTAAAGCGCAGCGGAGGCCGGTCGTCGCCGTCCCACAGCCGCCCACGCGGGGCTATCCGTTGTTCGGCTTCATGACTCGTCAGCAGGGCGATGGCCTTTGGCACAAACCGCCAGCCGGAAAAGATGAGCATCTTCGTCGGATCCGCATCCTGGAAGAATTCGTCTCGGTAGTAGGTATAGGTCGGTCGCGTCCACAGGAACTTCCACAGCGTATCGGGAGTGCCAAACACCGCCTGAAACAGCTCCCGGAACCGCAGGTTCCGTCGTGCCAATCCGCCCAGCTTCGATGGCGGCTCGACGACGCCCAAAGGCACAATGGCCTTCTTGCGCTTCGCCGCCGCCATCGGGGCGTACTGCGCATCCATGAACGTGAATGGTGCCGGACAGGACTTCCAGTACTCCGTAATGTGCTGGGAGGTGTCGACCTTGTCCAGGAGAAACCTCCGCAGACGGATGTAGTCGACCACCTCCTCTTTCTGCGGTACGACAAACGCATTTCCTGTTGGGCGTACCTCCTGAATGCCTTTCGTCGGGTCTTGAATGTACGCGTTCCGCTCGGTCCTGCAGATCACCTTGCGAAGGCGCTTCTCGATACGAGACCGCAGCGCCATTAGCTCGTGGTCGTTACCTTGAAGGAATGCCCCAATCTCGAGCCGTTCTCGAAACGCCTTGAGATCGACCCGGAGGCGCGCGACTTCCCGTTTCCCTTGATCGGCAAAGAGGAAGCGCACGGTGTCCAGAAATTCGTCGTAGTGCCCTTGCCCTTCATGATCCAAGGCCAGCATGCGGTAGGGCGTCGCGGAAAGAATGAGAACGCCAGGATGCCTGTCGAAAAGACGCGCCGCGATGGACTTCTTGCTACCCGCCTCCTCGATGACTTCCCTAAATCGTTGGACCTCATCGAGTATGACAAGCTGAGGCTGAAGATCGTCGAGCAAGACACGCTGGGCAGCACTGCGAAGAATTCCGACAATGCGGTTACGGCGCCTCCTGCTTCCCGCATCGCTCGGTTGAAATTGATCGACCTCACTTCGCAACACATCAGACAACACCAGAGTCGAACCATCCAGCTCGATCGGCTTTCTCCATTCCTCGGCGATCCTCTGTTGCAGGCCGGAACGAAGCTTCCGATTGAATTCGAGTCTTAGAACGCGGAACCGCGTGGCCTCCTTCCAGCGCTCTTCTCCGGCGCCGCAGCGGAAATACTCGCGCCATTTCCCTTTACGAATGTCCTGCCGGAGCACACGGTGGGCCAGGAAGAGCAGCAACTGCCGTTCCCACGCCAGTCCGGTGCCCTCGGATAGCGACGTACCGGGTGTGAATGAATAAAGCTGAAGGTTATCGGTGTTGCTGGCGCTCCACGCCAGTTGCGTAATCCTTCGTAGGGAAGGAGGCGCGTTGGGTGCGAGCTTCGTCCGGTTCTGGTCGGCGATTTCGGAATTCGAACAGAGATAGACCACGACCAACTCACGGCCCCGGCGGCGGCGAATGAGCTCTTCGATCACGCCGCGCGCAACAACAGTCTTGCCGAGGCCAACTTCATCAGCGAGAAGAAATCGCCGTGATCCACCGGTGTCCGTCAAGCGCTCGCAGATTGTCTCGACCGCGGCGCTCTGAAACTCCGCGAGTTTCACGCTAGACACCGGCGCTTTCCTCTGCGAGCGATTCCTGGAACACCGTCCAGAACTCGCGGAATGCGCTCATGCTCGCAGCATCGCCGCAAGCGGCCAAAACGGCTTCGACCTCTTGAACCCGGCTAGGATCCGCCGTGCACGCTTCAAGGATTCGCTCGATAGTCGCCCGCCTCAGCAGCGGCTCACCGGCCTGCGCACCTCCGGGGTGCCGGTCGCCCGAGGAGCGCGACGTTCCGCCAGGCAGGCCGGCGAGGACGTCCAGAAGCAGGCTGCGAGCATCTACTCCCTCGAGAAGACGAGCGTTCACAGCTTTGTCCCGGTCGTCTGCGTCCCGGGCGCCGAGGTTCAGCTCGAACTGGACGACGAACGGCAGCTCGATGTCCTTGTGGTGTTCATTCGAGATGACGATGTAGGCGAAAGCGGCGACGTCCTCAAGGTCAATTCCCGGAAAGACCGCACCCGAGCTGTAGACCAGACGGTAGTCGGCCCGTATCGCCTGATCCCGCTGGAGGAGCGGAATAATCTCGGCGCACATACCGGCAGGCCATCCCTGAGCACCCGCAGTGGACGGCGCGAGCAACCGCAAAGTCTTCTTGGTCGAGTCGTATTCACCGCGAATCTGGTCCGCGTGCAGGAGGCGCTTGAAGTTCTCCAGGCGCTTGGTGATCTCCTTTTCCCGGTCGGCGACGTCCGGCTGCCGCTCGTACGTCTCGATCCATGGTTGCAGCTGGTCCTTGGCAGGTGAGACAAAGGCCTTCACAACTGCGTCGATGCCGAGGCCCGGCCTGAGCGACACCATCGCTTCACAGTTGACGTTCGAACCACAGCCCCAGCCAGGGCCCGTGGCGTTGGCAGAGCCAACTAAGGTCTCGGACTCCCCCTCGGATTCCCACGCCAGCAGCTTGGCGTGAAGATCCAGCGACGGCACGTCTTCGTCGGCATCAGCCGAGACGACGAAGACCCGTGCGCCTGCCAAACGGGCGTAAGCCTCGTCGGACAATTGGTCGAGCTCGTCTTGGGTGCTGACGAGAGTCAGCTCGTCCGTCCGATCGCACAGCCGCTTGAGAAAACCCGCGCGTAGAAACGGAGAAATCAGGAGAACGCGCGACATAGCCCGTGGCAGCCTATTCATCAGCACTCGGTCGGCCGGCCACTGCCAATCGAATCTCAAGCCTTTTGCAGCCTCCCGAGGCGCAGCGAACTCGACGCTCTTGAGTTCTTCAATCAACTTCCACAGGGCTCTTGGCAGATCGCGGGAGGCCGCCACTTTCCGGCAGAAGGCAGATACCTCCGAGCCGAATTTCTGCGTGCCGGCTCGCCGCGTACCTTCGAATAGCGCGCCAAGTTCCCAACAACCAGAATCCGTCACGTTTCTGCTTGCCGTGAGCAAACGATAGATGGGCTCGACGCCGTGACGTTCGGGGCGCGCCACGGGGTCGAAGCGCAGCGCCCACACCTTCGGATGGAACGCTCCACTCTCCATTGTCTTCGGCCGCAGTAACCGGTCGTAGAGGGCGAAGAGCCTATTGGTCGTCGCTGGTGGGTGCAGGCTTCCACCGTTGACGAAGACCCTGAGGCGAGACCGCAGCCGTGCGACGGTCGTCAAGACTGCCGGAGCATTGTTCAGAGGCTCTTCCACGTCGGCCCCAACAAAGGCCAAGAGCACTGCAGTGAACAGCTCAAAGTCGAGGCTATACGTAGTTCCAATGCACGCGCCCAGCACATATCCAGGCGGTGGGCGTAGCGCATCGGTAAAGGCGCTTCTCTGGCGAGTTACATCGAGAACGCTCATTGGCCACGCTCCATGCCGTCGAGGATCTCGGAGACAAACCGCGAGCCGATGCTATGTCGGTAGTCAAACTGGTAGACACCTTCGCTCACCCGAGCGGACTTCCACTGCTTCAGGTGCTTCTCATATTTGAGGCGCGACTTGGCGGGCTTGACTCGCCGCTCGCGCTCTCGGACCAAATCCCTCGCCGTCTTGTCGCTCAACAGAGCTTCCGCCGTCGACGCAGCGACACATCTCTCAAGCCAGCCATCGATGAACCACTTATCGCCTCGATTTCCTGGGCGCAATGCGGATGCCACAGTTGGCACGGTCACAAACTCGCTCGTGCTCCAGCTCTTCAGAGGGCCTCTGGCCTCAGCCCACCATTGCTCGAAGACCGGTTGCACTGCATTCGTCGCCTTCCGGATCCCCAGTTTGTCCTGTTCTTCGATCAAGAGAGCGTAGTACTGGAGCGTTGCGCCTCGTACAAGGAGGCTCATGTTTCTGGCGTGCCCGAGCCAGACTGCGAGTTGCCGCGAGGGCTTCGGGCAATCCCACGGCCACTGAATGCCAACGAGGCGGTGCCCGAGCATGTGCGACAAGAGTGAATCGGGAAATTGCGAGGTGAACCGCTTGTGCAGATCCTGGGCCTCCGGCTTCGTGAGCTTGAATGTTTCTCCTGGCTTCACCTGCCCTTCTGAATCCAGGAATCTTGCCGGCGGAAGATCAGCGGCCCAATACTGCACACCCTCGGGCCCCTGCGCCGTCTTGTCGTCGTCCTGATAGCCTCGACGACTGCGCCGGATGTCGTCGAACTGCTCCTGATACGCGCCTTCGGAAAGGCTCGATGTGAACATTCCAAGCTTGCGCAGTCCGCTCCAGTAGATGAGCGAAGGGAACTGCCTCAGGTTAATACCGGCTTCCCGACCGATGACGCCCACTGTTTCCTTGGCGGCGAGAACGTCCTTCAGCTCATCCTGTCGCTGCATTGCGAGGTGAGCGACGTGGCTCGCACGGACGCCTTCGCGTTCGAGCAGTCTGTAGATTCCAGCGACGAAGTAGAAATATCGAGCGGATCGCATCAGCGTGGTGGTCGCCGGATGCAAAAGGTCAGAAAAGCGCCCCAGAAGAGCGAGGACTCCAAGCTCGTCGATAACGCCTTCTTCTTGAAGCGATCGAATGAAGTCACGCGCTTGCGAAAGATCGTCAGCGCGAAAGTCGAGCCAAGTCACTGCGTCGTGCTTCATATCCGACTCCACAGCGCCCGGCCTTGCAGCACGCGCCACCCCAACCCAAGCTCTTGCACATGGCTTCGGCTGTAGGTCATGGCACGCCCGCCGCTATCTGGACCGCACCGGCCGCAACCGGCAGGACGATCCAGGTCTCCGTGACCGAGCGACCAGTGGCGCGCGTCAGGGCGTCGGCATAGACGAACAACTGCCCACCGTGCTCGACGGCAACTTGATCCCACCTGTCTCTCGGTGCGGGGTTCGCCTTGTGGTCGAGAAGCACCCAGCCCTCCCCTGTCTCCAGCAGGAGATCGATCCGCCCGTGCATGACCTGCCCGTTCGGGAGTACCGATTCGATAGGGATCTCCGCGTAGCGGCGGCAATCCGGCCAGCGCGAGGAAATCCACCGGTCCAGTGCGCCGATCTGCCGCACGAGTCCAGAGGGATCGATCGCGCCCTCCAGTTCGAAGGCGGCGAGAATGCGCGCCGCGCGCGCATCGTCCAGCGGCACATCCGGATCGGTGAACGCCGTCGCGATGCAGGCGTGAATGGCGTTGCCGAGTGCCGTCATGTCGGTTCCCGCCTTCAGCGCGATCCGCTCTCCAACGGACGCGGTGTCCGTGACATTGCACTGTCTGGCGACGGAGGCCGAGGCCACAAGCGTCGCCGGCAATCGCTCCGTGCGCGAGTCGGGATCGGGAAACCATCGAAGGGATGAATCCGGTTCGGCCAGCGCTGGGATAGCCCCGGGCGCCGCGAAAGACAGGAAGTCGCAGGTCATCTTCGAACCATCCGGCAGGGATATCACCTCGCTTGCGGCGTCCGGCGCAAGCCAGGGGGCGTTCAGCGATCCCAGCCATTCGCACGCGCTCTTCTTCGCGGGAAACGCGAGAACAAGACAGTCGCGTGCCCGCGTCATGCTCACGTACAGGAGGCGCTTGGCCTCGTCGATCGCCTCCGCGCGCAAGCGTACCCCCTCCGGCGACTGGGCGATGACATCGGCGATATCGACCTTCTTCTGGGCGCCGAAGGGCCATGGCCAGTAGCGGACCCAGCGGTCTTTCAGCGGCGCGGCGACGTCGAGGCTCGAATCGGACCGAGCGCCGACCGACCAGAGCCGATCCTGAATGTCCTTCTCCAGATCCAGAAGAATGACGATCGGCCATTCCAGTCCCTTGGCCGCGTGATGCGTCATGACCTTGACCGCAGCGACCGGCGGCTCCGCGAGCATGTCGAGTTCGCCTTGCGCCTGTTCGCCGAGCCAAAGGATGAGCCCGGAGACAGTGGCCGGCTCGCGTCGCGCCAGACACGCGTCCTCGTAGGACCTTGCAAGCGCCAGCACGGACTGCAGGTTGGCGAGTCGCACGCGCGCCACGAGTTCGTCGCGCCGCCAACGCAGGACGCGCCCGGCGAGATCGCACTGGGCGACGACAAGCTCCATCGCCGCGTACGGCGAAAGCAGCGGCGCCTGCTCACGCAATCTCGCGATTCGCGAAAGCAACGGGTGACCGTCCTCGGCCCCATCCCGCCAGAGGGCGCTGTCGCCACCGCCTTCGAGATAGCGCAAGCGATCCGCCAACCAGGACTCCGGGGCCTCGCAGTCCGCGAGCGAGACGATCTCTGCGCTCGCCAGCGTGTCGCGCGGGTCGTTCAGTCGCCGCAGGCACGCAAGCGCCAGCACTGCCTCGGGGGTGGAGAGCAAGCCGGACTGTTGTGTGGCCCATGGCACCGAACCGAACCGAAGGGCCTCCGCCACAGACTGCACGCCCGTATTGGTCTTGGAGAGCACCGCGATGTCGCCGTAGTGCGCGGGTCGCGGCTTTCCGCTTGCGGGGTCGACGATGCGATAGCCGGAGGCAATTAGCGCCTTGATGCCCTCGGCGAGTGCCGCGGCGCGTTCCGAGATGTTCTTGCCGTTAAGAGTCCAGTTGGCGAGGGCCGCGTCGGGAACGAGCTCCTTGCGAACGGCTGCGAGTTCCACCTCCGCGCGCGAGAGACCGGGCGCGAACACGTCGCCGAAGGCGCCATTGACCAGACGCACCAGGTTCGGCCGAGACCGGCGCGATTGCGCGAGAACCTCCTTGGAGCCCCCGAGAGTCGGAAGTTTTCCGAGGACGGCCTTCATCAGTTCGGCGTCGCTGCCCCGGAACCCGTAGATCGCCTGCTTGACGTCGCCGACCCAGACCGTTTCGCGGGCGATCCGGGACAGCCGCACGAAGAGTTCCAGTTGAATGGGGCTGGTGTCCTGGAACTCGTCCACGAGAAGCAGGTCGAGCTCCTCCGACAGCGCCTCGACGACCGTCGGCTTGTCCAGAAGCCCGAGGAAGAGGTGCTCCTGGTCCACGAAGTCGATGACGCCCAGCTCGCGCTTTCGCTGTGCGTAGGCGTCGAGCGCCTTTGCGCCGAGCGTGAAAACCGCCGCGAGGTACCGCTCGATGTCTTGCCGCAGCCGCGGGTGCGCGACATAACGGCTCGCGGTGTCCGTTACGGGTTGCGCAATTGTCTTGAGCCCCGCCTCCGGCGCGCCCTTGGAGAGTCTTACCCAGTCGGCCCACGCCGCGGTGCCGCCGCGAACAAGGCGCAAAGATTCGCGAGCAAGCGCGATGTAGTCGGCCGTGTTCTTCTTGCCGGTCGCGCGCTTCTCGATCTCCGGACCGGCGGTCTCGATCGCGCTTGCGAGCGACGCGTCGAGGTCATCGGCGCTCGGCGCGGGAAAGTGTGCAAGGAGGTCCGTCGCGTTGCGCCCGCCGAACGTGGCAAGGCGCGCGGGCGCGATGTCGTTCGCCCGCGCCTGGTCTATGAGCGACTTGAGCGCGTCTTCCCAGCTCTCGATGCCCAATCGCCGCGCGAGCTCGACGATGTCCTGCACCGTGGCGCTGTCGGAAACCGCATCGATCGCCTCTCGCACGAGAGCGCCCGACTGAGCTTCCTCCAGCACGCGTTGCTCCGGGGCCAGCCCGGCTTCGAATGCGAAGCGCTCGAGGAAGCCCCCGCACACGCTGTTCACCGTGCCGATGCGCGCCTGCCCCATCGCATTGGCAAGGGCGAACTCGCCTTTCTCCAGGAGCGCCGTGCGGACCCGTTCGCGAAGCTCCGTGGCCGCCTTGCGAGTGAAGGTGGTGGCGATCACTCCTCCGGGCGCAGCCTGCCCCGAGCTGAGCTTTTCGTGGAGGATCTGCGTGAGGCGGTAGGTCTTGCCGCTTCCCGCACCTGCGCTGACGAACCTGAGCGTGCCGGCCATCCGTCAGTCCTCCCAGCCGGCAAGCCAGCGGTAATCGTTGTAGGCCTCCGGCAACGCTTCCGGTACGAGCGCGTCTGGCGGCCCCGCCGATTCCGGGGTCGGTTCAATGCCCTCTATGGCGACCTCGATCATTCCCACATCGATCTGGGACCGGCGCCATCTCCAGGCGGCGATGAACTGCTCCCAAAGGAGCGGTGTGGATCCCGTTGCTCCGGATTGAACCGGCCGGGCCTCCGGAAAGAACGCCTTGTCCGGCGCAAGGAGCTGAGACGCCTTGAGGATGAAGTAGGAAACCTGGGGCCAGACCCCTGTTTCCTGCCGAAGTATCTCGGCATAGACGGCCAGCTGCAGATGCCGATTCTTCGCGAGCCGGTCCTGGTAGTAGTTGGCGCCAGACCATTTCATGTCGACGATGGCCCGCTCGCCCGATTTGTTGCGCACGACCAGGTCCGCCTGCCCTTCGAGGGCGCCGCCCGGGAACGTGCCGGCGAGATCGCGCTCCGACTCCACCGCGTCGATCCCCGCCGCCCCGAACTGCCGCTGGATCTCTCCGATTGCGCGCTCCAGCGCGGAGCGCAGCCGTTCGTAATCCGAGCGCCGGCCGGGCATCAACAGTACCGCGCCCTCCTCTGCCACGACGGTCGCGAACTCGCGCGAGAACCAGGCCTTCAAGGCATCGCCCCCCAGTGCCTGCGCGCCGTCGGCGCGAAAGAACCGATCGATCAGCCTGTGGGCGAGATTGCCGTAGAGCAGGTTCTCGTCGGCCACCGCCAGTAGGTTGGACGGGCTGAGCCGCGCCTTGTACTTCAGAACCCACTGATAGGGGGCATTCAGGAAAGCGTTGAGGCTGGAATAGGATTCCTGCGGGCGAAGCGATATCTTGACCTCGGGTGGCACGCTCCACCATCGGCTGCGTTGCGGGAGATGAGCGTGAGCAACTTTCGGTAGTTGTTTGCCGGCGCGACCGGTCACCAGGTCTTCCAGGGGCTCCGGCCGAACGCCATCGACGAACCATTGGATTTCCTGCCAGAGCGGGTGCATCTCTTCGCCCGCAGGGGGAAGGACGAGCACAAGCTGCTTTCTCGCGTTCAGAATGGGGCGAAGCCAGTCCTCTCCTCGACGCGCCAGCAGATCGCCGAGCGGCGGGAGTTCCGCGCCGGCGCGCGCGAGCGATTCCATCTCGCTTCGGCTCCAGGGATAGTGCCCGGGCAGCGACGGCGCTCCCATCTGCCACCAGACCACCCGATCGAAGGGCTCGACCAACGCCCCGGGGTCGGAAGCCGCCGGCACGCACCCGACTTGGGCGTGCATTGCGAAGTTCGGCGCGCCGCGCGCCGTGCACTGAAATATCAGCGCCTCCAGCTCCGCCGGTGTGATCGAAGACTCCCCTTGGGCGGCCAGTGCATCGAGCGCCGCAGCCACCGCGCTTGCCTGTGCGAATCCCGTCGCGCTCGCCGCGCTGCGAATGGGGTCCTTATCGGCAAGCCTGCCGGAGAAATAGTCGCGAACCCCGCGGGCTCTTTCTAGCAGCACCGCAACCGGCGCACCCTGCGCGTGGTTGTGCCGGGAATGCTCGACCCAGAACGACAAAGCCTTGCGAAAATCCGCAGCCCGATCCGGGTAACGCGCTTCGATCTCGGCGATGGCTTCCCTCCAACGCGGGCCACCGATTCCGGGACGTTCCGCGATCACCTCGGCCAGTCGCCTGCGGGCGTAGCCTGGGACCGGGCCTATCGGATGCGAGAGAAACTGAAGGAGCGCATAGACGTCGAGCGGTTCCCAAACCGTGGCGAGCGCAAGCGGCAGGACCTGAAGCGCGGGTACCAGTGGGCTCGAATCCTGTAATCCCTGCCGCGCGATGTCGACCGCGTCGAGCGTGGCGTCGAGCAACGAGCGGTCCTGCTCGGCGACAATCGCAACCTCCGTCTCCCGCGACGCGAAAGCCTGGGCGACCCAACGCGCCGCGACGAGCCCCGTTTCCCCGCGCACGACGCGCAGACTGCCGTCGTCCGACCACGCGATCTTGCCGTTGGGCTTCTTTCCTTCGTGCGCGGACTTCAATGCGATCTGGAGCTTGCCCAGCACCGTATTCGCGTCCGCCGCGGGCGCGAAACTGCGGACCGATCGAACCGGTAACTTCGCGAGCACTTCTCTCCAGCGCTTGGGAAACGCTTCTATCGGGTCGACAAGCTCGACGCTTTCGATCTTGGATTGCTGTCGAGAGAGGAACTCGGCCACGCGAACCAATCGCTCGCCGATCGACGGAACGAGAAGACTGCGGGCGGCGGTCTCAACGGCTGCTATGTCGGCAATCCGGACGCCTGCGCCGGACGGCGCCTCGCCGTTCCAGCCGTGCAGATACCAGGCGTCGCGCCACGACAGAAGCGAAGCGGACACTCCTATCGGATCGATCCCGAACGAGGCATGGTAGAAACGATCGGGTGTGTCGCAGCGCTTGAGACATTCCCGGTACTGCGTCACTCGCTGCGCGTGCGCGCATTCCGCGCGCAGCAAGCCGAGCCGCGTCTCCAGCAGGTTCAGCAAACCCAACGGGCCAAGAATCGGCTCTCCCAGCCGATTCGCCGGGCGCCAGCCGCGCTCGCCATCCAACAGTAGCCCGAAGGTAATCTGCATCCAATTGCCTCAACTGCAAAAATAATCCGTGGTGCATGATTCGGGCCGATGCAATTCCGAGCGGTCCGACCTTTCCTGGCAAGGGCATCTGACCTACAGCCAAGCTGCTTCTAACTCACACTGAATGTCTTACGCCGCGTAATATCCACTGGCCATCCGTTTAGCTTTATCGTTGCATCCTTCTGGACTCGCAGTTCAATTCCGCGACCAAAAGCCGGGTCCGTTTCGATACTTGGCTCATATCGCTCAGTTAGATAATGGAATCGCTGGTTACTCGAACCGATCCAATTCCGGCTGGACTCAGGCATCTCTGCAACATAAGGGCCATCAACCAGTAAGTCTGTCATCGCGAGAAGTTCCGGTACCCCAGGCAAGCGCATGCCATCGAGTTCTTCTATGCGATAACCGGTGAAAACCATGACCGATAGACCTAGCCTCTGCGCAGCCTTCGCCACGTCCGATAGGCCGCGTGCCTGCAACATAGGCTCGCCACCCAGAAAAGTGACCCCTTCAATTCCGTGATCGAGACGCGCCTTCGCGATTAGGCTAGCCACCTCGGATGAATCGATTAGCCTTCTTGGCGTCAGGTCAAGAAAGTGGGGATTGCAGCACCCTCGACACCGGATCACGCACCCCTGAACCCATAGCGCAAAGCGGTTCCCCGGCCCTTCGACAGCCGTACAAGTGATGCATTCCGCGACGTTTAGCAGCGCCATCTCACTCCAATGTAAAGGCGTAATCGGCCTTGTCACCCGCCTGGTGAACGACCACCGTTCGTCCGGCATAGTAAGAAGAGTCTTCTTCCTCGTCGAAGAGAAAGGCCGCCAGTGGATCAATTAGGCGCTTGACCATTTCGTTGAGCACGCCCCGCCCACCCATCTGACGATCGACACTGCTCGCCAGTGCCTTTAGCGCTTTTTCTTCGTCATTGAACTTCAGTTCCGTAATCCTGTACTTTTCCTTCAGTCGCTCTCGAAGCGGCTGCAATTTGGCTCGTGCAATGGCCACCAAGAAGTCATCCCCCGTAATGAAGTTGAATGGCACAATGTTGTCGCCAATTCGATTGAGCAATTCGGGCCGCATGGCGACCGTGACGAAATGCTCTCTCACTTTTGCTAGAAACTGCGCCTTCACCGCAGCGGCGTCGTGATCCAACTTGACTTCGGAAGCCCCGATATTGGATGTGAAGATGATTACCGTCTCGGAGAAGTAGACGGTCTCGCCTTTGCCATCAGTCAAACGTCCGTCTTCGAGAATCTGGAGAAACTTGTCGAGAATTCGAACGTGAGCCTTTTCGATCTCGTCGAACAGAAGCACAGAGAACGGCCGCTTCTTGACGGCGTTCGTTAGTTGTCCGCCTTCCTCAAAGCCGACGTACCCAGGAGGCGCCCCAACGAGGCGTTGATCGCTGTGTTCGTGATTGAACTCAGACATGTCGAAGCGGATGCACGCGTCCTCGTCACCGAACAAGAACTGGGCAAGAGCTTTTGCGAGCTCGGTCTTCCCGACACCCGTTGGGCCAACGAAGAACAACATTCCCTTGGGCATCTTCTGCTTCTTCGAGTGCTGAAGCCCGGACAACCCGGTGTAGGCCCGCACAATCACGCTCGCGACCTTGTCAATCGCTTCGCTCTGCCCCTTGACTCGGGTCGTAAGCTGCTCGCTTATGGTCCTGAGTTTCGCGCGACTTAGGTCCTCCCAAGGGCTCTTCTGCTCACCGTATTTGTATAAATTGATCAGTCGCTCGAAGGTTGGCGACTCTTCGCTCACCTGCCGAGACAGTTTCACGAGCTGCTGAAGATCCCTGATCGACATGCCTTCGGTCGAATCGACGAAGTCCGAGAAGGCGATCTCACCGGGCCGTGGTACGACGCGCAAGTTCCACTTGTCGACTGATCGGAGCAAGAACCCCTCTCGTTCCAGTCTCCCAGCCGGGGGAATCAAGATTTCTTGCGCAGACGGGTTGCCCTGATAAAGAGCGGGGGGGATGGCGCCTATCTTGTTGCACAGCAGGACCACAATATTCTCTGGTCGAGACAGACTTTCCCCATCAGCGACGCTTAGCGGTGCATTTCTTATTGCTCTTGAAAGTACCAAGAGCCACTGTCGCTCCTGCTCACTAAGGGCGTTCGCATTGCCAAACAGATATTGCGACCAGTCCAAGACGAATGCATATCGTTGTCGCTTGGGGTGGAGCATGTGAAAATGCACTACCGCAAGGAAATCATCGACGCTGGGAGGAGCAGCGCCTGACGTCATGGCAGGTGCTGTTGGTCCTGCCGGCCCCACGTCGTAGTCGGACGAACCGGTCGTCTGGGCTGCCGGGCCTAATGTTGCCTCCCTGACGAGGGCATCCCAGGCCGGTTTAACCGTAATGTCTGCACCGGCGAAGCGATCCCATAAGACGACTTGATCAAATCCCCGGCGTTTCAAGACTCTAACCACCAAGTCGACGGCGGAGCAGTAGTCCTGCGTGTCTTGAGAAAACCGGACGTCGAACACGTCCCCATGAATCAGCAAGATGCGCCGAATTCCGGCTTGCCGCTCTAGATTTCCTAGCCAGGAGTTCTCGGTATTACTTGCCATGCTTTTTCTCCTGGCCTAAGACATCAATCGGCCTCGCTGACCGGCTGATGCGATCTGGGTTTTGCCACAGAACTCGCTCGTTCGATAGTTCAATACCGTAGACCTCTTGTAGCAGCGGCAACACCTTGTCGATGTCGTTCTTGCACTCGTTGCCCTCATAGTGCTCGAACTTGTAGCTCAAGCCGCCATCCACGGTGATCCGGAAGGTCGCTTCGTTGCCTGAGGGCTTCCTGGCAGTGATGATCACCTCATCGGAGTCACCAACTTGTCGCTGCGGCGCCGCCGTAACAAACCCCGCTTTGCCCAGAGCTTCGAGCACAGAGCGCACAGTGGTTCGGCGACAGTTCTCGTCAACAACCGCGGTGTCTGTTTGTGCCGTGATCTCGGAGAGCTGGGTCTTCACTTGATCTATCGTCCAACCCGGCTTCGAAAGCTGAGTCCGCATCTCATCGAGCCTTGTCAGCAAACCCTCTATCGCCTTGGGATTGCGATCCCGCTCCTGAGTCGCCTCATCGCGGTGCATATCGATCAGCGTTTTCGCGGTCTCATTCATTGCTTCGCGCGTCTTGCGGTCCTTCCACTCCTGCGCTTTGTTTGCAGCAGCCCCTTGTATTTTCTGCAACCGCTGTCGAATCGCCACCTCTAACTGGGCGATCTCGTCGGGCTGAACCATGCGGCCGGCGTACTCGGTCTGTAACTGCTTCAATTCATCGAACGCATAGTCCCGTTCGATAGGATCCGATATCTCTGTCAATGCGGCCTGCAGCAGTTGCGAAAACTCCACGCTGGCACGCTCTCGCATCAACGCGAGCTCCTCCTGGCGTTGCCTTTCGCGCGCAATGACCTCATTCTTTGTAGCGCGAGCAAGCGCCGGCAGGCCGCTTATCTCAAGCCCCAGTTCGACTGAAAGATCACGCGCACGCTCCGGATCACCACTCAACGCCGATTCGGCCATCGCCAGTTTGCGCTGTGCCTGAGAGAACTCGGATGTGATGTATTGATCCAAGCCCTGCCGCGAGAGATCGTTCAGCAATGACCGATACTTCGCAATGAACCTATTGGCGTTATTGCTGATGCGCGCAAGGTATTCGCGACGACGCGCCTCTTGTCTTAGCTTCCAGTCGTAGTTAACGGCTCTACTCATCACTGCCTCCGCGAGGGCTTCGATCTGTCACCACCAGCTCCCCTACCCCTTGGATGTTGGGGAGGTCTTGTGGCGGACGGGGTACTGTCCCGAGGTCGAACCCGCTGAGAGAAGCCCTTAGAGTCCATGGTCGAGATCCCCTCCGCTTTCGCCTTCAATGCCAATAGGTTGTCGTTCGTGAGCAGTATCGGTCGATGCTTCTTGAACTTCACCGCAACAGAAAGTATGAAGTTGTCGCCCTTGTTGCGGTAATCGGGTGACAATAAAGATAGATCGCCGTCGCAGAACTCGATTCGAACAGTCGGGATCTCACGGAGTAGCCGTGTCGCATGGGCTACCGCCGGACGTAGCGACTCATCCCGTTTCTTGTCAGCGAGTTCTTCAATCACGCGCTTGGAGACAACGACAAGCTCATCGTCGCCAAACTTCCGGAGCAACTCTGGTTCCTCAACCAAAGCAGAGGTGTCGACGACATACACGGCGCGGAAGCGCTTGTTCAAGGCCCCTACCAGCTTTCGCAATACGGCATTCAGCGATTCGACCTGCGCCATGGCTTTTCCCAACGCGGAATTCTTCACGTCAGTCTCAAAGTCTTGCAGGAGAAGACACAGATCCCGATACCTGTCGCCACACTTAACCGCCAGTTCGTCTATGGCCCCTGCATCTTTGGATTTGATTGCAGCCAAATAGTCGTCCTCGGAACCAAGCCCTTTCAGCCCGGGGCCACCGAAGGCGTCACTTAGTTCCTTATAGGCCGTGTGCAACTGCTGAAGAACGTCGTCGAACCTGTTGTCGTTGCCAAGCGTCCTTAGCAGCTCGCCATTGCCAAACGCATCGATGGCGTCTCGAACAAGCTGAGGACTATGTAATGGCGACGGGAATGGGATGCGCCACGCCGGCCCGCCCCGATGAACAGCGCTCGCTGTTTCGGCATACTCTTTGAGGTCCTTTGGTATCGGGGAACAAGCAACGACATCCTCAATAAGGTTGGCAACGACTGCTGGTGCGGTAATCGTGCAGCCTTCAATGGCCTTCATGAGGGCGCTCAATTGATCCAAGTCCAACCGGCCCCTCTTGCTCAGATCATCACCAATGATCCGTGCTGCAGCCGCTTCCCATTCCTCGTCCACGTCCTTACCAGTTAGGCTGGCGACTCTCTGCCGCATGTGTCTCATGCGGTCCAGGACAGGGCCCAAGTCACCGGAGGAAGCGAGGCTGCCCTTTACATATACCGACCAATACTCCGCCGCGGGCATCCAAAGAGACGCGAGCGCAACCCCATCATCCTCGTTGGCTCGCCGAAGCGTGGTTGCCACTGCGTTGAGCACGGACAACACATTCGAGTTGGGCTGGTCCCCGGTATCGATCCTTGCCAGCGGAAGATCGTAGGGATCACGTCCGACCTTAACGCTTGCCCGATATAGCGATACGATCTGGGAAGTCGATGCCAACGCAACAGCTGGCAGCGGAAATGGTGCTCCGAAGCGAACTAGGCATCCATCACCGGTATCGTTCCACGTCAGCTCTGGCTCTCGATGGGCCGCAGTCGCATCGAAGCCGATGATGACCTGCCTGGGAGCGACGTGATCGGGCATCGTTATGAACGGTGCCGATTGATTCAGTATGCACACGGCGGCCCCAGCAGGGACCCTCTCCAAAGCCTGCTGTATTGGTAGCCAGCCTGTTTGATCCGTAGGAACGGTTGCGAGGTCAACGGCAGGCAACGACCTCCACTCGTCGGCTTCCGTGCCAGACTGAAGGATCGAAGTGGCCAGGACACGCTTGTAAATCTCAGCCGAAGGCAGTCCGCGGATATATTCCGCTTGCGCTGGATCCTTGGTCTGAATCTGGATCTCACCATCGCTGCACTGAATGCCTGCAGTTGCCTCCCTCCAGAGAACTGATGTGGCTGAAGCCCTTTCAATTCGATCAATACGACTTGAACTGCTCCACCACGGAGAACCACCGCGAGCCACATGAGCTCGAATCAGCTCTTCTGGTAGCAGATCGCGGAAGGCCTCCGCGTCAAGAGGCGCCTGAGGGGGGACCTCGCGGGCCAACGTGGCCTCTAGGGGGGAAAGCAGTCGGTTTCCTATGGGATCGTAGTAGTACACCTCATCGTTGGACTGCGGGTGCGAGGGGAGTTGGTCATCGGCAAGCAGCTGTCGGCCGCGCTCGGTGACCTCGATATCCCGCAGCGACAGGCGGTCCACGAGGAGTTCCGTTGCGCTGGACCGTAGGACGGAGATCCGGACCAACTCGTGCAATATCGGCTCCACAAGTGGGATCGGGTCAGTCACTCCGAGAAAGTCACTGAACAATCGGTCAAGAGCAATGTTGTTGTACGCCACGTTGCTGCCAAGGCGATCGCAAAGCTTCAGCAACACACGCTCAAAAGCCGTGGGACGCCTTGGCGTCGAATGGTGAATTCGAACCTGGAGCCGCAGGATTGGAAGTCCGAGTCGGACGTCTGCCAAGTGCATTTGTTACCTCCTCTGCCCTCGGCTATCCTGGTTAGCGGCGAACTTGTGGTACTCGTTCTGCGTCAGAATCTGCTCGGATTGAAAAACGCCTCCAAATCGCTGAATCTCCTCGACGATACCGCGATAAACCTCGACACTTCTGCTGCCCGGGCGGTCCAGGAACGGCAATTGCACTGGATAGCTGCAAAAGACGTCCCTTGCGCCCACGACCACGAGAAGTTCTTGGGCGCGTGAGAAGGCTACGTTGATGCGTTCGAATTGCGCCGTATTCGCGCGAGCCGACAGCTTCCATGGGGGATTGCGGACCATGCTTACGATAATGATTGGCCGTTCCTGACCTTGATAGCGATCAACCGTGTTGATGTCCACGCGAGTCGCAGTAAGCTCGATGCCCGTTTGCGCCCGAGCGCGCTTTACGGCTTCACGAATGACCTTGATCTGCCTGCCATAGAAGGTAACAACGCCAACTGATTTCGGTTTCTTGCCGGCTGTGCCGTAGCCCTGCTGACGACAAGCGAGTTCGATGTCCAGAAGCGTCTTGGCTATCAACGCGGCCTCTAGGTCATTGGCCTTGCTCGAATGTCCATCGCGGCGTTCGTAGTGCCGCTTGCGTTCTGGATCATGCCCTGAGTCGATCCAAATTGCGTGCTGCTCGGGAGTGACATAAGGCACTCCCTGCACTCCAGACAATGTCATGCGGTGTAGTCGATGGCCGCGCGGATCCGATCCCAGAGACTTGCCATCTGGATCGGGCAAGCCACAGACAAGTCGATTCTCGTAGAACTGGTTAACGACCTGCATGATTTGCGGGTGCATCCGGTACTGCGTGAACAAGAACGACTTCAGTTCCGTTGGTGCGTTCTCGAAATGCTCCTTGAACAACGAGGACGTAACCATTTTGCGAAAGCGCTCAAAGTTCTCCTCCGTCAATTCGCTTCCTGGATCTGCGTCCTTGTCGGTCTCGGGGGCCTCCTCTTTCTCTGCCAAGGCCTCCTCCCAGGAGCCCTCTTGCTCCTTGAACAGCGGGGGAAGCTGGCGGTGATCGCCTACAAGAATCGCCGTTCGTCCCAACATCATCGGCATGATGATCTCGGGAGGGGTCGCTTTACTGACCTCATCCACGATGACTACGTCGAATCTCGAGTGCCCGGCATCTTCAAGAGTCCTGCGGTTTTCCGTGCACGTGACGCCGACAACATTGCATGAGCCAAGGTAGGTATCCATGAAATTGCTTTGGTCGGCTACACATGTCTCCGGTCGCACCAGATCCTTGACCCAGTCCCGAAGAATCTGCTCCCAGTCTTGCCTCAGTGCCCGCGTTTCGTCGGACTTAGCGGCGATCGAATCAACGTAGTCGGATACGAGGCGGCGCAGACCTGAATACTGATCTGGAGCCCACGCCCCCTGTAGACCGTCTTCACTCGTCCGCTCCGAGATGAGTTGGCGCAGCCGAAGCTCCTTATCCTGTCGCAGACGGCTAGTTTCGTCCCTGCGAGCGCCGGCGTCCCGGGCCTGTCCCTCCATGCGTCGCATCAATGCTTGGTCGGCCTCCCCTAACGGGTTGAGCGCCAGATAGGAGCGAACACTGGCGCGGGTCTGTTCCATGCCACGCGTGACCTGGTTTGTGACTTCAAGTAGTGCCTCGATGGACTTCTTGAGTCCGGCGACGACGTCGCTTCGAGTCACTAGTGGATCGGTAAATGTTCTGTGCGCAGGCTTATCACCTTCATTTACATTGAAGACGCGTTCGTACAACGCTCGATCGAGTCCGGACCCCCTGCGCTTGATTTCGCGGATCTGCTTCTGGAGGGTCTGCACTTCGGTGAGCAAACTTCCATCGTCGGCAAGTGCTTCGACGGCCTTCTTCAAACGGCGCTCCAGATCGGACAGTTCGACGCTATCCTCTGGGGAGATGACGAGTTCGCTTTCCGATGCGGCTAGTCGTTCTGCGTCGCCCTTGATTTGTGGGAGGGCCTCGCATATGTCGCGCCAAACCCGCATGATTTCGGTCGCGAAGGCGGACTTCTCGGACAAAGATCCGTATTCAAAGCTTGGCCATACGCGATTGATGCGAATTCCAAGAGGGACGAGTTCCCGCAACGGGGAGACAACGTGGGTATAAAAGATCTCGAGAATCTGTTCCGGAACCACGACAGGAGAAGGTCCTTGGTGGTCCATTACCTCTAGAAACGCCGTAGCCCCGTTTCTAAGGGTTGTGAGCTCTTTTGCCTGATCATCGCGCGCAGTTTCCAATTGCAATTGTTCGCGGTACCCCCGCAACTCATCGTCAATGGTGGACTCTTGCTGCCGCAAACGATCGATGTCTCCCGCGATCAGGTCCGCGGAAGACAGCCACTGCCGAAGTTCACGGAGTCGAGTATCCGTATGGTCCCAAATATCTAGTGTTCGACTCCGGCACGATTCAGCAATCGAGCGGTAATACGTCGTAAGGGCGCGCTCTCGACTGAACGGGTTTTCCCGGTCCCCCTTCCTGCCCAAGCGAATCGCGCGGATCGCGGGAGATTGCGGAAGTCGCTCCAAGGCATTGTCAACGGCGAGATTGGCTTGCGAGACCAGCAAGACCTTCTTGTGCTTTCTGACGAATTGCCATGACGCCTCGGCGATCATGGTGGTCTTGCCCGTTCCAGGCGGCCCTTGGACCATTGCGAGATCAGGGGCGCTGACCATCTTTCTAATGGCAAGTTTCTGGTCGTCATTCAGGTCGGTGCGGGACCAAAGTGCATCGGGGATCTCTTCAGGGGTTGCGGGTATGTTGGCTTCGCCAATGTCAAAGAGATATGAAGAAAGAAAAGGGGCATATCCAGACTGCTCTTGAAGGAGATCCAGTTCCTTTTTTTGTCGGCGAACAAGAGACATGTCACCGACCGACGACAGCGCCAGGAATCCGTCAGTTGGGAGTAACCCCTGGAAATGCCTTGAGACGTCTTCGCCTGAACCGTAGGCGCTGAGTGACTCCAATTCATTCTGGTGATCGTCAGAAAGGCGGAAGTACACGTGAGCGAAGAACGGCTTGTCCCAGGGAATCCCTTCTAGGGCGACGCCTGGCTGCGGCGCTGATTCTTCGAATCGCAGAAAATCACCTACCTCGACTACCCTTTCCCGAAAATCTTCGTCATAGTCGAAAATCCAGGGGTGCTTGGAACACTGCAGGCCGTATGCTCTAAGGTCGTTACTCCTGAATATCCGCCGCAGCCTGTCAAAGGACTCCCTAGATTCGGCGACAACCAAAAACCGAAATTGCCCCTCTCGGATGAACTCGGCTCCCGCAAAGCGGAGGCCGATCCTGTTGGCCTTGATCAGTCTTTCGCGCCAGTCAAGATAGTTACGCCAGTCAAGTAACCTCTCTCTTGTCCGAATCGATATCGGCGGCAGCGACTCCACAAACTCCTTGGTCAGTTGGTTGCGCTGACGCTTGTTCGCTGGGTAAATCAATTCGGACTGACTTACGACAAAAGCGGTGATTTCGCGCTCAAACAGACGCGGGTCTGATTCAGAGAGGTCAAGAACGTTCTGAACTTGGAAGACCGGGTTGTTAGGATCTCTCTGGTTGTCCCAAAGGCGCCCGCGAATGGCGAGTGTGACGCCCCGTGGCAAGAATTTCTCAAGGCGTGGCCCAGTGATTCTCGGGCGGACCGCCAAGTACGGCTGGCCTTCTCGCAAGCTAATATTGGAGATGAGATATGTCTGAGGCATTCCGTTTGGGAACAAGGCGTCCTGAAACGCAGCGAGAATCTCCTGGTCACTAACTCCTGGAAAGAGTGTGTCGGGGTATTTGCGTCTCAGGACGACTAGCTGCCGCCGAAGGCCCCAGTAAGTCTTGCCTTGAGGGTCGACGGTATCTTCCGCGTTCTTCGCGAAGTCGAAGAAGACGTTTCCGACCGATTGCCCAGTCGGTGACTCAGTTGCTCGCCTGATGCCCGGGGAAGGGGCCGTGGCCGTGGAGCCCGGCGCAGGCGCTTCCTTCGTTCGCGGCAGGTCCGCACGTAGAGCGTCGGATTGACGTTCCGCGCGTGGGGCGCTCGGTGAAGCGCGCTGATTGCTTACCCGAGCAGTGGTCTCCGAACTCGCCTGTTTGACTGCCTTCGAGGCCTGGCTATCCCTTGGCGAGGGCTCTTGCTCGAAGAGCTTCTTGGCAAGATCAAATAGATTCCACTTCAAAGGGGTGTCTCCGCCGAAGCGCAACCGGAATAGGCAAAAGAAGTGTCAAATCCCAGTGTCAGTCTTGATGCTGGGACAGGCTTTCCTCCTGCGAGCCCATAGGTGTCAGCAGACCTTTCAGAGCGATCGCTATTGATTGCTATCCAAGGGCCGAAAACACTCGAAGGCTCCTTGGAGAAAGCTAGAGATGGCACTGCAGCTGGCGTATCCAATGCCTTTACTTTCGGTACCGACGACCGAATTGGAGCCAACTGCTTTTTGAAGTCACTCATGTGATGCCATCCCCGCCCCGATGCGAAACCATTCGCGCTTTCGCCACAACAGGAGCGAAGCGGACGCTCCAATCAGGGCTGTCGCGAATGAGCAACGCTCATACCGCCAATCTTGTGCCACGCTAGCTGCCACCCAGCGTTTTCCACACCGTAAGAAAGTGCGGACCAATGGAGTCGCCATGAACGACAACGTATCCGGCCCTTACCTCTTTGCGACCCCAAGTGTTAGTCCAGTTCGTAGAGAACGACCAGATGGCGTCCTCTGGCCCAACTCCGGTCAGGAATTTCATCCATGCTGCATTCAGATGACCGAACGGCAGGTCGGGAACCGCCCCCATCGGATCGACCACTCCTTCACGCCCCTCGATGTCACGGATGGCCATCCGCTCCAGCAGATCGCCCCGAGCGACAGCGAACGCTTTTTCGTCTTCGACCGACGTTTCGGCGCTCCTGAAGAACATTTCCTTGATTTTCATGACTATGACGACTGGCCATACAGCGACCACCGCCACGCCAGCCAATACAGGCACAACGACGTTGTTCAGGATCCGGTACCGAAGTGTTTTGCGTTCAGGGTTGACGGCATCTAGGAGACCCTTCAATGACTGCGACTCATCCTTCGTGGTGACTCGGTGCGATATAAAAACCACTGCGAGGATGACGACACCGACGGCCAGGTACCAAGCCAGATAGATCAAGATGCGTCCTCCGGATCTTTCCTGCGAGGCGGGAATGTAGTCATCGCACCAATCCCATATCCCTCCGGTGCATCGGCGGACTCGGCTACGCCGTTCTGGCGGACCCTTGTGTCTGTTACGACCCCCTTCTCGATCTCCAGGAACAGGTCCCGCTCGTATGTGCTTGCGTAGCCCATGTGAACATACTCGAGCATCTTTCCCTGGGGGACTCTGATCGTCCCTGAGTACCAGTGTGCGAAGACACGATCCGGGAAATCGGGGAATAACGTTCCCACGGACGCCTCGCCTCCGCCTTCCAGCGTTCCGTGCAGTTCAATGAGATACAGTCGTCCAGCCAGGATTTCCCAAGTGCCGACGTATCCGCGCCACAGTGCCGTGGAGTTCGACTCGAAGCCGGGATTGACCCCTCCGAGCGCAAAGTAATCGCCTAGTGGTTCGCTACACATCGACAGGTGCTGGCCCTCGTAGTGCAGTGTTTCTGCAATTTGAGCGGTCATCGTGCAAATCCTCCTCTACGCCACTCCCACGGTGGAATGGGGCGCGGGTCTAGCCACAGCCCTAGCCGTCCGGCCCGGGCGCGATCCTCCGCCTCGCTATAACGCTGACGATCCTCTAGCGACTGTTCCTTCGCGTATTGCTTGTAGTGCCAAGCAAGACCTACCTCGATCTGTCCGAGGTCCATATCGACGTTCTCGAGTAGCACCTTCCCGACAACCCGGCCATACCGATCATGTTTGGCGAATTCAACGGTCACCGTTTTTCCAAAGATCAGATCCGAGAGATTCTTCTTCGAGCGCGCTCCGTACGGCTGTTTGCTTTCCGGCGCATCGATACCCGCCAGTCGCACCTTGTACTGGACATGCTCCGCATCCAAAACCCTGATAGTGTCACCGTCAGTCACCCCGACAACCCTCCCGGTAATCGTGTCGGCCCAGGCACTGATACATGCGATCGTCAGGACAAGTGCTACCAAGAGTTTCATAGGTGAGAGTGTCCCGGGCATAGGCAACAAGTAGGGATTTCCGAATCGGCTGTCGGATATCAGTGAGGAAACGTTCGGGCGGCGTTTGGGAACGAGCGCCAAAGACACCGCGCGCTGTTTTTCGCCGGGCGTTATTCAACGTCGGCCCCCCATCCCGGCGCCAGGGCCGAACTATCGATCGATGCCAGCACGCGGTGATTCACAAGTGCCAATTGGTATTCAGCCTCGTTCAAGCGATGGCCTTGGGAGCAATCCACGCTCCATCGACGCAGCGCGTAACCCGCCAGCGCAGCCCGGCACTTGACCACAAGCGCCCCCGCCCTCATTCCGTAGTCGGCTTCGACCGCGCCCTTGTGCTTGAGTCTCGGATGAGGAATCAACTTGAGTTCCACAGTGCGGTTCCACTGCTCGTCCGCATCGGCGCGCTCGTGCCGCGCTGCCTGGCTCGCGTCGATCACGACGGCTCTCGATAGACGCGTTATCACGAAGTCGGAGAACCGGCTGTTGTTGCGGTCATATGCGCGCACGTGCCAGCGCTGGCCGTTATCGACCAATCCATGCGGCACGATCTGCCTGCGAGTATTCCCGCTGCTCAACGACACGTACGTCACCTCCAAAACCCGCCCGCGATAGATCGCCCTCGTCACCACCGCCAACTCA
>SXGT01423720.1_pt1 | contig 40220 bp, 55 predicted proteins | sample 3176221 | NCBI WGS metagenome assembly SXGT01 (sample SAMN11356862, study PRJNA531348) | freshwater metagenome | isolation source: freshwater sample F1-120 | place: China: Fuxian Lake, Yuxi | collected 2017-12-25
ATCGTTAGCCGCACTGGCCGCGCCGGTGACCGCAATAATCGCCTGCCTGACTCGCAAGGGCGACATCGAGCGCAAGGCCGTTTCTGCCCCGGCTTCCATTTCGGCCTGTGATGCCGAGACAGTGGGAATGTCGGCGTCATACGGCTGGATATCGGTGCCGATGACCAGGCCCAAGGTTGCTCGGGCAGCGACCGCATCGGCGTCATCAATCAGCGATCGACCATAAGACGACAAGTCCGTCAGTGCCGCCGTGCCAGAACCGGTGAAGTAGGGCAGCTTGTTGGCTGCGGAGGTCAGCCCGGCAAGCGCTGACAGTTCCGCATCGGCTGCCTGTTTGTCATTGAGCGCGGTCTGCGTGGCCATGGAAATGGGTTTGTCTGCATCTGACGTGTTATCGACGCTGCCAAGACCGACATCGGCTTTTGTTAGAGTTCGAGTCCCGCCCAGGGCCACAGACGTGCCATTGATCGTGATGCTGCTATTCGTCAGGCTGCTGTTGCCGATGCTGGATAGGGTATTAGTCGCGCCCGAAATCGTCTTGTTGGTGAGGGTCTGGCTGTCTGACGTACCCACCGCATCACCTGTAGGCGCGGTCTTGCCTGCCCATGCGGTCAGGTCGGCGTCATAGGCTTGCACGGATACGCCAATCGCGGCGGATTTGAGTATGGTCGCATCGGCATTCTCTTTCCCGTTTAGCGCCGTCTGAGTCGCCGTGCTGACGGGCTTGTTGGCATCGCTGGTGTTATCGACGTTACCCAGGCCCACATCTGACTTGCTCAGTCCGTCCTTGGCGTATGCTTTGACCGTGCTGGCGTTGGCCTGCTTGGTATCGCCGTCCTGAACAATGGTGAAATCATCCGCATCGTAGATGGTAGCGGCGGTATCGAGTTGACTGATTTTCTTGTCGGCCATGTCAGCTTCCTACGGTAAAGCGTTGGGTGCGTTCCATTTTGGCGAGACGGTTTTTCATCTCGCTTAATTCGGCAATGATCTGCGGGTTGGCATTCGATTGGGTGACGACGACCGCCCGCATCTCCGCCTTCAGTTCGGCGATGGCTTGGACGATCTTGCCGTCGTTGCCACCGCGCAGGGCGTCGCGGGTTTCGTCGGCGGTCATCACCTGGGCGGGGCGGGAGAAGCGGACGATCTCCGGGCCTTGTTCACCCACCAAGGCGAGACCCGCTTGGGCATAGCCGCCCTTGGCAAATGCTGGAATTTCTATCGCTGGAATTTCTGTCGCTGGAATGGTTTTGATGCCGCTGTTTGCGAGAATGGCGTTCAATGCCGCTAATTGGTCGGCATTCAAATGGGCGCTGGCATCCAGCAGCTTCAGTTGATTGTTGGCCAGAATCCATGCTCTCTCAGCCTGATCCGCTGCCTGCCGCTTGGCGTCCTCGGCTTGCGTTTCCGCCTCTTTCCGCGTCAGTTCGGCCAGACGTGCCAGTTCGGCTAGGTCGCGTTCAGCCGCTTCCCGTGCCGCCTTCATGGCCTCGTTCTTGTTCGGGTCGCTCAAGTCAGCAATGGCTTGCTGGGTGGCTTTCTGCGCTTCCTCAATCTGCTTCTGTGCGGCCTCGCGGATCGCGTCGGTGGTCTTCTGGCTGGCCTCGCGCATGGCCTCGAGGTTGTCCTGTTGAGCTTCGCGGATTCCGTCTAGGCGCTCGGCCTGACTCTCCCGCAGCAAGTCCATCTGTTCGGCTTGGGCTTCGCGCAGGGCGTCGATACGGGACTGGATCGAGTCAGGATCGGGGGCTGACATGCCGCCAATAGCGGACATGGCATTCTTCACGGCATCGAAGGTGTTAGCGTACTGGGTGCCGGAGCCGTAATACTGCTTACTGGCTTCAAGGTAGGCATCCGATGCACCGGACAGTTTTTGCATGGCATCGGCATCGCCGCCCTGGGCGCGGGCCAGCAAATCCTGATACTGCCGCTGGGCTTCGGCCAGACGTTGTTCAGGTGACAACGGGCTGTTGCCACCTAAAGCCATGCCGCGCACATAGTCCTGAATGCCTTTGATCGCGTCCCGCAGTTTGTTAGCCGCATCGAGTTCATCGCCCAGCGCCTTGAGTTGCGCGTCATGGGCTTTTTGCAGCGCCTTCTGCTCCAGGTCGAACTGCTTCTGGGTGAGCTTGTTGGCGGCGTCGAACTCCTTCTGTTTGCTCTTGATGGCCGCATTCAGACGGTCGTTTTCGGCTTCGATGGCGGCTTCGGTCGCGGCGTTGATGGCGTCGATCTGAAGCTGCAAGGCGGCGTTGAGCTTCTCGGTCTCGGCGGCGATGTAGGCTTGCTGTGCTTCCTGTATGGCGGCGACTTCGGCGTTGTATTTCGCCATCACCGCTTGCTGGGCGGTGTTGAGCAAACCCACCTCGACACCGACATCCCGCGCTCGGCCATCGGACAGGGTATTGATGTAGGTGTCGATGGCACCAAAGGCGTTGTTGCGGTCGGTGCTGGCAAGTCCGAAGACGGCTTGCGGGCCTTGAAGCTGGGCGATCTGGCTGGCGATGGACTTCTGCAAGTCCAGCACGGACTGGAGGCGTTGCTGGGCCTGCTGAATCGTCTGGACGATGCTGGTGAAGATGTCTTCCAGCGTCGAACCCATGGCCAGACGGGCATCATCGATGATGGCCTGCTTTTCCAACGACAGCCTCGCCAGTTCAGACGCCTTGTCGATACCCTCTTGAGCATTGACGGTCGCGATGTCGTTATTGATTTGCTTGATGGCATCGACCGCGCCCATGTTCAGCAGGTCAAGGCTGCGAATCACGGTCTGCGTGTCATCAATCTTGGCTTGCAGATTATTGATAAGCGCCTTGTCCTGATTCTTTGGCTTCTTGGCCAGTTCCTTGCGTAGCCTCTCCCGCCACTTGGAAACCATCGCCTCGTATCTGACGATTTCCTGACTGCGGGCCGCGCTGTCGGCCATGTTGTCTTGTAGCGCTTGATTGAGATTCTTGCGGTTGCGAGCCGCTTCTGACTCAATCGTGCTGATCCGCCCCTGAGAGTCGCCGGTCAGCCCACCGATGAGCTTGCCGAAGTCAGTGCCGACTGCCTTGATCTGGTCGCTGATGGCCTTGAACGGGTCGAGGATGGATGCGTATTTGTCCTTGATTCCGGCGATTTCATTGGCCAAATCCTTGAAGCCACCTTGTAATTGCAGCACGGCAGCAAACAGGGCGCTGCCTTCCTTGCCGCTGGCCTTGAGTCCTTCCACCAGTTGGCGGAAACCTTCGGTTGATGTCGGCATGGCATAGCCTAGCTTGCCGAACTGTTCGGACAGGTCGCGGGCTGCACCGGAGACATTCTCGGCTTGGCTGAGATAGTTGTCGTTGTAGTCTTGTAGCAGGGACAGGAAGGCATCCATACCCCCGACGCGCCCGGTTGCCGCGCCGATATCAAACTCTGTCGTATTGATGCCAGCGGTCCGCATGGCAAGGAAGGCCGACTCCAGTTTCTGGAGGCTTTCGCGAATGTCAGCGGCCCCACCATCCAAGGTCTTGATCCACGCCTTGGAGGCGTCGTTTACCTTTGTCACGGCAAGATAGCTGTCTTTTACAAGCTGGCCGCTGAGTTCTTTGGCTTGCTTATCCTTTAACTGTAGTTTGGTGTAATCAATGATGGTCAGTCCCATCTGCGACAATTCACCCGTGGCGCGATTGACGCTTTCAGACACGCGGAAATAGGTTTCCGCCATGCCTTCACCCGCCTTGCGGAACGGGTTGAGGCCAAGGTCATACACCTTGTTGATGCGGCTGGCCATCAAGTCCAGATTCTTGCTGAAGACGGCATTGAGGGCGGCGGTCTGCTCCTCCATGGTCATATCCTTCAGGCTGATCTGCTCCATGCCAACCTTAAATCCCTTCAGCCCAGTCAAGATTTCCTCGGACGAAATTCCAAAGGCATCCGCGCCATCCTGGAGCGCCTTGACCATATCCTTGAAGATCATCGTGACCTGTCTGCTAACCTCTTGCGAGGCGTCACGGACATACGTGTCGGTGGACTCACTCAACTCCGACCCCATCACCTCAAAGCTCTTGGTGATGTCAGCGTACATCTTTGCGGTGAAGTCACCTTTGAGGATGCGGGACAGACTGGCCTCAAACCAGCCGATACCGGAGTCGGTGAGTTGCGTGTTGAAGCCGGAGAATAGGCTGATGTTCTGTTTGCCGAACTGCATCCCGCTGGCCTGAATAGCCGCGTCAATCGACGGCATCACCGTCATGGTGACTTGGTTTGCCAGAGCCAGAATGCTGTTGCTCAAGTCCTCCAAGGCCCGCAGCATCGCGGCGGAATAGTTGAGGTCGTTGCTGCTGTTGCTCTTGATGATTTCGAGCGAGTTGGCGATGGACTCTGACTGAGCCGCCGTGTCACCGAAGACGGTGCCGGTGCCAACTTCATCGCGTCGCTTTTGCGCGGCAGCCGATATGCCGCCTGATCCGCTTGCACCCGTGGAGATACCCATGCTGGCTATCATCGCGGCAACTGCCAAGGCGCGGGGGATGGCGCTGTATGGGTCGCCGGATGACATCTGATGCACCACGGCCAAGACGCCTTCAGCAATGGCGGCAACTTTTGCAGCGGCAGCGACACCAGCCGCTGCTTGATCGTATTTCTTGTATTCGTCGCTGCCTTTTTCGTATTGGTTGCGAACCAGGATCAGCGACTGCGTGACCATATTGAGAGCGTTCTGCGCCTGCGCCAAATCCTCAGCCATATCTAGCGCAAAGCTGCCTTTTTTATCGCCCCGCATCTCCTTGTAGGCTTCTGCAATCTGGTCGATGTTCTTGATGAACTTATTCGACGCCACCATCATCGTGCCAAAAGCGTCGTTGCTGTTCTCGCCAATCTGACTCCAGATGTTGGCGTAGTCTTGCGCCCGGCCAATTAGCTGATCCCAAAAAGCATTTTCACGAAGCTGCTGCTCCTTGACCGCCTGCTCCTGATTCTTCTTCTGCGATCCCGTTAGTTCATCCACCGCCCCTTTCAGCGCCTGGGTCGAGAGGATGTATTGCTGCATCCGCTCAATCTGATCCGGCGACACCAGCTCCGGCAGGTTGCCGGTGGACTGATAGACATCGTTCAGCAGGGCCAGTTGGTCGGCATTGGCCCCCGCCTGCTTGGCGGCGGTCAGGCGGTCGAGAATGTCGGCTTGGCGCTGATAGGCGGCGATGATGCCGTCAATGGCGGTGACTTCATTGCGCTTGAGGTCTGCGGATTGCTTGGCAAATTCGTTGACCTTACCGGCGGCGGTGATTTCTGCTTGCGCCCGGTTTTCGGCCAGTAACAGCAAGTCGTTATCGGCGGCACGGATGGCCTGCTTCAGCTTGAATTGGTCGTCGATACTGACGTTGTACTTGTCAGCCTGGGCCAGTTCGGCCTGATAGGCTTGCTTCTTGGCTTCCAGTGACTGCTGCTGGGCGTCGTATTCGGCCCGCACCATCTCCAGCGCCTGGGCGTTGTATTCGGCGGCTTTGGCTTGCGCGGCTTCGATGATCCTGGCCTTGTCCTCGTAGGTCTTGGCCCCGGCCAGTTGTTCAGCGGTCAGACGGGCAGCGGCTTCGCGCTCTTGGTCCATCGCGGCCAGTTGCGTCTTGATCTTCTCGACCTGGACGCGGGCGTATTCATCGGCCTTCTTGATGTTGTCGTCCTGGTGCGTCTGGACCTGCTTAAATGCGGTACTCAGTTCGTCGGCCTGATCCTTGGCGCTGACGAAAGCCTCGCCCTGTGCGCCGAGGACTTGCTGCCATTTCTGGTACAGCGCACCAACGGAGGTGACGTAGTTCTGGGTTTCCTTGAACGGTGGCACCCCACCGTACTTCTGGACGTTGCCGGGGCCAGCGTTGTAAGCCGCTGCCGCGAGACGTAGTGACTTGAATTGCTTCTCTTGTTCCGAGAGGTACAGCACCCCGCCCTTGATGTTGTCGTTGAGGTCGCTGAAGTTAACGCCCAGTTGCTTGGCGGTGCCTGGCATCAGTTGCATGACGCCTCTCGCGCCCGCTGCGGATTTGGCCAGTTGGTTAAAGCCGCTTTCCTGCTGGGCAATCGCCAGGGCAAAGGCGGGATCGACCTTGTAGGCTTTGGCGGTATCGATGACGATTTGCGCGACGGCTTTTTGCTGGTCGCTGAGTTTAGTCATGGCCAGCGCGGCATCATTGGCCCCGCGCTTGACGCCATCGAAGAACTCTTTTTGAGTGGGTGCAGCTTGAGGTGGAGGCCCAGCAATCTCTGGGATTGGCACTTGTCCTCGCCCATACCGGAGCAGCTTTTGCAATTCAGGGTCTGGGTCGAATCCGCCTGTCGTGCTGGTGATCTCTTTGATAATGTCGCGTAGCGTCAACCATCCACCAACTTCAACCTTTGTAACCAAAGCAATTAGCTTGGCCATTGGGTCAAGGATGGTATTGAGATTGACCGCGATCATCGATAGGGCATTCGCCAATTCTTTTGATGCGCCGCTGGCCTGATCGGTCTGCCCAACATATTGCGTCAGTGCATTCTGAATCTGCTGAAACGCGCCAGATATCGTGACCGGCATCTGGGTGTATTCACGCTTGATGACGTCCGACTGCGAAAGGATGGCGTTGACGACCTTATCGGCAGTCAATTCACCCTGCGCGGCCATTTCTCTCAACGCGCCGATCGGTACATTCAGCCCGTCTGCCAGTGCCTTTGCCAGCCGTGGCGAGTTCTCCATCATGCTGTTGAACTCGTCACCCCGAAGGACGCCGGAGCCGATCGCCTGGGCAAACTGGAGGATGCCCGCCGCCGCGCTGGAGGCATCGGCACCGGAGATGCGGATGGACTTACCGACCAGATCCGTGATGGCCAGCGTGTCGGCTTGGGATCGGCCCAGATCGCGCATGGAGGTGGCGAGGCGGCTATAAAGCTGCACCGTCTCGGCCAGTGGCGTCATGTTGCGCTGACTGATCTCGAACAGCTTCGATTGAGCGGCAGCGAACTCGGCGGTGGAGCCTGAAACCAGTTTGAGCTTGGCGAGGATGCCGGAATAGGCATCAGCGGTCTGGATCAGTTCGCGGGCCGAGAAGGCTGCGCCGAGCGTGGCCAAAGCCCGCCCAGCCGTAGTGGCTGCACTGCCCAGACCTTGCGCGGCTTTCTCAATTCCACCCAGACTCTGCGAAGCCTTCTTTGAACTGTCGCCGACCTTCTCAATGGTCTTGTTGAGCGAGTTGATGGTGGACTCAGCACCCTTGCCATCAGCAGAGATTCGGATGCCTAGATTTATAGAGTCCATGCTTGCCTCATTTCTTGCTCGGCTTGTTCAAAATCGGCAGTGCCGCTGATTCCATGATTCGGAGTCCGTCAAATATCTCGCCGGCCTTCTTCCAATAGCCCATCATCCGCATCGTCGATTCCGTCGCCGGGTAATCCAGCCCATGCCAGATCATCTGGCCCGACATCGCCGGTATCTCTCGCCGCCACTGGGTCTGAAGTGCCAGCCAGACCATCAGCGTGTCCCAGTTTTCCGCCCAGACCTGGCAGTCCTCACCATCATCGGTTTCGGCGTCCAGGGTTTGGTCGATGACCTCCTCCGGTGCGCCGAAAGCGCGGAAGGCTTCAGCCAGTTCGTCATGCCCGCCCGTGGGGCGAGAAGGGGCGGCCCAGTGACGAGCCGCCGCCTCTAGTTTTTTCTTTTGCCGCCTCCGCCGAGGGTTGCTTCAAAGAAGGCGCTGACGATGGCTGAAGCGGCGTTGGGGAAGTTATCCAGCAACAGGTGGACGTTCTCGCGGGTGAACTCCAGCGGCTTGCCATCGGGGCCATCGACATAGCGCCAGCCTTCGGCAATATCCATCACGTAGTCGGTGTCGCGTTCCAGCGAGTCGATCTGGGCATCCGACTCATTCATCTGCTCCTGCGCTTTTTGCAGGTCGTTCAGTTTTGAACGGGAGACGCGCTTGAATTTGAACTCGAATTTCTGCGCCTGACTGGCACCGGAATCGGTAACGACGGGCAGGAGGATGGAGTAATAAAACCCTTCGGTTTTCGGTTGCAGTACAAATGCCATTGGCGATACCTATCTGTCAGATTGTGTGGAATAGTCCCGGCCTATATCGCCCGCTGGCCGGGAAGCGGTAGACAGCCCCGTGAACAGGGTCGCGATTGCTTGCCTGTCCGGGCGTTACTTGAAGGTCAGTACCAGTTCGTCGTTACCGCTAGAGGTCGGCTCAAAGATCAGCGGTGCAGACAGCATCAGCACACCGTCGCTGTCCTGATAGGACGGCGGGTTGAGGGTGACGGCGGGTGCGTCGATCTGGACGATGGAACCGGCAGCGGTGCCGTGAATTAGCTGGAATGCGCCGGAGGTCTTGATCTTGGCCGCCTCGATCCAGTTGTAGGTGGTGACGGTCTGCATCTCGAACACCAAAGTGCCTGACGGGGCACGGTCAGTGATGAGGGCCGCCGGGTCACAACCGGGCAGGTCGCGGTAAACCAGGTTATTGGCTACATCGGCTGAGAACGAGTCCATGCACAGGGTTTCAGTGAACAGCGTGATGGTTTGCGTGTTGCTGCCGTTCACGCCCAGCGGTTTCTTGAAATCACTGAAGTTCGGCGTCAGGGCAGCGGTGTCGGTGGGTGACACATAAGCGCCCATGAAGTTGAAGCTGATGGTCGGGATCGCCCCGCGTGCCATGCTGAGGCTGAAGCTGCCCCGCGCACCCGTTAGCTGATGCAGGATGCCGTCCATGTAGACCTCGATGGTCACGGAGTCGAAGTTGTCAGAGACGGGGGTGTAGGCCGCTGACGTAGTAGCCGTGATGGTTTCATCGAAACCACAGGCTAACAGGGCGTCACCAAAGGCAGGGCGGGTGCCAGCGGTGCCGCTGGAGGCCAGTTCGACATCAAAGCTCAATTCGACGTGACTATCCAACTGGATGCTGGATGACTGGCCGAAGTAAGGGCGGACAAAATCGCGGGTGGCTGAGTTACCAGCCAGCGGCGTTAGGCTGACATTGCTGACGAGGAAGCAATCGGTCCCGGCGAGCGTGGGATCGGTGCCGTAGGTGGTCTCTTTTTTAACCGCAACCAGGGTTTTGTTCATATACAGGGCCATAGCGGACTCCGGGTTTTAAGCCGGGGTCGCTATGTCCTGAGTGCCGTTGCCGGGTCGTCAGGACGGGTGCCCGTCGATGTTGAGAAAATTCAGTGAGGCTTTTCGTCCTCTTTCATCCAGTCTTCAATGGCGCTGATGGCACCCTTGAGGACGCGGATCAGGGTCTTAATCAGGATCTTGGTATGCGGCTTCAAGCTGTTCCTCTGTCAGAAGGGTGGGCATGACAAACGCTTCGGGTTCTTGCGGCAGCGCGGCTTTCGCCTCGGCTACCTGCACACAACAACGCGCCTTCGGGGCGGTCGCCGGTGTCACCAGCACTTTTTCACCCGTCTCCGGGTCTTTCATCCAGGTAGCCATTAAGCTGCCTCCAGTCCGTCGTAATAAAAGGCAAACGCATAGTCATCCCGCCACAGCACGATGCCGGGGTCGAGAAATTCCATGCGCCCAGCGCGATAGGTGATCGGATCACCCGGCGCATCGGGTTGGTAATCAATCAGGGCGGCTCGCACGGCATCGCGCATCGTCAACACGGCATCCAGATCCGCTCCGGCCAGGGTGATGCCCAGTCGAGCATCAATCCGCTGCAATGCCGGGGCATTGACGCGGGTGTTGGGTCCGGCGCTTTCGCTGATGTCGGTGATCCAGCAGGTCGGGCCATTGCCGAGGCTGTCCGTCGTGGCCGGTTGCCCAACGGCGACTTTGCCGCTGAGTCCTTCCACGGTTTCCAGCTGAGTGACAATGCCGTCGATGTTCATGCCGGTGCCATCCGTGCCTTGCGAATGCCTGCCGAGTCCACGTCATCGATCTCGATGATGGTGTAACTGACTTCCCCGACGGTGACGCCATCTCTGACGCTGGCGTTGGGAAAGTCGGCCTCACGAAACATCAGATGCGCCCCACCAATCATCTCGACCCCGCCACCCAACATCATGTCGTCCTGAGGCGTGACAATGGCCACGCCTTCCACTTCATCAATGCTGACCGGCTGGCCAAACACGCGCTCAAGTGAGGCGTGTGCCTGGTTGGTCAAGGTGTCGAAGGGGCTGGGCATCGGGTTTTAAGCGACGGTGCCGGGTGCGCCGGTAAACAGCACGTCGAAGCTGGTGACACCATTGCCAGCCGCTTCAAACGCTACAGCGGCAGCGCCGGTCACGTCGCCCGTGGCAGGGGTTGCGGCGTTGTCGTCAAAGGCTCCAGCGGAAGCATCCCACGTCAAGGTTTCGCCGGCTGCTATGACAGCGCCAGACACTTTGGGTACGGTAAAAACGCCCTTGATTTGCAACACGCCTGTAGATCCTGACGCAATGTCAGTCTCGGCAACGCCGAGGATGTTGCCTTGTCTTACGACTTGGCCAGACGTGATGTTAGTGCCAGGGGTAATTGGCATTTTGTAGCCGGGTTGAACACCATTAGTAGCCATATCAATTCCTCATCAGGTTGATGGGCGGCGCGTTGGCCGCCCGAGTCAATTAAGCGCCGACGTTCTTGTAGCCTGCACGCCATTCGTTGGCGGCCACGCCGTAGTCCATGCGGACCTTCCAGCGCACGGCATCGGTCAGGAACTCTTCTTCCTGTGCGATGTACGGCGACTGCTGCCCGTCGAGGAAGGCAATCTCGACCACCGGTGCCAGCGACGGATCGGCCAGCAAGTACCAGGCGGTGGAGCTGTTGGCATCCAGAAGAGGATGAGAAAACACCTGCAACGGACTCCAGCCGCTGATGATGTTTTTCTTTAGCTGTGCCGTGGTGTCGGTGTTGTAGGTGGACTCAATGACCGTGCGGGCGTGATCTTCTTTGCCAACCGGCACCAGCAGGAGGCGCGGATCGAACTCGACATAATCAACGCCAGAAGCGTCACGCTGAGTTCTCATCGCGGCGCGTGCAGCGCCCAGCGTAGCCACAGAGATGGCGCTGCCAGTGCCTTGGTAGTTGCTGTGCTGAGTGCTGAACAGCGCGTTACCATCGGACATGTTGCCGTTGGCGGTGAGGACGCCAATCACGTCATTGTTGACGGTTCTGGCAGCGGCCTGGCCCAGCATGGAAGCCATGCGGGTGAGTCCGTTCAGGTCGTCATTGATAATCATCTGACGGGTCACCTGGACGTAGCGGCCCTTGGTGCTGGCAGTGAGCCGTTCACGCTCTTCATCAAAAGTGCCTTGGGTGTACTCGGCACCTTCGACAATCGTTGAAAGGCTGGAGAAGCTACCCAGCTTCAGCATGTTGATGGTCTTGAAATCGCTGACGCTGGAGGCCAGTGCAATCTGACGCCAGATCTGCGGAACCACCTGATAGGCGTTCATCAGTGACTTGTTGGCGACATCGGCCAGCAACAGCGGGAAGTCAGAAGTGGAATGGCCACGAAGCACCATGCCGGCGATTTCGCTGCGGCTCATGCCGGAGGTCTTATGACCCTTCATAGACAGCGCATGGGCAGCCATCTGATGCAGGCTCATGCCTCTGAACTCGTTGCTGCGGTCGTCTTCGCCAACGCCTGCGCGATGGGCCAAGGCGGCTACCGCACCAGCGCGGAATTTATCTTCCGATGTGGAGCCAGCTTCGATGTGAATGCGAATATCGGTTTTTTCTGCCCGGTCTGCGCGTTCGTCCAGGATGATCTTGCGGGCACCATCGACGGATACGCCCTTTTCGATCAGCCTTTCAGCAAAGGCTTCATCAAGTCCGCCCTTGCGGGTGGCTTCGCGGATTTCGTGCATACGGGTGAGTTCCTGTTTCCGAATCTGGGCGCGAATCTCGTCCGCGTTATGGATTTCGGCATTGGTGGGTTCCGGCGTCTGAGCTTCGTCAGCCGGGATTTGGTTTTCTGAAGGGTCAGACATATCGTCACCTCGGGTTTTGATTGAAACGGTGTGCAATTCCTGAGAACTGCGGATTTGCGCGGATGAATCCGCAGGGATGGTCACGATGGAGAGTTCCATCGGTTCCCAATCGGTCGCCCGATAGGTCGGCATTCCGCCGCGCTCGGTAGGCTTCTCGATTTCGTATTCGTGAACCTGATAGCCCACGGATATGTTTCTGAGAATGCCTGCCCGGACATCGTTGATAATCGGTGCCACGTCCTCGCGGTCGCTAAAGCGGACGGTGGCGCGGCCTTGGTTGCCATCGATCCAGGCTTTTTCCACCACACCGATCACGGCATCAAGTGAACGCGCATCGTGGTTGGCCAGCAGGGGTGCGCCGGAGTTGAGCCGATCCATGCGGATGGCCTTGGCATCCAGTGAGAGTTCTTCCAGATACGGCCCTTCCATCCAGTCGAAACGGCGAACCTGTGCGCCGGTCGTCCACACCAGTTCGACGGTGCGGGCGTCCTCGTTGTAGGTCTGCGGCTGGACAGCGGCCCGCGTCGAAAGCATGGGGATTTGCTGTTTAATTTCCGGCATTGATGTCTCCGGTGGTGTCGGTGCTGTCGGCGGTCACCTTGGGGGTGGCGTCGAAGCGGTAGTCGCTCTCAACAATCACGCCAGCGGCGTCGAGTTTGGCGAGGTATTCGGCTTGTTCGGCCAGTACGGCATCGGGGTCGAAGCCTTGCGAACGGATGGCTTCCGGCAGGGACATGAAGCCGGAACGGACGGCGGTTTGCAGGGCTTTCCATTCTTTGGCGGGGTCCACCACCGTGCGGGCCGGTGGAGTCCATTCGACGGTCAGGTCGTCAATCTTGAAGCCGGCATAGTCAGGGGACGCGGCGATCATGTCCTTGAACCAGCCAAAGACGCCGCCACAAAAGACGGGAATGAACAGGTTCCACTGCCAGGCGTCGATATTCCGGCCCATGTCGTGATGGCCCATACGGGCAGAGCTGAAATTGACGGTGGACAGGTTGCCGGTCAGTGATTCGTAGGTGATGCCCAGGCCGGACGCGACCGAGCGCAATATCCACTCGCGAAAAGCGGGATCGTCATTGGCGGGCGGCGGGCTGTTGAATTGAACCGATTGCCCAGACTTCAGCAGGTACATCGTCCCCGGCTGCAAGTCAGGCAGTTCGGTGTCGAGTTCATCGCCCAAGCCCTGCGGATCATCGCTGCTGATGAATCCGGCAAACAGCGCGGAGAGTTGGACGCGCTTCAGTGTGCCGTCGTCATACAGGCCGAGGTCATACAGGGTGCGAACCGTCGGCGCGAGCCAGGAGACGCCGCGATCTTGACCGGGCCTGTCCTTGCGGTAGAGGTGGATGATTTCCGACGCGGGCACGCGGGTGGGTTCGGCCATCCAGCGCAGCATGTTGTTGCTGAAGTCGCCGGGATGACGCCGATAGAGGTGGTAAGCGACTCGGCGGCCCAGTGCATCAAACTCGATGCCGTTGTGGACGGAGTTACCGTTGCTCTCGATGACTTCATCATCGGCCAGGAGGTCTGGTTCGAGGATCTGAATCTGGAACGGCAGCGGCAAACCATCCTCAAGACGGCGGGGGCGCATTCGGATCAGAACTTCGCCGGATTCCACGAGGCAGCGCATGGCCAAGGCCTGCAATCCGTAGATATCCATCATGCCATCGGCATCAATGGCACTGGTTTCCATGTGCTGCTGCCAGAGGGCTTGCGCCTGACGGGTGCGGAGATTGCTGCTGGCCTTGAGTTGGGCGCGGATGCCGTAACCCACCGAGTTATTGACGATGACGTTGACGCCCTTGGCCGCCCAAGAGTTATTTCGGACCAGATCCCGTGCGCGGTTGCGGATGGTGGCCGGGTGATTAATAGCCGCATTGGCATCGGTGGCCGGAGTCATCCAGCCGGACATGCGCGCCGTTTTGGAGGCGGCATCGTAACGGCGAGCTTCTGGCGGGCGAGTGGGCGCGACCTTATCGGCCAGCCATTCCGCCATATTGGCGACGGCCCTCATAAGCCGTGACTCACGGTGGGACGCCAGGCGCGGCCACGGGCGGTGGCGGGTGTCGCTACACCAAGCTCTGCGCGCATCCTGTCGCGCAGCTTTTCCAATTGAGAAAGCGGCTGGTATTTAACTCTGCGCCCGTCAATTTCAACCTCTGACGTTCCGCCAGCAAGGATTGATTCAACGCCCGCCAATTGTTCAAGGGTGTAAGCCATGCCGCACTTTTTACGCGGCAGGCGTCAAGCGTTTTAGGGGGAAACGCTTTACAGAATGGCGGACGATTTGCGGGCGTTGTGGACGGTCTGGCGGGTGACGCCAAGGCGGGCCGATATTTCCGATGGGGTCAGTCCTTTTTCGGCCAGTTCGGCAATTCGCATCTGGCGGATGATGTGGGATCGGCGGGCAATGTATACCTCGTCGCCCCCGTAGCGACAGCGCCAGTCTCTGATCTTGGCGCGGATCTCTGAGACGACGCCCTCGGCGTGAGCCGCCGACAAGGTGTCGCAGATCATGGATTCCAAAGCATCAATCGGATCAGCCATATTGCGCTTGGTGTCTTTCCCAGTCTTGTTGGCACTCAATGCAGCGGAGCGTATGAGGGGCAGCTTTCAAGCGTTGCGGCTCGATCAGCTCCTGGCAGTCCACGCAGAAATCCGAGGCCCGCATGACATGCTTGCGGCGATGCTTGATGCGGTATTCCTCAAGCCACTCGGCTTGCGCCTGGGCCTTGTCGGCATCATCGGCCATTGACGGTGGTCAGCCGGGTCAATGTCAGGTCAATCTCGCGCAGACTTTTTTGGATCTCGCGATACTGGTCGTCGTGTTTGTCGAGGTGGCCTTTGAAGCCTTCCTCAAGTTGGCCGAGGCGGTATTCGTGTTGTTGCACCATGTTCCAGACGGCGAAGACCGCCACCACCACCGTTCCGATAATCTTGAGCCAGTCACTCATCTTTCTGCTCCTAATCCATTTCACAAGAGAGGTGAGCCATGAGTCCGTACTGTCTGAGATTCGGTGCGTGATACTCGCCATCAGGTTTATCCTCGGGGTTTTCGATTACTGCGGGCTTGATGTGGCAACTGCACCCGGCTTGAGTAAGGATCGCGCCCGCACATAGCCACGCAGCAGCGTGTCGCCGCAGTCGTTGGCGGTTACTTTGTCCCCATGGATGTCCAGCAGGCAATCGGTGCCGATGGGAGGCATGACCAGGGTCGGGCAAGCTTTTGCTTCGGGGAATTTGAGATTTGGCGCGACTTGCACCGGGGCGCAGCCGTTCACGACCAACGCGACGACAAAGCAGACCAAAAAAAGCATGTATCCCATGACCTCGGTCATCATGTCTTGGTAGGGGTCTTTCATGACAGCGCCCAATAAAGCAGCGCGGCGAGGCCGAAGGCGATGCAGGTGACGATGCCGACGCCGATGAGTATTTGATTCAAGAAGTCGTCGGTCATATTTCGAGCCAAAGCCAATCGCGGCAAAATGAGCGTCCCGCATCACGGCCAAAGGTGATGAAGACAATCGCAATAAACAGCAGGGCCAGGGCGTAATAGGGGCCGACCCACAAAAAGCGCCAGGCGATGACGTGGTAGGGCGCTATGGGGTTTTCGTCGGTCATGACAGATACATCCGGCGCTCGGCGTTGCGTCGGCGGACGAGTCCTGGGAGGGTGCGGCCTGCTGCTTTCACCCACATCAGGAATGAGGCTGCGGCCATGTTTTTGTTGCCAGCGCGGTGGTGGCGCAGGACGCTGGATCGCTGAAACCCGCCGAGGCCGATGTTGAAGGCCAGCGAGACAAAGGCGTCAAATTGCGCTTGAGTGGTGGGGACACCGGCAATCAGCCGCTCCACCCCTCGCTCAAAGCGGCCCAGGTCTTGGCGTAGTAAGTCTTCAGAAAATTCGGCGGTGATGCGGAGGCCGTTGTAAACCTCGGGGCCGGTGTGGCCGTAGCCAACGGTGGGGATGCCAGCGGGACAGGGGGCGGCTTTCAGCACCAATCCTTCAAATGACTTGATGAGGTCGATACCGGCCTGCGAGGTTTTCATTTTCGCCCCTGCTCCAGCACGTCCTGAATGTCGGCGGTGGTGTCGAGAATTTCATCGGTCTGGCTAGGGGTCAGACCGGAGCCGGTGGTACGCCAAGCCACGATCGCCATCACCACCATGCCGATACTCAGCAGCACCGTGCGCTCGGTGCCGGATTCCATCGCCGTGACGGCACTCATGCAAAGCCACATCACAGCTTGCCAATTCATCCCGGCATTAGTGGTCATTTCGTCACCCGCTTTAGGTACTGCACAGCGAGTTCCACCCCAAATCGGGCGGCAGATTCGGTCAGTTGCAGGCCGATGACTTGCAGTTCATCAAGGACACCATGGCGCTTTTCGGCGCTGGCGATTTCCTTTTCAGCCCATCGCTCAACGGTGCCGAGGACGCGGGCGAAGACTTCAGAGCCGAGAATGAGACTGGCGATCAGGCTGATGGCCTGGGCAATGACGGTATTCATGCGGAAACCCCCGTGAGATTTCCGCCGATTATACTACATATTGTGGTTTGTCAAGATGTAAAGCACTAGATGTTGTGGTTTAGCTGGATAGCGTGTTCCGCAGTTGCCGGTCGCTGGCGATGGCACGGGCGATTTGATTGGCGAGGATCTCACGGCCATCGCGGGCCAAGGTTTCGTTGCCTATTCGCTGGAGGTCAATCAGCTTGCGGTAGCGGGCGGAGCGAACAAACATGAGGATCGGGCGGACGCGGTAAGTACGCCCATCTTTGTGTCTTTCCCAGACGCCGGGATGTAAGCGGCTTTTATTGCCAGGCAGCACCATAAAAAAGCCGACAATCACTCCACCGCTGCCGCGTTTTTTCTTGCTGACGCCGGTCATCAGTCCGTTCAGCATGGCTTTGACATAGGCTGCCGACATGTTGCCGTAGCTGTTTAGCGGGGCGGCTTCGCCAGGAACAGCGGTGAGGCCTCGCGGCATTCCCAGCTTCAACAGCGCGCCTTCCATCTTCTTCCATTCGCGGGTGCCGCCTGACATTTCATGCGCCAACGCCTTGCGGAATCCACCATCCTTGCGGAGTCCCACCCATGCCCACGGCTGGGCCTTGGTCGCTTTCTCGACGACGATGGATCGCAGCGCAAAGTTCGGCGTGGGCCGGTCAAACAGGCTACGCATCTCGTCATGGGTATCGGTGCGAATCTTGAACGCCAGCGAGGTCAACGTCTGCCGCATGGCATAAGGCAACTGCCGTTGTGCAATGCGCTGAAAATAGGCGACGACGCTCGGACTGTTTGACTGGATGTCGATTTTCATAAGATGGCGCTCGATGTGCGACGTGTCGCGGGTGGACGCGGTGGCGCTGTCTCGGTCGCCGGGTTTTTGGTCTGGCCGGGCGGGGGTGCTGAATGTCGCGGCTTGGCAAAGCGGAGCAGATGCGGTCGCCCGGATTCCAGCATCTTCAAAGCGGCCAAGGCATAGCAGAAACAGTCCAGCGCCTCGTTGCGGTCGCCGGATTTCTTCACCCATGACCGGATCGGCTGGCCGTTCTTGTTGAACTTGGTGATGCGCCGCTCGGACACCAACTGGCCGAAGTAATCCTCAGGCAAACCAGCAGCAAAGGCGACGTATTTCGGCAGCGCCGGGTCGATGACCGACAGGCTGGAGTGAATGACATCCTTGGCGGTATCCACGCCGACCAGGTGCAGACTGGCCCCGTGTCGGAGCTTGGCCTTGCTGAGTTTGGTGGGCCAGATCGGATGCGGACCGGCCCGACCCTTGATGGCCATGACGCGCCGCCCGATGCGTTCGCCGCAGAAGCGGTAGACCTCTTGCGTGTGATGGCCGCCGGAGTCGATACAGGTGGCACGGATGCTCATCAGGTCGCCCATCTCGGTCATCAGCGGCTGCATCAGCAGGGCATCCAGATCGGCCCAGACTTTCGGCTCGCCGGGGTTGCCGTAGAGACGGAGGTGATGCAGGACGCGGGCCTGTTCCTTGGCGGTCCAGCCCATCAGGGTGCATTCCAGTCGGTCGCCCTGCACGTCCACGCCAGCGGTTATCAAGACGACATCCTCCGGCACCGCGTCCCACTGTTCCCGTCGCGCCATCAGGCCAGACTGGTCTATCTTTTCACCGGAGCGGTCTTCGTAACATTCACCCAACTGAAGATTGATGAATGTCTTGAGGGTTTCCGGGTGATCCTTCTTGTCGAGAAATTCCTGCACAACATCACTGAAGGTCTGCCAAGGTGAGTACAGGGCAGAAATGTGGAACCCGGCGACGCGGGGGTTTTCCTGCTGTGCCCGCCATTCGCCATGCGCGAGCATCTTCAGTTTGTCGGCGTTTTCGTAGATGGACCCGCAGACCGGACACACGGCCCGTGCGGTACTGGCATCGCCGTTATCCCAAATTATCTGGTTCCACTTGAGGGTATGAAACTCGCCGCAGTGCGGACATGGCAGGTAGTAATAACGCATGTCGCTGCGCTCAAACTCGCGCCAGATTCGGGAGGTGCCTTCGTGGGTGGGCGTCGAGGCCATGATGAACTTGCGGTTCCAGAAGTTCACGGATCGCTGACGGGCCAGGAATAGGGGGTCGCCTTCTGATCCAGCTGAAGGCGGGTAGCGGTCTACTTCGTCGGCAAAGACAATACGGATCGGTCGGCTGGCCAGATCTGATGGCGCATTGGCCCCGATCATGGTGATGTGTCCGCCTGGGAACGACTTGTGGTCGATGGTGTTGCCACTGCTGCGCGACTTGGGGTCAGCAATCAGGCTTTTAAGGACGGGCGTATCGCGGACCATGGGCGAAAGCCGGTCCTTGCTGAAGGTCTCGGCAATCTTCACCGTCGGCTGCATGACAATGATTGGGCCGGGGTCTTGATGGATGTGGTAGCCGATGATGCATTTCGATAGCAGCGTCTTGCCGATCTGACTGGAGGTGCAGTAGACGACTTCCTTGATGTTGGGATCGCTGACGACTTCCAGCATCTCGCGCTGATAGGGGGCGCGGTCGGTGCGGTACTTGCCGGCCTCGGCTGAATCTTCAGGTGACAGGAATAGATATTCATCGGCCCAGTCAGCCACCGTCAGCAGCGGCGGCGGGGTGGCAATCCGAACCGAGGCGTTGGCGACCTTGTGCAGTACGTCAAGGAACGCCACTTTTCGCCACCTCTTCCAGTGCTTCTCGCACCAGCATCATCGCCTGACGCTCGGCATCTTGCAGGGTATCGGTGCCGACCACCGTGGACGCCAGCCGACCTGGCAGGTTTAGCATCTTGCCGCGCATGTTGCCAATCATGGCTTCCCAATGCGATTGCACAGCATCCGCCGGGATCAGGTTCTTGCGCTTGATCTCTTCCTCAAGGCCGGCGATGTTCGCCTGGTGATGCGTGAGCCGGGCCTTCTCGGTGTCGTAGTCGTAGTCGTTCTCAACCCCGTAGATCATCGCCAGCGCCTGGGTGGATTCCACCTCGGCACCGCGCACGCCTTCGGGGATCAACTCTGAACAGCGTTTTCTGATGGTATCGCGGTGGATTCCGGTCAGTTCCGCCAGTCGGTTGATGGTTATCAGCATTTTGACGCGTTATGTGACATTGTAACTAGCGAAACACCGAGGTTCGCACTACCCGCCCACCAGGTCGCCGGGAAGGACCCGCGCTTTTATGCCACGACCTCACCACCACAGCGCCAACAGCATCAGGCCCAATGGAATCAGCAAGAGGACGTCAGTCATGGCTCACCTCTAATCCTTCCGTCTTCGCTCTGCACTCACCCAACAGCGCGAAGTAAGCCGCCCCATCAATGAGGTCGTCAGGATGCAGCTTGCCTTGTGATTCACGCGCCATCTTCACAGCCAGCAAGCAACGCCACACATCAGCCTCTACCCAATCATGGTTAGTCCATGCCCTGAGTATCGATGCGGCCCGTGCTGCACTGCGCTCACCGGATGGCTGGTCGCGCACTTCGGCACGATCTTTCATCGCATCGAGTCCAGCCTGTAAGAAGTCTGACGCTTTCATCGATTCACCAATCTGGGCTTGCAGGTAAAACACTTCCACGGCTTCACCGCCTTGGTTCCATGGTGCGGCTGGTAGGACTGGCAACACTCGCAATAGCGCGTGCCCGAGCGTGGCCTAAACCCCACCGCATCCTTCAGCAGGTTGGGGTCTTTCGGGTCGATGCTGACCTTGATGCCGATCTTCACGCGGTAAACCCGGCTCTATCCAGCATCCCCTCTAATTGCGTCTCCGGCCCATACCAGCCAGGAGGCTTGCCGATCTGGCCATCCTCGCGTCGGTACACTTGGCCATCGATGACCTTCCGCATGTTGGCCGAATGGACCGCGTTCCAGGCTTCATTAGGATTCACGCCCATCGAACGAATGAAGCCGATGGCCACCACGATTAGATCCACTGCACCATCCAACGCCTTGGTCATGTTCTGCTCATGGAACGCATCATCGGTTTCTTTAGCCTCTTCCATGATGTGCTTCAGGTAGCGTTCCATCTGATTCCGGTTGATATGGTTCACCGTCTGCCCGCCAGCCAGCATGAAATGCGCCTGGTCTTCTGCCCAATTACTCATAACCCACTCCGTAAGGTTTGCCGTCTTGAAACCGTCCTGATGTGGACGGGCGTGTTTGCCACGATTCGCGTTGATCCATTGAGTTAATCAGCACACGTTCAACGACGAACGACTGCGCGTCGCCTTCTTGCAACTTTTCACGCGCCCACTCGGTGGCTTTTGCCAGGCCGACATTGCCGAGAGAGATTTTCAGTATCTTGGCCCCGCGTGCGTTGAAGGTGGTCACGCTGTATGAATCGGTGTCGTACTTAGTCATCAGAAGGGGATATCTAAATCAAATGCCGCCGCTGCATCAGCAATGGCGGCATTGTTTGCCGGAGTTCTCACCGCGCTTTGTGGTGCGGGCGATGCTGATTGCCCATCCCTCGCTCTCGGTTCAAACAGCGAAACTCTCACCGGCCCTTCACCCGGCAATCCAGCCAGGTTGATATGCCGATCAATCAGCAGCGAAGCGCCACCATCGTCGTATTCAAGACGCACACCGATGTTCTGCCATTGCTTCTTCGTCTCGCCCGCGTTGTTCTGATACTCGCGGACTACCACCGCCAAATCGTGCGTTCGTCTTGCTGCCATTTATGCTGCCTCGTCAGTAGGTTAAAGGATCTGTCATCCACGAAACGATCAGAGCGCCATCAGGCACTGGCTGACCCTTCGCAATCGACAGGAAAGTAATCTGCTTATCGTCATGCCATGCCACGCCGTTCAGCGCGTCGATGGCCACTTTCATGCAGTTGTCCAAATCAAAACTTCGTACCGGCCCGCCTTTCCACGTTTTGGGACGCTTCGGGTGATACGTCATCTCGACATGCACGCAACCATCCAGCGGTTCCGTGATGCCGTTCCAGTGCGCCACTTTCTGCGCCATTGCCTTGTAGTCACGCGCCTCGGATGACTTCACCGCCATGCCACGAAAGATGCGCCAGTAGCGATTCGCTGAGATCGGGTGCGGTAATTCAATCCTGTGCATTTGCTATCTCCATCAGCTTCGCCTTCACCGCAGCCACCATTGCGCCCTCACCTTTTTCTCGCCAGCGAAATAACCACAGTTGCCGGGTGCGCTTATCGGGACAGGCCGCCAGCATCCGCGCACGGCAGCCAGCGCAGTTCCAGTCAATTCGGCAATCCGGTTGTGCATCGCAGAACTCACACATACCGCCGTGAATCCATCACTACCTCGCCCGCGCCATTCGTCACCCGCAACCTGTCGGGTTTTCCGAACTGTTGCGCCACGTTGCGAATGAAGGCGGCGTGATCTGGATGCTCGCTTTCAACCTGTGACCAGTCGTCACGCTTCATCTGATTCAGTTCTTCTCGCGTCATGCCCATTGCAGATACTCCCGTGGGCGTCCGTCCTTGCTGCCAAGAAACTGATGACTGCCTGGGTGCCACCAGAGATTTATGCGAGGCTCATCGTCACCATTACGCTGTTTCTCGCAGCGGCAAACGGCATCTGGCTGCTTTTCCAGTTCATCCAAGTCGATACCGTCAGCGCCCTTTCTGATCTTTTCTTCCTTGACCCGGTTGCGCCACCAAACCAGCACGTTGTCGACCAAATCCGTAATTGCACCTGAGCCTTTCACGTCAAACTTTCCGCCGGGTCTGGCATCGTCTTCGCCCTTCTTCATGTGAGCGACAAGGAACACATGCACATCATGCTGTTTGGCAAAGTCGGTCAGTTCATCAATGAACTCGCGTTGCCGGTTGTAATCGTCAAGATCAATGTTCAGCTTCGACAGGTTGTCGATCACAAACAGGGTGATGCCGTAGCGCTTGCGAGCATAGGCAAACACCTCCAGCAGCAGATCGGTTTTAGCGGTGGTGGCAACGTCAAACACCCACAGGCCACCGGCCAGCCAGTTCATGGCGGTTTCGATGTATGAATTCGTTGGCTGTTGTACGGCGCAAGCCTGACGAACGAGGCGAGAAATCCACTTGTGCGGCTTGAACTCCATCGAAGCCACACAGGCTTTTTCGCCCTGGCTGATAGCGTCAATCGTGAAATGACCAGCAGCTTCTGACTTTCCATGTCCGTTGACACCGGCAATCACCGTCACTTCACCTCGCCTAAAGCGCAGCGTTTTGCACTTATCCCACGGCGTCGAAAATCCGATGTCATCCTCAGTCGGATTGAATGCGGCAATCACGTCATCAAGATAATCGCCGGCATTGCGAAGTTCTGACGGGTCGATGGTTCTGGACTTGGCAACCAGCCCGATCATTTCAGCGGCTGACAGACCTTGCAGCAGACATTCATTCGCATCCTTGAACGGCAGATTGATGACTCGACAACGATGCCGACCGAGACGATCAACAATCTCGCTGACCGCCTTCTTGCCGGTCTCGTCCATGTCCATGGACAGCATCACCTCGTCAAACCGATCCAGGTTGTCGATTTCATGCTCAATCCAGTCCTGCTTCGCGCCTTTGCCGCCGCCGAATGGGACTGACAGCGCAGAGAATCCATATTCGCGCCAAGCCATCGCGTCGAACTCACCCTCGCAAATGATGATTGAGCGGGCAGATGATGGAACGGCCTGCCAGCCAAACAGACAGGGTTTGAGGTTGGCTTCGGATAGTCGGAATTTCTTCTCCTGCAACGACCGCAGCTTGACCATCACCAACTCGCCTTCTGGGCTGTAAGACGGGAAGGCAATCGCGTTCTTGTGTTGGCCTACCTTGAACGCCGCAATCGTTTCGGCTGAGATCAGCCTCTCACGCGTGATGTACAACACCGCTTCGGAATCAGGCTCATCCCGCGTTTGAACCGGCTGCGGTTTCGCGTAGGATTTTGGCGGTGTAGCAAATCGTGGGCGCTCGTCATGGATGCCGAGGTAGTCCTTCGCCGCCTTGATAGCCGCAGGCACGGTCAGTCCATTGGTTTCCCGCCAAAGGTCGATCAGATCGCCGCCCTCACCAGTTGCAAAGTCACTCCACAAGCCAGCCTTGTCGCCCGTCAGTCGCAGGCTCAGACTTTGCCCTTCCTCACCGGCAAGCGATCCGCATTTCCACTCATTGCCGACACGTTTTCCATTCGGAAGCAGACGCTTTGCCACCGTTTCGGCATCTCGCGATAGCAGCGCGTTGATTTCCTTCGGTGTCATATCGCCCCCGCAAAGTAATCTTCCGGCGCGTCCTTCTTGTGCATGACATTGGAAAGCCACTTGGCATCAAACCCACCCCATCCCTTGGTGCAGCACGTTCGCAAGATTTCATCAACGGTTCGACGAGACTTCTCAACCTCAACAAGAAAATCAGTCATCGCCGTTTCGGTGGCGGCAAGCCGCTTTGCCCTTCGCACTTTCAGCCAGTCACGAGCCAGCGTTTCATTTGCACCAGCCTGCTTCAAAAACGACAACGCAGAGAACCGCGAAGGCGGGTATGTATTTTCTTTATCTGTATCTGTATCTGTATCTGTATCTTTATTCGTTGAGTTCTCGTTCAACGGATTTTCAACGTCCGTTGAACGACCGTTGACCTTTCGTTGCATTTCCGTTGGGTTTTTGCCTTTTCTGGCCTCTGCGGATGCCTTTCCTGCCGCTGATCTCTGTATCTGCGTTTGGTGTACAGCATCCAAGTCTCGCTCAATTCGAGGATGTACCCAACAATCATCCTCCTCGTTGAAGAACTCGCTCAACGACCGTTCAACGGAAGGCCAACGGTCGTTGGACACCCGTGCAATCTTCTGAAGCCGTGTTCTCGGAACTGGCTTTCCTGTCTGCCAGTAATTCATTATCAAAAGCAGATAAGCGCCATGCTCTTCAGCATCCAAGTGCATGGTGTCAGCAAGGTAATCAGCTACATAAAGCTGTATGTAAGGTAGAGCGGCCATCAGACTCCACCTTGCAAATTCGCCAGCATCCGCTTGGCCTGGTTGATAAGCTCTACATAAACCAACACAGCCGCCTTCGGACTGACATCCATGCGTATCTTGTCGATGATGATGTAAAGCTCGTCGTGCAAATTATTGGCAACCTCAATCGACTGTTCATCCAGTGACGGATATCGAGTAAAATTCGGAACAGACATCGTTGACTCCTTTGTCAGTCAATGGTGGATAGAAGCCCCCGCCAGTTCGTCGCTGTCGGGGGTTTTGTTTTTACAGTTCATGACTTCCATGCCCTCAACGCTGCCTGGTCCATGGCATAGGTCGGCCCATGACCGAGATCGGTCAATCGGCTTTCGTCATACAGGTCGGATGCCTTGGCGTAGCCAGGAAACCGCACCGTCTCGTCATCCAGAATCGCCAGCACATACACATCCACATCGGCATTACGCTTGGTTGTGCCTAGCAGGCGTCCATTCGCATTGCGCGTGGTCTTGATGTCGTAGCGCCACTTGCCGACGATCCCATCCGCAGAAAATGCACGCGGTGTCAGCGATAAGTCGGGCCAGACGTTGTGAAGCTGCGCGAAAGCCAGTTCACCAAGAATGGCGTCCTGATCTGCCAGCAAGCCGTTCTGCGGCCCGATCTTGGCGTCATTGATTCCTTGCTTGCGGTTGACCATGGCGCGCATACCGCCCAGCAGAGACGCGATCAGGCGCATGTCTGGCGTAATCTCAACCACCTTGACTTGACTCACACAGCCACCCGCCTGGCATAGCCCCTACCCTTCACCGGCCCCCCGACCTCAATCGAATGGCCATAGGCCCGTAGTCCTGGTTCAGCGCAAATTTCAGACACAGCATTGCGCTCGGAGGATTTCTCAATGCCAAGGCGACGGCAGATGTCGTTCACCGCCATGCCGCCTTTGCGCAGGCTAATAACCTGGCCGCGCATTCCAACTGGTAGGTCTGCAATGCGGGTGCTGCGTTTCATGCGGCCACCACGTCAAGCTGTATTGCGCTTCCCCATTGATCCGCCATCGCTTCGGCAATGCCAGCGTATGTCGCTGACCGCAACTTCCCCCTGTCGGCAGATGGAGGCATCCGGTGTATCCGGTTATCCCGCCCGTCAACCACATTTGTAGGCTTCAGTTTTGGCAGACCCTTCAGCCACAGACAGGTAGCCTTGGTTTCCCCATGACCGAACATCCATGGCTGGATAACCTGATCCGGTTTTCTCCACAGTGATGACATGATGCAGACCGGGTTTTCAATGGCGATTCGTGGAATGTCTGCCTTAGCCAGCAGCATGAAGAACGACACGCTGGCGTATTGACGACCATCCATTCGCTTGGCCTCAAAGTGCCGCGCACCACTCACTGAAAGATCGGTGCAAGGTGGGTGGAATATCGCCAAGTCCCATGGGTAGTGCAGAACGTCACGGATATCGCCTTGGTAATGCGGACCTTGTGACTCTGTCGGCAGAAGATCGCAACTCATGGCCTCATGCCAACCCCGGATAAGGCATTTCTAACAATTCCGCTGTATTCGCATCCAACGAGGACTTTCACGCGGAAACCTTCGTCAAGTTGTAGATCGTTTTCCGATCCACTCCGAACTTCTCTGCAATGGCCTTTTGCGGAAGAAAATCTGATAGACCACGAATCAAAATCTTGTCTTGTCTAGACAGCTTCGCCTTAACGCCTAAGAAGGCGGCGCGATTGCGAATTGACTGAATGGATCGGTGAGCTAAAAACAACTGAATCAGCCGTGCGCCACCGAATTGGTATTCACGCTCAATCATGGCGTCTTCTTCTGGAGTCCATGGTTTTCCGTTCACGCCTTCACCTCAAAAAAAACCGCCCACAGCCGGGGGAAGACTGCGAACGGTCCAGCAGGAGAGAAGGATCGCCGATACATTCCGCGTCGGCAGCAGCGCGGTGAGAGAGTAGGTGTTTGTACGGATATACCGAAGCGGATGACATCGGCATCATGGTCAGGCGGCGCGGGAGCTTCTGATAACGCCCCAAGGAACTTGAGGACAAAGTTCATCAGCCTTGACCTTGCCATCCGTCAAAACTTCTATGACGGGTGCGTATTCAGGAGGAACGCTTCCTCGTCTTGTCCAGTTGTTGACTGCCTGGACGCTCGTCCCTAGCTGCTTGGCCAGTTCCGTTTGCCCGCCGATAGTTTCGATTGCTTTGGTGAGTGCGTTCATGGCGCAATCGTACACGCCGCGTGTAACTAAATCAACACATGACGTTTATCAACATCTTGTTTAATTGGCGTAGCATCCCAACATCAAAACCACCACAAGGCATATGAGCATGGGCATGGACTACGACAGGCTTTTACAGGCCGCAAAAGAACTGAGGGGGTGGACTACGCCAGCGGATGTGTCTGCTGGACTCAGCAAATCAGGCTATGAGGTTTCCGCCCAGATGCTCACAAACTGGCAATCACGCGGAGTTAGCAAGGAAGGAAGGCTGAAGGCATCCGCCGTGATTGGATGTCGCCCTCTATGGATCGAAACGGGGGCCGGTGAAATGCGGGACGGACCTAATGTAGAGCCGTTCACATATAAAGACCGAAAAATTCCCATCATCAGCTATGTTCAGGCTGGAATATGGCGTGATATTGTCGACACTTATCCAGTCGGACATTCCGACGAGACAGTATCAGCAAAGGCAGAATACGGATTGCATACTTTCGCCTTAAGGATTCAAGGGAACAGCATGGAGCCAGAGTTCAAGGAAGGCGACATCGTTGTGATTGACCCAGATGTTGTTCCACGTCCAGGCGACTACGTTGTTGCAAAAAATCATGCAGAGGAGGCCACGTTCAAGAAATATCGTCCTCGCGGGATCAGTGAAACAGGCGAGGAAGTCTTTGAGCTTGTTCCCCTGAATGACGACTACGCCATCATGCGATCAGACACGCAGCCAATAAAGATCATTGGGACGATGGTCAAATCGACACGGTTCAGAAGGTAAATCTATGGAAATTCGCGCGCATCATCATTTTGCAGTTCTTGCTTTATTGGCTTTGTCAGCCTGTATGGCACCTGACCTTACCTACCGGAAGGCCGGAAAAACCTGGGCGTCATCGGTTGGATACAGTGACTTCGAACTGGGTAGCAACAAGTACAAGGTTAGCTACTCAGGCGGTGTTGGTAACGATCCGTCCACGGTCATGCGTTTTGCATACCAGAGAGCAAAGGAGCTATGCGCTGAAAAAGGGTTCAATGACTACGTTGCATCAAACACTGAATCAGGAAACAAAATTTCGTCAATCGTCAGATCGTTCAATGGGACTGTTGACACACCGCATGACACGTTCATGTACAGCATGGATGTAGAATGCAAGAACAAGTGACGTCATTCGATGAATAACGTGCGGTAGACAACCAACAAACAAAGCAGCCCGGCCATGTGCCGGGTTTTTTTGTGCCATCTGATAAACACGGTGTTGACGTGTTCTTAAACGTGGTGTTTAATTCTATCCCAAGCCGCCACCAAGACGGCATCAACAGGAGAACAAGATGAAAACCACCAAACAAGAACGCCTTGCATTTATCAGAATCGCCATCTGCGTCCTGATTGCCGGATGGCTTGACGGCCAGGATCACAAGATGGCGCAGAAATACGCCGCCAGCCAACAAGGCCAGAAGCTGGCCTGCATTCACTGCGGTGGCCAGCCATGACATTTGACTGGGACTACGGCCCGTACCTTGGAGACCCGCGCGATCCTCGCTACGACGACAGTGAAGACATGGCGCGGGAAAGCTGGGAAGACGACAACGCAATAACCGAGATTCTCAGTGTGGATTCGGTAAACGAAATCCTTTGGGAATTGCTGCATGGAAACCGCGATACCGCTTTTGCTGACATTGAGCGTGCCATGAACGCTGCATGGGAACAGGAAAAGAAACGGAGCTATGACGATGGCCACTGAAATTACCCACCCCGTAGACCGAGCCGTGATGAACGCACAGGTTTACCTGAACGAATGGCGCGCGCAACACAACGCAATCGTTCAGGAATACCGCAAACCTGGGCGTGACATTGATGCGGTCATCGACTGCATGGCTGACCAGATTCTGTCTCTGCGGAAGCAGTTAAAAGTGCTGCTGATGGAGCAGCCATGAGCGTCTTCCACAGATTCCTCGACTGGGCCGGTATCGGTGACATCAACCGACGCCACCGGGAATGGCGACGCCAGCAGATCGCGCTGGAGATTGAGGAAGCGCAACTGGAGTGCGCGCAACTGGCCGCTTACATCGGACAGCTTCAAAGAGAGAAGCAGGCATTGGATCAGGAGATGAATCGTGATTGTGCATAACGTCAACCAAGGCAGCGAAGACTGGCATCGCGCCCGCGCCGGGTTAGTCACCGGAAGCATGTTTAAGACGGCACGGCAGAAACTGAAGAACGGCCAGCCATCAGCAGCAGCCAAGGATTACGCCTTCCGCGTCGCTGTTGAGTCCATCAGTGGACTGCCGATGGATGAAGGCTACACGACATGGGCCATGCAGCGCGGCATCGAAATGGAGCCTGACGCACGGGCCGCACATGAAATCCACGCGGGAGTAACCGTCGAGACCTGCGGATTTGTGACTACCGACTGCGGTCGCTTTGGCGCATCTGCTGACGGACTCATTGGCGACGATGGCGGCGCTGAATACAAGTGCTTGGTGTCACCGGAGCGCATCCGCGACGCCATCCTCTACAACGACCTCAGTGAATGGATGGACCAGTGCCAGGGCGGCATGTGGATCACGGAACGTGCATGGTGGGACTTCTGCATCTACTGCCCTGCCCTAGATGGCGTCGGCAAGGCATTCAACCGCTGGCGCATCGAACGTGATGACGACTACATCGCCTCCTTGCGTGACGACCTCGAAGACTTTTATCGCCTAGTGCTGGATTACCGCACAGCACTGGCTCAACCGATTGCCGCTTAACCAAACGAGACAAACACCATGACTACATCACCCGCATTACGCGCCGTCCCATCCGTTGCTCAGGATATTGCCAAAGCACACAACGTCAGCGTTGGCCTGACGACATTGCAAGGATTTGAACTGGCCCAGCGCGCCGCCAAGTGTCTTGCGACATCCACGCTGGTGCCAAAGGAATATCAGAACAACCTGTCGAATTGCATCATCGCTTTGAACATGGCGGAACGCATGGGGGCAGACCCTTTAATGGTTATGCAAAACCTTTATCTGGTTCATGGCCGCCCAAGCTGGTCCGCGCAGTTTCTGATCGCAACCTTCAACCAGTGCGGACGCTTTGACGCCTTGCGTTATGAATGGCGCGGCAAGCGCGGTGACAAGGATTGGGGCTGCCGTTCCTATACCAGAGAGAAGGTCAACGGAGAGCGTATTGAGTCCGCATGGATTGACTGGACGATGGTAGAGGCCGAGGGATGGAACAAACGCAGTGGTAGCAAGTGGCTGACGATGCCGGAACAGATGTTCATGTACCGCGCCGCAAGCTGGTTGGTTCGCGCCTATGCGCCGGAGTTGAGCATGGGCCTGCATACCGCCGAAGAAATCCACGATGTCTATGACGCACGATCCATTGGAGATGGAGCGTTTGAGGTGATTGCCGAGCCTTTGGTTGCTGATGTTGATATTGAAACAGGCGAGATTACATCCGCTGAATGATGGCTGATAACGACACCAAGCCCCGCACCGGTAGCGTCTATGCCAGAGGCTATTACGACGGACTACGCGCGGCTGGTGTCAACAATCCACAGGAGGTGCCGTTTGTGAGTACAAGACCAAAGAAAGAACTAGACAGCCTGAACGCAGCGTTAACTATGGCAGCAAAGCAAGGCAGCACATCTCCATCAAATCAAGGCTTCAAAAAGCCTGCAGAGATTACGCAGGCGCGCTTCACCAGCGTCTACAACGGGCTAAGTGTTGTGCTTCAGAACCTTTATGAGTGCGTTCCAATCACCGACCGATGGACGGTTGAGCAAGTCACCCGCGAATTCAGCCGAAAGATAGGAACCAAGCCAGCATCTGAAATAAAAAAGATGCTCATCACGCTTGACTCAAACGGGCTGATTATTAACGACTCGGGTCTGTTTAGGCGGATAAAAGTCTCTGGAAATCCTTCATCGCTGAATCTCGTGAAGCAGCCTGTTTCAGTTCCTAGCGATGGGAAATCATCAGTAGAGATTTTCAAGCTAACACCAGCAAGAAATGTTATGGACATATTGTCAAAGATCGCTTCAAACGCCAGGACATTGGCCGGGGATATGAAGGCGTTGGCTACGGAAATAGATGATGCTGCACTTGAAATTGAGCAAGAGTTTCAGAACAGCGAAGCAAAGTCAGAAAAATTGAAGCAACTTCAGGCGTTACTGAAAAACATTGCTGAATGACAGAAATATACACGCAAGGAATCTGATGCCACCCACCCCAAAACCACCCCCAGAAATCGGCACCCAGTTCGGACGCTGGACCATACTCGGCGGATTCCAGCACCGCGTGTACGGCACCAAAAAGCATCTTTTTGCCAATGTGCGCTGCGACTGCGGGAATACCAACTGGGTCGCTGTGACAAGATTAAAAAACGGCTACAGCAAATCCTGTGGATGTCTGAAAAAGGAAAGGCACGTTGCGTTTATGATGTGGCGAGCGCCACTGCCGAAATCTTTCGAGGAGTAGGAATGAACAACTACTGGGCGCGAGATGTCGTCGTTGAGGAAGTGAGATATCTAGTCGATTGCGGCTACCGAGGACGCGAACACGAAGCGATAGAGAACGGCATCCGCAAACGATGGCACCGACAAACCTTCTGGGTCGTCGCCTCAAAGAAACCGCTAGCCAGAGTCATCAACATCCTGGCAGCAAAATGAGTTACGGGGCAGCGGAATTACCATTAACAATGGGATTCATTAAAACGACGCTGCCCCGGCCCTATATAGTGAGGAAGAAGTGTTAACTCAAGAACGACTTAAAGAGCTATTGGAGTACGACCAAAAGACTGGCGTGTTTAGTTGGCTAGTTGATAGAGGAGGAGTCGCAAAGAAAGGCGTGCGGGCAGGTTTCAAGTGTAAATCAGGGTACCGGGCAATAAAAATAGATCATAGATGGTACCAGGAGCATAGGATAATATGGCTATATGTCAACGGAGTTTTGCCAAAAGAGCAGATAGACCACATAAACCGAGTGAAAGACGACAATAGATTATGCAATTTAAGAGGGGTGACTAGCGCTCAAAATAGCTTCAACCAAAACATGCACGTTACAAATACATCTGGTTATGTTGGTGTTAGCTGGCATAATCCTCTCGGTAAATGGAAAGCTAACATAAGAATAAATAAGAGAAATAAACATTTAGGATACTTTGACGATCCGCAGAAGGCCCATCTTGCTTATCTAGCAGCTAAAAATGCGCATCATCTTATAGATTGATACATAACTACTACTTTTTTATGGCCCGGACTTATCTACTTTACTCAAATGGGTGGGTCAGATTGGATTTGCGCCGGGCCACCCTTTCGGCAGGTAAGTCCTGTGATGTGCCGTTGTGTTTCACCTCGTGGTTTTAAGCAGCGGAATCAAGACATCACAGGGTCTGCCACCTTTTATAGAGACAGAGAATGACTGAACAACTCACCAGAGAAGAACTTTTACAGATGGTCGCCGCGCAGATGCGGACGATCCACTATCTCCAAACCCAAATAGACGAAGCGCTTGAGGCGATCAACAACGAGGCTCCAGACCTCGCATGGCGGAAGTTGCTGCTGGTGCAGGAGAGGTTTCAATGATTGCGATACTTTTCAGGGTGAAAGACTCAGATGATGGGTGGCATGGAATTGCTGTTGGAAAAAATATGAAGGAGTTGTTTTGGCAAATTGATGAGCATGTTGACCCGTCTGCATGTGAATACAAACGGATCACTTCGCATTCAATATGCTTTAAAACAGAGCCTTGCCAAGATGAAGAGGGCAACATTATTCCAAGCACTGATTCAGAAACTGAGTTTTCTGAGTCTTTTTATCAAGACATAAACAGCAGTAAAGGGTGGAAGGATTTTGCTGTTTCTTACGATCAAGTGCTTGATTATGGAACCGATGTTTCTCAATGACGATCAGCTGCGCGAGTTGACGGGCCGCAAGGTCCGCCGCTGCCAGATAGAGTCGCTGCGTCAGATGGGGATTCCATTCCGCGTTAATGCGGCTGGCCGTCCGGTAGTTTGCCGATCAGCAGTTGAAGGCGGAAAATCTGCCGCCACATCTACGACAGACTCAGGCTGGACACCGAGGGTGCTGCAACATGGGCAGAAGACCAACTAAGAACTTGAACCTTCCTCCGATGGTCCGCGCCAGGATCAGACGAGGGACAACCTATTACTACTACGACACTGGCGGGAAGCCACGCAAGGAAATCCCACTTGGTTCTGATTACGTCCTGGCCATCAAGAAATGGGCAGAACTTGAGCAGGGGGATCGGTACAAGGAAACGGCGCTGATTGCCACCTTCCCAATGCTGTGGGACCGCTACTCCATGGATGTGTTGCCGACGCTGAAACACGGAACCATCCGCACCCACAAAAGCGACATCAAGCATCTTCTAGGCTTTTTCGGTGACCCACCTGCTCCGCTTGAGAAGGTTAAGCCAATGCACATCCGCCAGTTCCTCGACTGGCTGAAAGACAAACCAACCACCGCCACTCGCTGCAAGCGTCTGTTCTCGACGCTATGGAACCACGCCAGAGGATGGGGTTGGACCGACCTTAAAAATCCTTGCGCTGGCATTACCGGCCACACCACCGGCAAGCGCGAGGTCTACATCTCCGATGCCGTCTTCATGGCCGTGCGTAACTCAGCATCAGCGCCAATACGGGACGCCATGGACTTGGCCTACCTGACTGGCCAGCGCCCTGCCGACATCCTGAAAATGAGCGAAACGGACATTCATGACGGCACCCTACCCGTTCACCAAGGGAAGACTGGCGCAAGGGTTCGTATCCGCATTGAGGGTGAATTAGCCGACCTGCTGGATCGCATCAAGGCCAGGAAGCGCGGATACAAGGTCTGGACAACATTTTTGCTGGTGCAGGAGAACGGAAAACCGCTGACCACTATGACGCTGCGGAATGGATTTGTTGCTGCCAGAGAGTTAGCAGCGGAAAACCATCCAGAACTTGCGGATGAAATCAAAGCGTTCTGGTTCTACGATCTCAGGGCCAAAGCAGCCGACGACAAAGCCGACGCGGAAGGTGAGTCAGAAGCGCAAAAACTGCTTGGCCACACCGATGGCCGCACCACATCAAAGCACTATCTGAGGCGCGGGAAAATCGTCGGTCCGACAAAGTGACTTTCGGATTTTTGCGGAACTTTTCGTTTTTGCGGAACTAATCGACCAACAAAAAATCCGCAACCTATTGATTTATTGGAGCGGGTGATGGGAATCGAACCCACGCTATCGGCTTGGGAATTTGATGGGCATTTCAATAACGACGCGGGTTTGAGTCGGTTTTTTGTCCCGCAAAATTGCGGGGTGAGATGCCCGCAAACCCGCGTGGTTGTTGATGCGGTTTTTATTTTGCGGAACTGTTTCCGGCCTAATACTCCACGCCACTCGCCTCAATAAACAGCGCGTCCAACTGCTCATCCGTCCATCCCAGCGCTTGTGCGACGGCAAGAATCGACGGCGACTGCCGGGTGAATTTCAGAGTGTACTCCCACGCCTGACGGATAGCAGCAGGGGTGGCGGGATTGGCCACCAGCGCCTCAACATCAGCAAGGAGGCCCGCTTCCTCAAGCGCCACTCGCGCCTGTACTGGGTCGATGGCGAGATCGTCCAGAGGTTTGCGGAACGTGATCTTGGTCATACGGTCACCTCCCCTTCCCAATCCTTGTACGGGAAACACTCAACCCGCAGGCTGTAGACACCCGGCAATGGAAACTCAAGCTCCACCGTACCCTCGGCGTCGTATCTCTCCCCGTTAATCCACAACGTGCTTCCCATTGGGACGCTTTGCAGGGTGAGATCGGACAGCGTAACGGGGGAAGCTGGGCGCTCGGTGGGTTGGCCGTTGAGGATGTAGTATTCTCCGCCGTCAAAATAACCATCCACAAATGTTTTTCCTTCCATATTTATCTGCATGGAATCCTCGTCAGGAAATCCATAAATTAAGCCAAGCTTTAAATCATGGTATTCAGTAACAGTAATCATCGTTTTAATTCCATCAATGACGCGCCACCCCACCATGTGTATGTATTATCTGACCATATTCTTATCTCATAACTAAGTGATGATGTTGGAGGGGCTGGGTCAGCCAAAACAAACGGAAAAGCCTGTGCGGGAGTCCAGCCAGACATATAGTGCTGACTGCTTGCTATGAATACACCGCCACGATAAAGCCTGGCTTGCAGTGTAAGTCCGCCACCTGTTGAGTTATATATTGACAGGGTTCCTGAAAAGACTATTTTCCCCCTAACACCTCCTAACGGAACTGATGGAACAATAGGCGTCCATGCTGCATACTCGCCGGATGAGTGTGGGCCTGAATAACTACCTGAAGGCAAATACGCTGAAGTCGCATAGGTACACGCGTTAGCCTCAATCCGATCGGCGGTGATAGTTCCTGATTGAATCTTATCTGCCGTGATAGTTCCCGCTGTGATCTTGCTTGCATTCAATGACGCGATGTTGGCGTCGGTGATGGTGGCATTGGCGATCTTTGCCCCAGTAATCGTAGCGTTGGCGATGTCTGCGGCGGTAATTGTGGCATCGGCAATGTTGGCACTGGTAATCGTGGCACTGCCAATCTTCGCCCCAGTTATCTGAGCGTCACCGATCTTTGCCGTCGTAATGGCCGCATCAGCGATCTTGAATGAATCTACGGATAAGTTTGCTATTTTGGCGTTGGTTACTGTCAAATCACCAATCTTTGCCGTAGTTATCGCCGCGTCGGCTATCTTGTAAGAGTCAACCGACAGGTTTGCGATCTTGGCGTTGGTGACTTGCAGGTCGCCAATGTTGGCGGTGGCAATGGTGGCGGTGGCTATCTTTGCGCCTGTTATGGTGGCGTTGGCGATATCCGCATTGGTGATGGATGCGTCAGCAATCTTGGCCGAGGTAATCGCGGCATCGGCTATTTTTGCGGTGGTAATGGCCGCGTCAGCAATGACACCTGACAGCGCTGTAATTGTTCCAACCGCAATTTTGTCTGCGGTAATGGCCCCGGTATTGATGCGGGCCATGTCGAGATAGCCGCCAGTGATCTTGTCGGCATTCAGCGTCCCAATCTTTGCGCTTGTGATTGACGCATCCTGGATCAGCGCGGCCTTGATGTATGTCGTAGAGCCGACAATCTCGAACGGCACTACATTTGACCCGGCTGATCCCACTGTGAACTTGTCAGCGCGGACGATGAAGCCATTGGCTCCGGCACCCTCGTTATAAAGTCCGAAGCCTACGGTGTAGCCATTGGTATCAAGTTTTACCGAGTACTGGCTACGCAGCCCGCTTGCGCCGTAAATCGTTTCAAACTGCTGCTGAACGGTGGCTGACTGGCCGTTGTCTGCGGTGATTCTGACCTGTTTGACCGCCGTCGCCCATGGCAACCCGACGTTCCACGTCCCGCCCGCTGCTTCGCAAGCCGACTTGTCTCCGTGCGTCGAGGTATTGCCGCCGATGGTGCAATAACCGATCTTTGCAGTTTCGATGTTGCTGATACTGCTGACGGCGGTTGGCAAGCGCGTGTCGGTGGTTTCCACCCAAGTCGATCCGTTCCAGCGAAATGCCTTGTTGCCATTGTCAGTCTGGAACCACAGGTCGCCCGTCGTCGGGCTGGAGGGTGCCGAGGTGCTGGCCTGATAGTAGGTCTTGTTCTTGCTTGATGCCGTGGCGCTGATGCTGTTTATGCGCTGTGCCGCTGCGCCGGATGGATTGGCCGTGGCGTTCTTGATATCGACAATCTCGGCCCAGCTATCCGCCAGGCGGGTATCCGTTGTCTCGACCCAAGCCGATCCGTTCCAGCGATACGGCTTGTATCCGTCATCGCTGTCGAACCATAGGTCGTTTACTTTCAGCGTGTAGTTGGCATCCGAGGTCGGCGCGGTGGTCTGGTAGAAGACGCGAGTCTTGTTGTCGGACAGCACCCGCACCACTTCCACCTGGGCATAGCTCGCCCCCGGCGCATTGCGTCCGACTCCCAGCCAGTCGATGCTGAAGTTATCGCCCGATCCGCTGCCCAACTGAATCTCAATCGCCGTGATGGTGTTGGCATTCCAGAGCGTTTCAGAGGAGGTGTCCCAGCTTACCTCAATGTAGCTCGCATCAATCTGATCCGGCTCGGCAATCTGAATTGTGTTTGACCCGCCAGAGTAGTAATAGCGCAGCGTCCCGTTCCAGCCGGTCCCTGCCGTGCGCTTGACGCGCATCCTGACCAGCCGGTAAGCATTGCCATCAACAGCGATGGTAGATGTTTTGAACTTCGGGTTGCTGCCGGTGGCCGTGACCACCAGGAAGTAGTTGACGACACTCAGGCTGGCATTGGTGCCGGTCCAGCCGGTGATTTCCGATGAGGCGTCGAAGTACCAGATGATCTTCGAGTCAAACTCGCCATTGCCAACTGCCACCTCGCTGATCTGCTGCACGAGGGTGTCGTATTGCGCGGCCAATCTCGCATTGACTGAGCCTGGAACCAGCGACGAAGCGTCGATCAGGTCGATGCGATCCGCCAATTCCCCAAACAGTTTGTCTTGCGTCACCGTGCCGGGTCCGATCTCGCCATCAGACAAACCATTGCCCCACGGCGAATACCAGACGCTGGCCGTGTCATACGGCCCGATCTTCTCTTCCAGCATCAGCGCGTCAATGTCTAGGCTGGTGCTGTTGTTGGTGAGGGAGATGCCAAGCTGCCCGAACTCACTGGTATCGGCAGACAAGTCGAATACGCCCGACACGCGCACCCAGCCGGACGAAGATGCGCCGGAAGTAAAACTGACACTGTGCGTGGTGCCGCCTTGGGTCTTGAGCTTAATTGTGCCGCTGACTGCCGCATTGGTCAGAGGACGGACATAGGCCGAAACGATCCACTTGGATGAAGGTGACAGCGCAATGTTGAAGACGCTGCCCGATGCCGCCAGCCAGACGGTGCCGCCCGCTGATGTAGTGGTCAGCCTGACACCGTACTGCCCGTGATAGGTCGCCGCAGCGGTCCTGTTGACGGTCATGCCGGATACCCAAGTCGGCGGCATCTCGCCAGCCCACTCAAACGACGCATAGTCGTTGGGCAGGATGTTGACGCCCTTCCCTGCATTGGTATCACGCCCAGGGACTTCGGCCCCGGCAATCTCGGATGGGTGCCAGTCTGATGTCAGCGACCCGACATCCACATCGCGCCACCACTGCACCCGGTTGGCGATAGTGTCAGTCGGCTGGCTTGAAATCAGGGTATAGCCAGCGCCGGGACTGCCGGCAAACTCGCAGACAAAGCCTGTGCTGTTTTGGCGGTAGAGGCTCATAGCACCTCCCCTATTTCGACACCCACCGAATGCCGATCAAGGTACGGCCATTCAATCGCATTCAACGTCCTGAACCGCCCAAGGAACCAGACCTGATCTGGATAATTGGTGGTCGGGTCCAGCATGACGAAGACCTCCTTTTCGACGTCCTGCTGGCGCATGATGTTGAGATAGACGCCGTGTGCCTCTGCCTGCGTCAGCCACGACCATTGCCCGCTGACGATGCGGCGGTTTGGTCGGCTGTCGAAATACTCAGGCCCAGCCAGCGCCTCCATCACTTCGGTCTTTGACTCGACGCCGATGGACGCGCCCCAATCAATGCAGGTCTCAGGATCGAAGCGCCAGCCGATGAACACGCGCCCGATCTCAATGTAGTCATCCGGGTTGCCGCCATCATCAATCACAATCTGCCAGTAGCGGGCGGCGGTGGGCGTGAAGGCGTGGGCGAAATCATCACCGGCATAGACTGGCAGTGCGGTGGAGTCGTAGGCGAGCGTGGTCAGACCAGAGTCTTCATAACCTCGGATGCGTACCGTGCCATTGGTCGAGATGTTGTGCCGCACCAAGGCAACCACGCCGATGGTCTGGTTTTCGCCCGTGTCGATGACCATCGTGCTGCTGGTGGCCAAATCATCTGTGGACCGCGCTCGCTGATAAAGATATCTGGTTTTGATGTTGGTCAGCGGATAGTCCGTCTCCCAACTGCCGCCTGATACCGGAGCATCGTCCACCTGGTTGGCATAGCCGAGAATCATCCCCATAGCGTCAGGTCCATCGTGTTGCGTTGATAATCGACCCCGACAGCCGTCACGGTCATCAGTCGGCCCGTCCCATAGCCAAGCCGGGTCGAAGCCAGATTGACCACGGCACCAAGGTCAAGGGTGGTGTAGTAGTTCTGAGGATTGGCAATGGTGAGCGTCACTACATCCCGGCGCACCGAGTAGAGATTGAGCCGCCGCGCCGCTTCGGCCTGCGCGATGCTGATGCCGTTCAGCGAAGAGTCGTAGGTAATCTCATCCGCCAGTAGGCGGGTGGTCTTGACTGTGGCATTGACGGCCTCCTGTTCCCGTGCGGATTCTTTCAGCCATGCCGCCCGCTGCTCAGTGACGACCCCGGCCAGACCGTTCTTGTCCTGGACGGCATAGTTGATGTCGGCCGTCATCTTCACCGACCAGAACGGCAGTTGCGACTCCGGCTCACGCTCGGCGTCGATGATGATGTCGTCACTCAATGTGGCAGCCGCAGTGCCGGAGGGTTCGTCGAAGCGCCCGCAGCGGAATTTTCCAAGAGCGTCGAAACCCCACCATGCACCCACGCTTTCACAGATGCGGTCAAGCAGGCTGGCGGTGGTTTCCTCACCATCCACCACGATACCGAGGCTTCCGGCGTTCTTCTGGTTCAGCGCGGTGAAATCCGCTGCCACCCAGTTGGCACTTGTATAGCCCTTCTCGGTCAGGATGCGCTGAATCAGTCCTGCTGCCGAATTCTGGAGGTGATCCCACTTCTCCGCAACACAGACCGACAGCGTGTTAATGGGCGTGGAGCCAAGACGAATCAGGCCCAGCGGCGGATACGCCCGCCACTGCCCTGCCGGAGGGTCATAGGTGTATAGGTCCGACAGGCTCAGATAGTCCGTCGCCTTGGTCAAATATGCCCCGCCATCGAACGCATTGATGACCGCATCCACGGCCTGCTCGTTAACCTGATAGATCAGCTTGCTGGTGTTGACGAGGATGGGCTGCATTAGCGCGATGCGGCCAAAAATGCGGGGCTTGATCTGGCCCTTGATGTCGTCGGCAGTGCCTTCGACACCCAGCGGCAGTTCGTTGTCTCCCGCGTATTTGACGGTGGCAAAGGGCTTTTCCAGCGTGATGGACTTGTCGCGCAAGCGCAGCGATATCCGATCCTTCTCCACCGCCAGTGTCTCGATGGTCGCTGTCAGGATGGTGGTGAAGCTGGCATATGTGCCATCACGGTCGCCCCATTTCAGCGTCAGCGTCCTGCCGTCGAAATAATCCTCACCCAGCGCAGCAATGGCGCGGTCATTGTTGACCAGGGTCAGCTCACCGAAGGACTGAGCGACACGGCCCGCGATGCCTGACATGCTGCGGCTGAAGGTCGCCGGGTTCTCCATGCGGGGGATAAAGAACTCGCCCTCATTATCGAAACCACTGCCAGACGCGAATAACCAAACCTTGGTGGTCTCGGTGGCCGGGTCATACGCCTCAATCTCCGCGAGGAAGATATGTGTAAAGCGCCGGACAAAGTACGCCGCCCCCGCTGGTGCTTGTTCCAGCAGGATGCGGTCGCCATTCTCGGTCAGCAGCCGGTCGGAGGTCTCAAGAAGGAGATAGTAAGTCACGGATTAAAGCCCCAATTCCGCCCGTTGCTGCCGG
>SXGT01696218.1_pt1 | contig 40218 bp, 25 predicted proteins | sample 3176221 | NCBI WGS metagenome assembly SXGT01 (sample SAMN11356862, study PRJNA531348) | freshwater metagenome | isolation source: freshwater sample F1-120 | place: China: Fuxian Lake, Yuxi | collected 2017-12-25
ACGGCCTGGCGGTCTTGCGGCAGTTCGAGATGATGGGCGTCTACCCGCTCAATGAGAGCGTGGCGATCGGGCGCTCGCGGGACAAGCTGCGCTCGATGCAGCTGCTCGCGCGCGACGGGATCGGCTTGCCGGTGACGACCTTCGCGCACGATCCGAAGCAGACCGAGGAGGTGGTCAGGCTGGCCGGCGGGGCGCCGCTGGTCATCAAGCTGCTGGAGGGGACGCAGGGGATCGGGGTGGTGCTGGCCGACACGGATCGCTCGGCCAGGTCGGTGATCGAGGCCTTCCGGGGCGCGGGCGTCAACATCCTGGTGCAAGAGTTCATCAAGGAGGCCGGCGGGACCGACATCCGGGCGCTGGTGGTGGGCAAGAAGGTGATCGCGGCGATGAAGCGCACCGGGGCCGAGGGCGAGTTCCGCTCCAACCTGCACCGGGGCGGGAGCGCCGAGATGGTCAAGATCACGCCGGAGGAGCGCTCGATCGCGATCCGGGCGGCCGGGTCGATGGGCCTGAACGTGTGCGGCGTGGACATGCTGCGCTCGAACCACGGGCCGGTGGTCATGGAGGTCAACTCCTCACCTGGGCTCGAGGGGGTGGAGAAGGCCACCGGCATCGACGTGGCGGGCAAGATCATCGAGTTTCTGGAGAAGAAGGCCCGCCCCAACGACACGAAGACCAAGGGCAAGGGCTGATGACCCGAGGGGCCTTTGAGATCGGCGGGCACGCCGTAGAGCCGGGGACGCGCCAGACTCTGCACCTGCCGGTCAGCGTGCTGTCGGACCACACGCCGGTGGCGATGTCCGTCCACGTCGTCCACGGCCGCAAGCCCGGCCCGGTGATGTTCGTCAGCGCCTCGGTCCACGGCGACGAGGTGATCGGGGTGGAGATCGTCCGGCGGCTCTTGAGGTCGCCGGCGGTCAAGGGCTTGAGCGGGACCCTGCTGGCGGTGCCGATCGTCAACGCCTTCGGCTTCATGAACCACGCGCGATACCTGCCGGATCGGCGCGACCTCAACCGCTGCTTTCCGGGCAGCGGGCGGGGCTCGCTGGCCTCGCGGCTGGCGCACCTCTTCACCACCGAGATCGTCCGGCGCTCGACCTGCGGCATCGACCTGCACTCGGCCGCGATCCACCGCACGAACCTGCCGCAGATCCGGGTCTCCCCGACGGCGCCGGGCGCGATGGAGCTGGCGCGCGCCTTCGGGGCGCCCCTCGTGCTGGTGTCCAGGCTGCGGGAGGGCTCGCTGCGCGCGGCGGCGCTCGCGCTGGGCGTCGACGTGCTGCTCTATGAGGCCGGCGAGGGGCTGCGCTTTGATGAGCGTGCGGTGCGGATCGGGGTGGTGGGGATCTTGCGGGTCATGAAGAGCCTGGGGATGATCGGCGCGCGCGGGGCGCCCCGGCTCAAGACGCCCTCGCTGATCTCCAACGACAGCACCTGGGTGCGGTCGCCGGCCGGCGGGCTGATGCGCACCTACAAGGCCGAGGGGGAGAGGGTCCACGTCGGGGACCTGCTCGGCGTGGTCTCGGATCCCTTCGGAGAGGTGGAGGTGGAGATCGTGGCCCGGACCGAGGGGGTCATCGTCGGCCGCAGCGTCCTGCCGATCGTCAACGAGGGTGACGGGATCTTCCACATCGCGACCCTGCACCCGGACGCCAGCGCGGCCTGGGGCGCGGTGGCCAGGCCCTTCGTGGATCACCCCCTCTTTGATGAGGACGAGATCGTCTGACCGCCACGCCGTGTGATCCTGAAGGACAGAGTTCTCTTGTACTGTGGGGGCTTACTTGCTATGTCGGTGTGGCTTGACGCGGTGGATTTACAAGGGGGTTGGTGATGTTGAGAGGACTTCAGGGGTGGGCGCTCGTGGCGCTGTCGTTGTTGATGGCGTCTTCGGCGCTGGCTCAGGATGAGGAGCCTGAGGCTCCCGAAGAGGAGCCGGGGGAGGAGGTTCCTGAAGGCGAGCTTGAGCCGGATCCCGAGGCTCCCGACGAGGGGCCGGAAGGGGAGATCCCTGAGGACGAGCTTGAGCCCGAGCCCGAGCCGGAGCAGGAGCCGGACGTCATCGAGGAGTCCGAGCTGGGCAACCCCGAGATGGGCGGCTTCGGCTACTTCTCGCCGGGCTTGTTCTTCGCCGACTTCGGCCTGCTGGCCAAGGACCTGGCCCGCTCGGACTCGCTCGGGGTCAACTCGGCGCCCTCGCCGCTGGGCTTGAGCATCGGCGGCGGAGGCCGGGCGCTCTACGGGCGCTGGATCGTCGGCGGCAAGGGCTTCGGGGTCTTCTCCTCGACCGGCGTCAACGCCACCGGCGAGAGCTTCATCTCTGGCGGCGGCGGCGGCTTCGACGTCGGCTTCACGCTGCTCAACGAGGACTACTGGCTCATCTACCCCTTCTTCGGCCTCGGCGGCGTCGGCTTCAACATGGAGGTCAAGAACACCTCCGCGGCGCCGATCCGCTTCGGCACCAGCGAGACGATCAACCCCGGCCAGACCGGCACCTTCAACACCGGCTTCTTCACCTTCGAGGCCGGCGCCGGCGCCCAGCACCTGCTGCACGAGGGCGAGGGCGGCTTCCAGATCGGGATCGAGGGGGGGCTGCTGGCCGCCATCGGCCAGTCCAGCTGGTTCAACGCCAACGGGGACGTGGTCGAGGGCTCCAACAAGGTCAAGCTCGACGGCTTCTACCTGCGCCTGACCATCGGCGGCGGCGGCTTCTTCCTCGGCGAGCCCGAGGCCGAGGACGAGGCCGATGAGGCCAAGGGCGACAAGAAGGACGACAAGGGCTGATCGCCTCGCCGATCTGCGCGTCCTCGGCGTTGACCGACGCTCATCTCCTGCTTATGGTGCGTCGCACGTAAAGCGCGCGACGGAACCCCGCGGCCGCGCGCAGGAACCTGGAGACGAGCAGATCCATGCCAAGAATCACCCTGCCCGACGGCAGCGTCAGGGCCTTTGCCCACCCCGTCACCGCCGCCGAAGTCGCCGCTGACATCGGCCCCGGGCTGGCCAAGGCCGCCATCGGCGCCCGGATCAACGGGGCCCTCTCGGACCTCTCAACCCCCATCGAGGCCGACGCCGAGCTGGCCCTCATCACCGCGAAGAACCGCGACGGCAGCTCCGAGCCCGACGCCCTGACCCTCATCCGCCACAGCTGCGCCCACGTCATGGCCGAGGCCATCCAGCGCGTCGTCCCCGAGGCCCAGCTCGTCTACGGGCCGCCGACCGACAGCGGCTTCTACTACGACATCGCCTTCCCCGCCGAGCGCCCGCTGTCGACCACCGACTTCGAAGCCGTCGAGGCCGAGATCCAGAAGATCATCAATGAAGACAGGCCCTTCACCCGCTACGAGCTCTCGCCCGAGGAGGGCCTCGCGAAGCTTCAGGCCGAGGGCAGCAAGTACAAGCTCGACAACGCCGAGCGGGCCATCGCCGCGGGCAGCGCGGCCCTGAGCTGGTACGCCACCGGCACCCCCGGCCAGCACTGGGAGGACCTGTGCCGCGGCCCCCACGTGCCCAGCACCGGCCACATCGCCGCCTTCCAGGTCATGTCGCTGGCGTCGAGCTACTGGCACGGCGACGCCGACTCCGACCGCCTCACCCGCGTCTACGGCACCGCCTTCGCCCACAAGAAGCAGCTGGCCGACCACCTCCACCTCATCGAGGAGGCCAAGACGCGCGACCACCGCAAGCTCGGCGCCGAGCTCTCCCTCTTCGTCATCGACGACATGGTCGGCCAGGGCCTCGTCCTGTGGGCCCCCAACGGCGCCATCGTCCGCCGGGAGCTGGAGGAGTTCATCCGCTCCGAGCTGACCCGCCAGGGCTACCTGAGCGTCTACACCCCCCACATCGGCAAGCTGGAGCTCTACAAGACCTCCGGGCACTTCCCCTACTATCAGGACAGCCAGTACCCCCCGATGGTCCAGAAGGAGCACCTGCAGAAGCTGGCCGACGAGGGCTGCACCTGCTCGGATCTGGCCAACGCCATGCGCCAGGGCGACATCGACGGCTACATGCTCAAGCCGATGAACTGCCCGCACCATATACGGATTTTCAAGAGCGCCCACCGCTCCTACCGCGACCTGCCCGTGCGGCTGGCGGAGTTCGGCACCGTCTACCGCTGGGAGCAGTCCGGCGAGATCAGCGGCATGACCCGCGTGCGCGACTTCACCCAGGATGACGCCCACCTCTTCGTCACCGAGGATCAGGTCGCCGACGAGCTGACCGGCTGCCTTGAGCTGGTCAAGATCATCTTCAAGACTCTGGAGATGGTCGATTACAGAGTCCGCGTCGGCCTGCGCGACCCCGACAGCGCCAAGTACGTCGGCGACCCCGCCGTCTGGGACAAGGCCGAGGCCGCCTGCCGCCAGGCCGCCGCCTCCCTCGGCGTCCCCTTCTCCGAGGAGCCCGGCGAGGCGGCCTTCTACGGGCCGAAGATCGACTTCGTGGTCAAGGACGTCGTGGGGCGCGAGTGGCAGCTCGGGACCGTCCAGGTCGACTACAACCTGCCCGTCCGCTTCGACCTGTCCTACGTCGGGGCCGACAACAAGGCCCACCGCCCCGTCATGATCCACCGGGCGCCCTTCGGCTCCATGGAGCGCTTCTGCGGCGTGCTGATCGAGCACTTCGCCGGCGCCTTCCCCCTGTGGCTCTCCCCCGAGCAGGTCCGGGTGCTGACCATCAGCGAAAAATCCGTCGAGTACGGCCAGAAGGTCGTCGAGCGGCTCAAGGCCGCTGGCATCCGCGCCCACCTCGACGACAGCGACGACCGCGTCCAGACCAAGGTCTTCGCCGCGGCCAGCAGCCGCGTCCCCTACATGCTCGTCGTCGGGCCCCGCGACGCCCAGAGCGAGGCCGTCAGCGTCCGCGCCCGCGGCATCGAGGCCAACCTCGGCGCCATGGGCCTGGAGGACTTCGTCGAAGCCGTCGTCCGGGAGAAGGCCACCCGCTCCGCCCGGCCCCTCGTCGTCGACATGCTCAAGAAGCCCGACTGATCCGCGCCCTGCGGATCAGCGCCTCGCTTCAGCTGCTGCCCTCGACCCCGCTCTTCGGCCCAGCGCCAGCCCGAGCGCCAGCATCACCCCCCAGGCCAGCCCGCCGGCCGGCCGCCGACCCTCCGGCGCGCCGGCCACGGCGCAGCCCTCTTCGTAGCGCGTCGTCCGTACGCCCGCCAGCACGTCGGCGCCGGCCTCCGGCTCTCCTGGCTCCCCATCGGGCTCGGCGCTGGCCTCCGGCTCGACCGCGGGGCCGCCCTCGGGCTCCGCCCCCGGCTCGGCCTCGGGGCTCGGCTCCGGCTCGGGGAGCGGCGGCTCGATGTTCTCGACCGCGATCAGCCGGATCGCGTCAAAGATGACCCGGATGCCGTCCTGGCCCGTGTAGGGCTCGCCGGTGTTGTCGTCCAGCCGGACCCACTGATCGCCGCCCGCCGCAAACTCGAAGACCCCCAGCTCCCCCCACCCCGCCGTATCCGCCTGGGAGAGCGCGACCGTGGCCTGCTGCCCCCCGTGCCGGATCGTGTAAGGGGCCTGGCGGCTGACCGGCACCGGGTGGGGGATGTGCGCCTCGATCCGGTACAAGCCGGGCTCGCCGATCTTCAGCTCCCAGCTCCCCGAGCAGTCCGGCGCCTCCGCGTCGACGGTGTAGGTCGCGATGGACGCCCCCCCGATCCCATCGGCGTAACTCCACCACGCCTCGCCCATCTGGCACGTGCGCGCAAAACAGGGGCCCGACTCGTCGATGACCGTCTCGGGTCCGGCGACCACGATCTCGCACTGCGGCGGCGGCTCGACCCCCTCGATGCACTCGCCCTCGGCCACGACAAAGTCCACGTCCTCGCCGTAGTAGGATCGCAGGATGTCCTCGTGCTGCCAGCCTTTTTGCGCGAGGCAGTTGGCCCCGTTCTGCGACTTGCAGCCCCGGTTTCGCGGGTTGGCAGGGTGCCCCAGCGTCGTCGGCTCGACCTCGGACCCCGAGCGCCCGCGGTTGTAGGTCACGAAGCGCTCGGTGTTGGTCGGATCGCGATCCCCGGACGCCGGCACGCAGTCCGCGGTGCTCGGGATCGCCCCGGCGACGTAGAAGGACGCCAGCGTCACGTCGGCCGATCTGTTGCGAAGCACCTGCCCGGAGGTCTCGGCGACGGCCCGAAAGTGCTCGTCGCGCGGCGGACGGCTGCAGGTGTAGACCTGATCGCTGGTCCCGTCGGCGATGTCCCCCGAGGTCTCCAGCTTGAAGTAGAGGTAGCTGCGCGCCGCGACCGCCTGCGCCTTGAGCGCCTCGAAGGCCGCGCCTCCGTTCTCGCACGACACGACGTGGGCCAGGTAGTCCGTCTCCACGTCGCGGCTCCCGACGCCCCGCACCGTCGCCTCGCAGAAGGCGCTCAGCGACCACTGCCGCATTTCGAAGTCACGCGGCGCCTCGGGCGCCTGCTCCACGCAGCCCGCCAGCAGCGCGAGCGGCGCGGCGAGCCCTGCCGCTTGCGCGAATCTCGCCCCGAGCCTCAAGCGGGAGACCTCACTGTCCAGAACGCGCATCTCGCCCCTCCTTCAACCCACCAGCCGCCCGGCGAGTCCAGAGTGCTGATTGGTTTGACTCCCGTCGTTCGTCGGTCCGACAACGCCGATGCCGGCGTCGTCGATGCTCGACGGGCCTATGGGCCCGCCTGTGCTCTCCTCCTTGGCCTCGACGCCGTCGGCCTCGACGACCTCGGTCCCTCAAACCAATCAGCACTCTAGCAGGTCCGCCGCGCGCGCTCCACAAGGCGCGCTGGGGATATGCAGGTCAGCTGGAGGCTGGCGTCCGCATGGTGACGAACTCTTCGGCGGCGGTGGGGTGGATGCCGATCGTGGCGTCGAACTGCGCCTTGGTCGCGCCGCACTTGAGGGCCACGGCGAGCCCCTGGATGATCTCGCCCGCGTCGGGTCCGACCATGTGGACCCCGACGACCCGGTCGCTGGCCTTGTCGACGACGAGCTTCATCAGAGTGCGCTCGGGGCGCCCCGAGACCGTGAACTTCATCGGCCGGAAGGTCGAGCGGAAGATCGTCACGTCGCCGTACTGGGCGCGGGCCTGGGCCTCGGTCAGCCCCACGACGCCGATGTTGGGCTGCGAGAAGACCGCCGAGGGGATGTCCCGGTAGTCGACCCGGCCGCTCGCGCCGCCGAAGAGGTTCCGGGCCAGCGCCATGCCCTCCCCGAGCGCCACGGGCGTCAGCGCGACCCTGTCGATCACGTCCCCGACGGCGTAGATCGACGGCGCGCTCGTGCGCATCTCCTCGTCGACCACGATCGCCCCGCGCGCGTCGACCTCGACCCCGGCGGCCTCCAGGCCGAGGTTGCGGGTCAGCGGCGCGCGCCCGGTGGCGGCCAGCACGCAGTCCACGTCCAGGGCCTGGCCCTCGCTCAAGGTCGCCAGCAAGGCCCCCTCCTGGGGCCGGACGCTGACCAGATCGGTGTCGAAGCGCAGGTCGACGCCCTTGCCGCGCATCTGCTCGGCGACGAAGGCCCGCACGTCGTCGTCAAAGCCCCGCAAGAAGAGCGGCCCCCGGTAGATCTGGGTCACGCGGCTGCCCAGGCCATTGAAGATCCCGGCGAACTCCGCCCCGATGTAGCCCCCGCCGACGATCAAGATCCGCTTGGGCAGCTCCGGCAGGACGAAGGCCTCGTTGGAGGTGATCAGGTGCTCCCGACCCGGGATCTGAGGGACCATCGGCCAGCCGCCGACGGCCAGCAGGATCTTGTCGGCGCTCAGGCGCCGCGCGCCCCCGATCTCGATCGTGTGACCGTCGATCAACACCCCGCGCCCCTCGTGGACGACGACCCCGGCGCCCTCCAGCATCCGCCCATAGACGCCGTTGAGGCGCTCTATCTCCTGGTGCGTGGTGGCGATCAGCGTCGGCCAGTCGAAGGCGGCCTCTCCCACGGACCAGCCGTAGCCCGCCGCGTCGCGCAGCTCCTCGGCGATCATCGAGCCATAGACGAGCAGCTTCTTGGGCACGCAGCGGACGTTGACGCACGTGCCGCCCAGGTCGCGCTCCTCGCACAGCCCCACCCTCGCCCCCAGCCCTGCGGCGATCCGGGCCGCTCGCACGCCCCCGGAGCCCCCCCCGATGACGAAGAGGTCGTAGTCGTAGCTCGCCATCGCCTAGACCTTGACCTTGACGAGCATCTTGCCCTGGTTGGCGCCGGCAAAGAGCATCCTGAGCGCCTCGGGGGCCGACTCAAGGCCCTCGACGATGTGCTCGCGGTGCGTGAGGCGGCCGTCGGCCAGCCAGCCGGCCATCTCGGCGATGGCCTCCGGGTAGCGGTCGACGTAATCGAAGACGACGAAGCCCTCCATCCTGGCCCGGTTGATCAGCAAGGACATGTAGTTGGCCGGGCCGGGCGGCGGCGTGGCGGCGTTGTAGCCGGAGATGGCGCCGCAGATGACGATCCGGGCGCCGCGGTTGATGCGCCGCAGCGCCGCGTCGAGGATCGGCCCGCCGACGTTGTCGAAGAAGACGTCGATGCCCTCGGAGCACGTCCCGCGGATCTGCTCGTTGAGGTTGCCGGCCTTGTAGTCGATGGCGGCGTCGTAGCCGAAGTCCTTCAGCAGCGCGGCGCGCTTGTCGGCGCCCCCGGCGATCCCGACCGCCCGGCAGCCCTTGATCCGCGCGATCTGGCCGACCACAGAGCCGACGGCGCCGGCTGCGCCGGACACCAGCACGGTCTGGCCGGGCTCGGGGCGGCCGATGTCCAGCAGCCCGAACCACGCCGTCAAGCCAGTCAAGCCCAGCACCCCGAGCCAGGTCGTCGGCGGCGCCAGCGCCTCGCTGACCGGCGTCAGGTGCTCGGCCTTCATCGTGGCCAACTGCTGCCAGCCCATCGTGCCGACGACCAGCGCGCCTTCCTCCAGCCCCGGCGCCCTCGACGCCACCACCCGGCCGATCCCCATCGCCCTCATGACCTCGCCGATCGCCACCGGCCGGATGTAGGAGCGCACGTCGTTGAGCCAGCCGCGCATCGCCGGGTCGATGGACAGGTAGAGCACCTCGACCTGCACCTCGCCGTCCTCGGGCGGCCTCGGCGCGCTCCGCTCAAGTTCCCACGTCTCGTCCCCAGGGACGCCCACAGGGCGCCTCGCCAGCTTGATCTGAAGTTGTGTCTCCAACCGTCGCTCCTCGTGTCGTCCAAGAGATCGCCGCGCGCCCTGAGATCGCCGCGCGCCCATGAGATCGCCGCGAGCCCATGAGATCGCCGCGCGCCCATGAGATCGCCGCGAGCCCATGAGATCGCCGCGCGGCGTGCTCCTGAAGTCTGCGCGATCTTGTCGCCGATGACCAGCCCTTTGCGCGCGGCGGCGCGGCGTCGCAGGTCCGCTCAGTGAAGTTACCGACGCCCCACAGGTCACGATCGGGCCGCTCCAGGCTCGACGATCACCCCACGCACGACGATCACCCCACGCACGACGAACGCCCCACGCTCCTCGCACCGCCCCCGTTGGGGACGGGCTCGTCGGGTGGGGCTGGAAGCGCGGGGTGGGCTGCGACCTCACGGTCGCAGGCCAGCGCACGGGCGCCAGAGAATCGCAGGGGCGGATCGGCGCGTCGAAGTGGGCCTGTGGACTGGGGTTTTCACGCCCCTGGTGTCGACCTGGGCCACCCGCAGGCCTGCGACCGACAGGGCGCAGCCCACCCTGAAATTCTAGCCCCACCCGACGAGCCCGTCCCCAACGGGGGCGGTGCGAGGAGCGTGGGGCGCTCGTCGTGCGTGGGGCGTTCGTCGTGCCTGGGGCGAGCCGCATGTGTCGCGCAAGTTATGACATTGACATGGTATTTTTCTGATTCGAAGGCCTGAGATTGCCTCGGCTTGAGCCCTTCGGGGGTCGGGAGGCCGCCCCTGCATTTTTGCCGACGGGGGCCTGTCGTGCTTTGATGAGGCGAGGGCGGCGCATCAGGGGGCCGCTGACCTCTCGGTGCCGACCGCGCTGAGGGGGGAGGGCGAGGTGAGGAGAGGGGGGCTGAGGCTGGAGGTGACGAACCCGCGCCGGGGTGGTGCGGCGATGGCGGTGGTGCGCGCGCTGGTCGTGCTGGCGGCGTGGTCGCCGCTGCCGGCGGCGGTCGCGGGGGCGGTCTTCCTGTCGGACTTCGCGGCCCGCTCGCCGCCAGCGCCGGACATCACGGCGCCGCTGGCGGGCCACGCCACGGAGATCCGGTCGACGGACGGCCTGCGCCTGGGGGGGCTGCTGCGGGGGCGCCGGCCCTGGGTGGCCTCGGACCAGATCCCGGCCAAGGTCAAGTTCGCCTTCCTGGCCGCCGAGGACGACGCTTTTTTTGAGCACGTCGGCGTCGATCCCGTCGCGATCGCGCGGGCGTTCCTTCGGAACCGGGCGGAGGGCCGGGTGGTCGAGGGCGGCTCGACGATCACGCAGCAGATCGCCAAGCGCTACCTGGGCTCCGAGCGCAGCTACGAGCGCAAGCTCGTCGAGCTCTTCACCGCCCGGCGGATCGAGGCGACCTACGACAAGGACGCGATCCTGGAGGCCTACCTCAACGAGGTCTACCTCGGCGCGGGCGCCTACGGCGTGCGCGCGGGCGCGGAGATCTACTTCGACAAGAACCTCGATGAGCTGGGCTGGGCCGAGGCGGCGCTGCTGGCCTCGGTGACCTCGTCGCCGACCTCCTTCAACCCCTTCCGCCACCCCGCCCGCGCCGTCGAGCGCCGCCGCCTCGTGCTGGAGCGCCTCGTCCGCGTCGGGGCGCTCGACGAGGCCGAGGTCGCCGCGCTGGCCCGGGCGCCGCTGGGGCTGCGGGGGAGCTGGGACGGCGACGTCAACACGGCGCCCTACGCGGCGGTGGAGGTCCGCGAGGCGCTGCGCCGCGACTTCGGCCCCGAGGTGATGCAGCGCGGCAGCCTCGACGTGACCGTCTCTCTGAGCCCCGTCCTCCAGCGTCAGGCCCGGCGCAGCCTGGCCCAGGGGCTGCGCGCGCTGGATCGCCGCCAGGGCTACCGCGGCCCTCTGGCCCGGCTTTCGAAGGCGGCCTGGGGCGACCTCGGCGACGCCGCCGCCGAGGTCTACGAGATCCCGCGCGAGGGCCCGTGGGCGCCGGAGACGGCCCGACCCTACGTCGCCGTCGTCGAGGCGGCCTCCCCCCACGGCCTCAGCGTCCTGCTCGCCCACAGGCGCCTGCACATCGACCACGACGGCGCTCGTTGGGCGTCCCCCTACGCGCGCGACACCAAGATCAACGAGGTCCCGCTCGAAGACCTGACGACCGGCTTCGCCCCCGGCGACGTGATCCTCGTCGCCTGGGACACCCACGAGCTCCCATTGCCGCGCGGCTCGCGCGAAGAGCCGCGCTCGGTGACGGGCTGGAGGGTCGATCAGCTCCCCAGGGTCGAGGGCGCGCTGATCTCGGCCGAGATCGACACGGGCTACGTCCGCGCCGTCGTCGGGGGCTGGGACTTTGACCGCTCGGAGTACAACAGGGCGCTGGTCGGCTGCCGCCAGCCGGGCAGCGTCTTCAAGCCCATCGTCTACAGCAAGGCGCTGGAGCGGGGCATGACGCTGGCCACGATGCTGGTCGACACGCCGATCAAGATCGAGAAGGCCGGCGGCGAGGTCTGGACGCCCAAGAACGCCGACAACGATTTTTCAGGCTTCCTGATCCTGCGCGACGCGCTGGCCCGCAGCCGGAACCTGCCCAGCGTCGAGGTCTTCAACCATGTCGGCGCCCGCGCCGTCGTGCAGCACGCCTACAAGCTCGGCATCACCACGCCCATGGCCGAGACAGAGTCGCTCAGCCTCGGCGCCAGCTGCGTCCAGGCCTGGGACATGACCCGCGTCTACGGCACCTTCGCGCGGCGCGGGATCCGCATGGAGCCGCGGCTCATCCTCACCGTCCAGGACCACGAGGGGCACGTCGTCCGCGACAGCGGGCACTTCAGCGACCCCTCGGCCGTCACGCTGGCCAGGATCGACAGGCTGGTGCGCGCCGCCGCCGAGCCCCCCGAGCGGATCATGCGCGCCTCGACCGCCTACATGCTCCTGTCCATGCTGCGGGCCGTCGTCTACGGCGGCACGGCCTACGCCGCCACCGCTCTGGGCGTCCCGGCGGCCGGAAAGACGGGCACGACCAACGCCTTCGACGCCTGGTTCATCGGCTTCACCGAGTCGATCCTCACCACCGTCTGGGTCGGCGCCGACAACAACGACCGCGCCCTGGGCCAGGGCGAGTCCGGCGGCCGGATCGCCCTGCCGGTCTGGCTCTCCTACATGAAAAAGGCCATCGAGGGGCGGCCCCAGGGCGGGATGCTCGACGATCCGCCCCCCACGATCGAGATCAAGCGCATCGATCGAGAGACCGGCCTGCTGTCCAAGCCCGGCGAGCCCGGCGTCGAGCTGCCCTTTTTGCTCAACACCGCCCCCGAGCAGGAGGCCCCCGACCGCACCGAGAAGGCCATCCGCAAGGTCGATCTCCACGCCACCGACTTTTGACCCCGACAGCCCCGCCGCCGCTGCCCGGTGAATAGATCCTCGCCCTGGTCGTCTGTGCCCCTGCGCGTGCGCTCCACCAGGTGACAAGACATGGCGATCAAGCTCCCCTCGACCTCCCTGTTGCTGGCCATCCTGTCCTTGTGTGCCCTGTCCGGCTGCCTCGGCGGCTTCGGCGACGGGCCCTCCTTCGTCGACGAGACCCTCATCGAGATTCAAGACCCTTTTGACGCCGACGTCGGCGAGTTCTGCCGAGGGACGGGCGACTGCCTCGGCGGGCTGCGCTGCGTCAACGCCGAGGGGGATCAGTTCTGCGTCGACACCTGCCAGAGCGGCGGAACTTGCGATCAGGGCGACTGCAACCTGGCCGCCAACGACGACTCGGTCGGCTGGTGCGGCCTCGACGGCGTTGGCGACGAGCTGGAGGACTTTGATGAGGGCTCGGACGGCGGGGGCCGCCCCGACGAGAGGCCGCCCGTGGTCGAGGGCGGCCCGTCGACTCCTTCAGGTGACTGTGGCTCGGCCGTCGAGCGCGAGCAGCTGCGGCTGACCAACGCGGACAGGTCCAGCCAGGGCCTCCCCGCCTTGCGCTGCGATCCCCGACTGGCCGAGGTCGCCCGCGCCCACAGCAGGGACATGGCGGTGCGCGACTTCTTCGACCACACCAACCCGGACGGCGAGCAGCCCTGGGATCGGATGCGCCGCCACGGGATCAGGGACTTCAGCAGCGCGGGCGAGAACATCGCCTACGGCTACCCCACGGCCGAGGCCGTCGAGGAGGGCTGGATGGACTCCCCCGGCCACCGGGCCAACATCCTGGGGCGAGACTACACGCACCTGGGCGTGGGCGTCTTTGACGACGGCGGCACGCTCTACTGGACGCAGGTCTTCGCGAGCTTCTGAGAGCCCTTGCCGGACAGGATCTGATACGGAACCACGTTTGAAGCACTTTCATCTTGGGCTTCCTGGTGGCCCAACATGGAAGTGGCTTGAGCGTGGTTCCGTATGAGCCTCGATCTTTTAAAAACGGGCGAAGAGCTGGGTCCAGTAGGTGCGGCCTTCCTTGGTGAAGAAGGCGACGCCGACGTGGGTGAACTCGGCGGTCAGGATGTTGGCCTTGTGGCCGGGGGAGTTCATCCAGGCGGTCTGGACCTCGGCGGGGCTGCGCTGGCCGGCGGCGATGTTCTCGCCGACGAGCGACCAGCCGGTGATCCCGTATTGGTTCATGCGATCCCAGGGCCGCTCGCCGTCCGGGTTGGTGTGGTCGAAGAAGCCTCGCTCGTGCATGTCCTTGCAATGCAGGCGGGCGACGATGAGCAGGTCGTCGTCGCACTGGAGGGCCTGGAGGCCCTGCTTCTGGCGGTCGGCGTTGAGCAGCCGGAAGGCCTCGGTCTCGACGGCGCCACCGCACTGGGTGGTCGAGCCGCTGTGGCCGGGGGGCGTGGTCAGGACGGGGTCGCTGGGATCGGGCTGGCGCGGGGCGTCGGCGGGGTCGATGGGCCCGATCGGGGCCTCCTGGCTGCCCTCCTGCGTGGCCCCTTGCGCCTCGCCGACATCCCCGAAGCGCCGCTCCTCGGCCTGATCGGGCACGAGCAGCCCGCCCCCGCCAGGGCTGGCGTCGTCGGCGCAGGCCCCGAAGGGTCCGATGGACAGCAGCAGGGCCAGGGCGAGCAGGCGCTTTGACATGACGCGGACCTCTCAAGGAGAGCGGGCGAGGGCGGGGATGTGATAGAAGCCCCGGTCGGGCGAGGGGAAATATAACTCCCTCGGGCTGGATCTTCAATCCCAGGGGGTCAGGATGGATGTGCCCTTCAAGGTCTTCAGGCGCTTCAACGAGGCGGCGCTCCGGCCCAGCACGGGGCTGCGGGCGCGGCTCGACCGGCGGGCGCTGGAGTACTTCGAGGGCGAGCGGCTGGCCGATCAGCTCGCCCGCGCGCTGGCGCATCGCCGCGCCCTGCCCATCAAGGAGGTCTTTGAATCTTTTGAGTTTTTCGGGCGAGTGAGGCGACGGGTCAGAGCGCCGGATGTGGCGGATCTGTGCTGCGGGCACGGCCTGACGGGGGCGCTCTTTGGCGCCTTCGAGCAGAAGGTCGAGCGGGTCTGGCTGCTGGACAAGTGCAGGCCGCAGAACCACGACGCGGTGCTCGACGCGCTGGGCGAGGTGGCGCCGTGGACGCTGGAGAAGATCAGGTACCTGGAGGAGCCGCTGTCGAAGGCGGGGTCGATGATCCCGACGGGGGCCTCGGTGGTGGCGGTGCACGCCTGCGGGATGAGGACGGATCGGTGCCTGGAGGTGGCGATGGCGCTGGGGGGTGCGGTGGCGGTGATGCCGTGCTGCTACAACAGGGCCTCGCAGGGGGTGGCGCCGGAGGTGCTGCGTCGGGCGCTGGGGGCGGAGGTGGCGATGGACGTCGACAGGACCTATCGGCTGGTCGGGGCGGGCTACAAGGTGGACTGGGATGAGATCCCGGCGGAGATCACGCCGATGAACCGCGTGTTGATCGGCCTGCGCTCGTGATCTGGTCCGCCCCGGCGACACGCAGCCGATGAAGGGATCAAGTCTGTGTGCCTTTGGTCCGCCCCGGCGACATGCAGCCGATGAGGGGATCAAGTCTGCGAGCTGCCTCCACCGGGTCGTCAACACGACGATGAGGCCGATGTGTCCGATGTGGAAGCGTTTGCTTCCGAAGGCCGCGACATCGACCGATCAGGTGGGAAGGGCGAAGATCCGGGTCGCGCTCAAGGGGGTCGGCGCTGTCTCGCCTGGAGAGCGGGCAGATCAACGCGCTGGCCGAGGGTTGGGCGAGCTTGCCTGAGCGTGGCGAAGTGATCATGGTCGGCGGGTGTCTTCAACATGACGGGTCGCGGGTCTTGCGGATCGGCGGCGCGCTCAACCTCGCGGGGGATGTCTTGTCGACCGAAGCGGTTCCGCCCTGGAAGTTCTGGCACCCGATACCCATCTGGCAGATGTTCGTGATCTTGTTGATCGCGCAGGTGACGATGCAGCTCGCGGCCGTCGGCTTGAACGAGGCGGTGGGGTTGCCCTGGCACGACTCGATAGGAGCAGGGGTAGGGGGCCTCGTCGGCTATCTGGCGATCCGGGCGTGGGCGGGGAAGCTGGCAAGGAAGGGGGGTTGAGGGGGAAGCCTACTTGCCCTTGGGGTCGGTGCGGGCGCAGCGCACGCCGGTGGTGGCGTCGAACTTCTCGGGGTTGAGGGAGGAGCGCCAGGAGACGCGCGCGGCGTGTGCGCCGGACTTCCAGTGCCCGCCGCGGACGGAGCGGTCGCGGCTCTTCTTGTCGTTGAAGGGATCAAAGGGCTTATCTTCGCTGTAGAAGCGGTCGCTGAACCAGTCGGCGGTCCACTCGGCGACATTGCCGCCCATGTCGCGGGCGCCGGAGGCGCTGTCGTCCTTGGGGACGGCGCCGACGGGGGCGGTCCACTTGAACTTGTCGCTCTCGCCGCCCTCGCCCCAGTTGGTCCACTTCGGCTCCCAGGCCTCGCCCCAGGGGAAGAGGCGCTTGTCGGGGCTGGCGCCGCGAGCGGCGTACTCCCACTCGGCCTCGGTGGGCAGGCGCTTGTCGGCCCACTCGCAGTAGGCCTTGGCGTCGTCGAAGGTGATGCAGACGACGGGGTGGTCCTCAGCGCGCATCGAGGGGTCCTCGCCGCCACAGGTGGTGGTGTAGCGGGCCTCCTTGCACTTGCTGGCGTCGACGCACTCTTTGTATTGCTTGTTGGTGACCTCGTACTTGTCGATGAGGAAGGGCTGGCGCATGCCGATGATCTTGTCGGGCTGCTCGCCGGCGAAGGTGCGCGAGGTGCAGCGCTCGCCCTTGGCGCCGGCGTCCTGGCAGAGCTTGAGGGCGTCGGCGACGGCGTCCTTGTGGGTGCCGCGGGTGAAGGCGCCCTTGGCGATGGCGATCATGGGGCCGCCTCGGGGCATCTCCTTGCGCAGCTTCTTGAGGTCCTTGTTCTCGGGATCGAGAAGCTCGACGAGGGCGACGGCGGCCAGCGCCGCTTCGAGGTCGTCGTTCTTGAGGGCCTTCTCGGCCCCCTTGAGTTGTTCGTCGACGAGCCCCTGGCGGGCGTCCTTGGCGCGGCTGGCGTAGAAGGAGTCCTTGGGGATCTTGTCAAAGAGGGCGTTGGCCTCCTTGAGGTCGCCCTTGCCCAGGGCCTCCTTGCCGGCCTCGAAGGTCTTCTCGACCTTCCTCTCCTGCTCGGCCAGCTTCTTGAGATCCTTGGCTTTTTTGTCGTCCTCGTCGGCCTTGAGGGCGGCCTTGAGGGCCTTGAGGGCCTCATCCCAGTCGCCCTTCTCCATGGCGGCCTCGGCCTCCTTGATGAGCGCCTCGGGGCCTTCGGGCTTGCCCTCGGGCTCGCCCTCGGGTTTGCCCTCGGGCTCGCCTTCGGGCTTGTCGCCCTTGTCGGCCTGGGCGGGCAGGCCGGGGATGGCGACGATCCCGGCGAAGTGGAGGCCCACGACGGCGACGCCGCCGAGCAGCATCAGGGCCACGAGGGCGCCGACGATCTTCAGGCCCGCGCCGCCGGCGGGCTTGACGGGGTCGACGTCCTTTGTGGCGGGCTTGTTTTCCCTGGCGGGCTCCTGGGGCTTGTCGGGCTTCTTGTCCTGCGGGGGGGGCGCGGTCACCTCGGAGCGCTGGAGCGCGGGCTGCTCCTTGGAGATGGCCTGCATCCGCCCGGTGGTGGTGCGGGTCTGGATGACGGCCGCGGCGTTGGGCAGCCCCATGCTGGTGAAGTCGGTGTTGTAGAGGCGCTGCAGGAGGGTGTCGCAGTCCTGGATGCGGCGGGCGGGGTCCTTCTCGACGGTCGCCTTGAGGATCGGCTCCAGCGGCGTGCCGAGGAGCTTGGCGGGGATCTCGACGCCCTGGGCGTGGATCATGATGCAGCTGATCAGGGTCTCCTGGCCGACGACGGGGACGCCGGTGAGCATCTCGGTCAGGATCAGGCCCATCTGGTAGACGTCGGTGGCCGGCGAGACGGTCTGGCTGTCGATGTACTCGGGGGCCATGTAGCGCGGCGTCCCGAGGATCTGGCCGGCGCTGGTCAGGCGCGCGTCGTTGTCCTGGGTCACCCGCGCGATGCCGTAGTCCAGGATGGAGATGTTCTCGTAGGGCGTGCCCGGATCGGTCAGGAAGAGGTTGGAGGGCTTCAGATCCTTGTGGACGATGCCCATGCGGTGGGCCTCGGCCAGCGCCTCCAGGCAGCGGCAGAAGAGGGGCAGGGCCCGGGCCAGATTCATCGGGCCGTTCTTGGACAGCTCGTGCTCCAGATCATGGCCGCTGAGGTGGTCCATGATGATGTAGGGGTGGTTGTCGTCCGTCATCCCCACGTCGAAGATCGTCACGACCGCCGGGTGCTTGATGCGGGCGGAGGTGCGCGCCTCCTGTCGGAAGCGCTCGACGATCGACAGGTGGGTTGTCGGGTCGACCACCGTGGCGAAGACGTGCAGGATCTTGATCGCGACGTCTCGCCCGATCTCGACGTCTCGCCCGGCGTAGACGGTGGCAAAGCCGCCTTCTCCGAGGAAGCCGGTGATCTCGTAGCGCGACTTGAAGAGGGTCCCGGTCTCAAGTCTCGCGCTCTTCTCAGAGTCCGCCATGTCCGCTTTTCTCTCCGCCTTGCAGGGGGGTCCATCAACAGGCCACAACCTTACAGCCTCCGCACCAGATCGGTCAACGTCGATGGTGTCTGGCTTGCGCCGCCCCGAGCGATCGGGCAGACTCGCCATCGTTGTCGGCCACGGCGGCCTCAACCATGAAGGGGGCGCCCCGATGAACGGTCAGAAACTTGCCCTCAAGTCCGATGGGCCCCTCGCGATCGGCGCCGTCCTCGTCGACAGTTACGAGGTCGTCCAGCTCCTGGGCTACCACAGGGGGCCAGGGGAGCTGGCCTACGTCTACCTCGGCCACCAGCGGGAGGTCGACCGCAATGTCCTGATCCGCGTGCTCGAATCCCCCTTCGACCCCTTCGAGGGCTCCCAGGCCCAGAAGCGCTTCCTGCGCGAGGCCCGCGCGGTGTCCAGCGTCTTCCACCCGGACGTGGTCAAGCTCTACGATCTGGGGCTGACGGACAAGAACCTGCCCTACACGATCACCGAGTGGCTGCCGGGCCAGAGCCTCGCCGCGACGCTGGCCCACGAGGGCCCGCTGGCGGTGGGGCGAGCGATCAGGCTCTTCGCGCGCTGCCTGGAGGTGCTCGGGCAGGCCCACGAGGCCGGCATCGTCCACCGGGATCTGAACCCGGAGAGCTTGTCCTTGAGCCACCCCGGGATGCCCTGGGAGCGCCTGAGGATCCCGAGCTTCGCGCTGGCCTTCCTCAAGGACGGCGATGGAGGAAGGGTGACGAAGGCCGGCGAGTTCATCGGCCAGCCCCGCTACCTGTCGCCGGAGTATCTCCACCACGGCCTCATCAGCCCCTCGCTGGACGTCTACCAGATGGGCCTCGTGCTGGTCGAGGCGCTCACGGGGCGCCCCGCGGTGGCCGGCGCCAACCACGTCGAGTGCGTCCGCGCCCACGTCACCGGCGCCCTGGACGTGCCCATCGAGCTGCGCCAGGGCTCCCTTGGCCCCGTCCTGGCCCGCGCGCTGGCCCTCAACCCCGCCGAGCGCTTCGAGAACGGCCACGCCTTCGCCAGCGCGCTCTGGGACGTGGACCCGGCGAGCGCCATCGCGCCGCGGGCCGAGCCGCGACAAGTGGCCCCCACCGAGGTCGGGGCGTTGCTCGACGGGCAGTTCGAGCTGCGCTCGGAGCTCGGCAGCGGCGGCTGCGCGGTCGTCTACGAGGGGCGCCACATCGGCTCGGGTCAGGAGATCGCGATCAAGATCATGCGGCGCCGGCCCGATCCCCAGCGCCACAAGGAGTTCGTGACCCGCTTCGCGCGCGAGGGGGAGGTGGCCCGGCGCTTGCGCCACCCGAACCTGGCGGCCGTCTACCACTGCGGGGTCACCCCCGACGGGCTGCCCTACCTCGTCATGGAGCGGCTGCGGGGCCACGATCTGGAGCGGGAGCTGGCCGAGTCCGGGCCCATGGACCCGCTGCGCGCCCTGCCCATGTTCAGCTCCTGCCTCGACGCCCTGAGCGTGGCGCACAAGCAGGGCGTCGTGCACAAGGATCTGAAGCCCTCCAACCTCTTCATCCACAGCCCCGAGCTGGGCCGGGAGCTGCTCAAGATCGTCGACTTCGGCGTGGCCCGGATGGGCCAGGAGGAGGAGGCCCGGCTGACCCAGACCGGCCAGCCCGTCTGCACGCCCGGCTACGCCGCCCCCGAGTACCTCACCGAGCTGAGGGCGACCCCCGCGCTGGATGTCTATCAGATGGGCCTGATCCTCACCGAGGCGCTCACGGGCAAGGCCCTCGTCTCGAGCACCAACGCGCTGACCTGCATCATGGCCCACGTCAAGGGCGACCTGTCGCTGCCGCCGGGCTTGATGGCCGGCCCGCTCGGCCCCGTCCTGAAAAAGGCGCTGGCCCTCAAGCCCGAGGATCGCTACCCCGACGGCGAGGCCTTCGCCCGGGCTCTGCGTCAGATCGACCCCCGGGTGGCCCTGGGCAGGCAGGCCGCCCCGGTCGACCGCGCCGTCAAGGCCGACCACGCCGACCTGAACTGCGCGCGGGCCTTCGTCACCGCGCTGAGCGTCAGCCAGAAGTCCCCCCACGACGCCGAGCGCCTTGAGCCGCTGCTGCGCACCTGCGTCCGCTTCGGCCAGTGGAAGGGCGATGGCAAGGAGTGGGGCCAGCTGCGCGCGATGGTCAGCGCCGCCACCGCCGCCAGCCGCCAGCGCGGCGACGAGCCCGCCGCCCGACGCCTCGAGAGCCTCGGCCAGGAGCTTGAGAACCGCCTGCGCCACCTCGGGCGCGCGTGAGCGCCCGGGGTCCTTCAAAATGGTCCAAGTATTGATGACTGAAGAGAAAAAGACCCCGAACTACCTCACCCCCGAGGGCTTCGCCCGGCTCCAGGCCGAGCTCAAGGCCTTGTCGCGCGTCGAGCGCCCGAAGGTCGTGCAGGAGGTCTCCGAGGCGGCGGCCCAGGGCGACCGTTCGGAGAACGCCGAGTACATCTACGGCAAGAAGCGGCTGCGGGAGATCGACAGGCGGGTGCACTGGCTGATGAAGCGGCTTGGGAGCTGCGAGGTGGTCGACCCGGCGCTTCAGTCCGGCGACAAGGTCTTCTTCGGGGCGACGGTGACCGTCGAGGACGAGAGCGGCGCCGAGCAGGTCTGGAAGATCGTCGGCGTCGACGAGATCGACGCGGCCAGGGGCCACATCAGCTGGCGCTCGCCCATCGGCGCGGCCCTGCTGGGCCGCAGCCTCGACGACGAGGTCCGGGTCAAGACCCCCGGCAGCGCCCGCACCTTCGTCATCGTCGAGGTCCAGTACGTCTGATCCCCGGTCTGGCGAGGGCCCGACGCCATCGGGCTCGCCGGGCTCGGCCCCCAGGCCGGACAGGCTCCGAGCCCGCCTGCCGAGGCGCCTGGAGAGCGCGCGGTGGGCCGTGCGGGTTGCGATCAGCCGATCTGCGGGGGCTTGAAGCAGAGCCGGACGAGGTCGCCGCGCACCAGCGGGGCGAGCGCCTCGGGGACGGGGCCTTCGGGGCGGAAGCTGCGGACGTAGTAGCTTCCGGTGTCGACGGCCGGCAGGCCCAGGCGCTCCAGCTCGGCCTTGACCCAGGCGCGGCGCTCGTCGTCGACGGCCTGGAGGCGTTGGATGTCCAGGGCCATGAAGGCGCGGGCGGCCAGCGCGTTGAAGAAGTAGGTCGACCAGCCCCACTGGCGCTCGAAGCGCGCCATGAAGGGGTGATCGCGGCGCACGAGGGCGACGCCGAGCTGCGAGGCCGTCATGCCGAAGCCGCGGCTGAAGCTGATCGAGAGCACAGCGCGGTCGAGCACGGGCGTCAGGCGGCGGGCGATCTCGGCCCGCTCGCCGGGGGGCAGCGTCGGGTAGAGGTTGAGGTTGAGCAGGCAGGTGTCGGCGCGCTCCAGGAAGGCCGCCATGGGCTCGGTGAGGTGGCCGTTGCGCACCGAGGGGATGCAGAGGCAGGCCATCCGCCCGGTGGCGTCCTCGGTCCAGGCGATCCCGTCGTCGCGGGTGCCGCCGACGAGGAAGCCGTACCAGCCGCCGGGGTAGATCGCGACCCCCTCGGCCGCGGCGACGGCCTCGACGAGGTGGGTCATCAGGTCGGTGTCGCTGCCTGCGGCGACGATCTCGAAGTCGCGCAGATCCCAGACGCCGCCGGAGAGGTCGGCCAGGACGGCGCGCAGGCGGTCGGCGAAGGGGCCGCGCAGCCAGGCCAGGCCCTCGGTGTAGTGGTGGGTCAGGTCGTGGGCGTCGATGGAGCGGGCGGCCTCGACGTAGGCCGCCGCGCAGGCCCGGTAACCCACCGGCATCAGGGCCCGGAAGCCCTCGACCCCGCCGCCGCGCTCGACGGCGTCGAGGAGCCGCTCAACCGGTACAAGAGGCTCTGGCGCTCCTCCAGCGAGGCGAAGACCGAGCCGTCCGACAGCAGGTTCAGCGACCGTCCGATGCGATGGGCCTTCTCCCAGGCCGGCGTGGGCTCTCGATAGTGACATACCTGGACTCCTTCGATGCGGCGAACGACCGGACCCCAGGGCAGCCGCCCCACGATCTGGCCCTGGTCTTCAAATGGATCGAGCTCGATCTGGTGATCTCTGGCCCACCGATCCTGCCCCGAGCCCTGGAAGACCGAGCCGGGGTAGGCCGTGTAGGTGTGCTTGAAGGTGAACTCTTCGACGCCAAAGGCGCGCAGCTTCTCGATATATTGCCAGACCGTGGCGCGGCTGTCGACGGCCCCTCGGGTCATCACGCAGGTCGCGCGGACCTTGAGCTTCGGGCCGCCGAGGCCCTCGACGGCCTCGAAGAAGCGGGCCAGGGTCGGGGTGCCGCGGCCCATCAGGCGGGTCGCGTCGTCGTCCTCGGCGGCGTGGCGCGAGTAGCACAGGTAGGAGAGGCCGGCGCGCCCGAGGGCCTCGGCCAGCGCCGGGGTCAGCGCCGAGCCGTTGGTGAAGCAGGCGATCTCGTCGAAGAAGGGCCGCGCGCGGCGCACGAGGTCGAGGACGACATCGGGGGCCAGCAGGGGCTCGCCGCCGCCGGTGATGACGAGGCGCGAGGCGCCTCGGGCGCGCGAGAAGGCGAAGTAGCCCTCCACGTCCATGTCGGACCAGTCGCGGCGTTCGGCCTTCAGGGCGCTGACGGAGGATCGGGAGAAGCAGAAGGGGCACGCGAGGTTGCACGCGATCCGCACCGGCAGGACGCTGCAGGTCAGGAAGCGGCACTGAGCCCAGATCGGGTCTGCGCCCGAGGCGTCGGCGTCGGCGTCGACGTCGCCGCCGATGTCGCCGTCTCCGATGTCGTCTGCGATGTCGTCGATGCGCCCGACATCGTCGTCTGCGATGCCGTCGATGAACCCGACGTCGCCGTCTGCGAAGTCGTCGATGAGCCCGACGTCGCCGTCTGCGATGTCGTCGGCGTCGAAGGTGTCGTCGATGCGCCCGACGTCGCCGTCTGCGATGTCGTCGATGAGCGCGTCCATATCGCCAGCCTCGTCATCCTCGCGGATCGGGGGGGCGAGCGCGGCGGGGTCGCGATCGAGGGCGCTCAAGGGGTGGGCGATCATCCGCGTCCCCCGGCGTGGGCGGCGGGGTGGAGGCCGGCGGTGAGGGTCTGGATCTGGTGGGCGCGGTGGTCGAGGGCCTCGGCGATGTGCGCGCGGCGCTGGTCGGGCAGGTGGTGCCAGGCGGCGCAGAGATCCCCTTCGGACAGGTCGGCCTCGGCCATGAGGTCGCGGGCGGCGTCCTTGAGGGCGAGGTCCGGGGCCTGGAGGGCGCGGCGCAAGGGCGCGGCGAGCCGCTCGGTCAGGTGCAGGGTGGCCTCAAGGTGGTTGACTCGGGCCAGCGTGTCCTCAAGGGCGTCGTCGTAGTCGTGGCCGCCGAGGGCCTCTCGGAGCTGGCGGCGGTCGAGGATCAGGGCGGCGGCCTCGGCGGCGGCGCGCAAGGGGACGTGGGCCGGGACGAGGGCGAGGGTGCGGGGATCGGGGGCGCGCGAGGCGCTGGAGACGTAGACGGTGGGCAGGCCGGAGTGCCAGGGGGCCAGCTCCAGCGGGCGCAGGAGGATCAGGCGGCCGATCCGCCCGTGGTCGGTGTAGGGCTCGGGGTAGTCGGAGGTCCTCATGTAGGTGATGGGGGACAGGGGGCCGGCCAGCCGGCCCAGGGCGCCGCGCAGGAAGAGGGCGGTGGCCATGGGGCCGAGGTCGCGAAAGAGGATCGGGCAGGGCTCGTCGGCGTCCAGCGGGCGCAGGGGCGCGCCGGTGTGGTGGCTGAAGCGGCGCAGGTTGTCGGCGGGGTAGAGGGCGTCGAGCCTGTCCAGAGGTCGCTCAATCATGGGTTCACCACTTGCCGCGGGGCTGGAAGCGGGCGTCGAGGTCCTCCTGGCGCTTGCGCAGGAACTCCATGCGATCCTCGGCCGAGACGCGGGCGCGCTCGGCCTCGGCCAGCAGGGCGCCGTAATCCAGGCGCTCCAGGCGCTCCTGGGAGGCGGCGGGTTGCTCGCCCGCGATGGCGGCGCCGAGGCGCGCGGCCAGGTGCCGGGCCAGCTCCTCGACCCGCAGCGGGCTCTGGCGCACGAGGTCGAGGGTCAGGGCGCTCGTGGCGCCGGCCGTCGCCACGACGGCCTCCAGGACGAAGGGGCCGCCGCCGGGGGCCAGCGCCACCAGCGCCTCGCGGGGGATCGCCTCGTCGATGACCTCGACGACCAGGGCGAGGCGGCGGCGCCCTTCATCGTCGAGCGCCTCGATCCAGGTGCGGGCCTCATCGGGGGAGGGGGTCTTCAGGCCCGCGTCGCGGCACATGTCGGCCAGCCGCGCGACGACCAGGGCGATGTCGACCTCGACCTCATCCCAGGCGCCGGCCTCCAGGTGCACGGAGCGCATCAGCGGGTCGAGGTCGAGCGCCGGGCGCTCAAGCCCGCGTGTCTTGCCAAAGAGCCGGTCAAAGAGCCCCATGCTGTCCCTCCTGGTGGGCGAAGAGCGCGCGGGCCAGCGCCACGGCCATGCGCGGGAAGTCCTCCATGTCCTGGACGACGACGACCTGGGCGCCGATCTGCCGATAGCGCGCCGCGAGGTCGGCGTGGACGTTGTGCAGCAGCAGCACGAGGGTGGAGGCCCGGCAGGCCTCCTTGAAGATCCTCGCCGCGTCTGCGCTCGCCTCGTGGTTGTGGTGAAAGTCCGAGTCCGTGATGATCGCCCGGGTGGGCTGTCGCCGCCGGCACTCGTCGACAGATTCTTGAAGAACATCAAAGGGATACTCTGTCCCTCCGCCGATGTAGTGCATCAGGAAGCGGGAGATCTCGACCTCGGACTGGCACCAGCGCCAGTAAGCGACGTTGGCGGTGGAGTAGAGCAGGGCGCGGACCTGGCCGCCGGCCCGGACGGCGCCCAGGGTGAGGATCTGGGCGGCCAGCGTCATGGCGTTGTGGCTCCAGCGCGGATCGGGCATCGAGCCGCTGACGTCGAGGTAGATCTCGATCCTCGGCTGCCAGAAGGGCACGTCGTAGCCCTCGACCTCCGCGATCCGGGTCCGGCGCATCGGCGCGACCGCCCCGAGCTGGCCGCCGCGGCTGGTCAAGGTCGCCAGCCAGTCGATCTCCTGCACCGGGTCGCCCGGCTCCCAATCCTCCAGCGTCGTCGGTACCACCGCCTCGCCGAGCGTCGCCACGTTCGGCGGCCTCAACAGGTAGCGCTCGGCCTCCTGGCGGTAGTAGGCCGCCATGACCTCCGGCACCGCCGAGGCGTCCTGGGTGCCCTGGCCCGGCAGCGAGGCGATCCGCCGCCGCAGCGCGTCCGGCCCCGTGATCCGATTCCCCTCGGCCTCCTTGAGCCAGCCCTCGGCCACGGCCCGGCGCACCGCCTCGCGCTCGCGGGCGTCGGGCAGCAGGGCGTCGGCCCAGTCCTCCGGCCCCGGCTCCCCGTACAAGCAGTCGTAGGGGTCGGCGCCCCGGAGCCCTTCGCCGTCCGGCGGCTCGATGTAGCGGATGACGATGGACAGGAAGTAGAGGAACTGGGTGTAGAGGTTCGGGCCGAGGTGGAAGATGTTCTGCGCCAGGAGCTGCGCGTCGGCCCGGTAGCTCGGGTATCGGGCCGCGAAGGTCGTCCAGCCCGGCCCCATCAGCGCCCCCGGCTCCAGGCGCCAGAGCTCCTCGTAGATCGACAGGTAGAAGAGGAAGGCCGGGTCGCGCTCCCAGACGATATCGCCGTGAAAGGCCCTGTAGACCGCCGCCAGAGGGTCGCGCAGCTCGTGGCCGAGGTGCTCGTTGATGAGCAGGTCGGTGAAGATGTTGATGAGCGAGTAGTCCTCCAGCGCGATGATCGACTTCTCGATCATCTGCAGCCGCGCGCTGACGGCCAGCGTGCCCGGGTAGCGGACGTGGTGGCCGACCTCGTGGGCCAGGATCGCCTCGACGCTGTCGAGCAGGCCGCGCTCGATGATCATCGGCCCGTCCAGCGAGACCAGCCGCGTCCCGAGGTGGATCTGGGCGACGCTGCGCAGCGACTCGGTGATCTCCGGGTCGCCCATCATGACGAAGCGCGACCAGCGGGCCAGCGCCGAGGGCCACGCGGCCTCCACCGCCGCGCGCAGCCCGGCGAGCGCCTCGGGATCGGCGGCGCTGGCCTTGGGGAGCTGTCGAGGCCCCTGTCCAGGTCGCTGGGCCGCGGTCATGGGCTCTCCAGGATCCAGAGGCACTGGGAGTCGAGCGCGCTCAGGACGACGAAGCCGCTCTCCGTGATCAGGTGCTCGAGCGGGTGGGTCAGGGTCGGCAGGGCTGCGGCCTTGCCGTTGATCGTGATCGCCTCGGCGCCGATCGCCACGGTCGGCGGCGGCAGCTCGTCCACCCAGGGGTCCATCGGCCTCGTCAGGCCCAGCAAGCGGCTGCCGCCGCCCTTCTGGAGAAAGAGCGCCAGCTCGACCTCGTCGTCGCGGCGATCGCGGACGCAGACGACGCAAGGCGAGGCGGCGTAGATCGCGCCGGGCAGGAAGTCCTGGTGGCTGCCTCGGGTGCTCAGGCGCTGCGCCTTGAAGGGGCCGGACCAGGTGGCGGGGGGCGCGGGGGTCAGGACGGGCTTGAGGGTGTCGATGAGGAAGCCGCGCAGGTCGTTCAGGCTGTTCAGCTTGTCTGCTTGCGAGACGACATAGCGGTTGATCCAGGCCGGCTCCGCCAGCAGCCCTTCGCCGAGATTCCATAGCTCGATCATGCACTTGGGGCGCTGTTCGGGCGAGAGGGCGGCGATCTTGCTGGGGAGCAGGGCGAGCAGGGCGTGGGCCAGGAAGTTCTGGCAGTCGGGGACGGCGTAGGAGACGCCGTAGGCGACGGTCTGGTGGCTGAGGTGTCCCAGGCAGGTGGCCTCGACCATCAGCGCGGCGGCGGTGCGAAGGGTCTGCTCCCGGTCAGGGGCCTCCTTGAGGGCGTAGCTCATCATGCGCAGCGCTCTGACGCAGAAGATCCCGAAGAAGTCCGCGTCCCAGAGCGAGGAGCGGCGCGGCCCCTCGGCCTGGAGTTCGAGGATGAGGCTGTCGATGTCCATGGCGTCGCCTCGGGGGTCAGGGGGTGGCGCGGCGCTCCTGGAGGCTGCGTTGGTAGCTGTAATAGAGGTTCTTGAGCATGACCAGATCCTCGTAGACGGGGCCGTTGAGCTCGTGGCGGCGCAGCAGGTCCTCCATCTGCTGCCGCACGGCGGCCATGCGCTGGCGGAGCTGGGCGGTGGTCAGGCTCCGGTGGCCTTCGTCGAAGCGGGCCTTCATCTCCCGGATGGGCTGGCGCACCTTGTCGTAGGCGGCGTGCTGGATGATGGCCCGATCGAAGAGCTGGCCGATCCACGAGGCTCTGTCGGCCAGCAGGACCTGGTGCTCGGCCTTCTGGAAGAAGGGGCTGTGGAGGTTGGGGGCGAGGCGCGCGTGCAGGACCAGGGGGGTGAGCTGGCGCAGATCCTCGATCTCGACGGCCTCGGCGCCCCTGAACCACGCCAGCGCCTTGGCGTAATGGATCAGGGACTGGTAGGCGCGGGCCGAGACGCCGCTCTCGGTCTGGGTGCAGAGGCTCTCGGCCTTGTCCAGCGGGCAGTCCTCGTTGCAGACGTTGGCGACCTTGCGGCCGGCCAGGTGCAGCGTGTCCTTGTTCATCGACTCCAGGCGCGTCGAGGCCCTGCGGCAGAAGTCGAGCTGGCCGGCGAAGAAGCCCAGGGCGTCCTGGACGGCCTTCGGGATGGGGACCGCGCGGATGAGCGCGTCGGCCTCGACCAGCTCCTCCTCGGTGAAGATCAAGTCCGCCGGCACGAAGGACTCCGGCGCGTGGGCGCCCTCGATCCTGTCCACGAGGCTGTCGATGAAGCGGGCGTTGAAGGGCGTGCACCGCACCGTCGCGTCGATCCGATCCTTGAGCGCCTCGATCACCGGGAAGGTGCCGCCGCCGAGGTCGTCGTTGGCCGTCATGAACCACGAGGAGGGGCCGCAGGTGTAGACCTGCTCAAAGACCTCGGCGTAGCCGTCGGCCATCAGGGAGAGCAAGGCCGACTGCGTCTTGGTCGGGATCCGGTTGTACTCGTCGATGATCTTGACCCGGTGGCCCAGCCACGCCTTCCAGGCCACCTGGATGTCGCTGGCCTGCGTGGCCCGGACCAGATCGCCCGGCAAGGGGCTGCCGAGCAGATCCGAGGTGGTCATCTGAGGGTGGCCGTGCTGGATCGACCGCCGCGCGCTCTGGAGCGGCTGCCCCGACAAGAGCGCCATCAAGGTCGCCATCGTCGTCTTGCCGCGCCCCGGCGCCCCCACGATCAGCAGCCGCCGCGAGGTCAAGAGCGTCAGGAGCGGCATCAACAAGAACGACGCGTAGCCCACCCGACCATGGAGCGCCACCTGCTGCTCGCCCTGGCCGACGTGGACCGCCTTGCCGAACTCCATGTCGTCGTAGGGGCAATGGATGGCGCTCGTGGCGATCCACGTGTAGGCCCGCTGGGCCTTGTCCGAGAGCGTCGGCGCCGCCCGCGCGCTCAGCTCCACCGCGCCGCCGCGCCCGAGCCGCGCCCGACCGTCCAGCCACGAGTTCACCAGCTCACTCGGATCCATCCACGCCCCTCGCCTTGCAACCCCCCCGCCTCCCGCGCGATGATCGCGCGCCGGAGGCGGGCTCAAAGAACAGCCAAGGTAGGGCGGGCCTTCGCCAATCGCAACCTCCCTGCGACCGAGGTTGAGGTTGCCTTCGATGAACGGGCACGCGGTCCTTCCGGGGACCGACGGGTTTGCCGCTGTCGCGGCTGCACCGCGCGGCTACGATCATGCCGACGGCGTCTCGCCCCTGCCGGGGCTCTCATTACCGAGCCGCCCCGATGGGGCGGGGCGGATGGGACAACGCACGGACGGAGTCAATCGGTCGGTTGGTGTCCTGGCGCCTCGGGCCTGTAAACCATATTGGCCCGTCAATGTCACCAAGACGGGACAGCATTTTAGAGCCCCGGCAGGGGCGACACAGAGTAGCCGCGCGGTGCAGCCGCGACAGCGGCAAACCCGTCGGCTGCGGGCGGGTACGGCAAATCCGTCGGCGCCGCGCGGGTGCGGCTAACCCGTCGGCGTCACTGCCGGTTGCGCCGATCCGTAAAACCGAATAGCAATCATGACCTCCGGGGTGAGCGTGGCCTTTCGCTGTGACACGGGGCGGTCGATGGAAAATCCAATGATTACGACAAGATGTAAGATCGTCTGGGCGCTCGCGGGGCTCGGGGTCGCGTTGGGGCTGGCGGGGTGCTCGGATGAACCGAGGCCCGCCGCGCCGATCGAGGGCGTGGCCGACGCGGGCGGCGACGTGGCGGAGCCAGAGGGGGCGCCCGACGCGGGTGAGGAGGTGGGCGAGCCGGAGGCCGAGCCCGAGGGAGCGCCGGAGCCTGAGCCAGAGCCTGAGCGCGAACCGGAGCCTTGCCCGCCGCCGCCGGGATCGCCGCAGCCGGAGCTGGGGCGGTGGATGCTGTCGATGTTCCATTACAACATCCAGTACGTGGCCGGCGGGACCGAGGGCTTCGCGGAGATCGCGCTGGGGGCGGCGGGCGCGGCGCCGCAGCTTGATCTGAGCGCCGAGGAGGTCGAGGACCGGATCGTCACCGAGAGCCTCGATCCGGTCCTGGGCATCCTGGAGCGGGTGCCGGGCGCCGCGCTGACCTTCGAGATGCAGGGCTACATGGTGGACGTGATCCGGGCGCGGCACCCGGAGACGCTGGCGCGGATGCGGGCGCTGGTCGAGGCCGGGCAGCTTGAGCTGGCCTCGATCCACTGGAGCGATCAGTTCTTCCTGGCCTTCGGTCGTCAGGACATGGACGAGAGCTGGCGTCGGACCCAGGAGAGCTTCCGGGCCGCCGATCTGCCGCTGTCGCGCGCCGTCTTCACCCAGGAGGGGCAGTTCGGCGAGGGCTTCGCGGCGTGGCTGGTCGAGCGCCGGCCGGACGCGATCATGGTCATGGCGCGCAACCTCCAGGGGTTTTTTCAGGATGACCTCGTCGAGCGCCCGCTGTGGAGCGTCCGGGGCCTGGACGTGGTGCTGCCGCGCGGCCTGAGCGACGCCAGGATCGAACGCCAGTGGAGCTTCTTTGACGACGGGGAGCTGCTGGCGACCAACGACACCAACCCCTACCTCGGGCTGGCCTTCGCCGAGCACGCCAACTCGGTGCGCCGTTACGAGCGGGAGCTGCGCTGCGCCGTGGAGCGGGGCTATCGGGTGGCCCGGATCTCGGATTACGTCGACGCTGTCCGCGAGGGCGGGGAGGAGCCCGGCGCGATGCCGCCCTTCATGGACGGGACGTGGCAGCCGCGCAGCACGCGGGGGCCGCTGCGCTGGATGGGCGGCGGCGGCGGGTTCTCCAAGAACGAGCGCGACAACGCCGTGTTGACGACCTGCATCGAGGCCCGGCGGCTGGTGCTGGCGCTCGACGCCCTTTCGGCCGCGCCGGAGGTCGACTTCAACGAGCAGGACGCCGGGGCGCTGGACGAGGCGTGGCGATCGCTGCTGCTCGGTCAGGTGTCGGACGCGCGGGGGGTCAACCCGTGGCTCGGCGAGGTGCTCTACGGGCTGGAGCATTGCGGTCGGGCGGGCGAGGTGGCCGGGGAGCAGCTGTCCTTGATCGCGGGGCGGATGGGGGCGGCGGGGCTGGAGATCGACACGGCCAGCGGGGCGGTCGTGCGCCTGGATGAGCCGCCGTCGGAGCCGCTTCGGGAGGAGGTGCCGGCGCCGATCGAGGTCACGATCAAGGAGGGCGGCGAGCGCGCCCCGATCATCCGTTGGACCTTGCTGGCGGGTCAGGCGCCGGGGCCGGGCAACCCTTATCAGCTGGAGGTGATCTGGCCGTCGCTGCCCGAGGCGGTCGAGCGGCACGCGGCCTGTCTTCTGGAGAACGAGGCGCGGACCTGGGCCTGCAATGGACCGCCGGGCAACGTGGCGATCCTGCTGCCGCGCGATCCTGGCTTGATCGGTTACCGGCCGGCCTTGCTGGAGGAGGTCGTGCGGCTGTCGGATGAGGATTTCTCCTTGCAGCAGGCGGCCTTGGACGACGCGATCTGGAGCGTGGCGGGCGACGGCCTCGTGGATCTGGGCTCAGGCGGAACGCTCATCAAGGACACCCGGCGCGTGCATCTGGCGGTCGGCTGGCCGCCCGCGCCCGAGCGGCGGGGCGAGATCGAGATCCGCGACGAGACGCTGCAGCCTCACCTGGGCGACACCTGGGTCTTCTGGCTGACGGGCGACGCGGTCGAGGCCGAGGCGCTGGCGGATCGGAACCTCAAGCCGAGGGTGACGATCCTGGCCGATTGATGGCTCACCCTGCGACGATCGGACCTTGATCAGACCTCGATCAGCTCGCCGGTGCGGGTGAAGAGGACGGCGCGGCGGATCTTGAGGTCGTCGACGGCGTGCGCGGCCTGGAGGGCCTGCTGGGCGAAGTCGAGGGCGACGATGACCTCGGGGTGCGAGAGGCTGAGGCGGCCGCCGCGGGCGGGCGGCGGGTCGGCGCGCAGGTCGATGATCCACAGCACCTCGCCGGTCTGGACGAGCAGGTCGATGGTGCCGGCCAGGAGGCGGTTGTGGGGGGCCTCGGGGAGCGTGATGGGCAGGGCGCAGCGCAGCAGGTCGGCGCCGGGGTGGAAGCCCATCTCGATCAGGGTGGCCAGGGAGCGCTGGACGTGGGTGGCGACGCCGCGCACGAGGTGGGGGATCTCGTAGGCGCGGGTGGCGCGCTCGGAGGCCTCGGCGGGGTCGGAGGCGCGGTCGGTCAGGAAGAGGCCGAGGGCGGCGTGGACGGCGGCGCTGAAGAGGTCGGCCTCGTCGTCTTCGAGGTCGTCCTCGTCCAGATCGAGCTGTCGGACGCCCGCCCAGGCGGACTCGGGCGAGACCTGCAGGGCGAGGGCGGCGGCGGCGCGGGCCATGGAGAAGACGCGGGTGTCCTCTTCGGCGGCGGTCAGGGCGGCGCCCTCGTGCAGGGCGTCGGCGAGCAGATCCAGCTCCAGATCCGCGTCGGGGATGGGCTCGGGCAGGCCCTCGGAGTCCGCGGCGCGGTGCCATTTCGGCAGCTCCCCTTCGACAAAGGGCAGCCGGGAGACCTCGCCGGCGGCGGCCAGGGTGGGGTTGCGCTCGCGCTTGCCCCAGTCGCGCTCAGGGACGGGGAGGATGAGGAGGTCGCGGGCGCGGGTGGCCGCGACGTAGGCCATGCGCTCGCGCTCGCGGGAGCGGATGCGGCGTTCGGCGGCCAGCAGCCCGCAGCCCTGGGGGTGTTCGAAGACGACGTCGCCGAGGCGCATGGCCCACTGGGCGCCGTCGCGGGAGGTGAGCCAGTCGGGGTCGTAGTCGTAGGTCAGGGAGCGGAAGCCGTCCCACAGGACGACGACGGGGAACTCCAGGCCCTTGGCCTGAAAGACGGTCAGCACCCGGATGGCGTCGTGGCCGGTGGGCTCGGGGGCGATGAGGGGGATCGGGGAGGTGGCCCAGGCGCGGGCGAGCGAGGCGGCGGCGCCGGCGTCGAGCTGCTGGGCCAGGGCTCTGCGGTCGAGCTCCAGGGCCACGTCGTAGCAGGCCGAGAGCAGCTCGACGCCGTTGACCTCCAGCAAGAGGGCCTGGCGCAAGCCGGTGCGCTCGACGAGGTCGCGGATCAGGGCGCCGGGCGAGCAGGCCGCCCGGCGTCGGCGCAGCGCCTCGACGGTCTCGACGGCGATCTGCCAGCCCATCTCGTCGGGGTCGAGGCCGGCGGTCTCCTTCAGGGGGAAGAAGGGCGTCCGCATCAGCGCGGCCTGGGCCACGCCGTCCAGGGGGTCGCACAGCGCGCAGTAGCCCAGCAGCATCTCCCGGATGAGCGGGTGATCGAGCAGCAGGCGGCCGCCGCGCACGGTCGAGCGGATGCCCAGGGCGTTGAGGGCTTCGAGCAGCAGCGGCACGGCCGTCATGCTCTCGGTCAGGACGGCGACGTCGGCGGGGCGGATCGAGCGCAGCGCCCCCGTCTCCTCGTCTCGAATCCGCATGCGGGAGTCGGGGCGGATCAGGTTCTGGAGCAGCAGGGCCAGGGCGCTGGCCTCGACGGCGCGGCCGGCGTAGGGGCGCAGCGGCGTCTGTCCGGCGCCGACGTAATGGAGCACCAGGACGCTCTGGGATGGCTCGAACTCGTCGATCTCCGGCGAGGGGTCCAGGGGCTGGAAGGGGACGCGGCCGTCGCGGGCGCTCCAGGCGTGGCGGCCGTCGGCGGCGCCGAGCAGGGAGGGCATCGCGGCGTTGAACCAGCGCACCAGCGAGGGCCGGCTGCGGAAGTTCGTCGTCAGGCGCTCCTCAAGGGCGCCGTCGGCCGTCAGGCGCCCCATCGCCTCGATGTACATCGCGATGTCTGCCCGCCGGAAGCGGTAGATCGACTGCTGGGGATCGCCGACCAGCGTCAGGCGCCCCGGCGTCAGCCGGATGTCCTCCCAGCGGCGCGCCTGCCCGGCGTCGCAGAGGTAGAAGACGATCTCGCACTGGAGGGCGTCGGTGTCCTGAAACTCGTCGACGAGGATGTGGTCAAAGAGCCCCTGGAGCTCTCGCCGGACGTCGAGGCGGTCGCGCAGCAGCGCGCGCAGGCGGACCAGGACGTCAATAAAGTCAATGACTTGCCGCTCTGAGCGGACCTGCTCGTAGAGGGCCACGGCCACCGGCGCCACCTGGACGAGCTGCGCGCCGAGCCAGCGGTGCGGCCCGATCAGGCGGGGGTACAGGGGCCCGCGCGGGTCCACCAGCCGACGGTAGAGGCCGTAGGCGGCGTGGTCGTCGCCGAAGTTGCGCGGCCACATCCTGCGCGCCAGGATCTCCTGCACCACGCCGACGGCGGCGGCCTGATCGCCGTCGATCCCCCGGAGGCGCTCGGCGACCTGTCCGAGCCAGCGCCGCCCCGATCGCTCCTCCCCGGAGATCGCCGGCAGCCCGTCCAGCTCGCGCCGGACTTGATCGCCAACCTGGCGCAGTGATTCAAGATCTGCCTCGGCCGGGGCAGGCACGGCGGGCGGCGCGTCGCGCGACTCGATGAAGCCGTTGACCAGCCCTTCCAGCGAGGGCAGCTCGCCCCAGGAGGAGGGGTGGCGCTCCATGGCGATCCCGGCGCGTTGGGCGGCGCGGACGGCCTGCTGGGCGGCGGCGAGCTGCGCGGGGGTCAGCGCCGCGCCCCAGGCCCCGAGGGCCTCGGCGAGCTGGTCGCGCTCGACGCCGCGCAGCAGGCGCCGCAGCGCCTCGGCCACGAGCGGCTGCGCGTCCTCGACCAGCTCGTAGGCCGGCGAGAGGTTCGCCTCGGTGGGCCGCCGCCTCAGGAGCCTGTCGGCGAAGCCGTGGATCGTGCCGACGACGGCCACGTCCAGGCCCGCCAGCGCTGCGCGCAGCCGCGCCGCGCGGGGCCTGGACAGGGCGGGGCGGGCCAGCTCCGCCAGCAAGGCCCCGCGGACGCGGAAGCGCAGCTCGCCGGCGGCCCGCCGCGTGAAGGTGATGGCCACCAGGCGGCTGATCGCGATCGCCGGCTGCGCGTCGTCCTCGGGCGCCAGCATCTCGACCATCCGGCGGACGATGGCCGTCGTCTTGCCCGTGCCGGCGCCGGCCACGATGCTGACGTTGCGCTCCCGCTCGGCGACGATCCGCGCCCGCGCGGGCGCGTCGGGCAGCGGGCCGGGCGCGGCGGGCAGCGGCTCGGGCGCGTCGGCCAGCGGCTCGGGCGCGTCGGCCAGCGGCGCCGAGGCGACGGCCTCTTCGGTCGGCCGCTCACCCATTCTGGGCCTCCTTGAGCGCTCGGAAGGCCACCAGCGCGGGATCGACGGCGCTCTCAAGCGCCTTGGCGCTCTGCTCCGCCGCGCCCGGCCCGCACAGCGCCAGGAAGGGGCAGTAGCGGCACTCGGTGCGCGAGGTCGCGCGGGGGAAGGCGAAGGCCGCCAGCAGCCCCACGGCGGCCTCCAGCCAGCGCCCCGTGCTGGCCTTGAGGGCTTCGAGCGCCTCGCCGACAAAGACGCGCGAGGGCGCCCCGCCTCGCTTCGGGTAGTCGTAGGCCGCCTCGACGACCTGGCCCCCCGGCCGCAGCACCTCCTCGATGATCCGGGCGTAGACCCCGATCTGGACGTCGCGCCCGACGTTGAGCGCCTCCTCCGCCAGCGATCGCCCCTGGCCGGTCTTCAGATCCCGCACCGAGTAGCCGCCCCCCTGCAGGCGGTCCAGGCGGTCGATCCGGCCCCGCAGGTAGAGCTTGTGCTCCCCGACCTGGAGCGCGGCCGGGGCGTCGAAGCCGAAGCCCAGCTCCACCGCGTCGAAGGAGCGCGCCGGCCTGGCCCACTCCTGCCTCAACACCTCCTCGAAGATCTCCCAGGCGCGCTCAAGCTCCCGGCGCGCCGTCTCGCCGCCCCGCAGCGGGTAGGTCCCCAGCAGCTCCTCGAAGGCGCCCTCCAGCGCGTCCCTGCCGAACTCCAGGTGATCCGGGAGCGAGCCCTCGTGGCCGCACAGCAGCGCCCCGCGCTCGACAAAGACCCGCTCGGAGGCGTCGTGGACCAGCGTGCCAAAGATCCTCGCCTCGAGGCGATCGGTCGGGGGGCGGCCCTCGGTCGGCGCCCGATCCAGCAGCTTCTCCTGCAAGAAGTGGAAGGGGCAGCCGAGCAGCATCTTGAGCCAGCTTGGCGACAGGGGCCGCTCCGGGCACAGCCCCGGCACCAGCCGCGCTCGCGGCGCCGGAGGGGCCGCCGCCGCGAACATCGACAGCTCGCGATCCAGCAGCCAGCTCGTCGGCACGTGCCCGTCCTGCTCGTAGCGCGCTCGCCTTGCCAGAAAGGCCGCGCGCGGCGTCGAGGGCCTCGCCAGCATCGCCCGCCGCAGCCGCTCGACCCCTGGCCGCAGCCGCTCGGCGTGCAGGTGCCCCAGCGACGAGAGCCCCGAGGCCCGCCGCACGTCCACCCCGAGCGCGTTGACGACCTCCAGGATCACGCCCGAGATGGCGTGCTCCGTCCGGTCGATCCACTGGTAGGGCGCCGAGAGCGCCAGCCGCTCGCGCGCCCCCCGCACGACTCTGAAGAAGGCGTGCAGGTCGTCATCGAGGTCGTCCTCGATGCGCCGCAGCAGCCTGCGCTGGCCGCGGGCCGCTGCGGCGGCCTCGATCTTCTCCCGAAGATCCGAGGGCAGGACCGGGTCGTCGTGCGGCAGCCTCGGGAAGACCCCCTCGGCCAGCCCGATCATCCGCACCGCGTCGAAGGACACGCCCGCGCACTGCCGCGCGCTGCCGACAAAGACCCCCTCGCTCAGCCGCCCGCGCGGCGAGCGCGCCCGCGCGACCGCCGACCGCAGCGCCGTGAGCGCCGCGACCCCGCGCAGCCGCCTCGCCGCCCGGTCCCGCGTCAGGGCCTCGAACTCCAGCCCGAGCCGCGCCAGCAGCTCCGCGCCGCCCTCCGCCTCCTCCCCCTCGGCGCCCTGCCCGTCGGGCAGGCTCAACCAGCGCTCCATGAAGGCGAGCACGTCCGGCGCCAGCACCTCCAGCGTCACCTCGTCCTCGGCCACTTGCCGCAGGATCTCTTCGAGCGCCGCCACCGCCGGCAGCCTCGGGGCGACCTCCGCGATCCACCGCTCCGAGCGCGCCCGGGCCGTGCTCCCCTCCGGCTCGGCGCCCCCGAGGATGCGCTGCCGCAGCTCCTCGTGGCGGTGCCGCAGCCGCGCGGTCCACTCCAGGCCGCCCCTGAGATCCCGCGAGGTCCCCCCCATGATCCCCGCCCCGTAGACCACCTCGGCGGCCCGCGAGGGCGACAGCTCCTCGACCGGGCCCTCGCTGATCGCCACCAGCCAGGGCAGGCAGCGCAGCGTCGAGGCCGCCTCCAGCCCCGACCCCAGCGCCTCCAGCACCGCCAGCACCCGCACCCCGCCCGGCGTCTCCGCCCTGGGCTGGCCCCCGGCGAGGTAGGCCGGGATGGGCGGATCGGCCCTTGAGAGCCTGTCGAGCAGCAGGCCCCCCAGCAGCTCCACCCGAGGGACCACCAGCGCGATCCGCGACAGCCGCGTCCCGCGCTGGACCTCCTCGATGATCCACCCCACGGCCGCCTCCAGCTCCTCCTCCACGCTGGCGTAGGCCTCGATCTCCACCGTCCCGTCGTAGCCTGGGCCCGGCTCGCCCCCAGGCAGGAACAACATCGCCTTGAGCCGCTCCAGCTCCGAGCCCGCCGCGGGCGGGCGCTCGCCCGGCTCCCCCGCGACCGAGAGCCCGAGCGAGGCGCGGCGCCGCTCGCTCCCTGCGCTCTCCGGCCGCGCCTCCAGGTAGACCAGCCGATCCGGCCCCAGGGCCTCGAAGAACTCGGCCAGCGCCGGCCCCGGCGCCTCCGTCACCAGCGCCAGCGTCGGCGCCGCGCGGTCGCCTGGCCCCAGCAGCGCGGCGGCCCGCCGGTACGCGCTCGCGTCCGTGTGCCCCTGATCCCCCTGGACCGCGTACCACACCATCGCCACGTCCCGCACGCGGCGCCCGTCCACGTCCCCGAAGTCCTCGGCGTACTCCACCAGATCCCGCGGCCTCAAGCCGGCCTGCTCCAGCGTCGCCACCGTCCGCGCGAAGGCCTCGATGTAACCCTGCTCCCGGGCCACCTGGACCGGATCGAAGTACAACAGCCCCAGCCCCGAGGCCCGCCGCAGCTCGTCGCGCAGCCTCAAGCGCCGCGCCGCCGAGGCCCCCCCCGTGGCCGGCTCCCCCGCGTTGGCCAGCACCTGCCTCGCCCAGGTCGCCGGCGACACCATCCGCACGCCCAGCAGCAGCTCCGGCCGCTCCAGCGTCGAGGCCACGTGCAGCCTGAGCCGGTGCCGCAGCAGCGCCGAGCCGCACAGCACCACGCCTTCGCGCGACAACCCCCTGGGCAGCCCCTCAAGCCACTGGACCGCGCGCGCCATCATCCCCTCCGGCGACGCCGCCACGATCCTCGACCCCTCGGCGGTGGCCGCCTGGCCGCCCGCGCCCCCCTCCGCGCGCCCCCCTCCCTCTTCGCTGATCCAGCCGCCCGACATTGGCGAAAACCCACCCCTCAGCGCGCCCGCGCGCCCGACGGCGCGAGGTCGCCGCGCCCCTCATCCCTATACACAAGTCCAGCTTATCACTCGCCCCAAGCCGCCCTGTCAAGCCGCCGCGCTCGCCTCGATCTCGTCGATCAAGGCTGTTGATGAGCGGCCTCAAATGGTCCATGTTGTCGGCGCAAGGCCCCTGGGCGCAAGCCCATCGGGTTTCTTGATGGAGATCGGCGAAGTTCTCGGCGATGATTCGATAGAGATCAAGAGAGAGCGCGCGCAGACGCGCTCAACAGGCAGGCGACCCATGTTTTCGATCAACAACCTCACCAAGCACTTCGGCCCTCAGATGCTCTTCAGCGGGGCGACGATGCTTTTTCAGGCCGGGCACCGCTACGGCATCATCGGCGCCAACGGATCGGGCAAGTCGACGATGCTGCGCATCATCGCCGGGCAGGAGGAGCCTTCGGACGGCGAGGTGACGATGCCGAAGCGGGCGCGGGTGGGGGTGCTGAAGCAGGACCACTTCCAGTATGAGGACGTGCCCATCCTGCACGTCGTCTTGATGGGCATCCCCGAGCTCTGGGAGGCCATGGTCGCCAAAGAGAAGCTGCTGTCCAACTCGCACATCGAGTTCGACGCCGACCTCTACGGCGAGCTTGAGGACGTCGTCCTGCGCTACGACGGCTACTCCATCGAGTCTCGCGCCTCCGAGATCCTGGAGGGCCTCAACATCCCCACGGCGGTCCACAACGAGAACCTCTCGGTCCTGTCGGGCGGCTACAAGCTGCGCGTCCTGATGGCCCAGACGCTGGCGGCCAACCCCGACATCCTGCTGCTTGATGAGCCCACCAACCACCTGGACATCGTGTCGATCCGCTGGCTTGAGAAATTCTTGATGGCCTTCGCCGGCTGCGCCGTCGTCGTCTCCCACGACCGCCGCTTCCTCGACAACGTCTGCACCGACATTGTCGACGTCGACTACGAGATGGCCACGCCCTACAAGGGCAACTACACGGACTTCGAGGTCTCCAAGGTCGAGGACCGCGATCGCAAGGAGGTCGAGATCCAGAAGCGCGAGCGCGAGATCGCCGACCACAAGACCTTCATCGACCGCTTCAAGGCCAAGGCCAGCAAGGCCCGGCAGGCCAACAGCAAGATGAAGAAGATGCAGAAGATCATCATCGAGAAGCTGCCCGAGAGCTCTCGCATCCGGCCCATCTTCAGGCTGGCCCCGAAGCAGCAGAGCGGCAAGGACGTCCTCTTGACCAAGGATATCGCCAAGTCCTACGACACCAAGAAGGTCCTCGACGGCGTCTCCATCCGCATCCAGCGCGGCGAGCGCGTGGCCATCCTCGGCCCCAACGGCATCGGCAAGTCAACGCTCCTCAAGATCACCATGGGCCTCGTCGAGCCCGACCGCGGCACCTTCGAATGGGGCTACAACGCCGAGATCGGCTACTTCAGCCAGGACCACTCGGAGCTGACCCCCCACGCCGACGCCACGATCCTCGACTGGCTCTGGAACCAGAACACCGACCTCGGCCCGGGCAACATCCGGGGCAAGCTCGCCGAGGTCCTCTTCACCAAGGACGACGTCCTGAAGAAGATCGGCAACCTCTCCGGCGGCGAGCGCTCGCGCCTCCTGCTCAGCAGCCTGAGCCTGGACGCCCCCAACATCCTCGTCCTGGACGAGCCCACCAACCACCTCGACATCGAAGGCGTCGAGTCCCTTGCCGACGGCCTGGTCGCCTACGAGGGCACCATCCTGCTCGTCTCCCACAACCGCTGGTTCGTCGATAAGATCGCCACCCGGATCATCGAGATCACGCCCCAGGGCATCAACGACTTCCCCGGCACCTACCACGAGTTCCTCGAACACCTCCAGGACGACTACCTCGACGCCCGCTGACCCGCGACGATCCCGCCTCCGTTGGCGGTCACGTCGAGATCGGCACTCCACCCCCTGTCCCCCTCCTCGTTCCACAAGGAGGGGGAACGCTCGTATTACGGACTCGGTGGTTCGGCACTCCACCCCCTGTCCCCCTCCTCGTTCCACAAGGCTGTCTCTTAGTCACATCTCATCGGAGCCCGTCGTGGCGGGGGTCGAGGGGAGACTCAGTTGATGGGTCTGGGGTCAGTGCATTGGCCTTGCTCAAAAACTCGATCCCGTGTTGGCCGCCATCCTTCATCGACC
>SXGT01735885.1_pt1 | contig 40216 bp, 38 predicted proteins | sample 3176221 | NCBI WGS metagenome assembly SXGT01 (sample SAMN11356862, study PRJNA531348) | freshwater metagenome | isolation source: freshwater sample F1-120 | place: China: Fuxian Lake, Yuxi | collected 2017-12-25
AGAACTTTCCGACCGTCGGGCTCTACGACGGCAAGTTTCGCCAGAACCTCGAAGAGACCGGCATGGGTTACGGTCTCGAAGTCGATATGATCAAGTTGGCGCACGACATGGGGTTGTTGACGACGCCGTACGCCTTCAACGAGGATGAAGCCAGGGCGATGGCACGTGCCGGCGCCGACATTCTCATCCCGCACATGGGCCTGACGACGAAAGGCTCGATCGGCGCCCAGACGGCGCTGACGCTCGACGATGCGGCGAAGAGCGTGCAAGCGATGCACGACGCGGCCAAGAAGGTGAACAAGAAAATTCTCGTACTCTGCCACGGCGGCCCGATCTCGGAGCCGGAGGACGCCCAGTATGTGCTGGATCACACGGAGGGCGTGGTCGGTTTCTACGGCGCCTCGAGCATCGAGCGGCTGCCGACAGAGATCGCGATCACGAATTGCGTGAAGCGGTTCAAGAGTTTGAAGTTTGTTTAGCCGCGGTTCGTAGAACAGCGCGGTTCTACGAACCGCCGCTAAACGAGGAGGCGACATGCGAAATCCCTGGGGTTGGGCGTGCGGCGCGTTCCTGACGATGGTCGCCGCGACCTGGATCCTGATTCTGCCGGTCGCCGACACGCCTGCGTCCCCGTCGGGTGACGTCAAACAACCCAAGCTCGTTGTGCTCGTCGTCTTCGACCAGATGCGCGGCGACTACCTCCAGAAATGGCAGCCCCTTTTCGGCGCCGGCGGTTTTAGACGCCTGCAGACCGACGGCGCCTGGTTCACCAACTGCCATTACCCCTATGCGTACACGTTGACCGCGGCAGGGCACACGTCGCTGGTCACGGGAACAACGCCGTCCAAGCACGGCATCATCGCCAACGAGTGGTACGATCGCGCCAACGGCGAAAGCGTCGCCTCGGTGCAGCCGCCGCCCGAGGAGATCGCCAAAGGAACCGGCCCGTATCGCCGCAAATCCGAGACGGTCGGCGACGTACTCATGCGCGTCCTGAAGGGCCGGGTGACGTCGATGTCGATCAAGGAGCGCGCCGCCGTCCTCATGGCCGCCTTGCGAGCCAACCTTTGCCTCTGGTTCAACCCGACCAGCGGCAACTTCGCCACTTCGCCCTATTACTACACCGAGGGGCACGCCTGGATCTCCAAGTTCAACAAGGAACGTTACGCGGATCAATGGCTTGACAAGAATTGGGACCGCTTCGATAAGAAGATCGACTACGTCAAACACTCCGGCCCCGACGACTTCAAGAGCGAAGGCACGGGCTATCTTCAAGGCCAAACCTTCCCGCACCCCTTCAAGTTCGCCGACACCAATGACGAGAAGGTCAACAAGCAGAACTACTACGACGCCGTCACTTGTTCGCCGATGGGCAACGATTTGCTCCTCGAATTCGCCATGAACGCGATCGCCCACGAAAAGCTCGGCCAGGCGGACACAGTCGATCTGTTGTGCATCGGCTTCACGTCGAACGACTACATCGGCCACACTTGGGGGCCCGACTCGCAGGAAGTGCTCGACGTGACGCTGCGATCGGACGCCCTGATGAAGAAACTGCTCGACCTGCTTGACGCGAAGGTCGGCAAGGGAAATTACTATCTCGCCATGAGCGCCGATCATGGCGTTTGCCCGTTGCCGGAGTTCGCGAAAGAGGAAAACAGAAAGGCGGACCGCATCGCCCCAGAGTTGTTGACGAGCCTGGCGGAAGAGTTTCTCAACAAGAAGTATTTGCCGGCTGGCGCGAAGGCGCCGTGGTTCATTGTGCCCAGGCGGATGAACACCTGGGTCTATTTCAACCATGAAACGCTGAAGGAGCTGAAACTAAAGCAAGCCGACGTGGAGCGGTCGCTGGCCGACTGGTTCAGCGCCCAGCCGGGGATCGAGCGTGCGTTTACGCGCACGGAGATGGAGGCGGACGCGAAGGATGCGTCGGAGTTGCACCGGATGGTGCGGCGTTCGTACTACGCCGAATGTTCGGGCGACGTGATGGTGATCGCCAAGCCGTATCACATTTTTTCGCCGCCGAACCTGTCGGACAATCCGACGAAGTACCCGAACTACCGGGCGACGCACGGCATGCCGCATGCGTATGACACCCATGTGCCGCTCCTGGTGATGGGCCCGCGCATCGAACCGGGGACGCGCGATCAGCGCATCGCGCCGCAGTCGATGGCGAGCATCCTCGCGACCGCGCTGGGTGTACCGGCGCCGAAGGATGCGACGTATCCGGTGCCGGACGGATTGTTCAAGAAATAGACGCTGCGTTGCCGTGTGCGGCAGCCATTGCGTCCGATCGGCCAACGGATACAATGGACATTCGTTGAACCCATCGAGATGAGTTCCGCGTCGGACGAGTGAGATCAGATGGACGCGATAGCCGTACGCTGCAAGTCGTGCCAGCACACGATGAAATTCTCCGCGGAGAAGGCGGGGAAGCGCGCCAAGTGCTCGAAGTGCGAAGCGATGATCGTGATCCAGGCGGAAGAGGAGGAGAAGAAACCTGACGCCGCCCCGGTCGGCGCCGCGACTCCCGCCGCTCCGCCCACCCCGGCGCCCGTTGACGACGACAGCACAGGCGCCTATGGTGTCTGGCTCGATCCGGAACTCGAAGAGCGTAAATTGGCGCTCATCGCCGAACGAGAGGCGACCAAGAAGAAAAAAGACAAGCCTCCCCCAAACGTCAGTCGCAAAGTCAAGGCCATCCCCGACGCCGACGCCTGGAAGTCCATTCGCCTGGGCATGTACTGCCAGTTCCTCGGCTGCATCATCTGGGCGATAACCCATGTCTTGCAGGGTTCGTACCTTCTCATCGGCTCAACCGAATTCGGCGAATACGCGAGCTTGGCCGTCGAGTACCTCGAAATGCGCGACGGCGAAGAATTTCCCGATCAAGGACGAGTCTGGGACATCGACAGGCTCGGCTTCTACCTGGGCATTATTGCCGGCCGTGCCTTCGCCGGCTACGCGCGCTTTTGTCTTACTATCTCAGCGATCTTGTACTTCCTTCAGGCGGGGCTGTTCACGGTCGGCTATTTCTTCTACCTGCCGGTGCCGAGAAAATACGGCATGTTCGCACAGACGCTGACGATGGCAGCGCTGGCGATCTTCAACGTGCTATTCGCGTTCGTGTTCAAGTTGCTGCCGGTCCTGGGGGCGCACGGCTACATCTTGATCCCCTATTTGACGCCAGAAGTTGTCTTGACCGAATACAACATGGAGCGCACGGTGCCGATTCACGTAATGTGGAGCGGCGGCGGCTGGGCGTGCTTCTGGGAAAACATGCTCACTCTCATGCTCCGCTTCGGGCAATACTTCGAGCCGGCGTTCGGGTGCATCTTTTTGTGGTCGGCCGGGGTCGCGATCAAGGAGCCGGACATTGCGTCGCGCGGCCGCGGCCAGACGGAATTGATCCTGGGGACGTTTTTCGTTTGTCTATGCTTCCAATTGCTCAGCTTGTGTGGCGCCTCGCCGGTGCTGGTCAACGTGCTGCGCCTCCTCTATGGGGCGTGGTTTGCCTTCCTGTTGATGTTCATATTGACTTATGCAGGATTCCTGATGCAATGCCGGGCCGTTCTGCTCGAAAAGATCCACCCGAAGAACGAGTTGAAGGACGACAAGAAAGACGATGCCGATTGAACAAGGTGTCAAGACAGGCGAAAGTTGGAGGCGAGAAGCGGCATGATCAGTCAGGACCTGCTGGAGATGTTGCGTTGCCCGCTCAGTCCGAGCGACACGCGTTTGCGCCTGGAGAGCGACCGCCTGGCCTGCGAGCGCTGCGCGTTGCGTTTCCTGATCAAGGACGGATTTCCCATTTTGGTCGCCGAGGAGGCCGAGCTGCCGCCCGGCTGCACGAGCCTGAATCAGTTGCCATGTCGGCGCGATATGAAGAAAGATGCCCCGACAGGCTAAGTCGAGTGCTTGACAGGCTCGTCAATTCGTTGAGAACCTGAAGCGTGAACAAAGGACACAACTCCAGACTGCGCTCACTCTACAGGCTCTGAAAAAGCGAGTTTCTGAGAGGCACGCATCGGCGCGATCCTCCCGTTTGCCCCATTTCTTCATTTTCACTGTGATCTGCCATTTCACCGACCCTTGCTCTTGAATCTTTGACGCGGATTTGACACAAGCGGAACGTGACCCCTTAGGGGGTGAAATACGCAGGCATCGGCGATCGTTCATGACGAGTTCGACCACTACTACCGGCACGAAGACAGGACGGGCGCGCCGCCGCTTTGGCCAGCTCTGGCAGGTGCCGACGTTTCTGCTCGGGCTTCTGGCGTTCATCGGCGTTGCGGCGAGCGCGCCGTGGCGGCAGAATCCGCATGCGCTGGCGTTCGAGGAGCAGTTGAAAGTCCTGCGCGTGGGCCTGGAACAAGACACGGACGTGGACAAGCTCGTTACCTACGCCGAGGCCGCCCTGCTCAAATTGCCCACGTTTCGCTGGCGCGTCGCCGAGGTGCATTTCCTGGCCGGCTCGGCCTACTATCGGCAGGCACGCGAGAAACCGCCGCCGCTCGCCAAGACGATCTGGCCACGTGCCATCGAGTTTCTCGACAAAGCCCTTGCCCACAATCCGCCAGAGCCCGATCGGCCCATGCTCCAATATCGGCTGGGCTACTCCCTTTACCAGATGAACAAGGATTTGCCGCGCGCCGTGGATCTCATGACGCAAACCGTCGAGCGCGGTGCGGACGATCAACTGGAGGGCTACCGCGCGCTCGCCGATGCGAACCTACGGCTCGTGAAGCCAAATCTCGAGGGGGCGCTATTCGCCAGCCGGCGCGTCATCGATCTGACGCCCGAAAACAGCTCGGAAGGGCTCGCCGAGGCACGCGTGAAATATGCCGAGTTGCTCATCCGCGCCGAGCAACGCACCGAAGCCATCAAGATGCTCGAATTGATCAGCATGCGGACACCACGGCCGTTGCGCATCAAGGCCCGACTCTTGCAGGCGGAGGCGTGCAAGAAGGAAGAGCTGTGGATGAGCGCCGCCTCGATCTGGCAGGAACTGGTCGCGGACGCAAACCACATCAAAGGAGATCGGGCCTACATCAATTACGAGCTCGGCTGGTGTTTCCATCAAATGAAGCCGCACAACTATGACGCGAGCATTAGTCACTGGTCCGACGCGCTGCGTGCGGGAGGGCCAGCGGGCCAGGCGGCCGGGCTGCGCCTGGGCGAATTGAAGCTCACCATGGACCCGAAGCGCGCCGAGTCGGCAATCGACGATTGGAAAAAAGCGCTCGACCAAATCAATCGCCCGGAAGACTTCAGAAATCCATACATCGAAGTCGCGCAAGTCGCCGAGCTATTCGTGCAGGCGATCGAAATACTCGAAGGCCGGCAGGACGCGGAAAAAACGCAAGCCGTCGCCGAACTTCTCCGCCGCGTGACCAAGGGAGGCGGCGCCGACGAACGCATCGGCAAGGCGTCCGAGGCCCGCGCCAAGGCGCTCGAGGCCAGGCGGAAGATCGACAAGAGCAGCGTGAGCGCGGAGCAGGTGCAGGAGCAATATCGCCGCGCCGGCGAGGCTTTCGAGAACGCCGCCAAGGTCAGCACGAATAGCGAGCGTGCCGACTTGCAATGGCGCAGCATCAAGTGTTATCTCGAAGCCAAGGACAACACGACGGCGCTGCGGCTGCTTCTGGAGTACAAGGATTTGGAGACGCGCGAGGCCGCTCTGGCCGCCGGCTGGTTCACGCTCGGCGATCTCTATCTGATCGAGGGAAAAAAAGACGACGCCCACAAGTCGCTGGTCAAGTGCTTGCAGTACCCCGACACGAGCTTCGCCTATCGCGCCCGCTATTTGCTCGCCGTCATGGAGATCGAGAAGAAAAACTATCCGCAAGCCAAGGAGGAGCTCAAGCACATCCTGGACGGCAATCCCAACATCGACCCCCCGGCCCACGAAAAAGCGCTCTACCGCATGGGCTCGCTTCTCATGACCATGGAGAAATTCGGGGAAGCACACGTCTATCTCAAGAATAGCGTGCATTTTTACCCGGAAAACCCGAACGCCAATCTGACCCGGCAACAACTCGGCGACTGCTATCGCCGGCTCGCCGCCAAGGAACTCGTTAAGATTGCCGAACTTAACGGCTTGATCAAGCCTGACATGCCCGAAGAGCGCAAACAGCAACTTCGCGAGAGCATGACCCATCACCGCGGCGTGCGCAAGAAATACCTCAAGGACGCGGCGCTAAGCTATGAACAACTGCGCGATCTTCTGGAAACCAAGTTCCGCGAGCAGCCGCTGGACAAGCTCAATCAGATGTTGCTGGGCCGGGCCCGGTTCGGCATTGGCGATTGCCATCTCGACGCCGAGGAGTTCGAGGCGGCCTTCGCGACCTATCGCGAAGTGCAAGTCAAGCACCGCAAAACGCTGGAAAGCTTCTTCGCCTGCTCGCGCATCTGCTACACGGTCAGCCTGATGCGCCCGGCCTCCGCGAGTGAGGGGGTCAAGTACAAGGAGCAAGCAATGGAATCGCTGCGCAACCTCCTGGAAGACTTGAGGGAGATGCCTGACAATCACGAGATCTTCCGTCAGGCCGGCGTCATGACGCGCCCGGGCTGGATCCGTTTTGCCGAGACGAAACAACAAGAATTGCTGTCGCCCCCCAAGAAGCAGGCGCAGCCCGGGTTTCCCTGATCCCTGATGCGGCCAGAAATTCCCTTTTGACTCGTAGTCTGGTATTTTTCCTCACGCCATCTCCACGCGGTACGAAGAAGGCGATATTCGACTTGCAGAGCGTCCGTTCATTTCCGCGAAGTCGGCTTTCCGGGACCGTGGCCGCTTCCTATAATACACACTTACCTTCTTGACAAAAACCCTCCGGCGGAGGTTGCGCGAATGTGGTACGTCGTGGCGGTCGGTTTGACCCCGATCCTCTTCCTGATGGGTCTGTTCATGATCCTGCTGATTTTGATCCAGCGCGGCAAAGGCGGCGGCTTGATCGGCGCCCTCGGCGGCGCCGGCGGGTCCAGCCCCTTTGGCTCGCGCGCAGGCGACCAGTTCACGCGCCTCACCATCTATGTCGCCATTGCCTGGCTCCTCTTGACCATGATCCAGGTCAAGGCGGTTCAGTTCGACGCCATGACACGCGGCGGCGGCAGCACGATCGGCGGGCGTACCAACGACTAGCGCTGTCACCGTTGGCGCTTGCGGTTTCGCGCGTTCCCAGCGCGCCCGCCGCGCGAAACCGCAAGCGTGCGCTATAATCTATTCGCGAGGTGTGCGTGCTGTTAAGCATGACTGGCTACGGCGAAGCACGATGCCAGAGCGATCAGCTGACTCTTGCCGTTGAGTTGCGCGCTCTGAACAATCGTTACCTCAAGGTATCTCTGCGCGCGCCCGATCCGTATCACTTGCTCGAAGCCGAGTTCGAAAAGGCCATTCGCCGCGTCGTTAAACGCGGCACCATTCAGGTGCATCTGCGCTGTGAGCCGAAGGCGACCGCGGACGACTTCCGCATCAACCCCGTCGCCCTGGCGAGTTACATCCAGCAGGTGCGCGAAGCCAGCAAACAGCTCGGCCTGCCGGATCAGGGACAGAGCCTTCTCGGCCAAGTTCTTATGTTGCCTGGCGTCGTTCCCGAGGCGGGGAGCCGAACGCATCAACTGCACGACGATTGGCAAATCATCGAGAAAGTGCTCGGCCAGGCGCTCGAACAGTTGCAAGGTATGCGCAAAGAAGAAGGCAAGGCGATGGCGCAGGAGCTATTGAACCTGCGCGATCACATCGGCAAACATCTCGATGTGATTCGCAAGCTGATCCCGCAGGTGGTGACGACGTTTCGCGATCGCCTGCACGAGCGCGTCAAAACGCTGCTGAGCGAACTCGATGTCAAGATCGACCGTAATGATCTCATCCGCGAGGTGTCGATCTACGCCGAACGCTCCGATATCGCCGAGGAAGTCGTTCGGCTCGCAACGCACCTGGCCCATTTTCAGGAAATCATGAAGGAAGACGAAAGCCCGGGCCGAAAGCTGGAGTTCTTGACGCAAGAAATGTCGCGCGAGACGAACACGATCGGCTCCAAGGCCAGCGATGTCGAGATCTCGAAGCAAGTCGTCGAGATCAAGGGAACGCTGGAGAAGATTCGCGAGTTGATTCAGAACGTCGAATAGGGAGGAGTGCTGAGAGGAAATTCGACGATTCCATTAATCACTGAGCACTAATACTGTATGGGCCCCCTCATCGTCGTGTCGGGACCGGCGGGCAGCGGCAAATCGACCCTCGTGCGCCGGCTGCTGGACGAGTCAACCTGGCTGATCCACTTTGGGGTGTCCGCGACCACCAGGCGGCCGCGCTTGGGCGAAAAGGACGGCGTCCAGTATCATTTCTGGAGTGTGCCAGAGTTCGTCAAGAAAAAAGACGCCGGCGAATTCCTCGAATGGGCCCAGGTACACGGCAATTACTACGGCACGCCTAGCAGCGAAGTGACGCCGTATCGTGAAAAAGGAGTCGGCGTCCTGCTCGACATCGACGTGCAGGGATATAAGCAGGTGAAGGTGTGCTGTCCCGAAGCCGTGTCGATTTTCATCCGCACCACGGATTTCGCCGCTCTTGAGCAGCGACTGCGGGCGCGGCATACGGAGGACGAAGCAGCGCTTCAGCGCCGCCTGACCAACGCCCGCGCCGAACTCGCCCAGGCGCACGAGTATGACCATCAAGTGATCAACGATGACCTGGAAACCGCATTCAACCAGATGCGGGTGATTCTTGGTCCCCTGTTCGTTTAGCGCTCGTCTTGCCCCTCGCGATCGCTGGACGAAAACCAAGGAGTACGCATGCTGGACGATCTGAAAGAAGAAGCCATCGTCAACAAAGTGGGCGGACGCTTCAAGCTGTCCACCCTCATCCAGAAGCGCATGGTCGCGCTCAACACCGGAGCAAGGGCGCTCGTCGATCTGAAAACCAGCGATAAGATGGCGATCGTCATTCAAGAGATCCTGCAAGACAAGATCTTCCTGGACCAATCGGGCAACCTCGTCATGCGCGGCTCCAGCGCCGGCGACGCGGTTCGCCGTGCCATGTTGACCGACATCTCCGACGTGGGCGGCGGAGACGATTAGGAGGCGCCGGTAGTCAGTGGTCCATCCAGCAGACGGCGGAGCTTCATGCCACTGACCACGGACGATTGCCATGAGTGAGCCACTGCCAACGACATCGAGCACCGGCGAATCGATTGCCTATCAACCGATCTCCGGCTGGGCCATCGTGGGACTGAGCGTCAGCGGTCTGTTCACGCTGATGGTCGTGACCATCGCGATCGTCGGTTGGTACCAGGGCATGCCGGTGTTCTTTCCTATCTGGACCCTCGGCTTCGCCGTCGCGGGAACCCTCCTGTCTTACGTCGGACAACGACAAATCGAGAAATCCGAGAACACACGCACCGGCATCAAGCTGGCGCGTGCAGGGCTTTGGCTCGGCATCGTCAGCGGGTTCGGTTACTTCTCGTTTTTCTACGTCACCGGTTGGGCCCTCGAAACGCAGGCCAACAGCTTCGTGATGGATGAGGCAGAGGACTCCGGTTTCTTTCCGCGTATTCGGAAAGGCCAGCTCGATGCCGCCTTCCGTTTGACCCTGCCCGCGCAAGCTCGGCCGGATGACGATGCGAAGCTGGGCGAACTTTATGACGTGCCGGACGCCAAGGACGGCGCGCCAGGAAAGCTCTCCCAGTTCAAGAATGGCCAACTCACGCGGCTTTTCCATCAGCACCTCGGCGGCCCGGAAACCGAGATCACCCCGAAAACCCTGCTGGAATGGCATTACGATCGGCGCAGCTACGTGGTTCTGCGCAACTACGAAATCAAGACGAAGGAGTTGACGGCCGAGGTCCATGTGGCGGTTCACAGTTCGGAAGGAGACGCCGCAGGGCAAGGGCGTAAATGGTACGTCAACATGAACAAAACTTACTTGGTTCCCAATACGCTGAAGTTGACCCCGGTCGGCGAAGGTGTGTTCGAAGCGCGCGCGCGGGCCCGCATCTGGCTACCGGAATGGATGTCGAAATTCGACAAGGGAGCGTCATTCCTCGATATCGAAAAGAAAGAGCTCAAGGAGATCGATAAGACCGCGTGGCCGCGGTTCCCGGCTCAAGGGATGGACCGCGCCAACTTCCGCGAACTCTTGTATGACACCTTTGCTCGCCATGACAAGGGCAGAATCTTTTTCTTGCAAATATTCCATCGCGCCGAACGCCCTGATTTGGATGTCGGCAAATGGGAATGGAACCAGGGTAAAGTTCGCGTCTTCTACCAATTCCAATTCTCGATCCCGATCGAACGCTTCGGGCCGCCGATGGTCAAGGTTGACGCTCTGGCCGCGCTGGAAACTCGCCGCGAACTCGATCTTGCGACTTTCCGAGAATCGTCTCCGGCGATCGAGTGGAACCTCGTCAGCCTCACCTTTTCGCAAGCAACGCTCGTTTCTCAACGCGGGCGGCCATAGCGCCGCTTGCGGTTTAGCGCTCGCGTGCTTGCTAGGCGCCAGGCCTCATACGGCAGAACTCATCAACTCCGAATCATATCGCCAATTCAGTTGTCGCCACCCCTACAATTCGCACGAACAAGAAGAGCGGCGTCATGCGCACATCCTCTCATGTGGTCCGGTCACTTTGTGCCCTGACCACGTGGTACCATCCTGCCGGCGCCTGGCGCTGTGTGAACAACACGCAATACTGTCAAATTGAACCTGAATCCTGCGTTTTCGTCCCTTTCGGCAAGACAAACGGGCGGCGCGGAAAGGACGAAGTGTAGAGGTTTCTTAGATTGTGGGCTTTTTCTCATCTCGGAGGCAACTCGTGCCGATATAACCAGCAACCGAGGTATAGGAAATGCGTCAGCCACGCGGAAAGGAAACCACGCGGGCTGGCGTGGAAAAGTTTGTCCCAGGTTGGTCCCCCCGGAAACGACGACCCGGCCCCTGTCCCCCGACAGGATGCCGCGGCACGGTAATCCCGGACTGTGCCGAGCGCGTGCGTTTTTCGCGGTGGGCGAGGTTCCCCCCGTTGTCCCCCTCCTTAGCAGGGGATGATGCACCAAACACGTTTTTGGAGTGCCTGCCATGAAAAAAGTTTTTACCACTGGCCAAGTTGCGAAGATTTGTAAAGTCGCACCGCGGACAGTGAGTAAATGGTTCGACTCGGGGCGATTGCGCGGCTACCGCATCCCCGGCAGCCAAGATCGCCGCATCCCGCGCGAACATCTCATCAAGTTCCTCAAAGAACATGGGATGCCGCTCGGCGAACTGGAAGAAGAAGGGCTGCACAAAATCCTCGTCATCGGCGCGGATAAGCTCTTCATCGATCGCATCAAGGAGCTCCTCCCTGAGAGCGAAGATTTCAAATATGAACTCGCCAACAGCGGGTTCGAGGCCGGGATTCAAGCCGAGAGCTTCCATCCCGACACCATCATCATCGACATGGCGATGGGGCGCTCCGACGCGTTGCAAATTGCCGGCAACCTTCGCAAGAAGCCCGATTACGAGCAAACGCTGATCGTCGCCCTGGCGAGCGAGGATGAAGCGGCGCCGGAAGCGCTGGCGAACTTCGGCTTCAACGAAGCGTTCAAGAAGCCGTTCGACGCCGCCCTCCTGAGCGAACGCATTCAGACACTCGTCGAAGAAAAACGGGCGAACATGTAAAGACGGGTAAGCATCATCCAACCTGCGCTTCGGCCAGGCGACCGCGCGAGCGGTGTCGCCTGGCCGTTTTCTTGCTGGCGCGCCCAAGTGTCCTTTCGCTGCTACCAGTCGCCACTAGCTTCTTCGCCGCCCGCCGGAGTGATCAAGGCCCAATAGGTTGCCGGCGACACGCTCGGCGACAAGGTTCGGACACTGCCATCGGCCATCGCGATCAACATGCCGCTTCGGTGCGGCGTCTGGGCGAAGGCTGCATCGCAGTATCGAGACTCAATGACGACCTCGGAACGTCAGTAATCGAATCCTGTGCGTCTTACTTAAGCGAGCGGCAGAATTAAATGTACCCGTTCACGACGCGGAGCGTCGTGCCACTATGTGGCGCGACGATCCGCATCGCATCGGCTACGGGTAGTCTTTCCAATTGCCCGTCGCCTTAGTCATACGCCCTCGGCCAAACACTCTAATCAGCCCGACTCTGGATGAGTCGGGCAATTAGTCAGTTGGCCTCGGTTCTTTCCAGTGAGTTTGGGTTGTGGGCAAGGTTCAACTCAAAGATTAGTTGCTGCAACTGACACGCGGCCAACATTGCGATGAAGCCGAGTTTCTCCCGGTCCCACTCGCGCAACTCGTTCGGCTCTTCAATAGCCGAAAGGAAAGCCTGGGAGATCCTTGAAACCACCTTCGGGCCGAGCTTTTTGAGTTTTTCTCGATAACGATCCAATTGGCTGCGGACAAAAGTCATGTCCGCATCGGTGGTGGGTCTTCGAGGTTCCTGATTATTGCTCATGATGATCCTTTCCAAGGTTTTGGTCTTCTGTTGTTTTTTGCTATTGCATTTCGTCAAGCTTATCAAACAAGTCCGCCAAGCCGTCATCCCGCTGCGAGATTTCACCTGCTCTAGGTGTTCCCTGGAGAGCTAGCCGTTTTTGTAACACGGGCCGTCGATGGGCCGTGAATTTCCCCTCCAGGTCGTTCAACTTTTGTTGGGTGCGCTGACATTCCGCGTCGACTGCTGACAGGCGAAGTGCAACCGCGCGCCAGTCGAGGTACATGTCAGCCAGGAAACTTTCTGCTGTCTTGAGTCCTGTGGCAGTGAGCTTCCCGCAGAAGGCGAAACGCGCCTCTGGACAATGGTGGGCTTTCATGGCGAAGGCCCAGCCTTGGTGATGGTCGGTCCGCGTCAATTGCGCCATGGGGGTCGTGATGCTTACCTCGATGGCTCCCCAGTAGGCGCGCGCCATCTCTGTCACCGTTTGCCCTTCAAACGTGATGGTAAGGGGACGCTCGACCCAGTCGGCTTCAAGGGGTAGCTGGCCTGGCGACATGGACAACTCCTTCGCGGTCATGTGCCTGATTTGAAGGGGGCACCTGCCCGCCTTCATCGTCGCAACGTGTGTTGCCGCTTCTTGTACCACCGTTCTGCCCTGGTGCAGTCGGTTGGCCGGCGTCAGCGGGGAAAGCTACCCCTCAGCCGATCTGGATGAAGCAAGAGTCATAGGAATTATTCGCCTGACCCCTTGCAGGAGTCAAGCCTTACCGCCGGTTTTAGTTTTTTTCCTTCCTTCCGTCGTTGAAGTGTTTTCTCCTTTCAGCCGCTTCTTCAATTCTGTCACCAGTGACAGTCCCTCCCAGGGGAAGACAGACCGACCAAAATGCCCGCCACTGGCTGTCACGGCATAAATCGGTCACCGCAAGCCGAACCATTCAATGATGCCCTTCGGGGACAACGACATCGAGCTCCGTACCGCCTTGGTGATTTTTTCGTCTGGAACACGACTTGTTCCAAAGGTGTCCACCCTCGCCGACAAGGGATCCACGATCCCGATGGCATAAGCCAACTGAACCTGTAGTGTTTCACGCGAGATGGCACACAGCCTAAAGTAGCCGACTTTCTCCTCTGGGTGTAATGAAATCAAGAACTCCTGGAGGAAAAAACATGAGCAAGCGACGCAAGTGGTCGGCAAAAGGGAAGCTGCGGATCGTGCTGGCGGGCATGCAGTCGGGCGTGGAAGTCTCCGACCTGTGCCGACAGGAAGGGATCAATCCGACGATGTTCTACTACTGGAAGAAGAATCTGCTCGGCTCGGCGAAGCAGGTGTTCGATGACAAGGCAGGTCGGCCCAGCGCCCAAGAGGAGGCAAGAAGGACCTCCTCTCGTTTCTCGAATTCGAACCGACGACGCCGGGCCTGCACGTGATCGCCGTGGCGACGACGCCGAAAATCCTCGAGCTTGACGCCGAGCGCTTCAACGAGTATCTGGTCACCGATGGTTTGCCGCACATCTTTCGGCTACGGGCCAAGGAAAAACGCTAAACCAGCCGGCGAAAGAGCGCTATCGCAAATCGCCGACGGCACTCGTCCGAGTTGGCGACGGAAAGGCGGGCGAGTGGCAGAAGCCACTCGATCTGCCACTGCAAATTGTGCCGCAGCAAAATCCGTTCACGCGCAAAGTGGACGACACGCTGCGTGTCCGCGTGCTCTTCCACGGCAAGCCGCTCAGGGATGCGAACCTCGGCTGGCAGCGCCCCGGCGACGGTAATACGCCCGTCGGCTACGTGCGCAGCGACGTCAAGGGGGAAGCGCTCATCCCGATCGCCCAGACCGGATTGCTGACGATTCGCCTGACTCACATGACTCGGCCCAAGACGCCCGACTTCGAATGGGAATCGTTCTGGACGACGCTGACCGTTCGGATCCCATGAAGACACATCGAGAATGCCTGCAATTCTGCAAATATTGACGAGCCGAAAGCGTTAGCGATGACGCGCAATGAACGCACGAGTTGGACCTTCCGTGTCCAATACACATCCAGCTCGGCAACGCCGAGGTAAGCTCGAAAGGGTGTCGAGGTCAAAAATCCAAGTCTGAAGGGGCGACACCAAGCCTTCGCCGGCGCTCAGGCTCGGACGTGTCAATAACCGGAAGGTGAACGGTATAACAAGCGCCACCCCAGCGAGGAAGCCGCCGATGTGAGCCGCATACGCCACACTTTCATGCGAACCGCCGAGCAAGCCGAACCCTTCGATGAGCTGGAAGGCGAACCAGATGCCGATCGCGACATAGGCGGGAACCCAGGTCAGAAAGCGGAAGAGCAAGACGAGCACCTGGCGCGTCGGAAAAAGAAGAAGATATCCGCCGAGCACTCCCGAGATGGCGCCGGAAGCGCCCAGTGACGGGATCAATGCCTCCTCGCTGTCGAGCCCCGCGAGGAGCACAACTGAAAAGACGTGGGCTAACGACGCCAGCACGCCGCAGATGAAGTAGAACGCGATGAAGCGCGCGTGGCCGAGAATGTCCTCGATGTTGTCGCCGAAGATCCACAGGAAGAGCATGTTGCCCGCCAGATGTGCGATGCCGCCGTGCATGAACATCGACATGATGAGCGTGAGGTACACGGAGATCGGCGTTGGTAGCAGGCCGGGGACGGTGACGATCTCGCCGGTTAGCGGCTGTGTCACTCGGCGTGGCGGCGTGGATCGATCCTCGCCCGTCACTATCTCGTAGGGGACGGTGGACCAGGTCATGGTGAATTTGTCATCGGTGCCGAAGCCTTGCGGACCGACGAAGACGAGGACGTTGATTGCCAGCAGCGCGTAGGTGACGTAGGGAGTCGTCGTGCGATCGGAATTGTCATCGTAAAGCGGCAGAACCATGAATCCCTCCTTCAAGCCTCGCCATGAACGCGGCGAATGGCAGAGGTTCGGCCATTGCCGCAGGGCCAGACAGAAAAGCAAGAACGCGTCATTCCCAGTAACATGATAGCGGTCGCACGCGGCTTGCGAAAGCGAACTCACCGTGCACAGTGCCAACGGCGCAACTCGTCCGAGCACGCGACGCATGCAAGTGCAGCACTTGCTTGCGATGCGTGCTCGCTGTGCATCGACAGGGCAAGGAGACGCAGCCATCCCGCTCATAACGCGCCGTTTACGGCAGTCACCCATACTACCTGCGACAAATGGGGGGCGCCATGTCCGCCTTGACACGCCCGCGCCAAAGCTCTATGCCGCTCGTGTGAATGGGAAAAGTCCGGCCACGAGGTGACCGGACATCCGGTCACGGAGTGACCGGACCACACGAGGAGCGGTCCCATGAATCTCGTCGCGACCGATATCTTGACGGAATTGTGCGGCCTGTCGCTCGGGCTAATCATCGCGATCATTCCCATCGGCTTGGTTTTGGCGCTGCTGGGTTGGTGGAGCCATCGTTTCTGGATCGTCCTTACGACTACCGTCGCGGCCGGCATGATCGGCCTGCTCGAAGCGTCCACCTGGCAGGCGCAGCCGCTCGTCGTCGGCGTCCTTCTGGCGATCGCGGCGGGTGTTCTGGCGCTGGCCCTGGTGCGCGTCATCACCTTCGCGGCCGGCGGAGTAGCGAGCGTGTGTCTCATGCACCTTGCGTTCCCGTTGCTTAATCAGCCCGTCATCTGCTTTCTCGTCGGTGGGCTCGTCTGCCTGCTCGTGTTTCGCTGGTATTTCATGGCCTTGACGAGCTTTGCCGGCAGTGTGATTTTGGCGCATGGCACGCTGGCTCTTCTGCACTATCACGAGAGGCTGGACGCGATCGAGTGGAGCGACGCGAACACACTGCTGCTCAACGCCCTGTGCGGCGGCGGGACGTTGCTCGGCTTCGGCTTTCAGCTTCTGTTCGAGCGCTGGCGTATGAAGAAGAATCGGCGCGACAGGGACGAAGACGGCGGCGATCTGGTCGGCGCCGTGCTGGGACGCATCGGCGTCGGCGGCAAGTCGCATCGCCATGCCGCGTAAAGTTCCACGCCGCCGGCCATTGCCAACGTCGTGTCGCCGGGGTACACTCGATGCTGCACGGCGCGGGGAAGGGCCATGTGGGTCACTCCGTGACCGGACCACCATCGCACATACCCTCCAACCCGACGACATAACTCCATGCCAAAACTGCTGCGCGGCCTGCTGATTGGCGTTTGCCTTTGGTTGGGAACGGGCGCGCCTCTGTTTGGTCAACCGCCGCCGGCGGAGAAGGCCGAGCGCGAGCCGCCGGCGGTGATCGTTCCCTACACCGTGGCGGGGATAGGCGCGCTTGTCGTGATGCTGCTCGTGTGCCTGCCGGTGCGGCGCGAATGACGCTCCTCCCCTCGAGACTTCCATGTTGACGGTCGCAAACCTGAGCGCCGCCCTCGAATCGATCGCACCCCTGTCGCTGGCGGCCGATTGGGACAACGTCGGCCTGCTGCTGGGCGATAGCGCGGCACCGATCGAGCACGTGATGACATGCCTGAGCGTGACGCCCGACGTCGTTGCCGAGGCGATCCAGGAACGCGTGCAGTTGATCGTCAGCCACCATCCGATTCTCTTTCGCCCGACGAAAAAGCTGACGACGCGCACTCCCGAAGGACGCATGCTGCTCGATCTTGTGCAGGCGGGCGTCGCCGTCTACAGCGCGCACACGGCTTTCGACAATTGCAGCGGCGGCATCAACGAGCAAATCGCCAAGCGACTCGGCTTGATAGGCGTCGCGCCCTTGCGTTTGGGCGACGCGGCCGGGCAATGCAAGATCATCGTCTTCGTGCCGGACAAGGACCTCGGCAAGGTCAGCGATGCGATGTTCGCCGCTGGCGCCGGACGCATCGGGCAGTATCGCGAGTGCAGCTTTCGCCTGGCGGGAACGGGGACGTTCTTCGGCTCGGAGGAAACCAATCCGACGATTGGCGCGCGCGGCCAGCGCGAGGAAGTCGCCGAGTGGCGGCTGGAGGTCCTCTGCCCTGACACTCTGGCCGAACCCGTGGTCGCGGCGATGCGTGCCGCCCATTCCTACGAGGAACCGGCCTACGACGTTTACCCGTTGCGCCGCCAGCGCGCGCCACTCGGCGAAGGCCGAATCGGTTCCTTGCCCGCGCCATTGCCCCTCGCGGATTTCGCCCGACTCGTCAAGACCGCGCTCGCGGCGTCGAGTGTGCAAATCGTCGGCGCGCATCAAGCCGCGGTGCAGCGCATCGCCATCGCGTGTGGCGCTGCGGGAGAGTTCCGCGCCGATGCCCACGCTCAAAAGGCGGATGCTTTCGTGACGGGTGAAACGCGCTTCCACGACTGTCTCGCGGCCGAGGCGGACCGTATCGCGCTGGTGCTGCCCGGACACTACGCCAGTGAACGACCGGGGATCGAAGCCCTGGCGAACATGCTCGCCACGCAGTTTCCCAGCCTCGCCGTTTGGCCGAGCCGATGCGAGCGCGATCCCTTGACGGTCCTGTAAAAGCTACTTCGCAGTGCCGACAAACTTACAAACGCAGCGCGCTTCCCGTGGATCAAGAACCGACTTCGTGCAAATCGACGCGATGCAAGTGAGTGGCTCCGCAAGTGTTAACGTGAACGGCAGCGAAATCGGCCTGAAAAATGAACATTGGCGCGTGATTTGCGAAGACAGAAACCAATTCAATCCGTGCACGCAAGGACAAGGACGTCCCAAATGCAAAAGCAATCGATGTGGTGTGGGTTTCTCTTGGTTTTCGGTCTGACGATCGGCAGCATCCAGACGCTTGGCTGGTGGACGCGCCAGGCCAGCGCCCAGACGCGGGTCACCCATTCCTCCGAGCAACCCCGTCCTTCCACGGCAGACAAGAAACATCTCACCTGCGAGCCGAAACACTGGCGTTCGCTAATCATGCATCAATAAGCAGTGCTCACGCGGCCTGAAGCCGACCGGCGCCGAGCTCCCAGGCGACATAGCGCTGCCAGTTCACCTGGCGGGCCAGTCCCACATTGAGGGAGGTCTTGGCTTCCCAGCCGAGGTGCCGGCGCAGCTTCGACGTGTCGGCGCACGTGGAGCGTTGATCGCCTGGCCGGGCCGCGGCGCGGTGAATCTCGGCGCGGCGGTTGACGATCTTTTCAAGCATGGCCAGCACGTCCCACACCGACGCCGTCTCGCCGCCCCCCACGTTGTAAGTCTCCCCCACGGGCGCATCCAGCGCCGCGATTGTCGCCGCCACGCAATCGTCGATATAGGTATTTCCTCGCACCTGCTGGCCGTCGCCGAAAACGGTGATCGGCTCGTTCGCCAAAAGGGCCGCGATGAAGCGATGGTAGCCCATGTCGGGCCGTTGCCTGGGGCCGTAGACCGAGAAATAACGCAGCACGACCACGGGCAAATCGAACTCCTCATAAACGCGACACAAATTCTCCGCCGCGAGCTTCGTCAATCCATAGGGCGAGATCGGCCGCGTCGGCATCATCTCATCCCCCGTCGAATAGCGACCATAGACGGAGGACGTAGACGCGCAGATGAAACGGCGGATCGACTTGACCTGTCGCGCCGCTTCGAGCAGCCGTTGCGTGGCCCTGAGATTGCAGCTTTCGTAGAGATCGTAATCGGTCCAGCTTTTCGCAAGCCCTGGCATCGCCGCTAGGTGAAAGACGGCGCCGACGCCCTCGAGCACGTCATCGAGTGGGTCGCAGCGCAGGTCGAGCTCGTGATGTGTGTACGCCGACTGCCCGCGTAGTGTCGTCAGATTGGCTTCCTTGAGCGCACGCGGATAGTAGGGTATGAAGGCGTCGATGCCGACGACCGTGTGCCCGGCGTAAACGAGGCGTTCGCACAAATGCGAGCCGATGAAGCCGGCCGATCCGGTTACGAGGCATTTCATCCTTGAGACCTCCGCAAGGAACCTTAGTCCACCGTCGTCGTCACGCTCCGCGTGACGAAGACTCCTCACGCGGAGCGTGAGGACTACGGTGAGCGTCATTCTCCGCCGCCAGCAATTGCTCGACTTTCGATTCCAATCCGTCGAGTCGTTCATGAATGCCGCGCACTGCGTGATCGAGCGTCGCGCAGCAATCGGCCAATTGCTGAATCATGAGGACGACCTGCCCGTTGACCTCGGACTGTTGGCGCGCCAGGACATCCACGTAGGCGTGCTTGAAATTGTGCAGCAACTTTTCCTTGACTAGCCGTTTGATCGGCGCGAGTCGGCCTTCGGTGACATCCACGTAGCCGGTGGGCAATTGCTGCAAGTGATGCGTCTTTGGCAACGTCTGCGCGACGGTGTCGAGGAACGTGGACGCGCACGACGAAGATCGAACCGTGTTGGAGCCACCCACGACCAGATCGATCTCGACGACCTCGGATCGTACCGCGCCATTGCGTTCCGTCCACAGCCGCAACCGATGCGTGCCGGCGCAGTCGGGCATGGTGATCGGCAGCGCGGCGACATGAGTATGCCCCGGCATCAGCAATGCAGGAAGGCGGATCTCCTGCGGTTCGTCCTCGGCGATGGCCCAACGAATAACCGTGCGCCCGGGACCGTCCGGCACGGCCGCGTGGGTGCCGAGATTGTGTAGCCGCACCGTCGCCAGCAGCGTGCGCGTGCCAACGGCAGCGCCATATGTCTCGTGCAGCGGCTCAATGGCAACATGCTCACGGAGCAGGCGTTGCGGTTGCGTCAACACGCGATCAACAAACTCCGCAAAGCCTTGCTGCCAGCGTGCCCGCCCGAAGCCCGCAGCGCGTTCGAGGCCGCGCTCGCGCATCTGCGTCGCGATCGGCGTGCGCATGCGATCGATCGCCTGGACGATCGTGCCCGCGTATTCCGCCCCGGAGGCGTAACGATTTGCAACGTAGGTTTGGCCCAGCTCGCCGCGCTCGCGCCAGGCGACGCCGTTCGCGCGAAGATCGTCCAGCGCAGCGGCAAACGTCTCGTAATCGACGACGGCAACGCCGCCGCCAGAACGCGCGATCTGTCCGTTCAAGACCGCGCAATCCTCATGCACGATCGCGGGAGTCGCTTCGGCCCATGCCTCGAGCACAACAAGCGACAGCGATTCGTGCGTCGAAAGCTGCACGAGCGCGCCGGCGTTTCCCATCACCGCGCGCTTCGTCGCCTCGTCAACCCGCCCCAGATCGCGCAGCCACGGCTCGCGCGGCAGCTTCACATGGCCTTGTCCCATGAATACGAACTCAAGCCCTGGCCGATGCGCGTGATAACGCCGCGCCCAATCCAGGAGAACAGGCACATTCTTCTGTTCCGAATAGCGGCCACAGTAGACGACATACGGCGTCTCGGAATCTGGATTAGCAGAGTCGCCGCGCACCAAGGACCCAAGCGTCACGACAGCGCCAAGCGCATGTGCGTTGGGATGGTTGACGCCGAGTTGGGCGCGGGCGAAATCACGCTCCTCGACGCTGTGATACAAAATGCCGCCCGCCTCGCGACAAAGATTCGGCCAGAGCGACAGGCGCGCCAACGGTTCGTCGTGAAAGCAAGGCGCGAGTAGAGTCATACGAGGAAATTCGGCAAGAATATCCACGGTAAGGCCAAACAAGTAAGGGCCGACGATGATCGCGTCGAACGCGCCCTGCCGGCGGCGCAGCTCCTTGATGAGCGCGCGAGAGTGGATGCTGTGCGCCAGATACCGGCGTTCGATTTCGGCCGAAACGGCGCCGTCTCCGTCAAGAATCGCGCGGAACGCTTCACCGTGCGTGTTGGCATCGTGGGCGTCGATGGGAAAGCGATGCACCGCCACGCCGTCGAGCGTTACGGTCCCGGCGGACAGGTCGTTGCGCCAGTGGCTTTCGGATGTCGTGCACGTGGTGAAGACTTCGACGTGATGCCCGGCGGCGTGAAGCGCGGTCGCCATGGTTCGCAGCGAGGTCTCGGCGCCGCCGACGATTTCAGGCCCGAAGCGAAAGCTGACGACGGCGACGCGGCGCGGCTGCGCCACGGTTGGCGCGGGCGCTGTCACTCCCGTGACCCGCCGCAACACGTGCTCCAGGTCCGCGACATCGTCAGGCACAAAGCTCAACCCCGCATCGCCGAGCGTCTCCGGCAGCGCGGCACTGCGCGACGCCACTACGGGCACGCCGCTCGCCATCGCCTCGACGATCGGCACGCAGAAACCCTCGTGCAACGAAGGCATCACGAAGACGTCGGCGCTGCGATAGGCGTGCGCCAAGTCGTCATCGTCGAGTTGTCCCAGCCAATGCACACGCTCAGCCACACCAAGCTCGCGCGCCAACTCACAGCAGCGCTCGGCCTCATCGGCGTAGATATCACCGATATCGCCGACGATCACCGCATGCGCGGCCGGCAATCGCGCCAAGACTTCAATCAACGTGGGCACGCGTTTATTCTTCGCGAGCCGGCCGACGTACAACAGAATCCGCCCATCGATACCTAGACGCTCGTGCAGCCAGCGTTCACGCGACCCGGCGTGAAAACGCTCAATGTCCACGGGCAGCGGCAGCACGGTGGTGTGTTCGCGTGGGAATCCCGTCGGTGCAGATAGCTCGGCAGCCGCCATTCGACTCGTCGTCAAGACGTGATCGGCGCACCACGCGAGGCCGAGGTGACGCACGCTGCGCTCGAGAGATTCTCGCTGTTGGGCAAGTGCGAGGGCGGGCGGCGTCACGCCATAGTAATCGAAGATGACGCGCGGCCCTGCGCCGACGAGCCGCGGCGCCCATTGTAAGAGTTCGTGGTATTGCGAATATACGGCGAAGACGAGATCGGCCTGATACAGGTAGTCTTCGTTTACCGTCGTCTCGATGCAGACGGTACGGAGATCAGTATGAAGATGGCGCGCGTCCTCCAAGAACACGCGCACTTCGGCGCCGCGTTCCTGAAAGAAACGTACCTTCTCGGCGATCTGATTGCCGATGGCGTCATGCCGCCGCGCGTTGTGCGACAGGAATGCGACGCGCATGAACTTCCTCCGTGAACTTGTCGTCCAGCTTGTAAGACAATTACGCCGCAAATCGTATCACACGCGGCGATTTCGGAGCAATGGGAAGTTAGGCATCCACGATCCGCCACGCCGCTTCCTCGAACGCCGTCTCGGTCAGCCACCAGCCGCGCAGGATCGGCTCGGGCCCGTTGAGGCCGATGATGAAATGAACGACATCGGGACTATACGCGCGCTCCAGATCGGTTCGGCTCGGTATCGGCGCGCTCGTCGGATGGGAATGATAGATGGCCAGGATGTCGTGTCCGAGCCGGCGCAGGTCTTTCTCGACCAAAAACATGCCGTACTCCGAGCGATATTCGATGGGACTGGCGGCCTCGTTTTCGAGAGGGTGCACCTTCAGGATGCGAAAAACGTCGCCTTCGCGCACGCCGGTCATGACACCGCAACACTCGTTCGGCAATTCCGACTGCGCGTGCTGCACCATCGCACTGGCAAATGGGGCGGGCAGGAGAATCTGCTCTGATCTTGACAACGGTGCGCTCTCCGAACGAGAATGGGGAGAGACCCAAGTGACTCATTCCCCAACCTTCCCTAAGATTACGATTGTAGCGGTTGGCGCGACGAATGATAGTCCGCAAACGGGGGGAGGCGCGTCATGGAAAACGAAGTCATGGACCTGCGGCAGCTCGCGGCCTATCTCGAACGGGATGTCCGCGAGGTGGGCAAACTTGCCGATCGCGGCCGGTTGCCGGGCAAGAAAGTTGGCGGCGAATGGCGCTTCTCGGCCTCCGAAGTCAATTACTGGATCGAGACGCAATTGCCCGAACTGACTGAATCCGAACTCGCGGCCATCGAGCAACGCGGCAACTATTTGACACCAGACGTCGAGCCGCTCGTCTATTCTTTGATGTCGGAGCGGACGGTCGCCGTGCCATTGCGGGCGTCGACCAAGGCGTCGGTGCTGCGGGAGCTGGTCAGCCTGGCGGAAGGTTCCTGGCAGGTTTATGATTCCGACGCGCTTCTTGACGCGATCGTAAAGCGTGAAGAGCTGCTGAGCACGGCATTGGCGGGGGGCGTCGCCATCCCGCACCCGCATCGGCCGCTCTCGCCCAAGGCCCAAGGCGACGCGATCGTCGCCTATGCGCGCACCGGCAGCGGCATCCCCTTTGGCGCTCCCGACGGCGGGTTGACCGATGTCTTTTTTCTCGTGAGTTGTCGCGGCGCCGACATGCACCTGCGCGTGTTGGCACGCCTGTCGCGCATGATGCTCCGGCCGGGGTTCCTCGACGACCTGCGCTCGACCGAGACCGCCGCCGAGACCCTGCAAATCATCGACCGTGCCGAACGCGAACTGCTTGAATCGTGACCACCGATCATGATCTCTCCGCTTGACCAATTCCTCGAGACCGCCGGGGTGCTGCATGTCGCGCCCGACGGGCAGATGGCGCCTGGCGATCGCTGTCCGCCGCCGCGCGTGCTGTTGCCTGGCTCCTTCAATCCGATTCATCATGGCCACTGGGGTCTCGCTGAACGCGCAGCGGATTTGTGTGGCGAACCGGCCGCGTTCGAGCTGAGCGTCGCCAACGTGGACAAGCCGAGCTTGACGATCAACGAGATTCGCCGGCGCGTGGCCCAGTTCCAGGAGCGCGGCTCGATCTGGTTGACACACGCGCCGCGCTTCGTTGACAAGGCTGCATGTTTTCCCGGCGTCACATTCTTGGTCGGCGCGGACACGGCGTTGCGCATCGTCATGCCGTGCTATTACGAGGCGGACGAAACGCGAATGCTCGCGGCCTTGCATTCGATTGCCGAGCGCGGCTGCCGTTTTTTGGTTGCATGCCGGGTCGATATCAGAGGACAATGGCTGCGTCTGACGGACTTGCCGATTCCGCCAAGCGCTCGAGGGTTGTTCGAGGAGATTCCGCCCGAGTGTTTTCGCTGTGATGTTTCCTCGACCGAGTTGCGTGCGCGAGGTTGAATCGCAATGCGGCGCGACGCTCCGCGTCGCAACATCACGACGCGGAGCGCCGTGCTACATTGCGCCTATCTGATTGCAATTGCGGAATATTCCAATGCCCGAAAAAAAACCTACAGGCCCGAACGCGGACGAACTGGCCAAGAACCTCAAGGCCGCCCTCGCCCAGCGCCGCCCGCGGCCATGGAAGGCGATCCTGGCCGCCCTGGCGTTGAGCACGTTTGCTTTGATCTTGTTCGCGGTGGTGCTGTATCCGCGCCGCCCGCCGGAGCCGTTGCAGGTTCTCGCGCTCGATGCGCTGGCCACTCCCGATGAGGTTCTGCACATCTCGGCACGGCTGATGGCGCCGGCGAACGATACGTCGCCGCGATCTTTGCACAAGCACAAGATCGTCTTTCATGAGCCCCCCGCGATATTTCAGGGCGCCGACAAGCCGCGCGAAGTCTCCGGTTCGAGCGATGAGCGCGGCCAGGCTCTTGTCGACTGGGAGACCCCGAAGAAAGCAATCGCGGAGTTCCAGGCGACGTACATCGACCTGACCGCCAGGCCCGCCCGGCACACCGATCACGCGCGGATCTTCGTGACGCCCGCACGAACACCGATTCTGGTCGTGGACACAGACGATCTGTTGAGTGCTGACGTGGTAAACGAAAAGGCGGCGGCGAAGCTGAGCGAGGCGGCCAAGGACGGCTGGCAGATCGTCTATCTCGCGCCGGCCGCCGCGAAACCGCGCGCGTTTTCGAAAGCGCGTGAGCGATTGACGCAACAGCCCAAGTTGCCGCGCGGCCCGATCCTGGGACGCTTCCACGCGCCGACAGCGGATACGGTGGAGGCGGCGCGGCGCGAATTGTTGCAGTCGATCAGGACGCGTTTTCAAGGCCCGATTCAGGCCTTGGTCAATAGTGCCGCTGCGGCGCAAAGCTCGAAAGAAGCGGGTGTGAACACGATTTTGATCGGCGCCGCGGACGCTCCTGCGGGTGTCTTGCGCGTCGCGTCGTGGAGCGATGTGCCGCTGCGCTTGGATAAGTGAACAATTTTGGGCAAGCGACAACAGGTACTTTGCCCACCGTAGACCTCACGCGGAACGTGAGGTCTACGATCTACTACAGATCGGGCTGCACCAATTTCTCAGGCCGTCCGGCACGCGTCAGCAGAGCCTCCGCCGCGAGGTAGCCGCTGCGGACCGCCCCCTCCATCGTCGCGGGCCAGCCGGTCCGCGTCCAGTCGCCCGCCAGAAAGAGGTTTGCGATTGGTGTCGCCTGCGCGGGTCGCCAGCGATCCACGCCCGGCACCGCGCTGAACGTGGCCGCGTGTTCCGTGACGACGCGTGCTCGCAACAGCCGCGCCGCCTGCAAACGTGGAAAGAGCCGGCGCAGCTCCGTGATGACCTGACGCTCGACCTCGTCATGCCCCAGCCCGTGAAACTGCCGCGCGGCACTGACGACGACCTGCAGGTACCATTCTCCCGCCGATGTCTCACCGCGGTTGAACACCCATTGGCCGACGCCGTCGATCAGGACGATATGCGGCAACTCGGTCGCATTGCGATCGAACCAGACGTGTACGCTCGTTATCGGCGACGTCTCCAGTTGCCTCAAGTTCCCGAAACACGCATGTTGATCGATGACCGCCGCCGGCAAGAGATCGAGCAACCGATCGAACGGCGCAGCGGCAAGATACCAGTCAGCCGCGAGCGTCTCGCCTTGCCGAAGTTCCAATGCCGTCACGCGCTCGGCCTCGACGTGGAGTTCTTTGACGCCGCGTTGCAGTTGCAGATCGACCTGATGCGTGCCCAGCCAGGCCGTCAGCTCGTCGCCGTAGAGTCGGCCGAGCGGGACGGATGGGACCTCGACCTCGAAGCCGCGCGGATGCGTCATGAAGCCATCGACGAAAACCTTGCGCGCGTAACGTAGGCCGATGCGGTCAGGCGTCTCGTTGAGGGCGCTGACCAGCACAAGACCCCAGAAGCGATCGACCAGGCGCGGCGTCTGATGGTTGCGCGCGAGCCAATCGGCGAACGGCGGATCGTCGTCGCTGGTATGCCGCTGCAATTGCACCAGGCCCCAGGCGGCGCGCATCTTCTCGCCGATGCCGAGGTAGTGAGCCGACGCGAAGCTGCGCAAGAGGTGCAACGGCGCCGGCCAGTTGTCGGCGCGGAATCGGCTCACGCGGCGATCGGGCGTCATGAAGAATAGACACGGCTGCGGCTCGATCAGATGAGCAATGCCGATCGTTTTGGAGAAGTGGGCAAGATTCGTGCAGCAGCCCATGCTGACGTGCTGGCAGGTGTCGACGAGCTGCCCCGTGGCGGAGTCGTTGAACGAGCTGGCCCGGCCGCCGAGCCGATTGCGTGATTCCAGAAGCGTGACACGAAATCCGCGCGGCGCCAGCGCTTGTGCCGCCGCCAGGCCCGCGAGACCGCCGCCGATGATGATGACGCTCGGTTGCATCGATTAGATCCATCCAAAGCGCACGGTCAGGGCCGACATGGCGAACAGCAGCTTCTTCCAGGTCGGCACGCGGACGCGCTCGTGGAAGACGTCGTAGTCGCGCATTTCGATTTCGCGCAGCAACTCGCGATAGGTGCGCGCCATCATCAGGAAGACCCCTTGCCCGGCGTCGCTGAGCCGGCGTATCAGACGCCAGCCATTGCGATAGTAGCTGCGCGCCCGTTCGATCTGGAAACGCATCAGGGCACGGAAGGCCGGGTCGCAGACGCCCTGCTTAAGTGAGGCCGCGTTGTAGCCGAAGCGCTCGAGCTCCTCTTGCGGCAGGTAGACACGGCCGCGCGCGGCGTCTTCGCCGAGGTCGCGCAGGATGTTCGTGAGTTGAAAGGCGATGCCGGCGTTCTCGGCGAAACGCATCGCGTCAGTACCGTGAAAGCCCCAGACGTGGATGCACGCCAGGCCAACCACGGACGCGACGTGCCAGCAATAGTTGCGCAGGTCGGCGAAGGTGCGATAGGCAACCGGTTCGAGATCCATCTCCACGCCATCGATCACCGCTTCGAGATAGCGCGGTGGAATTTGATACCGTACGACCGTATCGCGCAAGGCCGAGTGCGAGCCGTGCGAGCAGTGACCCGCCAACGCCGCGCGCAAGCTGGCGCGCCATTCGGCGAGCCGCTGACGCTTTTGCGCCGTCGGAGCGGGTTCGTCGCTGAGATCGTCGGCGATGCGCATAAACGTGTAGAGCGCGCACATCGACCGACGTTTGGGCGGCGGTAGAAGCAGAAACGCCGGATAGAAGTTGCCCGCTTCTCGGCGTGCAACATCCTCACAGTAGCGATAGGAACGAGCCAGCGCGGCGTTCATGCGGTGACCTTGAAAACAGTCTGAAACTCTCGATGTCGTGCAATCGAGATTTGTAACCGTTCCCCTCCCCTCTCCCCTGAGTACAGGGGAGAGGGGGGAACGGTTACCGAGATTTCAACTCGAATGAACGATGCCAAGCTGGCGCAACCAATTTCGCCCGAACACGCGGCCCAGCAATGCAAGCTTTTCCCACTTACGCAAGACGGGCCGCGTCTGCCAGACGTTGTAGCCGATCTCCTCGATCTTTGCCAGGATGCTCAGACCGCCGAGCGCGAACAATTCGATGTCGGCTTGCACGTCCTCCGGCACGAGTCTGACGAGCGGCATTCCGTCCACGAAGAGCTGCCGGGCGCGTTCGACCTCGAAGCGCATTAACTCCACGAACGCAGGAGTGAAAGTGCGCGCGTCTAAATCGACATCCGCGTAACCGAAACGATGGCGGTCCTCCGCAGGCAAATAGACGCGGCCAATGTCGAGATCGCGCGCCACATCTTGCCAAAAATTCGCCAACTGCAAGCCGGTGCAGATCGAATCGGACAGCGTCGCGGTGGTCTCATTATGACATTCACACAAATAGAGGACCAGACGCCCGACCGGATTCGCTGACCACCTGCAATAGCCGACGACCTGATCGAAGGTATCGTAACGCTTGACGCGCTGATCTTGCTCGAACGCTTGGATCAGCTCGAGAAACGGCGTCGGCGGGATGCGAAAACGCTCGATCGTTCGCCGCAGCGCGATCATGACGGGATGCCGCGGCACGCCGTCGTAGACGCGCAGCAGCTCGCCGCGCCACCATGCCAGAAGGTCGAGCGCCCGTTGCCCTCCGCCAGTCTCGTCGCCGAGGTCGTCCGCCCAACGGCAATAGGCGTAGATCGTGTGAAAATGAGGCAGCAAGCGGCGCGGCAGGAGAAAAGTCGCGACGGAAAAATTCTCATAATGCGTCTGCGCCAAGCGCGAGCAATAGGCCTGAGCCCGCCCACGTGACACGGCGCCAAAGCGTGCATCGGGTCCCCAGCGCTCCAATTCGACGGCGAAACCATTGTGCATGTTTGAATTATATAATCCGCGCGGTCGAATTTGGCGATGCAGAGCCTGAAGCATAGGCGAAGGAGAGTCGTTCCATCGCTTTCGCTTCAGGCTCAGAATCAGGCTCAGAAATCGTTCGGCGTTGGCTTTACTCGAAACTGTGGATATACTCTCTGACGTCCCCCGCGCCATTGCCAAATGCGGCGAGCGGCGGCGGGCACGTCCGACTTTTCAAAAGGAGATTGACCATGATTCTGCAAGGAAAAACTCCGCGCGCGTTGACGCGCGTCGGCCTGCTGTGCGCGGCGGGCGTCGGTCTGCTCGTATTGCCCATGGTCCCGGGCTGGACGCAGGCACCGGACGATCGACCGCCGCAGCCAGGCGACAAGAAGATCAAGAAAAATTTCGAACCCGATACGGGCCGCAAGGATGCTGGCGACAAATCGCGCCCGGATATTGAGCGCCTGCGCGACGAATTGCAAAAGCGCCAACAGCTTCTCCAAAAGCAAGCGGAGGAATTGCAACAACTGATGCAGCAGCTTCATAAGCTGGAAAAAGGCGGCTTCCCGACACAAGGCGGCGGAGGCGGCGGCGCGGGCGGGGGACCTGGCGGCAAGAAAGGCGGACAGGGTGGCAAAGGCGGTCAAGGCAATTTCCCGTTCGGGCAGGGCAATCCGCCATTCGGACCAGGCAACATGCCCTTCGGTCCGGGCAACCAGATCGATCAACGCTTGAACGAAATGGAACGCAAACTCGAACAACTCCTGCAAGAGGTCCGCGGCATGCGTAACGATCTCAAAGCGGGTCCGAAGCGAGGCCCGGGTATCAACCCGAATCCCGGCGCAAATCCCAATCCCACGCCGCGTCCGGCCAATTCCCCCGGTGCGAACCCGCCCCAGCCGCCGATGCCGCCGTCCCGCAATGTTCAACCGCCCCAGCCGCCCCAACGACCTCAACCACCCAACACGCCCCGTACACCGGTGAACCCGGGGAACTAGCAAAGCTTGTTGCCCAGACATCACTTGCGGTTTCGCCCAGCAACGATGCGCGAGACCGCAAGTGATTGTTACGAACTCGACAAATTCTTCGTCTGCTCATCTTTGGTCGATCGTTCGTCAACTTCATCTCGATTCCATTCTGACGTTTGATTACACTCCCTTCCCACGGACGATCGGGGCAGCGCCCTTGGAATTCCGTCTCACAGATTTTTGCAGAGACGAGGAGTAACAACCATGTTCGCACGTTCTGGCCACGCGTTGATCGGCAGCACCCTTCTGTTGTTCGCGGGCGTCCTCCTGGCACAGCCGGGAGCCGCACCGCCCGCGAAGGCCGATCTGCCGCCCGCGCGCGATGTCGTTGCTGCGCGCGTCAATGGCCAATCGCTCCTGGAAATCGCGGTGTACCGCGCCTTGTCGCGCGTATCGGGACCGCGCCGCGCGGAGGCCCGTGCGGAAGTCGTCAGTTATCTGATCGACAACATGATCATCGACCAGTATCTGGTCCAGCTCAAGCTTCCGGTCGATCAAAAGGAAGTCGAAGAGCATGTCCAGAAACTGCGCGAGGATGCAGCCAAGGAGAAAATAGATCTCAAAACGATGCTCACGAAGCTCTACATCACGGAGGACGAACTGAACAGCGAGCTCGTGGCCGCCCTGCGTTGGGACAAGTTCGTCATACAGCAAGGTTCCGACAAGGTGCTGCAAGACATGTTCGCCAAGAATCTCGACATGTTCAACGGCAGCCGTATGCAGGCCCGGCACATCCTCATTCCGGTCAAGGACGGCAAACAGGCCGAAGCGCAGGCGAGCGTGGCCGCCATCAAGCGCAACATCGAGATGGAAGTGAACCAGACGCTGGCCCAGCTCGTCCCGCCCCCCCCAGACGCCATTTCCATGCAGAAGGAACGCGCCAAGACCGTCGAGAAAACCTTCGCCGCCGCGGCAAGCAAGTATTCGACCTGCCCCTCGGCCAAGGAGGGGGGCGATCTCGGCTACTTCCGCCGCGCCAACGACATGGTCGAACCGTTCGCCCGCGCCGCCTTCGCCCTGAAGCTTTTCGAGATGAGCGATCCGGTCAGCACCGAGTTCGGCTACCACGTCATTCTCGCCGTCGATTACAAGCCCGGCAAGGAAGTCAAGTTCGAGCAAGCGAAGCCGTTCGTGCAAGAGGTCTACGCCGAACGCCTGCGCGAGGCCGTGCTGTCGGCGTACAAATCGAAGTCGAAGATTGAGATCTTCGAAGCGAAGAAATGACGTCGCTTCACCAAATTTGTGATTTTATTCAAGCCCAGGGGTGAGGTCCTCCGAACCCCGGGGGCTTGGCTGAATCAAGGATACAGCCCGCGCCTCTTCTTTTCCTGCGCCACCTTTTGCACGCCCAGACTTAACGCAGCCATGCGCATCGGAATCGTACGTTCCTTGGCAAGACTGCGCACCTGATGGAAAGCTTTGAGCATCAGCGTTTCCAGCTTTTGATTGACCTGGGCCTCGTCCCAGAAAAACTGCTGCATGTCCTGCACCCATTCGAAGTACGACACTGTCACGCCGCCGGCGTTGCACAACACGTCGGGGATGATGAAGATGTCGCTCTGATTCAAAAGCTTGTCGGCGTCCGGCGTCGTCGGACCGTTAGCGCCCTCCGCCAAGATTCGGCACTTGAGCTGGCCGGCGTTCTTCTCGGTGATTTGCCGTTCCAGTGCTGCCGGAACCAGCACGGTGCATTCCATCGTCAGGATGTCGTCGGGATCAATCTCGCGGCCGCCCGCAAAATCCTTGAGCAACTTGCCGCTGCCGACGTGCTTGGACAAGGCGGCGACATCGATCCCCTGCGGATTGGCGGTGGCGCCGTAACGGTCGCTGACGGCAATGATCTTGACGCCGCGCAGGGACAGTTCATGGCAAGTGATGGCGCCGACGTTGCCGAAGCCTTGCACGGCGGCGGTGGCGTTGGCTGGAGAGATGCCGATCTCTGCCAGCGCCTGCATGATGCAATAGACGACGCCGCGGCCGGTCGCCTCGCGTCGGCCAACGCAGCCGCCCAGTTCGACGGGCTTGCCGGTGACGATCTCCGGGCAAGCGTAACCGACAGCCATACTGTAGGTGTCCATGATCCACGCCATCGTTTGCTCATCGGTGCCGAGGTCGGGGGCGGGGACATCCATGCGCGGGCCGATGATGGGGAAAATCTCCTCGGTGAAGCGGCGTGTCAGGCGTTCCTTTTCGCCCATGGAGAGCTTATCGGGATCGCAGGCGATGCCCCCCTTGGCGCCGCCGAACGGGAGATTCATGATCGCGCACTTCCAGGACATCCACATCGCCAGGGCGGCGACTTCGCCGAGATCAACGCTGGGGTGATAGCGTAGGCCCCCCTTGGAGGGACCGCTCGTCAAGCTGTGCTGCACGCGATAGCCGATGAAGGTATTTGTCTTGCCGTCGTCCATGCGGATCGGGACGCCGACGATGAGCGCGCGTTTGGGCTTGCTCAGACGTTCGAGTATGTTTTGGTCGAGATTGATGTGCTCGGCCACCGTGAGCAATTGCAAGACGGCCATTTGATAGACGGGCGAGTCGCCATAAACGGGACGCGGGAGCTTGTGATTGGCATCCATGACAAATGACCCACAAGGAGAGGGGCTTCTTTCCGATTGTTGGGTAGTTTACCATCGGCAGCGTCTGCTGGCCAGCGGGATCGCAAGGCGCCTTGCAGCCACTTCATCCGTAGCGACGGTCCAGTCAGCCCCTCAGGGTCTGTGGACAATCGCCTCACACGCTCACCCGCAAACCCTGATCGTAATCGGGATACCGCAATGTCACCGGCAATTCCTCCTTCATACGCCGATTGTTGATGCGCCGATGCGCCTTTTCATGCGGCGGAGTGGGATCAGCGGCCGGCGGCGTGACGAAGCGAGGCTCCGGCGCGTTGAGCACGCGCGCCAGCGTCGCATAGAAGTAACGCCGACGCACCGGATGATCGTCGCACACGTTGTACGTCCGGCCTTGTTGCCCGTGCGTTTCCGCGGCCAACACAACACGCACACCGTCCTGGAGGTGGATCAGATTCAGCCACTTGTCCGCATCGCCGACGATCGGCTCGCTTTTCTCCAGCGTCTGTCGACGCAGCAACCGGCCAGGCCCGTAGATGCCGGCAAATCGCAGGACGATCGCGCCTGGCAGCTTCGCGCGCAGAACGGCCTCCGCGTCAAGCACGATGCGACCTGAATCCTCGTTAGGCTCCGTCGACGAAATTTCATCGACCCAGCCGCCGTCCGTTTGGCCGTAGACGCTCGAACTGCTGACGTAGATGAAGCGCCGCGGTGTCGGCAGATGCGCGAGTACGTTGGCAAGCCCATCGACGTAGACGGAACGCATCGTCGCGCCGGACGCACGGTCGAAGCCGACCGCATACAGCACCGTATCGACCGCGGGGAGTTGACGCAGGCTCGCCGGATCGAGCACGTCGCCGATGATCGGCTCGACGCCTGACGTCAGATGTACGGCATTGCGCGTAACGGCGAAAACGCGCCGGCCTTTTTGCAGCCAGGATGCGGCGACGCGGCCGCCGAGATAGCCGCAACCGAGGATGAGGGAAGTGGACATGGTGTTTGTTTAGCGTTCGCGCGCTATCATCAAGTGATTGGCGATGAGGCGAAGGAATAGACACTACGAGCGCTAAACGGGGATTAGCGCCGCTGGACGGCGAATGGCCGGCCGGCACAGGCGTGCTTCCAGCGCTCATTGCCGCTGGCGTCGAATTCGTAGACGCAGCCCTCGCCGTGGCTGGCGACGAGCGTGTGGCCGTTGGCGAGTCGTATGGCTCGATTGGGATTGCTGACGACCTTCTCCCAGTAGATCTTGCCCGCCATGTCAATCTCTTGCACTTTGCCGATGCCGCCGAGCGCGACGAGGTAGTGCCCGTTGCCTAGGCGTTCGATCGAACCCCAGGCGAGGCCGGTGCCGACCTTGGTCTTGCCGATCAGCTTGCCGGCGGCGTCGATCTCGGCGATTTCTCCGCAGGCGTCAATCCAGACGTAATGGCCATCGGGGAGCTTGCGCGCGTGATACGTGTGTCCCTGGGTCAAGTAGGTGAAGACGATCGCGCCGTCGCGCGTGATCTCGATGATCTTTTGATACGTGGAAACGACGGTGTTGCCGTTGGGCAGGCGCTGAAGGCTGGTCGGCGCGATGCCGCTGTGTTTCCAGCCGATATTGCCGCGGCTGTCCATTTCGTAGATTTGGCTGGCGCGGGAATCGCCGACGAGGATGCGGCCGCCGGGCAGCCATTGGGCGTCGATGGGATTCGCGACGCGGACCTCCCAGCGGATCTGGCCGGCGGCGTTGGCTTCATAAAGTCGGCCGCTGCCGTCGGAGCGCTGGTTCTCGGCAACGAGCGTCAGGCCTAGGGACTGTTCGTCGAGCTTGAGCGCTTTCCAGTCGATTTTGGCGTGATTGGCGTTCCACCAGGTCTCCCAGGCAATTTGAGCCTTTTGGCCATTGTTGTCCTTGGCCATGTCGAGCCAGACCGACGGTGCGTTGTCGCCGGCGAGACGGAAAAGCAGGTCCTCGGCGCGCCAGGCCAATTCGGGAATATCGACGCTCAGGAGCGCGATCAACGTTGGCACGGCGGCCTTTTCCTGGGACGCCAGCAACGACGACGCGGCATGGAAACGCACCTCCGGGACGTTGTCCGACAGACGCGGCAGGACTTCCGCGCGCTGCCTGGCGTCGGAGGAGAGCCCCACGATCCACGCCGCGACGACGCGGCGCTTGCTCTCGCTGTCGGTGAGCGCGCGTTCGAGCGCCGGGGCAGCCTTGCCGTCGTTCAGGCCAAGCCGTTTCACGCTTTGGCGAATTTCATCTTCGACCCAAGATTCATCGACGAAGGGCAGATACGCGAGCAACGTCTCGAGCGCCCCCGCGGAATTTCGCTCGGCCAGCAATCGACTCGCCGTCGCGGCAAGCCCAAGACGCGTGTTTTGCTCGATCACCTGAATGCAATAGTGCGCTCGCCGCGCCGTTTCGGTGTCCGTGTGTTTGGCAATCTCGCGCAAGTGCGGAAGCGCGGCGCGGCCGGCGCGAATCAACTCCTCGGTTGCCTTGACGCGTACTTGAAAGACGTTGCTCCCTAGCTGGCCCGCCCGTAGTTTGAGCGTTTTCTGCTCTTCGACGCTCGGCGTGCGACGGCGAAAGTAGTCCAAGAGCGCCGCATCGTCAGTCGCGACGCCGGACTTGAGAAGTTCGATTTCGTCCTGCGTCGACTTGGCTTGAGCCGGTGATTGTCCGCTGGCCGCCGTTGCCGCAAACAAACCCAGGCTCGCGATCATCAGAGCCAAGGGCAGGCAGATGTAGGTCTTCGGCTTGAGTTGACTCATCGGTTTTCGTCCGCTCAGGGGCTTCCGTGCCGAGTTTGTCAACGGAAAGATTCTTTGGGTTTGCCCGATGGGAATAGGTGCGCGTGTTCCTCCCACGATCCCGATGGGAGCGCCTATTCCGCATACGCCATGTGCCCATCATATAACGAGATAGCACGATACGACAGCAAAACCAGATAAACGTAAGGAAGCTATTCGTAAATTGGGGCAGATGCGCTGATATAATCGACACAATCGGACCTAGTTGGCACAATAGCGCAAGATTTACGTTGACACCCTCACGGCGGAAGGCTTAGATTGCAGGGAGATAACCTCCCATCAACTCCTCGCAGGCACGGACAGGAGCGCCGGGCCAAGGGAAAAATGCCGTCATGGTTCACCACGCGGCCGTCACGGGCTGGGGTTGGTACAGTCCGGCCCAGATCCTGAGTAATGATGACCTCGCCAAGATCGTCGATACCAATGACGAATGGATTCAATCGCGCACCGGCATTCGCGAGCGCCGGATTGCTGGGCCGGGTGAAACCACGTCGTCCATGGCGACGAATGCCGCCCGCCAGGCGCTGGAAGAAGCCGAGCTAGCCGCGCAAGACCTTGATCTGATTATTTGCGCGACGACGACGCCAGACCACCTGATCCCCGCAACCGCGTGCTTGATCCAGCAGAACCTGGGCGCCGATCAAGCCGCCGCTTTCGATCTCAACACCGCCTGCACCGGCTTTCTCTATGCGCTCGCCGTCGGAACGCAGTTCATTAAGGGAGGCGGGGCCAAACGCATACTCGTCGTCGCGGGCGAAACCCTGAGCCGATTCGTCAACTTTGAGGATCGCGGCACCTGCATTCTCTTCGGCGACGGCGCTGCGGCCGTCGTCCTCGAGGCGACCTCCCAAAACGCCGGCGTTCTGAGCACGGTGCTCGGTTCCAAAGGCGATGTCGAGCAGATTCTCTCCATCGAGGCCGGCGGCTCCGCGCGGCCGGCGACCGCTCAGACCGTGGCCGAGAAGGCACATTGCATCAAGATGCGCGGCAACGAAATCTTCAAACTGGCCGTCCGCAGCATGGCCCAGTCCGCTCAAGAAGCGCTCGCCAAGGCCGGGCTTTCCGTCAACGATCTGCGCGCCGTCATCCCCCATCAAGCCAACCATCGCATCCTCACCGCGACGCAAAGCGTACTGGGCCTGAGCGAAGACCAGATGTTCATCAACATCGATCGCTACGGCAACACCGGCGCGTCGTCCATACCCATTGCGCTGGGCGAGTTCCTGCACGCCAATCCGATCGATGCGGGCGAACACCTCCTCATCGTCGCGTTCGGCGGCGGCCTGACTTGGGGCGCGGCCGTGCTGCGCTGGGCCGACATCCCCGCCATTAAACGCGAGCGCAAGGAGAGCCTGCTCCGAAAGAATTTCGCGTTGACTGGCTGACGCGCCTGCCGTATTCGACTGGATGAAAAATCGCCGCGCGCGGTTAGCACGTCGCCAGCGACTGCGTGAGGAATCAGAATTCATATGCGTGTCGGCTTGAATCGCGGACGGCACGATCTTTGCCATGTTCCCATGCATGACCTACGCTGCCCCCTGCACCCACTACCAAGCGGAACTCTAGCCATGGCTCTTTTTACGCGCATCATCGGCGCCCTTTCTCTCTGTGGACTCTTCGCGGATTCCATGCTCGCGCAACTGCCGATCGCCGAGTTGAACCCGCGCATCGTCAAGTTTCCGGCTCGGCCGATTTCTTTGACGGACGTGCTCAAGGAACTGGAAGAAAAGACGGGCAACCCGATCACGGACATGCGCACCCACAAGTCCAACCCGCTGCTGACTCTGAAAACGGACACCTTTTGGAAATCGCTCGACGCCATCGGCAAGGATACCGGGATCGGCTTCAGCGCCTATCAAAAAGGCGGCGGCATCGCCCTCGTCGATACGCCCTATCGCGCGCTGAAGACCGACCACGCCGGTTTGTTTCGTTTCGTATTCAAGCACATCGCGGTGAGCCGGGACGAGGAAACGCGCACGCACGACTGCAAGCTCACGCTCGACGTCGCCTGGGAGCCGCGCTTGAAATTGATTTATCTAAATCTCGACTCCGCTGAAGTCGGGTATCGCAAGGCCAAAGGCGGCTTGCACCGGGAAAATCTGGCCAGGCAAGTGAGTTACGCCGTGGATGGCAAGAGCGCCAGCCCGCTTGAATTTCAGTTTGCCTCGCCCGAGCGTGCGACGCGCAGCCTCGATTACGCCAAGGGTACTATCCGAGCCATCGGCGCGCCGAAGATGCTGGAGTTTCGTTTCGCCAAACTCGAGGCGAAAGCATCGCTACAAGAGGAAAAGGTCCGGGTTGCTATCCCGGAGGTAACCAAGAATCCCACACGTTGGTCGGTGGACGTGGCGACCGTCTATCCCAAGGACGCGATTCTCCCGTTCGAATCGTTTCAGGAAAATGATTGGATGCTCAACAATCGCGTTTGGCTGAGCTGGATCGATTCGAAAACGAACTTGCGAAATACGTTGGAGCCGACCGGCTGGTCCCCACAAGCGGCAAAGGAAGGGATACGCATGCGCCATCATTTTGAAGCGCGCACCGCTGCGCCGCTGCCGCCCAGCAACGCCGAGGCGACGCTGCACGTGCTGACGCCGAATCGCGTGGTAGCGTTCACGGTTCCTTTTGAGCTTCAGGATCTGCCGCTTCCATGAACGTGCGGTCGGCCGGCCTGGGCGGATAGATCGTCTGCATCCCCGCGAGCGCGTACCACACCGCGCCGCAGCTCAAGCCAACGCTGACGACGATGTTCGCGACCGCCAGCCCTGTCAGTTTCTCTTGTAAAAGGACCACCGTCTCGAGGGCAAACGTCGAGAAAGTCGTGTAGCCGCCGCAAAATCCCACGCCGAGCAGAATCCACCAGACTGGCAAGCGATTCTGAAATGGCACCGCGAGCACGGCCACTATCAACGACCCGGAGACGTTGATGACCACCGTCGCCAACGGAAAGTGCCTCGTCCATTCTTGATGCTGTATCCAGACGCTGAGCCAGTATCGCGCATTCGTGCCGAGCGCGCCGCCAACGGTCAGCAAGACGATGGGATGGGTAAAGAACGAGTACATGCGCACCTGAGTTCGTATTGCCGCTTGCGGCAGATGGGGAATGCGCTACTTAGGGAACATACAGTAGCGCCATGCTGCCAAGCCCGTAGAACGTATACTCCACATCGGTCGCCTCGTCCCAGGCGCCGCCGAGGAAGCCGCCGGTTTCCAGCTCAAGCGCCTTGACGAAATGGAAAGCCTGATCGAGATTGATGCGATCCAGCGCGCCAAGCTGCTCCAACGTCCAGCACCCGGTGAACGTCGACAACAAATCCGCGAGGGGGATGCGATCGTTGGCACGCAGGCCCCCCTCCATCGACGGCATCTCGGCCAAGTATTCGATCGTCGGCTCAAGCTGGTCCCTGGACAGCTCGGGTCCTTGGAGCAAGTGCAGGATGCCGATCGCCGCCGCCGTTGGGTTGGTGCCGCTGCGCCGCATCGCGGCGACTTCGACGTAGCCGCCGTCCTCGCGCCGGCGCGACTGGACGAAGCGGATCACGTCCTCGGGATTGGGCATCGTTTGGCCGAGCAGCTCGAAGCAGAGACCGACGAGAAAAGTGTGATAGGTGCTTCCGGAGGACGCGCCGGGCGACTTGTTGTAGCCGTTGTCGCTGGTGCGGAAGCTCGCCAAAGCGCCCGCGACACGCTGAGGCCAATCGGACGGACTGCCAGCCAAAACGTCGCCGCCGCCGGTCGCCTGGATGAGCACGCACGCATAAAGGAAAGAAAAGAAATCGACGACGCTCGTCTGCTTGGTCAGACAGCCGCGTAGGAAACCAGCCGCGCTCGCACAGATCTCCGGCGAAAGCGCGTCGAGCGCCGCCAGGCCGCGCAAGGCGAAGCCGGTGTAGTAGAGATCCGACTCGCCATCGCGCCCGGAGAACCCGCCGTCCGCATTCTGCTTCGATGCCAGATAGCGCATCTGTCGCTGGCGCAGAGGTTCCGGCAAGCGTGCCAGGCCGGCGGCGATGCGCGTGTTCAGGTCTTGCAGGTAGGGACTCATGTTGAAATCAGGTTCCCGCTGGCGGCTTGGCGCTCGCTGGCAAGCGCGGATCTTTTGACGCTCCTCTGTGAACGCTAAGCCGCCAGCGGCAAATGACTAAACGATCGATTCGAGCCTGGCGCGATAGCTTGCGGGAATCGCGACGCCATCAATTTGATGGTTCACGCCGACCTTGACGCAGCACGACGTCACCTTGCCGCGCGCGATGACGGCCCCGCCGCGCGTGAATTCGATCGCATACGTCACCGATTTCGTGCCGATGCGTTCGATCGAGACGGCGACGTCGAGCACGTCCTCGAAGCGCGCCGGCGACACGTAATCGCACGTCGCCGACACGCGCGGGAAGCCGAGCGTTTGCCCTTCCCAATCGAGCTTCACCGACAGGCCGCGCGTCCGCAAGAATTCGCACTCCGCCGATTCCATGAAACGAAAGAAGTTCGCGAAGTGGACGATGCCGGCCATGTCGGTGTCGCCGAATTCGATGCGTCTTTTGGTCCGAAACGCGGCCATGCGACGATTCCCCAGCCGCTTGCGGCGTAGCATTTGCTACGCCGCAAGCGGCCTGGAACATTATACTATTTCCCCATCGACATCAACGAGGACGCATCATGTTCGCGACGCATCTGGAATCGGCGATCGACGGGACCCGCTTCGAGGCCAACCGCGTGTTGACAATTCATGCGGGTCGGCCGTTGTGGGTGCGCTACGATCTCGCGAAGGTCAAAAACGCGGTGTCGCCCGCCGATTTGTTGCCGCGTGTCAACTCGATGTGGCGTTACCGCGAGCTGCTGCCATTACCGAGCGGCGCCGAGCCAGTGACGCTGGGCGAAGGGATGACGCCGCTGTTGCCCTGTCCGCGTCTGGGCAAAGAGTTGGGCCTGTCGCGACTCTTCATCAAGGACGAATCACAACTGCCGACGGGGAGTTTCAAGAGCCGCGGGATGGCCGCAGCCGTCAGCATGGCCAAACACCTCGGTTTGACGCGGCTCGCCGTGCCAACGGCGGGCAACGCCGGCGGGGCCCTGGCGGCCTATGGGGCGCGCGCGGGTATGGAAGTCTTCGTCTTCATGCCCGAGGACACGCCCGTCATCAACCAGATTGAATCCTTCCTATGCGGCGCTAAAGTCTTTCTCGTCAACGGACTCATCAACGATTGC